>SXGQ01598879.1_pt1 | contig 22299 bp, 17 predicted proteins | sample 3178371 | NCBI WGS metagenome assembly SXGQ01 (sample SAMN11356859, study PRJNA531348) | freshwater metagenome | isolation source: freshwater sample F1-20 | place: China: Fuxian Lake, Yuxi | collected 2017-12-25 | reverse complement strand
GCGGCGCTCCTTGCAGACGTCGATGTCGATATCGGGCGCCTCACGGCGGTTGATGTCGAGGAATCGTTCGAAGAGCAGGTCGTATTCCAGCGGACAGACGTGCGACAGATAGAGCGAGTAGGCGACGAGCGATCCCACGCCAGAGCCTCGGGCCGCGGCCGGAATGCCCTGCTCTCGCGCGTGCCGCACGAAGTCCCAGACGATGAGGAAGTAGCTGGCAAAGCCGAGGGTGTCGATCACATTGAGTTCGCGGTCCAGCCGCTCGAGCGCCTGCTCGTGCAGTTCGCCGGTGGCCGGGTCGGCGGGCGCGACGCCCCCGGCCCAACGCTTGGGCACGCCCGCATACCGCTCCCGCAATCCCACGAGGCAGAGCCGGCGGAGTTCCTCGGAGGCCGTCAGGCCCCCCGGCACGTCGAAGCCGGGGAAATGCCGCTTGCCGAGATCGAGGTCGATCGAAACCGACTCGGCGATCTCCTGGCTGCGGTTGACCGCAGCCGACACCAGCCCCCGGTCGAGGCCCAGGAACGCGTCGTGCATCTCGGCCGGGCTCTTCAGATAGAACTCGCTCGAGTCCATCCGCATCCGCGACGCGTCGTTGCGAAACCGGCCCGTGTTGACGCACAACAGGATGTCCTGAGCCTCGGCGTCTTCGCGATTCACGTAGTGACAGTCGCAGGTGGCCACCGGCGGGATGCCGAGCTCCCTCGAGATCTCGAGCGCCACGTCCGTCACCTGCCGCTGCAGATCGAGGCCGTTGTCCTGGATCTCGATGAAATAGCGGTCGCCGAAGGTCTTCTGAAACCAGCCCGCCACCTCGCGGGCCTGGGCGAGCGACTCCCGCTGCTCCCGCGACGAGCCGATCAGCGACCGGCTGAACTCGCCCGACAGACACCCCGACAGGCAGATCAGCCCCTCGCCGTGTTGCTCGAGCAGTTCGCGGTCGATCCGCGGCTTGAAATAGAAGCCCTCGAGGTAGGCCTTCGTGGCCAGCTTCAGGAGGTTGTCGAAGCCGGTGCGATCGCGGGCGAGGAGCGTGAGGTGGTAGCTCGAATCCCGCTGGCTCCCGGCGTCTTTCTGGAAGCGGCTGCCGGGGGCGATGTAGGCCTCGTACCCGATGATCGGGTTGATCTTCGCGGCCTTCGCCGCCTGGTAAAACTCCAGCGCCCCGTGGAGATTGCCGTGGTCGGTGATGGCCAGGGCGTTCATGCCCAGCTCCACCGTGCGATCGACGAGCCGCTCGATCGAGCTCGCACCGTCGAGAAGGCTGTAGTGGCTGTGGCAGTGAAGATGGGTGAACGACTGCGTGCTCATCCGTGGGCCTCGCGTGGGAAGGGGGGAGTCTAACAAACGCCGCGCTCCTCCGGTTTGCCCATCTTGTGTGCCGTTTGGGACATATCCCCCGCGGCTTCAAGCGGCAGTTCGTGTCGTGCCGATGGCAGGGAAAGTGAGGAGAAAGAGGCTTATGACGCATTGGCGGCCGGATCGGTTGGTTTGCGGCCTCGCGATGGTGATCGCGGCCGTCGTCGGCACGGGCCCCGCCCGGGCCCAGACCTACGGCATCGATTTCCGCAACACGCTGATGCCGGCGTCGGGGGGCATGGCCGGCACGAGCGTCGCGGCACCCCAGGACTTCCTCTCGGCGATCAACGCCAATCCCGCGTCGCTCACGCAGTTCAAGGGCACCCACTTCACGCTCGGGGGGGCCTTCGCGGAGGCGACGGTCAACCTGGAGCAGAAAGCGGCCCTCCCGCTGCTGGGAGTCGCGCCCTTTTCGGCCAAGAGCAGCACACCGGGAGCCATTGTTCCGGCGATCGGCGTGGCCCAGGAGATCGAGGGGCTCCCCTTGCCGATGACCGTGGGCCTTGCCGTGCTCGGTGCGGCGGGGGGTGGTTCGAGCTACGTGCAGCAACCGGCCAGCAACGCCACCTCGTCATATCTGCTGCTGCTCGAGTTTGCCCCATCGGCGGCGGTGCAGCTCACCGATCGGCTGTCGCTGGGGGCGACGATGTTCATCGGCGACGGCTACGCCTCGGGCCCCTTCGTGGGCACGAGCGGGATGACGAATGCCTACGCGCTGCGGGGTGGCTTCGGGATCGACTATGAGCTCGGTGACGCGACCTGGCTGGGGGCCTACTACCAGACCACGCAGGCCTTTCGGTTCGAGAACGAGGCGGTGTTGTTTTCGGACCGTCGGCCCCGCGACGTCGACATGGGGTTGCCGCAGCAGGTGGGCTTGGGCATCGCGAACGAGTCGCTCATGGACGGCAGGCTGCTGCTGGCCGCCGACGCCCTCTATCTCGACTGGCCGAGCGCCGCTCTGTTCAAGAGCATCTACCGCGGTCAGTGGGTGATGCAGCTCGGCACGCAGTACAAGGCGACCGACCGGATCAAGCTCCGGCTGGGCTACGCCCTCGCCCAGAACCCGATCGATGAGACGGTCGGCACCAGCATCGGCCCGATCGACGTCCCCGGCGGCATACCGGCGGTGAAGTATCTGCAGTCGCAGTTCGCGATCATCAACGAGCATCGCATGGCGGCCGGCATCGGCGTCGGCGATTTCCTGATGCGCGGGCTCGATTTCGACGCCTTCGCCGGCGGGATGTTTCCGGCGGGCGAGAGCCTCGGCGACGCCACCTATGTCAGCGTCGAGAGCTACTGGATCGGCCTCGGCTTCACCTGGCACTTCGACCGGCCCCCGGCCGGCCGCCCACGGTCCACATCATGAGTGCACGACCGCCACGCGGGAGTCATCGGCACCGGACGCTCGCCCGCGCTTGGTGGTGCCTGATCGCGGTGGCCGCGTCCGGGATCGCGACGGCCCGGGAGGAACTCGAGACCGACCGCGACTCCTTCACGTTCGCGCCCACGACCACCGGCGCCGACACGTCGATTCTCGAGGCGTCCTACTCCTTCATCGACAACCGCACCGGCCCGGAGTCCCACAGCTTTCCGGAGGTGCTCGTGCGTCGGGGCATCGGCGAGAGGATCGAGGCCCGCCTGGGCTTCAACTACGAGGCCGGCGGCCCCGGCACGGTGTCGGGGAGCGAACTGGGCGGTGAAGACATCGAGACCGAGGAAGAGAGCCGCGTGCTCTACGGCGCCAAGGTGGAGACGAGCGAGCAGGACGGCTGGCTGCCCCGGTCGGCGGCCGTGCTGCAGGGCTACACGCCCGTCTACGGCCCGTCCAACAAGTCGACGGTCGTGGTCGGCGAATCGCTCGGCTGGCGATTCTCCAACGGCTGGGAGTGGACATCGGCCATGAGGTACGGCACCGGCTTCGAGGAGGAAGACTCCTTCGCTCAGTGGGCGCCGTCGAGCGTGATCAAAGCACCGATCGGCGACCGCTGGAGCCTGCACGTCGAATACTTCGCCATCTTCACGTCGCAGAAGGAGATCCCGCTCAACATCCAATATGCGAGCTTCGGCGGCCACGTGTTGGCGACCGAGGATCTCGAGATCGGACTCCGCGTGGGCTGGGGGCTCAACGAGACGACACCGTCATTCTTCTCCAACGTGGGGATCGGGCTGCGGTATTGAACCGGGGAGGTCGATGCCGCCGGGCAAGCGGGTATCCTGGGGTGATGGAAAGCCCCGGCATCGGCGAGACATGGACGCGGTTCTGGTTCGCCCCGGCCGATGCACGGCCGCTCGCGGTCGTCCGCATCCTCGCCGCGGCCCTCGGCCTGCTGCTGCTCTGGACCTACGCGGGCGACCTGCAGGCGTGGTTCGGCCCCGGCGGGATGGTTCCCCGCGACGTGGCCGCGGCGTGGCGGCCGCCGTTCGGTTTCTCGTTCTTCGACTTCGCGACGACTCCCGCGTCGCTTCAGGCTCTCTTCGGCGCCACCGCCGTGGCATTTGTCGCCCTCCTGCTCGGGATCGGCTCATGGATCGCGGCGCCGGTGTCTGCCGTGCTCTGGGCGTCGCTGCTCCACCGTGGTCCGATGCTGGTGGGGCCCGCCGACGACTGTCTCGCCGTGTTGCTCTGGTGCCTCGTGGTGGGACCGTGCGGACGCGACCTCTCGGTGGATCACTGGCTCGCCGGACGTGCCGGCGGCGGACCTCCCCGCCCCTCGACCCGGGCCCGCGTGTCGCTCGGCCTGCTGCAGGTTTACGCCGTGACGATCACCGTCGCTGCGATCCTCGCCCAACTCAGGGGCGACGTCTGGTGGGACGGCACCGCGGCATGGTCGCTGGCGGTGAGGGCATCGCGGGTCGTCGATCTCACCCCGCTCTACGGCCGGTCGGAATACCTGATGAACCTCGTGACGCACGCGATCGTGGGCTTCGAGGTCGTGTTTGCGGTCGGTCTGTGGTTCGCCGCCACGCAGCGGACAGTCGCCCGGATGGGCCTGCTGGCCTGGCCGCTCGTCGGAGTCCTCGCCGGGGAGCCGCTGTGGGGCCTGTCCATGGGGATCTTCGCGGTGCCGCTCGCGGAGGTCTGGCGGCGGCGGTGATGCGTGGACCGGCCGGAACGGCTCGGTTCGGCTCGCCGCCCTAGCAGACTGTGGAACAAGTCTGCCCGAGCAGGATGCGAGGATCATCGACCGTGGAAACCCTCGGCGTTTCCACCGGTCGATCCAGTGGACAAAGGTCATGGATGACTTTGTCCACGGACAGCTAGGCGCGGCTGCGAATCGCTGGATCCGCTGGAAAACAGGCAACCGTGCCGAGGAAGTTGCCGGCGCGGGGGCTGAACCTCGCGAGGGCTCTGCGGTATGGGCTATTCGCCCGCGAGCAGCTTTTTGAACGCCGCCTCGTCGATGACGGCAACGCCGAGTTTTGTCGCGGTGGCGAGCTTGCTGCCGGCCTCCTCGCCGGCGACGAGGTAGTCGGTCTTCTTCGACACGCTGGACGAGGCGCGGCCGCCGGCCTTGCGGATCGCCTCCTCCGCCTCCTGCCGGGAGAAGTTGGCGAGCGTGCCCGTGACGACGAACGTCTTTCCAGTGAGCGGGCCCCCCGACACCCGGTCCGCCGCCGGCACGTCGAGCATCACGCCCGCGTCCCGCAGGCCGTCGATCGTGCGCCGGCCATGAGGGCTCGCCAGCCATTCGTGCACGCTCGCCGCGATGGTCGGACCGATCTCCGGCACGTTGGCGAGATCGTCCGCCGACGCCCTCTGGAGCGTGTCGATCGTGGGGAACCGCTCGCAGAGCAGGGTCGCCACCCGCGGACCGACGTGGCGAATGCCCAAGGCGTTGAGCGCGCGGACGAGACCCCGCGACCGGCTCTTCGCGATCTGTTGCACCAGCGCCGTCGCCGACTTCTCGCCCATGCGGTCGAGCGGTTCGAGCTGCTCGGCCGTCAGGGCGTAGAGGTCGGAGTAATCCTTCACGAGTCCGGCCGACACGAGCTGCTCGATCAGCTTGTCGCCGAGGCCCTCGATGTCCATCGCGTTTCGCGAGGCGAAGAATCGCAGCCGCTCCCGCGCGCGGGCCGGGCAGTCCACGTTGGGGCAGCGGATGTAGACGCCGTCGGCGTCTTTCACCAGCAGCGTGCCACATTCGGCACAGTGCGTCGGAAACTCCCAGGCCGGGAGATGGCCCTTGCGGAGGTGCTTCTCGACGCGGACCACGTGCGGGATGACCTTGCCCGCCTTTTCGACGACGAGCACGTCGCCGATGCGGATGTCCTTGCGGGCGATCTCGTCGGCGTTGTGGAGGCTCGCCCGGCGGACCGTCGTGCCGGCAAGTTCGACCGGCTCGAGGTCGGCCACCGGCGTGATCGTGCCGCCGCGGCCCACCTGCACGCGGATGCCGGCGAGCACGGTCGTGGCCTCATACTTCTCGAACTTCCAGGCGATCGCCCAGCGGGGGCTCTTGGCCGTGGCTCCCAGCAGCCGCTGCTGGTCGAACCGATTCACCTTGACCACGAAGCCGTCCACCTCGAAATCGAGCGAGTGGAGTTCCTCGATGAGTTTCGTGCCACGCTCCACGAGCGCGTCGATCGACGCGAACACCTGCGTGCCGGGGGCGACCGGCAGCCCGGCGGAAGTCGCCCAGGCGAGCAGGTCGGTCTGCGACCCGGCACCGAGGCCGCTCGAATCGCCGACACCGTGGCAGAAAAACCGCAGCGGCCGCCGGGCGCACTCCCGCGGGTCGAGCAGTCGAATACTGCCCGCGGCGACGTTGCGGGTGTTGGCGAAGGGTGCCAGCCCCGCCTCTGCCTGCGACTCGTTGAGGATCACGAGGTCGGAGTTGGTCATGTAGATCTCACCGCGGACCTCGATCGATTCCGGCGGCCTCTCGAGATCGAGCGCGAGCGGCACGCCGTGGATCGTGCGGACGTTGTGGGTGATGTCGTCGCCCACGACGCCGTTGCCCCGCGTGGCCGCACGTGCGAGCCGGCCCGTGTCATAGGCGAGCGACACGGCGACGCCGTCGATCTTGAGTTCCAGCACCCACTCGACCGGCCCCGCGGCGCCCGCTTCCACGAGGAGCTTCTCGACCTTCTTGCCCCAGGCGGCGAGATCGTCGGCGCTGTAGGTGTTGTCGATCGAGAGCATCGGCACGCGGTGGCGGACCGGCTGGAGTTCCGGCACCGGTTCGTCGCCGACCCGCTGCGTCGGGCTGTCGGGCGTGACGAGCCCGGGATGCCGGGATTCGAGTTCGCGAAGCTCGTCGATGAGGCGGTCGTAGTCGCGATCGCCGATCTCGGGAGCCGCCTCGACGTAATACTTCCGGTCGTGGTGCCGGATCTGCTCCCGCAGCCGGGCGATCCGCGACGCGGCCGACGCCGTCACGGGGCCCCCCGCGTGTCGTCAGGCGGCGCAGCGGCCGTTCGCTCCGCCCCCCTCTCACCGTTCCGCGGCCCCCGGCCCCGCTCTCCTGCCGGCTGATCGAGGGCGATTGCCCCGAACGTGGCGATCGCCAGCAGGGCCAGTTCGCCGGTCAGGATCGCCGTGCCGTGGCGGTCCATGAGTTGCTCGATCGGATGCGAGCCGCTGTCCGCAGCCGTCTCCGGCCGCACTCCGCGGAGCACCGAAAGGCAGTAGCTCGTCGCCGTGACCGTGAACAAGATGCCCACGATGCCGAGGAGGGGATAGAACGGATTGCGGCGGGGGCGGGGCATGGCAGACCAACCGGGTGTGGGACGGATCAGGAGTATATCGCCGTTTGGCCCGCGGATTTTGCCTTTTGGAAAGCACGAGCCCTAGACTTTCCCATGCCGCCGGCCGCGGCCGAGAGAGTGCCGTGAGCAGGGGGACGCGACGGGAGGTCAGCGGGCACGAAGCCGGGTATCCGACGAACCGGCAGGCATCCCATGCTCAATCGCAGTGCGGTCGTGATCGGCCACGAGGCGGCTTTCTACGGCTGGTTGAAGACGACTGGTATCGTCGACGCCACGATCAATGAACGCCGCAAGATCGCGGAGAGGACGGTCTATCTCATTCCGGCCTGCCATTTCCCGGAGGAGGCCGAGGAGGTCGTGGAGGATCTCTTCGAGGAGATCTTTCGACGCGAGCTGAAGGTCTGGCAGCCCGATCAGACAGCGTGGCCCGATGCGGCCGACTTCTCGCTCTTCACCCGTTGGTTCACGGTCGAGAGTCTCTCGATCGTCGAGGACGTGGGGCGCGGTGCGATCGGCGAGGACGTGTCGGACGCCCCGTAGCGGCCGCCGAGCCCGACGGCTCCGGAGCCTTGCCCGCCGGGTGAACCTCAAGCCGCCCGGGCGCGGGACAGGAGCGACTGCGTCGCCGCGAGCACGGCGTGGACGTCGATGCCATTCATCGAGACGGTGTCGGTCTTGCGATCGCTCCAGGCGGGCCGCAGATCCGCCGGTGGTTCGACGCAGACATGGTGCCGGCCGTACGGGCCGTTGCGGGCGCCGGGCACCGGACCGAAGAGCCCCACGCAGGGGACGCCGACCGCGGCGGCGAGATGGAGCGGCCCGGTGTCGCTGGAGATGAACACCTTGGCGAGCCGTGCGAGTTCGCCGAGATCCTGGAGCGTCGTTCGCGGGGCCAGGATCGCGGCGCCTTGCGAATCGTTCACGATCCGTTCCGCGGCCGCCTGCTCGGCCGCACCGCCCCACACGACGACCGTCTGCACGCCCTCGCGTTGGTGGAGGCCGCGGGCCACGGCGGCGAACCGCTCGACGGGCCAGAGCTTCGAGGACCAGCCGGCGCCGGGATTGATGATCGCGACCGGTGATGTGAGCCGCTGCCCCTGGAGCCAGTGCTGCATTCTCAGCCGGCTGACGGGCCAGTGCGGCATCTCGAACCCCGGCATCGTGGCGGTCACGCCGAGCGGTGCCAGCAGGTCGCAGTTCCGCTCCACGACGTGCGTGAGCGTGGTCACGACGGGATGCGTGTAGGAGAGCCAGGCCCGCTCCCGGGACGCGGGCCGGGCGTGACCGATCCGCATGCGCGCGGCTGAAAGCCAGGTCGCGACGCCGCTTTTGAGAAGGCCCTGCAGGTCGATCGCCACATCGGCGGCAAACGCCCTGAGTTGCCGCCGCAACGAGATCACCTGGGCGGGTGACTTCAGCCAGCCACGGGGCATCCGAAAGAGATGGTCGATGGCGGGATGGCCGGCGAGCACGTCGGCGGCGCGACCCTCGACGACCCAGCCGATCCGTGCCTCCGGAAAGGCCCGCTTGGCGGCCACGGCCACGGGCACGCCGTGGATCACGTCGCCGATGGCGGACAACTTGACGATGACGATCGAACGTGGTGGCTGCATGGCCCCATCCTCTCCGCGTGAGCGCCGGGGAGGATCGTCGCCGCTGCCCGGACGACGCAAGGGCAGTTTCGCGTATTTTCCCGCGGCTTGCCGCCGCAGCCTCAGTCGATGCCGGCCAGATCGCAGAGAACGGCATCCGACACCGCCTGCGGGCAACTCCAGACCAGAAAGAACAACGACTCGCGGACCAGCCGCTCCACCGTGTGCCCCGCCACGAATCCCGCACCTTTCGAAGCCGTCAGGGCCCCCTGCGCCGCGCGGACCACCAGCCCGTTGGTCATGACGCGAAGCCGATCGCGGTCGTTCGCGTCGATGCCTTCGCGAGCCCCCCGCAGGAGTCTCGCCGTCAGGTCGTCGATCTCGGCGGTGAACTCCGCCGCGATCGGCATCAAGCCGGGGCGTGACTGCCCCTCGCGGGCGATCGCCGCGATCGACGCCCTCGTCGCCCCGACCGCCAGAGCCGTGGTCGCGAGGCCACCCGTCCGCGGCCCGCCACCGGGCGGCGGGATCGCATGCGCAGGCCGCGCGGCCTCGAATCGCACGGCCGATGTGCGGCTGCCGGAGAGCGCGAGCAACGAAAGCGGCGGGTCGATCGTGACACCGGCCGTGTCGGTCGGCACCACGAAGAACATCTGCCCGTCGTTCGCGGTCACGGCTCCGGTCACGATCGTGTCGCTGGAGTCGGCCCCCGTCACCCACGGACAGAAGCCGTCGAGCCGCCATCCGGCACCGTCGGGGAAGGCGGCCACCGCGGGCGTGCCGAGATGCCGACGGCTGGTGGTGAGATGCGAGATCCCGACGGTGGTCGAAGCGTCGCCGCGGGCGAGCGGCGGAAGCAGCGAGCCGCGAACGTCGGCGGATGCTCCCGAGATGATCCGCACCGCGGCGGCCCACTGCGTGAGCGCCAGGGCGGTCGTCAGGCACCGTTCCGCGATCGCGATGAGCGCGGAGACGAGGGCCGGTTCCGAAGCCCCGGTGCCGCCACAGTCGACGGGCACGAATCCGGCCAGCACGCCGGATTCCCCCAGGGCCCCGAACGCGCCGCTGCGCCATGGCCCCTCGTGGGCGGTACGGGCGGCGATCGTGGCGAGCGTTTCGCCGAGCGAATCAAGGCGTGCGGCGTCGGGCTGATCGCGATCGGGCGTGAACATGGGATCCATTATGCACCGGCCCAGGGGCCGGTCGCGTCGGGGGCGGGGCCGGGTATACTTCGTCCACTTCTGGCACGGTGTCCCACCATCTCCCCTCCCTCCCGGAGCTGCACCCATGAGCCAGGCTGAAGAACTCTCGGCCCGCGAAGTCCACACCGCGATCTCCACGAACGGAAACGCCAACGGGGCGACGGTCGCCCCTGCGCCGCTCCGACTCGACGAACTGTCGCCGCAAAATCTCTACGACAAGTGCGTCGCGCTCGCCCGCAACCTGTGGTGGAGCTGGCATCCGGAAGTCACGAACCTGTTTCGTGAGCTCGACCCGATCCGCTGGCGGCAGCTCGACCACAACCCCATCGCCCTGCTCGCGGAGTTCACCCCGGAACGGCTGGAGGCCCGCGCTGCCGAACTCGTGCTCTACAGCCGGATCAATCAGGCGTACCGGCGGCTCAAGGAATACCTCGCCAATGAGTCGAGCTGGAGCACCATCCACGCCGGCGTGCTGGGTTCGAAACCGGTGGTCTATTTCTCGGCCGAGTTCGGCATCCATGAGTCCGTTCCGATCTACTCCGGCGGTCTCGGAGTGCTCGCCGGCGACCACATCAAGAGCGCCAGCGGTCTCGGCATCCCGCTGCTCGCGGTCGGGCTCTTCTACGATCAGGGCTACTTCCGCCAGCTCCTCGACATCGACGGCTATCAGCACGAGGAATACCTCCAGTCGCGGGAGGACGCCCTGCCGATCGAGCCGGCTCTCGGCATCGATGGCGCGCCGGTCCACGTGCAGATCGACACCCGCAGCGGTCCGCTCTACGCCAAGGTCTGGAAGATGGCCGTGGGTCGTGTGAGCCTGTTCCTCCTCGATTCCGACGTCGAGGAAAACTCGCCCGCAGACCGCGAGCTCACCAGCCGCCTCTACGGCGGCGACACGCGGATCCGCATCCGCCAGGAACTGATCCTCGGCGTGGGCGGCGTGAAGGCGATCCGCGCCATGGGCATCGTGCCGGGCGTCTATCACCTCAACGAGGGTCACTCCGTCTTCGCGACGCTCGAAGCGGTTCGCGGCCGCATGGAACGCGACGGCTATCCGTTCGACGACGCGGTTCGCCGGGTCGCCCGGCAGACGGTCTTCACCACCCACACGCCGGTGCCCGCCGGCCACGATCGATTCGATAGCGGCCTCATGGAGGAGCATCTCGGCCCCACCCGCGACGCCCTCGGCATCTCGCACGACCAGTTGATGGGCCTCGGCAGGGTCGAACCCCACAACCACGGCGAGCCGTTCTGCATGACGGTGCTGGGGCTCAAGATGTCGCGACGGGCCAACGCCGTCAGCGCCCTCCACGGCCATGTCAGCCGACGCATGTGGGCCAACCTCTGGCCGTGGCGGATCGAGGAGGAGGTGCCGATCGGCCACATCACCCACGGCGTGCACGTGCCGAGCTGGCTGTCATGGCAGATGCTGCAGCTCTATGACCGGATCTTCCCCGCCAACTGGTTCCGCCGCATGGGCGAGCCCGACATCTGGGAGAAGATCCACGAGTGCGACCCCGGCGAGCTCTGGGAGACGCACTACGCCCTCAAGAATCTCCTGCTGCAGTTCGTGCGCCGCCGGCTCTCGCGGCAGTGCCGCCGCCGCGGTGAATGCGACGAGGCGGTGGAGATGGCCCGGACGGTGCTCGACCCCAATATCCTCACGATCGGGTTCGCGCGGCGATTCGCCACCTACAAGCGGGCCGATTTGCTGCTGGCGGAACTCGACAGGCTCCACGCGCTCACGAGCGATCGTGACCGTCCGATCCAGGTGATCTACGCGGGCAAGGCTCATCCGGCCGACGAGCCGGGAAAGGCGCTGATCCGCAGGATCGCCAACCTCCGCAACGACGCCCGCTTCGCGGGCCGTGTCGTCTTCGTGGAGGATTACGACATCAACGTCGCCCGGCACCTCGTGCAGGGCGTGGATGTGTGGCTCAACAATCCGCGCCGGCCGCTGGAGGCGTCGGGCACGAGCGGCCAGAAGGTGGTGCTCAACGGCGGCCTCAACTGCTCGATTCTCGACGGCTGGTGGGCCGAGGCCTTCGACGGCCGCAACGGCTTCGCGATCGGCCGCGGAGAGACCCACTTCAACGACGAGATCACCGATCGTCGTGACGGGGAGGCGCTCTTCAACGTCCTCGAAAAGGAAGTGATCCCGCTGTTCTACGACCGCGACGCCGACGGTCTGCCCCGCGAGTGGATCAAGATGATGATGAACTCGATCAGTTCGCTGGCGTGGCGGTTCAGTGCGCATCGCATGGTGATGGACTACGCGCGGGCCTGCTACGTGCCGGCTGCCGGCGGGGTGTCGTGCGACATGACGAATCGGTAGCCAAGCCCCTCCGCATCGCTCGGCATGCCCGCCGTGCGTCTGGCCGTGGCCGGCGTTCCGCACGGCCCGGGGTCAGTCGTCGAACGTGCGTTTGCCGCGGAGGAGATGGTGGTAGTGCTGGGCGAAGCGGTGGGCTTCGTCGCGGACGTATTCCAGAAGTCGCAGGGAGTAGGAGTCGCGGGAGAGGCGGAGCGGCTCGCTGCGGCCCGGAATGAAGACCTCCTCCTCCCGCTTTGCCAGCGAGATCACGCACGGGGGCTCGATGCCCAGGCTCTCGAGGGCGTCGAGCGCGGCCGCGAGCTGGCCCTTGCCGCCGTCGATCAGGAGGATGTCGGGGGGCGAGGCGCCCTCGCGGACAAGTCGCGCGAACCGCCGTGAGACGACCTCGTGAATGCTCTTGTAGTCGTCGATGCCGTCCACCGTCTTGATCCGATACCGCTTGTAGCCGGGCTTGAAGGGGAGCCCGTCGATGAACTGCACGAGGCTCGCCACCGTCTCGTTGCCCGCGAGGTGGGCGATGTCCACGCCCTCGATCACCCGCGGCGGCTTGGCGAGTCCCAGCACCTTCTCGAGGCCCGCCAATCCCTTCTTGGGGTCCACGAGAAAAACCTCGGGCTGCACGTGTTCCTCGAGATCGCCCCGCTGATCGAGCGTCTCGAGCAGCCGGATCTCGTCACGGAGCCGGGCCGCCCGCTCGAACTCGAGCTTCGCCGAAGACTCCAGCATCTCCCTTCGCATCTCGGCGAGGAGCTGCTTCTTGCCGCCGTCGAGGAAGGTCTTGAGGCGGTTGATGTCCTTGCGGTATTCCTCCTTCGAGATCCGGAGATTGCAGGGGGCGGTGCACTGCCCGATCGAGGCCAGCAGGCAGGGGCGGAACCACCGCCACTGCTCGTCGTCGCCGTCGATGTCGAGCGTGCAGGTGCGAAACTTGAAAATCCGCTGGAGCACCACGATCGCGCCACGGAGGGAGCCGGCGCTCGTGAAGGGCCCGTAGAGCTTGACCCCCTTCTGCCGCGGCGTTCGCGTGAACTCGACCCGCGGAAAGTCCTCGTGCGTCGTGATCTGCAGGTAGGGAAAGGTCTTGTCGTCCTTGAGATCGGAGTTGAAACGCGGCTGCACGTCCTTGACGAGCCGGCTCTCCAGCAGCAGCGCATCGACCTCGCTCTCCGCCTCCAGGTAGTCGATGTCCCGGATTTCCAGGACGAGCTCCGCCGTGCGCCGGTCCTCCGCGGCCGCCTTGAGGAAGTAGCTGCCGGCGCGGGCCCGGAGGTTCTTGGCCTTGCCGACGTAAATCACGACGCCGGCGGCGTTCTTCATCAGATACACGCCCGGAGTCTGCGGAAACGTCCGCACCTTCGCCGCGGCCGCCGAGCGGTCGCGGGCCGCCGCCGCGGAGTCCGTATCGGCGGGCGTCGTCTCGATGCTGTTCTCGCGGTCCGGTTCGCTCATGCCCCGATTGTAGACGGCCCGGCAGGATGGGTTCCGGGCCGCGTCAGACGCCGATGAGCGAGCGCACATCCCGCTCCATCGCGTCGAGCCGTTCACCCAGCATCCGCTTCGTCGCGGGAAGGTCGGCCAAACTGCCCGGCGGTGCGTAGGCAAACAGATAAAACTTGATCTTGGGCTCCGTGCCCGACGGTCGCGCGGCCAACGCGTTGCCCAGCGGCGGAAATCCCCCATCGGGCAGGAGCACTCCGGCTCCGGGGCCGGCGAGGTCGAAGAGCACCACGTCGCTCTTCACCCCCCCGTAGACAGCGGGAGTCGAGCCCGGCGTCCAGGTCCGGAGGCTTGCCTGGTCCCGGGTACGGACCACATCGAGGCCGCCGAACGAGTCGGGGGGCGTGGCCCTCAGGGCCGCCATGATCTCCTTCATGCGTTCCATGCCCGTGGCGCCCGGCAGCATCACGTTGATCTGCCGTTCCTGATGGCAGCCGTGCCGCGTGAAGAGCTCGTCGAGTTTTTCGTGCGGTGTGCGGCCCTCCGCCTTGAGCGCCGCGGTCTGTTCGGCCATGAGCAACGCCGCCACGGCCGCGTCCTTGTCGCGAACGTGCGTGCCGGCGAGGTAGCCGTGCGACTCCTCCGTGCCGAACACGAAACCCGCCGGCCCATGGCGGTCGATCGCCGAGCAGATCCATTTGAAGCCCACGAGCTGCGTGTCATCGACCTTCAGGCCGTGTGCCTCGGCCACCCGGCGGACCAGTCCGCTGGTCACGATCGTGGTGACCACGTAATCGCCCGGAGTCGATTCGCCGCGGGCCCTGCGGCCCGCGATCGCCTGTTCGCAGAGCAGACCGCAGAGCTGGTTGCCCGTGAACGTGCTCCAGCCGGCGCCGGGCCGCCGCGTCAGCGGCGCCGCGGCGCCCAGTCGGTCGCAGTCGGGGTCACTGGCCAGCACGAGATCGTCGCCACGTGCCTCGGCCTCTTCGATCGGCCCGCCGAGCACGGCCGGGTTCTCAGGGTTGGCGACGTGGCCGGGCACGTTGGGGAAGTCGCCGTCGGGCTTCTCGTGCGGACCGTAGAGCCGCAGCCGCTCGAAGCCCGCCCCGGCGAGCACCGGCACCACGGCCGTCGCGCCCACGCCGTGGAGCGGCGTGTAGAGAATGGAGATGTCGCGTGGGGCGGCGGCCGACTGGCGGAGCACGGCCTGCACGAAGGCGGGATCGATCTCCTCCTCCACGAACCGCACGCGGCCGCTGGCGACGCCCGACTCGAACGACTCCCGGCGGATCGTGTCGGCCTTCATCACGCAGTCGATGATGCCCCGATCGTGCGGCGGCAGCACCTGCACGCCCCCCTCCCAGTAAACCTTCACGGCGTTGTCGGTGGGAGGGTTGTGGCTCGCGGTCACCATGATGCCGCAGGTGCTCTTCGTGGCTCGCACCGCAAACGACAGTTCGGGCGTGCTCCGCACCCCCCGCAGGAAAAACACCTTGAAGCCGGAGGCGAGGAGCACCTCGGTGCAGAGTTTGGCGAAGTGTTCCGAGCGGTGCCTGGTGTCGTAGGCGATCGCGCAGGTCGGCGTTTCGCCGGCGGGAAGCGCGGTCCGCACGTAGTCGGCGAGTCCCTGGGCGCTCTCGCCGATCGTCCGGTCGTTGATGGCGTTGGAGCCGACCGGATACATCATCCCGCGACGGCCGCCGGTGCCGAACGGGATCACGGTCCAGTAGACGTCGTCGAGCTCCTTCCAGAGGCCCTGGTCGATCCGGCTCGCCAGTTCGCCGGCGAATTCCGCATATCGCGGCTGCGTGAGCCAGTCCCGCATGGTCACCGCCGAGTGCTCCGTGATCCTGCCGGAGACGCGGGCGGCGGCGATCGAGTCGAGGAGTCGGGCGACGTCGGCGGCGAGCGGTTGGGGCATGGCGGGGCTCCGTGGCGGGACCGGTTTCAGTGCTGGGGGTGCCGAACTTTATACTGTCAGCCCATGAGCCACCCAAGCTTTCCCGACGAGCCGTTGATCGTGAGCGTGTCGGGCCTGCGGGGCGTCGTGGGCGCGTCGCTCACGGCGGACGTGGCCGTTCGCTACGTCCATGCCTTCGCCGCCACGCTGCCCCCCGGGGCGATCGTTATCGGCCGGGACGGGCGGCAAAGCGGGTCGGCCCTGGCCGCCGCCCTCGCCGACCATCTCACGCGGATCGGCCGCGACGTCATCGACTGCGGCGTCGCGGCCACACCCACGATCGGGATCGTGGTCCGCGACCGTGGAGCGGCCGGGGGCGTCCAGATCTCGGCGAGCCACAATCCCGCCCGCTACAACGGACTCAAGCTCTTCTCCTCCGCCGGCCGGGTGCTCACGGCGGCCGCCGGCGGCGAGGTGCTCGCACATTACGAGTCCCTGCCGCCGGGCCTCCCGCCGATTCCGGCGGGAGCGGCCCGCGGCCACACGACTTCCTGGGACGGCACGGCGACCCACGTGCGGCTCGTCGCCGCGATCGTCGATGTGGAGGCCATCCGTCGCCGTCGGCCCCGGGTCGGGCTCGACAGCGGACACGGCGCCGGCAGTCGCGTGGCCCGACCGCTCCTCGAACACATCGGCTGTGAGATCGTGATCGAAGGGGGCACTCCCGATGGCCTCTTCGCGCACGAGCCGGAACCCACGGCCGCCAACCTCGCCGGCCTGCTCCCGCTGATCAGGCAACACTCCGCCGACGTCGGCTTCTTTCAGGATCCCGACGCCGATCGGCTCGCGATCGCCACGGCAGACGGACGTTACATCGGCGAGGAGGCGACGCTCGCGATCGCGGTCGAGGCCGTGCTCGCGAGGACGCCCGGGCCGGTGGTCGTGAACTGCTCGACGAGCGGCATGACGGCCGCCATCGCATCGCGGCACGGCTCCGCCTGCCACGTGTCGAAGGTGGGCGAGGCCAACGTCGTCGATGAGATGCTCGCCTGCGGGGCCGTTCTCGGCGGCGAGGGCAACGGAGGCGTGATCGATCCGCGGGTGGGGCTCGTGCGGGACAGTTTCGTGGCGATGGCACTGGTTCTCGAGCGACTTGCCACCGGCTCGGTGACGATCGAAAGCCTCGCCGCGGCCCTGCCGGGCATGGTGATGGTGAAGACGAAGATCGATCTCTCGCCCGAGCTCCGCGGCCCCGCCCTGGCCGCCGGCCTCGACCGGATCGAACGGGCTTTTCCCGAGGCCACGTCGAGTCGTCTCGACGGCCTGCGGCTCGATTGGAGCGGGGGCTGGCTGCTCATCCGCGCGAGCAACACCGAGCCGATCGTGCGAATCGTCGCCGAGGCCCGCGACGGCTCCCTGGCCGACGCGGCGATCGCCCGCGCGGCCGCTGCGCTCCGGGGATAGGGAGCCCTCGTCGCGAGGGACGAGCCGCTTGGATGCTTCAGGTGCCCACCGCATCGCCGACATGAGCGACGAGGAACTCGCGGCCAAGGCGGCCCGCGAGGGCTCCGACGGCATCGCGTTCACGGCGCTGATGGACCGGTTTCGGGAGCGGGTCTGGCGGGTCTGCTGGCGGTTGATGGGCACGGAGCACGACGCCGAGGACGCGGCCCAGGAGGTGTTCGTGCGGCTGTTCTTCGAGCGTGGCAAGTTCGCCGGCCGCAGCCGCTACTCGACATGGCTCCATGGCGTGGCGATCCGCACCTGCCTGACACTCCGGCGGTCGCGGACACGTCGCCGTCGGCGCGAGTCGCCGGAGTCGGGGGGGGAGTTCGGCCTCGCGGAGACACACGCCGATCCGCAGGCGTCGCCGAGCCAGGCGGTCGATGCCGCCCACGACGCGCAGAAGATGCTCGAGCATCTCGACGAGGAGGATCGCGCGCTGGTGTTGATGCGGTTTGCGGAAAACCATGACTACGACGCGCTTGCCGAGATGTTCGGCACGACGTCCGGCGCCCTGCGGATGCGGATCAGTCGGATTCGCGAGCGGCTCGCCACCAAGGCCGGCCGCATGCTCGGCGACGGGGCCTGAGGCGGCTCCCACGGGAGCACCGTGCGCCCGGGACGGGAGCCCCCGGCCGGCCGGCATGTCCGCCACAAACCCTTGAAAACAAGGCTCGAAAAAAATCCGTGTGACGCGGCGGCCAGCGGCGGCAACAGAAGATGTGGGACCGGACGGTGGCGGCGAGCGTGCCCGCGACCGGGATCCCGGGGGCGTGACGAATGGATCTGCTCGACCAACTTGCCGACGTGGCGGTGCCGCCGGTGCCGGCCCAGCGGACGTTCGCGGCGGGCGTGCGGCGCAAGTTGAATCCGCGGCTCCTGATCGTGCACGTGGTCGAGTTCGCGATCGGCGCGACCGGCTGGGCGGTGGTGCACTTTGCGGCGGCCCTGCTGGCCGCGGTGCACTACACGGTGACGGGTTCGTGGCCGAAAGTCACGGGACGGGGGGCGACGCGCGGCGACGCGCGATGACACAAGACACACGCCGGCACGGCTGCCGGCTGACGGGTTGGGTTGCGGGCCAACGAGACAATTCCCGCAGTGGTCGCCGCGATCGTCCATGACGGACGTCCGCGGCAACGGAGGAGCGTGAGATGACGGACTTCGTGGTGTTTGGGCAGACGGCCGCCGAGACGGCCCGCGAGACGGTCAACGTGTCGCGTCAGGCGCTGGTGGACAGCTTCACGCAGGCATGGAGTCAGGTGATCCTGATCGCCCCGAAGCTGGTGGCGATGGTGGTGGTGCTCGTCGTGGGCTACGTGTTGGCCCGCTGGATCGGCGGCCTGATCACCGTGATCAGCGAGAAAATCGGTCTCCAGACGGCGGCCGAGAAGAGCGGCCTGGCTCAGAGCATGCACGACGTGGGCATCCGCCGCGCGGTGCCGGCGATCGTCGGCGGCCTGACGTTCTGGCTGCTGATGAGCGTGTTCGTGATGGCGGCCTTCAGCATCCTGGGCCTCGAGAGCGTCTCGCTCGCGATGAAAGAGGTCGTGAACTACATCCCGAAGGTGCTCGTGGCGACGGTGGTGGTGGTGGTCGGCCTCCTGGCGGCGACCTTCGTCCGCGGCGTGGTGGCGACGAGTGCCGACCGCGTCGGGCTGTCGTATGCCGAGTATCTGGCCGGCGGCTGCTACTGGGTGCTTTCGATCCTGACCTTCATCGCCGCGTTCAACCAACTCGGGATCCAGTTCGCCCTGCTCGAGAAACTGATCCTGATCGGGTCGGCGGGCCTCGCGGCGGGCTTCGCGCTCGCCTTCGGCCTCGGCGGCCGCGACGTGATGTCGGGCATCCTCTCGGGCTACTACGTCCGTCAGCGTCTCCAGGCCGGAGACACGGTGAGCGTGGCCGGCTTCGAGGGCACGGTCCGCGAGGTTGGTCCGGTGGCCACGATCATCGAAACCCGCGACGGCGGCGGCGTGTCGCGGCACTCCATCCCCAATGCGAAAATGCTGCAGGAGGCGGTGCGGTAGTTTCCGCGGAAAAAGCCGTCACCGGCCCCCCGGGCCGCTGATCGAATCGACCGCGTCCGTGCCTCGAAGTCGGCCGGCGCGAACCAGGGCGTGAGCGGTCCACCAGGGGCCCACGCACGACACGAACGGGCCCGCGGCGCACGAACGCCGCGGGCCCGAAGTGTTCGTGGGGTGCCGCGGCCGCGGCGGCTCGCACCGGCCGGACATCCTGTGCTATCTTCCGCCGCATGAAACCGACACTCATGGTTCTCGCCGCCGGCATGGGCAGCCGGTATGGCGGTCTCAAACAGATCGACCCGATGGGGCCGTCGGGCGAGACGATCCTCGACTACTCGGTGTTCGACGCCGTCCGCGCGGGGTTCGGCAGCGTCGTGTTCGTGATTCGGCCCGACTTCGAGCGGGACTTTCGCGACCGGGTGCTGAGCCGGTTTGTCGGCCGGATCCAGGCCGACTGCGTTTTTCAGACGCTCGAGATGCTGCCCGCGGGTCACAAGCTGCCCGAGGGCCGCACGAAGCCCTGGGGCACGACCCACGCAGTCCTCTGCGGCAGGAACGCCATCAGCACGCCGTTCGCCATGATCAATGCCGACGATTTCTACGGCCGCGACTCCTTCGCCGTGCTGGGCCGGCGGCTGGCGAACCTGCCGATCGACTCGTCGGCCTACTGCATGGTCGGCTTCACGCTCGATAAAACGCTCTCCGAGCACGGGACCGTGGCGCGGGGCGTGTGTCAGACCGACGACCGCGGTTTTCTCACCGACATCCGGGAGCTGACGCAGGTCCGCCGCACCGCCAACGGCGCCGAGGATGCCGGCCCGGCCGGCGTGACCGTGCTCACGGGCAAGGAACCGGTGTCGATGAACATGTGGGGCTTCACGCCGCACGTCTTCGGTCAGCTCGACGCCTGCTTCCGCGACTTTCTCGCCGAGCACGGGTCCGAGCAGAAGAGCGAGTGTTACATCCCGATGTCGGTCGGCCAGCTCGTGAAGGCGGGGCAGGCCACCTGCGAGGTGCTGCCAACGACGGCATCCTGGTTCGGCGCCACCTATCACGAAGACAAGGCCATCGTGCAGCGGAGCATCGCGGCGCTCGTGCAGGCCGGGGAATACCCGGCCAATCTCTGGGGCTGACGCTCGGCTCGGCCGCCGGTCACTGCCTGACGAGCACCCGCGTGCCGGGGCCGAGGATGTCGAGGAGTTCCTCGAGATCGCGGACCGAGACGACGAGACTCGTGGCCGGAGAGTTGTCGCTGACCACGTTCGGATCCTCGGCGGCTTCGATCACGAGTCCCTCGCCCAGGAGGATCGACGGCTTCGTGGAGGTCGGGTCGAGGCCTGTGGCCGCCACGGCCTGCACGTCATGCCCGTGGCCGCGACGCACGTCGACGACCGGCACCGAGCCCCCCACGCGGCCGAGGAACTGGCGTCCGATCACGACGGGGAAACTGCCCGCGTAGTTGCCGCCGAGCTGGAGGCTCAGGCGTCGCCGCGACACGCTCACCACGGCGTCGAAGGGGCCGCGGACGACCTTCACGTGCTCACCGGGGGCGAGCTGCCGCGGATCGGCGATGCCGTTGATCTTGCCGAGCAGCTGCCACGACACCCCGAGGGGCGCGGCAATCAGCGGGAGCGTCTCACCGGCCGCGACCACGTGGGGTGGCAGCAGCAGATCCTGTGGAGAGTAGATGACCGTTCCCGCGAGCTGGCCGAGCAGGTCTTCGAGACGCTGGCTCTCCTCGAGACCGAGCGATGGATCGTCGTACCAGACGGAGAGGGCGGCGAGGGCTTCGGCGTAACGGCCGGCGGCGAGTTTTTCGTGGGCGTCCGCCCAGGCCGTCGCGAACGCCGCCGACGAGCTCGTGGCGGCGGACGATGGCGGCGTGAACGCGGCCGGAGGCAGCACCGCCGTTGCGGGTGGTGCCGCCGTCGAGAGCGACGCGAACCGGTCGGGCCTGTCGATGGAGTTGCCCGGCGGCACGGGGTCGGGGATCACCGTCGCCGCGGGTGCGTGCAAGGGTGGCGGGGCCGACTCGGCGGTGAGGTAGGTGGGGGCTGCCGGCGACATGCGGGCCGGCTCGGCGATCGCCGAGCCACCGATGGCCGCGCCGGCACCCGCGGCGGCGGCGGCGATGGCGGCGGTCTGGAGCGGCGTCGCGACCGGGGGTTGGGCGGCCATCGTCGGCGGCGGCTCCGGCGTGTGCGGCGGTGCCGGCATGACGGGAGTGGGCGGCATGATCGGAGTGGGCGGCATGCCCGTCGTGGTGGGCTCGTTGGCCGCGGACGAGAGCGGAGCGACGGCCGGTGGAGGAGCCGCGGGCGGGAGGACCGGCGCCGCGGCCAACGGCACGGCAGCCACGGGGGCGGCGGGCGCCAGGTCCACCGCCGGGGGCGCGAAGGCCGGCGCGACGTTTGCCTGGGCGGCGGGATCGTCGGTCGGGTTCGACGGCCCCTTCTGCACCACGGAATACGCGCCGTAGAGAATCGTGCCGAAGAGCACGAGGACGACGAGGGGCTTGAGCGCCTCCATCGAGTCGGAATCCCGATCCGAGCGGCTTGAATGCTTGGAGCGGCTGGCCATGGCACTGCGTCCTCGGGGGGCGGTGTCAGCATCCGGATGCTGGCACCGACGGTCGTTCCAGACGGACAACTGGCACGTGGATCGCGGGATGCTAAGGAATGCCGGCATCACCGGCCAGATCGCTTTGAACCGCAGATTCGCGGGATTTCCGGGTGGCGGGGCCACCGGCCGCACCGATCGGGCGATCCCGGACGGCGGTCCCGAATCACCCGGCACTGGACCGCTGCCGTATAGTCATGCAGTTCCCGGGCGGGCACCTGCAGGCTCTTTCGATGCGTTCGCGAGACGTCGATCTGACCCGCATGCGAGACGTGGTGGCCGTCGTGTTGGCCGGCGGCCGTGGCGCGCGGCTCGACCCGCTCACCCGCGATCGCGCCAAGCCCGCGGTGCCATTCGGAGGCAACTACCGGATCATCGACTTCGCGCTTTCCAACTGTCTCAACAGCGGCCTGCGACGACTGCTCGTGCTCACGCAGTACAAGGCCAGGAGCCTCGACCGCCACCTGAACCTGGGGTGGCACCGGTTGTTTTGTCGGGACCTCGGCGAATTTCTCGACGTGCTCCCGCCCCAGCAGCGGGTCGATGACCACTGGTATCTCGGCACGGCAGACGCCGTCTATCAAAACATCTATTCGCTCGAGATGGCGGCGCCGCG
>SXGQ01332133.1_pt1 | contig 22301 bp, 14 predicted proteins | sample 3178371 | NCBI WGS metagenome assembly SXGQ01 (sample SAMN11356859, study PRJNA531348) | freshwater metagenome | isolation source: freshwater sample F1-20 | place: China: Fuxian Lake, Yuxi | collected 2017-12-25 | reverse complement strand
GTCCGGCGGTGATTCAGCAACCCCCAAACCCCACCGGAGGGGTGGCTGGAGGATGGGTGCGATCGATCACGTGTCGATCGATCGACTTTCGCTCGATCAACGGCCAGCCGATCATCTGCCCACCACGGAATCCTGATCGCACGCGCGACGATCCTTTTCTGCGTCCCCTGGTCGGGACGGCAACCACCCGAGCCCGTCGGATAGAATCTCGGGCACCCGTCGGGTGAACGCCGCACCGGTGCGATTCCCGCGGTGAACGACTGCGGGAAGCGTCAGGCCGGCGGCAAGGAACGACCATGGCGCGTTGCCTGATCGGATGCGGCGCCAACGCCGGCGAGCCCCGCGAGCAACTCGAGCGGGCGCTCGAATTGCTCCGCTTCATGCCCGGGATCAACCTGCTGGCGGTGAGCCGGCCGCGGCAGACCGTGGCGGTGGGGGGGCCAGCGGGACAGCCGCCGTTCCTCAACGGTGCCTGCCTGATCGACACCGAGTTGGGGCCGCACGAACTGCTCGATCTGCTGGCAGCGGTGGAGAACACGCTCCATCGCGACCGCAGCGTGCGCTGGGGGCCGCGGACGATCGACCTCGATCTCCTCCTCTACGGCGATCTGGTGATCGACGAGCCGGAGCAGGCGGAGAGCGCCCACGGGCGCCGGCGCGCGGCGTTGACGGTGCCCCATCCGCGGATGGCGACGCGGCGGTTCGTCCTCGAACCCTGCGCCGAGATCGCCCCCGAGGCGGTGCATCCGCTCTCCGGCTGCACCGTGCGGGAACTGCTCGACAACATTTCCTCGCCGCATCTCCACGTCGCGGTGGTCGGCGTGCCCGGCAGCGGGGCGGCCGAAGTGGCGGCGGCGATCGCCGATGCGACCATGGCACGGCTCGTGCGCCATCCGCTGCCGCTGCCGACAGGCGCCGATCCCGGGCCGTGGCAGGAGGCACTCGCCGCCTGGGCGCACGCGCTCGAGACGCCGCCCCCGGTCGTCGACGAAGCGGTCGCCGTTCCCGTGGAGACCGTCGCCGATTGCTGGCTCGGCATGCTCCTGCTGGCCGCCGAGACCGCGCTCCCGGCGGCCGCACTGGCCGACTTCCGCCGCCGCTTCACGCGCTTCGCGCCGACCACCACGGCCCCGCACGTGGCGGTGGTCGCCGTGGCCACGGCCGAGGCACTCGCCGAACGGCTCGCCTTCCAGGCGCGCGCCGGGGGGCACAGCGACGTCTTCCGTGACGCGGGCATCGCGCTCGAGACGCGCGACCCCGGCGCGACCGCGACGGCGCTGGTCACCCTCCAGGAGCGCCTCCTCGACCGACTCCAGCCACGCGATCAGGGGTGCGACGACCCACTGGCCCCGCTCCGGCCGCCGGCGGTGGTGGTCGTCCGGGCCGACGATCTCGGCCGCGCCGTCGACGAGGGCATCGCCGCGGTCGAGGCAGTGACATGAGTCCCGCCGCGCCAATGCTCGTCACGGAACCCGCGGCGATCGCGGCGCTGGTCGGCGCGGCCCGCGACCGTGGCCGGCGTGTCGGCTTCGTGCCGACGATGGGGGCGCTGCACGAGGGCCATGCCAGCCTCGCCGCCGCCGCGGTCGAAGCGTGCGACGACGTCGCCGTGTCGATCTTCGTCAATCCGACGCAGTTCGGGCCGCACGAGGACTTCCAGCGCTACCCGCGGTCGCTCGAAGCCGACTGCCGCCTGCTGGCGGCACGCGGCGTGCGCTGGGTGTTCGCCCCGACGGTCGCGGCGATGTATCCCCCCGGCAACGCCACCCGGATCGTCGTCGAAGGCCCGGCACTGCCGTTCGAAGGGGCGCTGCGCCCCGGGCACTTCTCCGGTGTGGCCACCGTGGTGCACCGGCTCTTCCGGTTGGTCCCGGCCGACCGCGCCTACTTCGGCGCCAAGGACTGGCAACAGACGGTGGTCGTGCGTCGGATGGTCGCCGACCTCGGGCTGCCGGTGACGATCGTGGTGCTGCCGACCGTCCGCGAAGCGGACGGCCTGGCGCTGAGCTCGCGCAACGCCTACCTCTCCGCCGACGAGCGGCGGCGGGCGGTCGGGCTCCATGCGGCACTCGTCGAGGCGGACTCCGGGTGGTCGGCCGGCACGCCGGTGGAGACCCTCGAGGCACGGATGCGGCGCATGATCGAGGCCCACGGGATCGCCGTCGACTACGCGTCGATCGTCGATCCGGAGTCGCTGGCGCCGCTCCAGCCCGCCGGGCCGGACACCGGTTCCCCGGGCGCGGGCTGCGACGGTCCGGCGGAGTCCGGCGCCATCGCCCTCGTGGCGGGTCGCCTCGGGCGCACCCGACTGATCGACAACCGGCTCCTCGCCACACGCCGGCCGCCCGGCACCACCTGACCGCGACTGCCCGGCTGGCCCGAGGCGCGACATGCGTTCCATCCTCTTTCACATCCCCGGAAGGATCGGCACGCTGCCGCTGTTCGGCTTTGGCCTGCTCCTCGCCGCGTGGGCGCTGGTGGCGGTGGTGGTGTTTGCGGTCGCGGTCCGCCGCCACGGTGTGGCGCGGGCCCTCGCCCAACTCGGGCCGCTGCTGGCCGGCTCGGGCGCCTTCATCCTCTGGGCATTGCCCGCCCTCGACGACGGGGCGGGGGTGCCGGTGCGGGGCTACGGCGCGATGCTGCTGGCGGCGGCGGCGGCCGGCACCTGGCTGGCGGTGATCCGCGGCCGACGGATGGGGTTCGACGCCGACACGATCCTGGCCCTGGCGGTGGAGGTGTTCCTCTGGGGGCTGGTGGGGGCGCGGCTGTTCTACGTGATCGAGTACCACAGCCAGTTCTTCCCGCCGGGGCGGCCGTGGATCGAGGGGATCCCGGCGGTGCTCAACCTCGCCGCCGGAGGGCTCGTCGTCTTCGGCTCACTCCCCACCGCCGCGGCGGCGACCTGGTGGTTCGCCCGGCGCCGTGGGCTGTCGCTGCCGCGCTTGGCTGATTGCATCGCCCCGGGGATGTTGCTCGGCCTGGCGATCGGCCGGGTGGGCTGCTTCCTCAACGGCTGCTGCTTCGGTGGGCCCTGCGATCTGCCCTGGGGAATCCGCTTCCCACCGGAGAGCCCGCCGTGGCTCGATCAGGTCGCCCGCGGACTGCTGCCACCGGCGGGTGGCGCCGCGGCCTCGAACTGGTCCCTGCCGGTCCACCCCGCCCAGCTCTATGCGGCAGTCGATGCCGGACTGCTCGCCTGGCTGGCAGTCTGCTTCACCCCGTGGGCCAGGCGCGACGGAGAGGTGTTCGCCCTCGTCCTCACGCTGCACCCGGTGTCGCGGATCCTGCTGGAAATCATCCGTATCGACGAACCGCCGGCCCTGGGCACGCCGTTGTCGATCTCGCAGCTCGTGTCGGTCGTCCTGCTCGTCTGTGCGGCAGTGGCCTGGGCCGTGCTCTGGCGCCAGCCCCCGCGCGGGTGACAAGCCGGTGAAAGAAAAGAAAAGCCCGTGACACCGCTCGTTCTCCCCCGGTGGAACCATCTCGTGAACCCCAGCGATCCCCCCAGCGGCTCCCCCCCCGTGCGCCGGACAAGGGTGCTTCCTCCGGGGACCGTGACGATCCGCTGCCGCCAGGACGGACCGTTGGTGGTCGAGTTGGCTGCCGATCTGGCGGAGCAGGGGGTGCGGGTGCTCGTCACCGACCATGAAAGCACGCCATTCCAACCCCCAGCGGACGGCAAGCCAGGTATCGCCCTCTGCCGCTGCGGCCAGTCACGCCACCGGCCCTTCTGCGACGGCTCCCACATCGCGGCCGGTTTTCGGGCGGCCGAAACCGCCGGCGGTGAGCGACTCGCGGACGGGGCGTGATCCTGTCGGCGGCCGCCGGCTGTGACCCGAATCCGCCATGGTCCGAAGCCATCGATGGGCTTTGGCCAAGGGCTGGCCGGAATCACCCCCACCGGGGTAGCCACACCGCACTTCTCTGCGTCTCTTCTCTGCGTCTCTTCTTTGGGCTTCTCTTCTTTGGGCTTCTCTTCTTTGGCAGGCCTCGTCTGGCCTCTCGGGCCGCAACCAGGCAAGACGCGTGGGATCGTCAGGGTGGCGGGCTGGGGGGGTTCCTACCGATTGCGCGACGTACAGAAACCCTGCATACGACGGAAAGTGTTATTCATAATACACTTACGGCATACCGATTTGGTTTCGAATCAGCGGCTCAGCCTCCCTTCGATATGGACGGGCGCCGGAATCCCCTGTACGGTTTTGGAGCCGGAAACGGCGGGACCGACCTTCCCTGACCTGTCAGGGTCGCTCCCACGGGAACCACACGGGGCCCCGCAGTGCCCTCCGCCAGTAGGCCATACAGGCATCGATGACGACCAGCAGCGGCAACTTCTACCAGCGTTGGAGCGTGGGGATCATGGCGATCCTCGTGTTCCTGCTGCCGCTGGTGGTGGTCGGGGCGGTCAAGGCGAAGGGCAACAATCGCAACGACGTGAAGGGCTGGCTGCCCCTGGAATACCCGGAGACGCAGGTCTACCGGCGGTTCCGCCAGAGCTTCCAGGGTGAGGAATTCATCCTGGCAAGCTGGGAAGGCTGCACGATGGCCGACCCCCGGTTGGAGTTGCTGGCCCAAAAACTCCTCCCGCCGCCCGAGGAAGCCTCGCGGATCGACCGCCCCCTCTACTTCAATACTGCCCAAACCGGTCCGCGGGCCGTCACCCAGATGACGGGCGAGCCGCTCAACCTCGAGGCCGACACGGCGATCGCCCGCCTGACAGGCGCCCTGATCGGCCCCCCTCCCGACGGGTTCGATGCCGGGTCGTCTGCCGACGACCCGCAGCTGCGCCAGACCTGCCTCGTGCTCACCCTGTCCGACGCGGCCCGGTTGAATCTCCACGGTGCCATCGACCTCCTCAAGCAGGTCGCCACCGAGGAGTGCGGGATTCCCGCCGACGACCTCCACCTCGGCGGTCCACCGGTCGACAACGTCTCGATCGACAAGGCCGGCCAGACGAGTGTCACCGTGCTCTTCGGCCTGTCGCTGGTGGTTGGGTTCTTCGTCAGTTGGTGGAGCCTGAAGAGCAAACTGCTGGTGGGGCTCGTCCTCGCCTCCGGCGTCTACAGCATGTTCGCCAGCCTCGCGGTGGTCTGGTACTGCGGCTACCCGGTCGATGCCATCCTCCTGACGATGCCGTCGCTGGTCTACGTCGCCACCACCAGCGGTGCGATCCATCTGGCCAATTACTACCGCGACCAGTTGGCGGAGACCGGCATCCAGGAGGGGGCCGCCGGTCGGGCGGTGCACCATGCCCTGCTCCCGCTGACGCTGGCCACCGGCACCACCGCGGTCGGCCTGGCGACGCTGGCTGTGAGCGAATTGGTACCGATCCGGATGTTCGGGATTTTTTCCGCGATCGGCGTCGTCGTCAGCTTCCTGATCCTGGTCACGCTCATGCCGGCCGCCCTGGAACTGTTTCCGCCGAAGCTGCGGATCGGCCGGCTGGTCGATGGCGCCCTCAACGAGGCCGAACCGGGCTGGCGCCCCGTCGAGGAGAGCCGCTGGTGGCGTGCCGGTGAGTGGATCACCCGCAACCACGGCCTGGTGACCGCCGCCTGCCTCCTGATGATGGCCGGTGTCGGTTACGGCATGACACGGGTCGAGAGCAGCGTGCAGTTGATGCGGCTCTTCTCCCCGCGGGCGCGGATCCGCGAGGACTACCGGTGGCTGGAGCGGAAGCTCGGGCCGCTGGTGCCGATGGAGGTCCTCGTCCGCATCGACAACCAGGACTGCGACCTCACCTTCCTCGAGCGCATGGAACTGGTCGGCGAGATCCAGCGCGAGATCGGCCGGCTCGACGAGGTGGGCAGTTCGCTGTCGACGGTCACGTTCGGGCGCGACCTCGCCCCGGGGAGCGGCGGATTGGGCGGTGCCGCCGGCCGTGTCTTCGGGCTCTCCGAAAAGACACGCCGCAGCGTGCTCAACAAACGGCTCCTCGCCCACCGCGAGGACTTCCTCGCCGGCGACTACCTCCGTGAAGCGGTCCGCGAGGATGGCCACGGGGAGGAACTGTGGCGGATCAGCGCCCGCGTCAGCGCGATCAAGGAAGTCGACTACGCCCTCTTCAAACGCGACCTCCAGGCGACGATCGACCCGATCGTCACGCGCCTCAACGACGAGGGGGTGAAGGGCATCTCCGTCGATTACACCGGGCTCGTGCCGCTGGTCTACAAGGCCCAGCACTCCCTCCTCGACGGCCTGATCATCGGGTTCGTCACCGACTTCGCGATCATCGTCGCGGTGATGGTGATCCTCTGCCGGGCCGCCTCGGCCGGTCTCGTGCTCCTCCTGCCGGCTGCTTTTCCGGCCGTGTGCGTCTTCGGCGGCATGGGCTGGGGCAACGCGCTGCTCAAGTCGCTCGACGCCGGCACACTGCTCATCGACATCGGCACCGTGATGGCCCCGAGCGTGGCCCTCGGTGTGACGGTCGACGACGTCGTCCATTTCATGCTCTGGTTCCGCCGCGGGATCGCCGAGGGGATGACGCGGCGTGAGGCGGTGATGCTCGCCTACAAGGGCTGTGCCCGGGCGATGTACCAGAGTTGGGGCGTGATCGGCATCGGCCTGTCGGTGTTCTCGCTGTCGCCGTTCGGGCCGACGCAGCGCTTCGGCCACATGATGCTCGCCATGCTCACGATCGCGCTGGTGGGCAACCTGATCCTCATGCCGGCCCTGCTCTCTGGGCCGCTCGGAGCGGTGTTCGCCTGGAGCGTGGAGCGGATCGAGCGGGCCAAAGCCCGCCGGCAGGGACGGCGTGAATTGCACACCGATCCGGGCAGTGATCAACTGCCGGTGCCCCACGTGATCCCCGGCCCGGCGGAACGGGTGGTGCACGTCTGATCCGGCCCCGGGGCGGCTCCGCTCTCCCCGGGCCCCTGCCGGCTGACCGTCTGATCTGACCGTCTGATCTGACCGGCGCCGGGAACCGCCTTCCCGCTCCGATCGCACCCTGGCCGCGCGGGAGCGGCGTCTCCGGAGATGACCATGGATCCGCTCCCCGCCGACGACGCCCAGCCGACGACACTCGTCGGCGGCCTGCCGGCCGCCACGGTGGTGCTCAAGCCGAAGCGGGCGCGGCCGTTCTTCGGACGCCATCCCTGGGTCCTCGATTCTGCCATTGGGCGTGTCGACGGGGAGCCGGCGGCCGGCGATGTCGTCGATCTGGCCACCCACGAGGGGCGCTTCGTGGGCCGCGGGTTGTTCAACCCCCACAGCCGGCTGCGCGTGCGCCTCTATGCGTTCGACCCCGCCGTGCCGCTCGACGACGCGCTGTGGCGCTCGCGGCTCGAATCGGCGGTGGCCCTCCGCCACCGGCTCTCGCTCGACAAGCCCGCGGGGGCGGCGCGGCTGGTCAACAGCGAAGGGGACGACCTCTCCGGTCTGGTCGTCGATCGCTACGGGGAATGGCTCTGTGTGCAGGTGACCGCCCTGGCGATGGCGGCGCGGCTGGAATCACTCTGCGAGATCCTCGCGTCGCTCGTCCCCACGCGCGGCATCCTCCTCCGCGGCGCGGAGCGCGGGCTGGCCGGTCTCGAGGGGCTCCATCTTCCCGACCGTGTCGTCCGCGGCCGGGCTCCCGACGGACCGGTGTTCGTCGAGGAGGGCGGGCTGCGCTACGGCATCGATCTCACCGAGGGGCAGAAGACCGGCTTCTACCTCGACCAGCGTGACAACCGCACCGCCGCCGCCCGGCATGCCGGCGGCCGACGCGTGCTCGACATGTTTTGTTATTCAGGGGGCTTCGGTCTCAGCGCCGCCGCCGCGGGGGCGCAGGCGGTGCTGGCGGTCGATTCCAGCGCCCGGGCGACCGCCCTCGCCACCGCCAACGCCCAGCTCAACGGCCTCTCCACGATGACGGTCGAGACGGCCGACGCCTTCGAACACCTCGCCACCCTCGCCGGATCGGCGGCGCGCTATGGGATGGTGGTCCTCGACCCGCCGAAATTCGCCCGCAGCCGGGCGACGGTGGCGGATGCCCTCCGCGCCTACCACCGGATCAACCGGCTCGCGGTCGACCTGCTCGAACCGGGGGGGACGCTCGTCACCTGCAGCTGCTCCGGGGCGGTGGGTCGGGAGGAGTTCCTCACGATGCTCTCCGGCGTCGCCCAGCAGGCGCGGCGCACGATCCAGTTGCTCGAGGTGCGCGGAGCCGCCGCCGATCATCCGGTCAGCGCCAGCTGCCTCGACGGCGAATACCTCACCTGCGTCATAGCCCGCGTGCCCTGACGCGGCGGTGGGGCGGGGAAGTGGTGGTAGAATCGGCCGGTTGTCTTCCGGCCACCCGGGGGTGTGCCTCCCTTGATCCCGTCCCGTGCCATCACCACCGCCCTGTCGGCCCTGCTGCTCTTGGCCGCCGGCCGCCCCGGCAGCGCTGCCGAGCCGGCGCCGCTGTCGGCCGCCGACTTTGCCAGCCGGGTCGGCCCGGTGCTCGAGCGCCGCTGCGGCCACTGCCACGGTGCCGAACGGCAGGAAGGGGGCCTCCGTCTCGACACCTTCGCGGGGCTGCGGGCCGGTGGCGACTCGGGCCCGGTGATCGTGCCGGGCAGCCGCGCGGAGAGCCTGCTGGTGCGGGCCGTGGGGCGCGGCGACGAGGCGCTGCTCATGCCGCCGGGTGAAGCGCTCCCGGCCGACGAGCAGGGGCTGCTGGTCGAGTGGGTGGAAGCGGGCGCGCCGCACCCGGAGGGGTCGCTCGAGCCGCCGCTGCCGGCGCCCCCCTTCGATCCGGTGGAAGCGCGCGGCTTCTGGTCGTTCCGCCCGGTGGTCCGCCCGCCGGTGCCCGCAGACGGTGACCCGGCTGATCCGATCGACGCCTTCGTGCGCGTCCGCCTCGCCGCCGCCGGCCTCGTCCCCACCCCCCCCGCCGATCGCGCGACCCTGCTGCGGCGCGTGACGTTCGATCTCACCGGACTGCCGCCCACGCCCGACGAGATGGAGGCCTTCCTCGCCGATGGCGCGCCCGGGGCCTTCGCCCGGGTGGTCGACCGGCTCCTCGCCTCGCCCCACCACGGCGAACACTGGGGCCGCCACTGGCTCGACGTCGTCCGCTACGCCGATTCCAACGGCCTCGACGAGAACGTCGCCCACGGCAACGCCTGGCGGTACCGCGATTGGGTGATCAAGAGCCTCAACGACGACCTGCCCTACGACGAGTTCCTCCGCCGGCAGATCGCCGGCGACCTGCTCGTCGAGCCCGGCGCCGATCCCGAGCGGCGCCGCGACCTCCTCACCGCCACCGGCTTCCTGGTCCTCGGCCCCAAGGTGCTCGCCGAGGGTGACCAGGCCAAGCTCGCCGCCGACATCGTCGACGAGCAGATCGACACCTTCGGGCGCGCCTTCCTCGGCCTGTCGCTGGGCTGTGCCCGCTGCCATCACCACAAGTTCGATCCCGTGTCGCAGGACGACTACGCCGCCCTCGCCGGCGTGTTCACCAGCACGCGCTCGATGGAATCACTCGCCCGGATCGCGCGCTGGCAGGAAAACATCGTCGCGCCCCCCGACGCGCAGGAGGCCCATGCGGCGGCCAACGCCCGCGTCGAGGCGGCGAAGGGGGAAATCGCTGCCATGGTGACCGCCGCCCGCGCGGCGCTGGCGGCCGCCGGCACCGATCCCGCGACCGTGGCGGAGGATCGTTTCCCGGAGGAGACGACCGGTCGCCTCGCCGGCCTCCGCGCCCGGCTCGGCGAACTGGAACGGGCCGTGGTGCCCCTCGACACCGCGATGGGAGTGATCGAGGGGAGCCCGGCCGATGCCCGGATCGCCGTCCGCGGCGACCACCTCGCCCCCGGTCGGCGCGTGCCGCGCGGCGTGCCGGTGGTCCTCGAGATCGACGGCCCCGTGGCGATCCCCGCCGCGTCCAGCGGCCGCCGCGAGCTGGCCGCCTGGCTCACCGATCCCCGGCATCCCCTCACCGCGCGGGTGATCGTCAATCGGGTCTGGCGCTGGCACTTCGGCCGCGGGCTCGTCGCCAGCAGCGACAACTTCGGCCGCCTCGGGGAGGCACCGGTCAACCAGCCGCTGCTCGACTGGCTGGCGGCCGAATTGATCGACTCCGGCTGGTCGCTCAAGGCGCTCCACCGGCGGATCATCCTCTCCGCGGCCTGGCAGCGCTCGAGCGATCCGGCGACCAGCCCCACAGGCGCGGCCGCCGCCGACATCGATCCCGATAACCATCTCCGCTGGCGCGGGAGCATCCGCCGGCTGGAGGCGGAGAGCATCCGCGACTCGCTCCTCGCCGTCGGCGGCCGGCTCGACCGCACGATGGGTGGGTCGCTCCTCCATGTCGCCAATCGGGCGTTCCTCTTCGACCACACCTCGAAGGACGAGACCCGCTACGACGCCCCGCGCCGCAGCGTCTACATGCCGGTGATCCGCAACCACATCCAGGACTGCCTCTGGCTGTTCGATGCCACCGACGGTGCAGTGCCGTGTGGCGACCGCGGCACGTCGACGGTGCCCTCGCAGAGCCTGTGGATGATGAACGGCGATCTCGTCCTCGAAGTCGCCGACGGCCTCACCCGGAGCATCCTCGCCGCCACGCCTGGCGACGCGCGCGCCCGCCCGCTGCTGCTCTTCCGCCGCGTCCTCGCCCGGCCGCCGACCGCCGCGGAGGAGGCGCTGGTCCAGGGGTCGGTGGCGCGGATCACGGCCCGGCTCGCCGCCGCCGGCACACCGCCGGGCGAGTGTGAACGCGAAGCCTGGACTGCCGTCACCCAGAGTCTGCTGGCCGCCAACGAATTTCTCTTCATCCGCTGACCCCTCCCATGCGCCACCCGACACCCCGACTCCCCCTGCCCGATCGCCGCCGGCTGCTGGCCGGCAGTGCCGTCGGCTTCGGCTGGCTGGCGGCGCGGAACCTGCTGGCCGAGGGGCCGACGGCCGGCATCGACCATGGCATCCGGCCGCGGGCCCGGCGCGTGATCTTCATGTTCATGAAGGGTGGCCCGTCGCACATCGACACCTTCGATCCGAAGCCGAAGCTCACGGCCGACGACGGCAAACCGTTCCCGGCGGCCAAGCCGCGCGTCCAGTTCGCCGCCACCGGCAACCTGCTCAAGAGCCCGTGGCGGTTCCGACAGCATGGCGCCTGCGGCAGCCCGGTCAGCGAGCTGTTTCCCCACGTGGCGCGCCACGTCGATCGGATCTGCTTCCTCCACGGCGTGCACGGCACGAACGCCGCCCACGGCGGCGCCGTGCTCAAGCTCCACACCGGCAGCGACACGTTCGTCCGGCCCGGGATGGGCGCCTGGGTGAGCTACGGCATGGGCACGCTCAGCGCCGATCTGCCGGCCTTCATCACCATCTGCCCGACGCTCGCCCACGGCGGGGCCAACAACTGGGGCAGCGCCTTCCTCCCCGCCCGCCACCAGGGGGTGCCGCTCGGGGTGGCGAGCCGCCCGGCCACCGAGGCGCGGATGAAATTCATCGCCAATCCGCGCTGGTCGGCGGACGTGCAGCGGGAGCAGCTCGACCTCGTGCGTGGTCTCGACGGAGCGGCGCCGGCGGAACCGCTCCTCGAGGCGCGGCTCGAGTCGTTCGAGCTTGCCTTCCGCATGCAGCGGACGATGCCCGCCGTCGAGGATCTCTCCGGTGAAACCCCCGACACCTTGGCGCTGTACGGCCTCGATGATCCGGTCACCGCCAACTTCGGCAGGCAATGCCTCATGGCGCGGCGCTTCGCCGAGGCAGGGGTGCGTTTCATCCAGGTGACCCACAGCGACGGCAAGGTGCAGTGGGACCAGCACGCCGACCTCGTCGCCGGCCATACCGAGAAGGCCGCCGAAGTGGACAAGCCGATCGCCGGCCTGCTCACCGACCTCGCCCGGCGCGGGCTCCTCGACGACACGCTGGTCGTCTGGGCAGGGGAGTTCGGGCGGACACCGGTCGCCCAGGGCACCAACGGCCGCGACCACAACCCCGAGGGCTTCACGATCTGGCTCGCGGGGGGCGGTGCCCGTGGCGGGACGCGCTACGGGGCCACCGACGACTACGGCTACTATGCCGTCGATGGCCGGATGTCGATCCACGACGTCCACGCCACGATCCTCCATCTGCTCGGCATCGACCACCTGCGGCTCACGTTCCGCCACGGCGGCCGGGACTTCCGCCTCACCGACGTGGCCGGACAGGTCCACACGGCGGTGGTGGCCTGACGGGTAGCGCCACCCTGCCGGAAAGCCGGTTTTCCTTGCCAAACCCCCTTCCCGGGGCCAGACTTACTGTCGCCGACCCACGTTCACCGGGGATGCCGGCGGAGCGTCGCGCCGGCCCCGCAGGTCGGAGGCCTCCATGGGGAACCCCCCCTTTCGTTCGACGACCAAGCGGGTGATCCTGGACCGGAGGCGATTGGCCATGGATTGCCCTGAAAAGCATGTCTGGCCCGCCATCCAGCGGGTGATGGCGGCGCCCCGTGGCACCCCCACTTGCACGGCCCGGCTCGCGCGGCTGATCGTGTTGTCCGGGCTGGTGGCCCTGCCGGCCGGCGCCGCGGAAAAACCGCTCCGCTTCGACCGCGACATCCGCCCGATCCTTTCGGAAAACTGCTACGCCTGCCATGGTCCGGCGAAGCAGGAAGCGGGACTGCGTCTCGATCAGGGAGACTCGGCAACCACCCCCCTCGCCAGCGGCGGCGTGGCGGTGGTGCCGGGCAAACCGGCCGACAGCGGCATCCTCGCCCGGATCCGTTCCACCGACCCCGACCTGGTGATGCCACCACCGCACAGCAAGAAGGTGATCGGGCCGGCGGAGCAGGACCTGCTCGAGCGCTGGATCGCCGGTGGGGCCGGTTTCGAACCGCACTGGTCGTTCCGGCCGGTGATCCGTCCGCCGGTGCCCGCCGGGCCGGCGGAGGTCACCAACCCCATCGACCGCTTCCTCGAGCAGCGGCTCGCCGCCGAGGGGCTGCCGGTGAACCCGCCGGCCGATCTGCCCACGCTCGCTCGCCGGCTGTCGTTCGCCCTCACCGGTCTGCCGCCGACCCCCGCCGAGGTCGAGGCGCTCGTCGCCGACGCCGCGGCGACCGACACCGCCACCGCCATCGACCGTGCCGTCGACCGCCTCCTCGCCAATCCGCACCACGGTGAGGAGATGGCGCGCCATTGGCTCGACGTCGCCCGCTACGCCGACACCCACGGCCTGCACCTCGACAACGAGCGCCAGATGTGGGCCTACCGCGACTGGGTCGTCGAGGCCTTCAACCAGAACATGCCGTTCGACACCTTCACGATCTGGCAACTCGCCGGTGACCTCCTCCCCGGGGCCACGCGCCAGCAGCAGACGGCCACCGGGTTCTCGCGCTGCAACGTCACGACGAGCGAGGGAGGGTCGATCAACGAGGAACTGCTGTTCCGCTATGCGGTCGACAGGACCGCGACGATGGTCCAGGCCTGGATGGGGATCACGGCGCAGTGCGCGGTGTGCCACGATCACAAGTTCGACCCGCTCTCGCAGGGCGAACTCTACTCCCTCTACGCATTCTTCAACTCCGCCGCCGATCCCGGCTTCGACGGCAACATCCTCACCACCGCCCCGACGATCACCCTGCCGACCGCACCGGAGGAGAGGGAGCTCGCCGACCTCGATGCCCGCCTCCCCACGCTCCAGCAGGCACTCGACGCGGCCCTCGACACGGTCGCCTACACCGACCCCGCCACGCTCGATCCACCCCCGGCGCCGGCGCGCACCGAGGCGATCTGGCTCGACGACGACTTCCCCGCCGGCGCCGCCGTGCAGAGCTCGGGGGCGGCGCTCGCCTGGTTCACCGGTGGCGAGCCTGGTCAGGTGCGCTCCGGCCAACGGAGCCTCGACCGCACCGCCACCGGCATCGCGCAGGACTTCTACCAGTCGGGAGCCGAGCCGCTGGTCGTTCCCGCCGGCGGCGAGATCTTCGCCAGCGTCTGGATCGATCCGGCCAATCCGCCGAAGGCGGTGATGCTCCAGTTCCACGCCGGCGACTGGAACCACCGCGCCGTGTGGGGCGATGCCGAGGCGATCGCCTGGGGAGAGGCGGGCAAGCCGTCGCGGTTCCACGCCGGGCCGCTCCCCGAGCCGGGCGGATGGCGGACGCTCGCGGTCAAGGCCGAGCAGGTCGGCCTCGCCCCGGGCACGAAGCTCGAGGGCTTCGCGCTCACGCAGTTCGACGGCCATGCCCGCTGGGATCTGGTCGGCATCGCCGCCGTCTCCGACCCCGCGAGCGATCCGTCTCGATCGCTCGCCGCCTGGTGGAAGGAGCGCACCGGGAAGGACAAGCTCGACGACGTCCCGGGCGAACTCCGCGGGCTCGTCAAACAGGGGGCCGAAAAGACCACCGATGCCGCGGAGCAGGCCCGCGTGCGGCGCCACTGGCTGGCACGCGTCTGGGGGGAGCGGCCGGAACCGCTGGCCAGGGCGGTGAACGAGCTCCGGGCGGCGCGCACGCGCCGCGAGGAGATCGACAAGTCGCTGGCACGGACGTTCGTCTTCAACGACCTGCCGACGATGCGCGAGAGCTTCGTCATGCAGCGCGGCGCCTACGACAAGCCCGGCGCCAAGGTGGAGAGGGCCACCCCCGGATTCCTCCCGCCGCTGCTGGTCGCCACCGGCGACGTGCCCAACCGGCTCGACCTCGCCCAGTGGATCCTCGCCCCGCGGCAGCCGCTCACGGCCCGAGTGGCGGCCAACCGCCTCTGGCAGCAGTTCTTCGGCACGGGGCTCGTGAAGACGAGCGAGGACTTCGGTCTCCAGGGGGAGGCTCCGAGCCACCCGGAGCTGCTCGATTGGCTGGCGAGCGAGTACCGGGACTGCGGCTGGGACACGCGGCGCATCATCCGCCTGATCGTCACCAGCCGGGCGTTTCTCCGCTCCGCTGTCATCGAGCCGGCCCAGCTGGCCGCCGACCCGGAGAACCGCCTGCTCGCCCGTGGCCCGCGGATCCGTCTCGATGCCGAGCAGATCCGCGACAATGCCCTGGCGGTGTCGGGGCTGCTCGTCCGCACCTTCGGCGGTCGCGGTGTGCGCCCCTACCAGCCCGACAACATCTGGGAGCCGGTCGGGTTCGCCGGCAGCAACACCCAGAAATACACGCGCGACTCCGGTCCGGCGCTCTACCGGCGCAGCCTCTACACCTTCTTCAAGCGGACGGCGCCGCCGCCGTTCATGGCCACCTTCGACGCCCCCAACCGCGAGCAGTTCTGTGCGCGCCGCGAGCGGAGCAACACCCCGCTGCAGGCGCTGCAGCTGATGAACGACGTCCAGCACGTCGAGGCGGCGCGGGCGCTCGCGGCCCGGGCGCTCGCCGAAGGGGGGGGCGACGACGCCGCGCGGATCGAGTGGCTGTTCCGCACCGTCCTTGCCCGGGCCCCGGAATCGGACGAGGCCGCTGTGGTCGCCGGTACCCTCGCGGCCCATCGCGCCCGCTACGCCGCCGACGCCGACGCCGCGCGGAAGCTGGTGAGCCAGGGGGAGTCGAAGCCCCCCGAGGGGATGCCGGTCGAGGAACTGGCTCCGCTGACCCTCGTCGCCAACCTGCTGCTCAATCTCGACGAGACCCTCTCCCGCAACTGACCCACGCCCGCCCCGGGGATCCGTCATGCCCATGCCCACACTCCAGCACGACGCGCTCCGCGCCACCGCCGCCCGGCGCCTGTTCTTCCAGTCGTCGGGGGTGGCGCTGGGCACGGCGGCCCTGGCCCTGCTCGATCGCGGCGCGGCGGCAGCCGCCGTCGACCGTGTCCATCCGCCGCTGCCGGGATTGCCGCATCATCCCGCGCGTGCCAAGGCGGTGATCTACATCCACACCAACGGCGGCCCTTCGCAGATCGACCTCTGGGACCACAAGCCGAAGCTGCAGGAGTTTTTCGACAAGGATCTGCCGCCGAGCGTGCGCGGCGAGCAGCGGCTCTCGACGATGACCAGCGGTCAGGCGCGGTTCCCGGTGGCCCCCTCGAAGTTCGCCTTCACCCGGGCCGGCCGCTGCGGCCGGTGGGTCAACCAGGAGCTCCTCCCGCACACCGCGGGCATCGTCGACGACGTCGCGCTGGTGAAGACGATCCACACCAACGCCATCAACCACGACCCGGCCTGCACGTTCGTGATGACCGGCAGCGAGATCCCCGGCAAGGCGAGCCTCGGCAGTTGGCTGGCCTACGGTCTGGGCAGCGACAACGACGATCTCCCCGCCTTCGTCGTCTTCACGCCGCTGCCCGACATCAACCCCTCGCAGGCGCTGTTCACCCGGATGTGGTCGAGCGGGTTCCTCCCCACGCGCTACTCGGGGGTGGCGCTGCGTGGGTCGGGCGACCCGGTGCTCTACCTGCCCAATCCCGACGGCGTGACCGGCGCCGACCGCCGCACGATGCTCGACGGCCTCGGTCAACTCAACGAACGGGGCTACCGGCGCTTCCGCGACCCGGAAATCCAGACGCGCATCGCCCAGTACGAGATGGCCTTCCGCATGCAGGCGAGCGTGCCGGAACTGACCGACCTCACCGACGAGACGGAGACCACGCTCGCCCTCTATGGCGACGACGCGCGGAAGCCCGGCTCGTTCACCCACAGCCTCCTGCTCGCCCGGCGGCTGGTGGAGCGCGGCGTCCGCGCCGTGCAGATCCTCCACCGCGGCTGGGACCAGCACGGCAACCTGCCCAACGACCTCAAGGCCCAGTGCCTCGACACCGATCAGGCCACCGCGGCGCTGGTCAAGGACCTCAAGCAGCGCGGCATGCTCGACGAGACGCTCGTCGTCTGGGGTGGGGAATTCGGCCGGACCGTCTATTCGCAGGGCACGCTCACGAAAGACACCTACGGCCGCGACCACCACCCGCGGAACTATTGCATGTGGCTCGCCGGCGGCGGCTCCCGGGGGGGCGTGTCGTTCGGCGAGACCGACGACTTCTCCTACAACATCGTGGAGAATCCGGTGCACATCAACGACTTCAACGCCACGATCCTCCACCTGCTGGGGATCGACCACGAGCGCTTCACCTACCGCTTCCAGGGTCTCGACCAGCGCCTCACCGGCGTCGAACCGCAGCGGGTGGTGCACGAGATCCTGGCCTGACGGGGCGCGGCGGCGCTGGCGGTGGGGCGCTGCCGGTGGCGTGCCTCGTTGCCGGTGATGTGCGGCGGTGGCTGAGCAGCTTCGACGACATCTGACCAGTGGGACAATTCCGGGAGTGGACATGCGAAACGTGAGTCGCGGGTGGTGGGTGATGGCGGTGGCCCTGGTGACCGGGGCACGCGCACCGGTGCATGCCGAGGAGAACCGCCTCACCGCCGAGGAGGCCCGGAGCGGCTGGAAGCTCCTCTTCGACGGCGCCTCGACTGCCGGCTGGCGGAATTACCGCAAGGATGCGCTCTCCCCCGCCTGGCAGGTGCGTGACGGGGCCCTGGTCCGCGCCGCGGCCGGTGCCGGCGACATCGTCACCGCCGAGCAGTACGGCTTCTTCGAACTCATGCTCGACTACCGCATCGCCCCCGGCGGCAACAGCGGGATCATGTTCCGCGTCACCGAGGAGAACCCCGCACCCTGGCACAGCGGCCCCGAGGTGCAGGTGCTCGACAACAAGGACGGCAAGGATCCGCAGCGCGCCGGTTGGCTCTACCAGCTCTACCCACCGGGGAAGAATCCCGCCACCGGCGCGACGCTCGACGCGACCCGTCCGGCAGGGGAATGGAACACGATCCTCCTCCGCGTCGGTCCCGAGCAGGGGGAGGTGTACGTCAACGGCCTGCGCTACTCGCAGTTCCGCCTCGGCAGCGACGACTGGAAGAAGCGGGTGGCGGAGAGCAAATTCGCCAAGTTCCCCTCGTTCGGCACCGCCGAGAAGGGGCACATCTGCCTCCAGGACCACGGCGACGAAGTCGCCTACCGGAACATCAAGATCCGCCCGCTGCCGCAGCAGGATCCGGCCGCCGCGGTCAGTGACGGCCTGCTCCCGGTGGGCTTCGAGCCGGCGTTCCCGGGCATCCGTTGGGCGGGGTACGAGCCGCTCGATGCCGACGGCAAGCCGAACTCCTTCCGGCCGATCGTCCTCACCCATCCCGGTGACGGCTCGGGACGGATCGTCGTCGCCACACAGCACGGCCCGATCCACATCGTCCGCCCCGGTGCGAAGGAGAGCGTGCTGCTGGCCGACCTCAACGACCGGGTGATCTACAAGGACAACCAGAACGAGGAGGGGCTCCTCGGCCTCGCCTTCCACCCGAAGTTCCGCGAGAACGGGCAGTTCTTCGTCTACTACACGTCGAGCCGGAAGGAGCCGCACACCTCGGTGATCTCCCGGTTCCGGGTCTCGCCCACCGACCCCGACCGCTTCGACGCCACCTTCGAGGAGGAGGTGATGGCGATCCCGCAGCCGTTCTGGAACCACAACGGCGGCACCCTCTGCTTCGGCCCCGACGGCTTCCTCTACGTCGCCCTCGGCGACGGCGGCGCGGCCAACGATCCGCTGCTGCAGGGGCAGAATCCGGCCACCCTCCTCGGGAAGATCCTCCGCATCGACATCGACCGGAAGGACCCCGGGCTCGGCTATGCGATCCCGAGCGACAATCCGCTGGTGGGTGTGCCGGGGGCGCGCGGCGAGATCTGGGCGTGGGGGCTGCGCAACCCCTGGCGGATCGCCTTCGACCAGCCGACCGGCCGGCTGTGGTGCGCCGACGTCGGGCAGGGGCTCTACGAGGAGATCGATCTCATCGAGCGCGGCGGCAACTACGGGTGGAGTCTCCGCGAGGGGCGGCACGGCTTCGGCGCCCTGGGCGTGCCCGCCGGCACGCGCCTCGTCGAACCGGTCTACGAATACGACCACACCGTCGGGTTGTCGATCACCGGCGGCCACGTCTACCGGGGAAAGAACGTGCCCGCCCTCGAGGGGAAGTACCTCTACGCCGACTACGTCTCCGGGAAGCTCTTCGCCCTCACCCTCGACGAGGCGACCGGGCGGGCCAAGGCCAACCACATGATCGAGAGCCCGAAGATGCCGGTGATCTCCTTCGGCAGTGACTCGGGCGGGGAGAGCTACTTCCTCATCGTCAGCGGCGACGGGCAGGGGATCCACCGCTTCACGCCGAAGTGACCCCTCGGCGGCCATCGCCGCGCGCTCATCCGCCGAGCGGATGGTCGTGCCGGCAGGCGGGATCGCGGGGCACTCCCGCGCCCACCTCTCCGACGGGATGGGTGAGGAGATAGTGCCACACCGGTTCGTAGAGGAAGCGCCCGTCGGCCGCCCGCGGCGACCCCTTGCCCGGCTGCACCGCCGAGTGGGCGCGCTTCTCGTCACCGCCGACGTCGGCGGCCGAGACGAGGCGCCGCGAGTGGCCGTAGGGTGGGCGCGCGTCGTCGACGGTGACGATCGGCCCGAAGCGTTCCAAGCCCAGCAGCTCCCACGAGCGGCAGTAGTGGTCGCCGCTCCAGCCGCCGTCGAGGAGGTGCGAGAACCCGAAGAACCGTTCCTTGGCGGTCGCCGAGGGCCCCGCCTGCCAGTCCTGGTCCTGGTCGCGCGGCCCGCAGAGCATCACCACCCGGTCGACCGGGACATCCATCGCGAACCGGGCCGCGGTCGTCGCTCCGTGCGATGACCCGGCGACGATCACCTTCTCCCAGAGGACCGACGCGCCGTCCGGCGAGAGGAACTGTTCCCAGCGCCCCGCCGGGTGCTCCTGCGACAGCCAGCGGAGGAACATCCGCACGCGCTCCATCATCCCGTCGGCTGGTGGAATCGCCACCTGCTCGCTGACGTCGCGGCCGGTCGCCGCCTCGAGACGGACCAGCCCCCGGGCGAGCCGGTCGGTCGGCTTCACGGTCGCGAACCATTTGTTGGCGTAGTGCGGCTGGAGGGCGTGGATCCCCAGCGCGCTTGCCCGTTCGAACAGGCCGGCGTTGTGATCCATCAACCAGACCATCAGCCGGCCGCGCGCCGGTACTGCCGTGTCGACGCTGGCGTGCTCGAGATCGGTCGGCTTGCCGTCCTTCTCGAAGACGAAGTCGATCTCCGGGTGGGGCTGGGCCCGGGGGTCGAGCTGGCTGGCCCGCGCGGTGAGCACCCGGCGGGTCGGCTCGGCGGCGGTGGCTGCGGTGGCCGTGGTGGCCGCGGCAACGAGCACGGCCCAGACAACGACACGATCGAGTGCGGGCATGGGTGATCACCGGGGTCGAGGGTTTCGGGCGGCCGATCCACGCAGCATAGCCGCACCGCCACGATCACCTTCGCGGCGGAGGCTGCCCACCCCGATCACATCCCTGCGCGTGGTTGGGAGATGGGGGGCCCGGCGGTATGCTGCCGGCGCCGGGGATCCCGCTTCCGGCACCCCCGGGAGAGCCCCACCATGCAGGCCGTCGAGTCCACCACCAGGCGCACGTTTCTCGCCGCCACGGCGACCGCCGCCGCCGCGACGGTCACCAGGCTTTCCGTCGCGGCCGACGAGGCCGCGCCCGTGCGTGTCGCCGTCATCGGGTGCGGTGGCCGTGGCGGCGCCAACCTCCAGGAGGTGGCCAAGGCGGGGGGCACGATCGTGGCGCTGTGCGACGTCAACCGCACGGCGCTCGACCGCGCCGCCGGCCAGCACCCGGCCGCGAAGACGTTCCGCGATTTCCGTGAGCTCTACACCGCCCTCGACCCGGCCACCTACGACGCCGTCGTCGTCAGCACGCCGGAACACACCCACGCCTTCGCCACGCTGCCGGCACTCAAGCGCCGCAAGCACGTCTACTGCGAGAAACCGCTCACGCACTCGATCCGCGAGGCGCGGATCATCGCCACCGCGGCCAAGGAGGCCGGGGTGGCCACGCAGATGGGCACCCAGATCCACGCCGGCAACAACTACCGCCGCGTCGTCGAGCTGATCCGCGCCAAGGCCATCGGCCCGGTGCGCGAGTGCCACGTGTGGACCAGCCGCGCCTGGGGTTGGCAGAGCACCGACGACGCCGGTCGCCTCGCCGACATCGTCTCCACGCAGGAGCGGCCCCAGGACACGAGCCCCGTGCCCGACGAGCTCGACTGGGAACTGTGGCTCGGCCCCGCCCCCTACCGGCCGTTCAACGAGTCGTATTTCCCCGGGCCGAAGTGGTACCGCTGGTGGGACTGGGGCAGCGGCACGATGTCCGACCTCGGGAGCCACATGAACGACCTGCCGTTCTGGGCCCTCGATCTCGACGCTCCCACCGTCATCGAAGCCGACGGCCCCCCCGCACACCCCGACCTCGCCCCGGCATCGATGGTCGCCCGCTACCGGTTCCCGGCGCGCGGCGACCGTCCGGCGGTCACCCTCGCCTGGTACCAGGGGGAGCGGAAGCCGATGGTCTGGTTCGCCCGGGAGATCCCCCAGTGGACCAGCGGGATTCTCTTCATCGGCGACGGCGGGATGCTCCTGGCCGACTACGAGCGCCACCTGCTCCTGCCGGCGAACCGCTTCCAGGAGTACAAGCGGCCGGAGGAGACGATCCCGCCATCCCTCGGCCAGCATGCCGAGTGGATCCACGCCTGCCGCACCGGTGCCCCCACGACCTGCGATTTCGCCTATGCCGCGCGGCTCACCGAGGCCAATCACCTCGGCAACGTCGCCTACCGGGCGGGCCGGACGATCGAGTGGGATGCCGCCGCGATGCGGATCCCGAACGCCCCCGAGGCGGAGCGTTTTCTCGGGCGCGAATACCGCGCCGGCTGGACGCTCGAGTGAGCGGCCGGCGGCTCACACCCGCTTCAGCCGCGTGAACTCGTCGATCGTCACCGTGGTCAGTTCGCCGCTGTCACGGGCGAGGATGAGCACGTCGGAATAGACCTTGTCGTCGGGATTCCGCCGGAAGTGGAGGCCGTGGCGCCGCCGCTCGCGCCGCAGCACGCGGCCGACCGTCGTCGTGGTCCAGCGGGCGCTCGATCCCACCGTGACCCCGTGCACCACCTCGACCCGCTCGCCGGGGGCGAGGCTGTCGAAGAGATCACGCGACTGCTGCTCTTCCGGCGTCATCGGCTCCTCCCGCGCGGCACTTCCGTGCCGAAACTCGTCAGACTTCCTTGGAGTCGATCCACTTCATCATCCGCCGCAGCTGCCGCCCGGTCTCGGCGATCGGATGCTGTCGCTCGCGCCGCCGCGTGCTCTTGAACATCGCGGCCCCACCCCGATTCTCGAGGATCCAGTCACGGGCGAACTGCCCGGAGCGGATCTCCTCGAGGATCTTCTTCATCTCCGCCCGCGTCTGGTCGGTGATGATCCGCTTGCCGCGGGTGTAGTCGCCGTACTCGGCCGTGTTCGACACGCTGTAGCGCATGTACTCCAGGCCGCCCTGATAGAACAGATCGACGATCAGCTTCATCTCGTGGAGGCACTCGAAGTAG
>SXGQ01826745.1_pt1 | contig 22303 bp, 23 predicted proteins | sample 3178371 | NCBI WGS metagenome assembly SXGQ01 (sample SAMN11356859, study PRJNA531348) | freshwater metagenome | isolation source: freshwater sample F1-20 | place: China: Fuxian Lake, Yuxi | collected 2017-12-25 | reverse complement strand
GGGTTGCTCAGCGGCGAGACGGTCGGATTGCGCAGGGCGGGCAGGGCGGCGGCGACCTGGTCGAGCTTGGTCTTCGGGAGGTTGAACTTGAGGCCGACCATGTGCTGCGCGGCGAGGGCGCCCTGCAGCATGAGCACGATCTGTTCGATCTTGGCGCGCTTGGCGGGATCGGCCCAGGCGGCCTTGTTCGCGACGAGGACGGTCGTGGTCTCCATCAGCTGGGCGACGATGCGCAGCTTGTTGGCCTTGATGGAGGAGCCGGTCTCGGTGATGTCGACGATGGCGTCGGCGAGCTCAGGCACCTTCACCTCGGTGGCGCCCCACGAGAATTCGACCTCGCACTCGACTCCCTGCGCCTTGAACCAGCGGCGGGTGGTCTCGACGAGCTCGGTGGCGACGCGCTTGCCGGCGAGGTCCTTGGCGGTCTGGACGGGGGAGGCTTCGGGGACGCAGAGGACCCAGCGGGACTTCTGGGCCGAGGCGCGGCTGTAGATCAGTTCGCAGACCTGGACGACGTCGGCGTTGTTTTCCTGGACCCAGTCCTGGCCGGTCAGGCCGCAATCGAAGAAGCCATGCTCGACATAGCGGGCCACTTCCTGGGCGCGGATGAAGCGTCCGTCGAGGGCGGGATCGTCGAAAGAGGGACGGTAGGAGCGGCTGCTCTTGGACACGGGGAACCCGGCCCGGCCGAACAGCTGGAGGGTGGCCTCCTCGAGGCTGCCCTTGGGCAGTCCGAGCATCAGTCTGGCGGCTTCCTTACTCATTGGACCTTGGAGGAAGCCCACCCCTCGCCCCTCCGCAAGCATTAAGGGATTGACTCATATCCCCCGAGAAATGAGCCTTTTTTTCACCCCCGACCTATGCCGCGCTCCCTGCTTCTCCTCGCCCTCGCGACCCTTTTCGTCGGTTGCAAATCCGCTTCCAAGTCCGCCGCCAAGGCCGGCTCCTCGAATGATGTCCGTTTCTCCTGGGAGAAGGACGCCGTGGCCGCCGTCGACCCCAACCGCGTCACGATCCAAGAGGTGCGCGCCGACCTCTCCCTCTTGCAGCTCTCGGCCATCGAGAAGCGCGACCCGAACACCCGTCTCCAGCTGACCAAGGCCGGCAAGAACTTCGTCGTCCAGGTCATCAAGTCCGACGAATCCTCGATGGTGGTCGCGATCGCCCCTGGTTCCGAGGCCCCCGAACTGCGCGTCGGCGACGACCTGCCTTACGCCGTCCTCGCCCAGTAAGGCGCCCCCTCCCGTCACACCGGGAGAGACAGAAGGACCCGCCGCCTTGCGCGGCGGGTCCTTTTTTTGGCCTGGTCACCCGAAAAAACCCGATAAACCGGCGGTTTACCCTCCGTCATTGACCCTTCTGGGTGGCATGCCTACTGCTCTTTTTTCGCGTCCGCCGATGTCCCGCCTCCGCCTATCCGCCCGCTCCGGGTCCGTCTTGCGCAAGCTCCTAACGATGCTCTGCGGCATCGCGCTCTTCCTGGTCTTGGCGGGGCTCCTCGGCGTCTGGGCGCTCGGCCGATTTTCCCCCAAGCTGCTCGACGCCTCCCTCTCGGCCCGCACGGGAGCCCGCCTCGCCGTCGAACAGAACGACACCAACCTCTTCGTCGGCCGCATCGCCTATTCGGGCCTGACGATCACCAACCCCTCGCGCTGGCAGGAGCGTGAATTCCTGAAGGTGAAGCGCCTCGTCCTCGATGTCGACCCGCTCAGTTTCCGCGACGGCGGCGCGCACGTGGTCGACGCGGCGGAACTGGACATCGAACACCTGACGCTCGCCTCCAAGGCCGATTTCTTCAAAGACAACAACGCCCAGGACATCGCCAACGGCCTCAAGGCCGGCGCCGTCCGGGACGCCACGAAGCCCGCGGAGCCCGCCGGCCAGCAGCCGTTCCAGATCAGGAGCCTGCGCGTGCGCGTGGGCCGCGTGACGGTCATCAACCACGACGGCACGCCGGACCGCCGGGTCTTCCTCGATCGTCAGGCGGATTTCGTCTTCGAGGCGGCCGACGTCACGGAGCATAACTTCGCCGAGAAGGTCACGCGTCCGCTCACCAAGGAAGCCATGCGGGTCGCCCTCGGCCTCCCCGCCGGCCTCCCTTTCGACCTGTCCGCCCGCCCGCCCAAATAATCCCATGACCGACCCCGTTCCGCCCTCCGAAACCCCCGCGCCTGAAGCCGTCCGCCTGGCCGAGCTCGAAGGCGAGATCGCGCGCCTCAAGGACACGGTGCTGCGCAGCCAGGCCGACCAGCAGAACCAGCAGCGTCGCCATCAGCGCGAGCGCGAGGAGCTCCGCAAGTTCGCGACCGCCGGCCTCCTCGAAGACCTCCTGCCCGCCCTCGATTCGCTCGCGCTCGGCCTTGAATCCGCCGCGACGCAGGCCGACGGGCGCGCCGTCGCGGAGGGTTTCCGCATGGCGGTCGGCCAGCTCCGCTCGATCCTCTCCGCCCAAGGTCTCGCCGAGGTCAATCCGGTCGGCCAGCCTTTCGATCCGGCCCGTCACGAAGCCGTCGGCTCCGAACCCAGCGCCGAGGTCGCCGAAGGCTCGGTGCTCCGCGTCGCCCGCTCCGGCTGGCTGCTCCACGACCGCGTCCTCCGCCCGGCCGCGGTCTTCGTCTCTTCCGGCCCCGCCCAGTAAGCTCCCGCGATGGCCGAAGACTATTACTCCCTGCTCGGCGTCGCGAAGTCCGCCTCCGCCGACGAGCTCAAGAAGGCCTATCGCAAGAAGGCCATGGAATTCCATCCCGACCGCAATCCGGGCAACAAGGAGGCCGAGGAGAAGTTCAAGAAGGTCTCGCGCGCCTATGAGATCCTCGGCGACGACGCCAAGCGGAAGCTTTACGACCAGCACGGCGAGGCGGCCTTCGACCCCAACATGGGCGGCGGCGCCCGCGGTCCGGGCGGCGGCGCCCGCGGCGCCGACCCGCGCGACATCTTCGAACAGATGTTCGGCGGCGGCGGTTTCGGCGACATCTTCGGCGGCGGGGGCGGCGGGGGCGAGTCCGACGAATCCGGCGAGGATCTGCGCGTCGACCTCAAGGTCACGCTCGAAGAGGCGGCCGAAGGCGTCGAACGCAAGATCCCCTACCGCAAGCATGTCCCCTGCGCGAAGTGCGCCGGGTCCGGCGCCGAAGCGGGCTCGAAGAAGGTCCGCTGCCCGACCTGCAAGGGCCACGGCCAGGTGATCCGCTCCCAGGGCTTCTTCCAGATGCGCCAGACTTGTCCGACCTGCAACGGGCAGAAGGAGACCATCGAGAAACCCTGCAAGGGCTGCTCCGGCGAAGGCCGCGTGGTCGCGGAATCCAGCGTGACGGTCCGCATCCCTCCCGGCGTCGACACAGGCACAAAGCTGCGTTCGAGCGGCAACGGCTCGGCGGGCCGCCGCGGCGCCGCCGCCGGCGATCTCTACGTCTACGTGACCGTCCAGGAGCACGAGCTCTTCGAGCGCGACGGCGACGACCTCGCCTGCAGCGTGCCGGTGAAGTTCTCGGTCGCCGCCCTCGGCGGCAAGATCGTCGTCCCGAAGCTCCGCGGGAAGACCAACCTGAACATCCCCGCCGGCACCCAGGGCGGCACGATCTTCCGCCTCCGCGGCGAAGGCATGCCTCCGCTGCGCGGCTCGGCTTCGGGCGACCTGCTGGTACGCGTCGACATCGACGTGCCGAAGAAGATGTCCGACAAGGAGAAGGAGGCCCTCAAGGCCTACGCCGAAGCCTGCGGCGACGAGGCCGCTCCGGTCTCCGAATCCTGGCGTTCGAAGTTCAAGAAGTTCTTCCCTTAACCCCCTTGCCCGGCAGGGGGCGGGTCGTAAGGTGGACCCATGCCGCGCGACCCCGGCCAGTCCGACCGATTGATCCGCCGTCTCCGCTGGGAGGAGCTGGACCTCGCCTGGCTGCGTCGCTTCGCCGAACTGGCCCGCGACGAGGACCTCGCCGGGCTCGGCCTGGCCGTCCGGCCGCTCCGCCCCGGCGACCCGTCCGCCGCTCTGCTCGCCGGCGCCGAACGCGCCCGCGCCCGCGTGGTCGCCCGCGGCCCCATGGTCCTCGCCGGACTCGGCATGATCGAGGTGGTCTTCGCGGCCTACGGCGGCCGTTGCCGCGTGAAACCGCTCGCGGCCGACGGCCAGTCCGTCCCCGCCGGCGCGGCCGTCGCCGAAGTCGAAGGCCCCGCCGCCGAACTGCTGACCGCCGAACGCGTGCTGCTTAACTTCCTCCAACGCCTCTGCGGCGTGGCCACGCGCACGCGCGAGCACGTCCGCGCGCTGGGCTCCTCGCCGACCAAGCTGCTCGACACGCGCAAGACGACCCCCGGCTTCCGCATGCTCGAGAAATACGCGGTCGGGCAGGGCGGCGGCCACAACCACCGGCTCGGGCTCTTCGACCGCATCATGGTGAAGGACAACCATCTCGCCGCCGACGGCGCGGGCGCCGGGCCCCGCCTCACCGACCTGGTGCGGCGCGCCCGCGCCAGCCGCCCCGACCTGCTCGTCGAGGTCGAGGTGGATCGGCCCGACCAGATCGCTCCGGCCCTCGCGGCCGACGCCGACGTCGTGCTGCTCGACAACTTCTCCTTCGCCGATCTCCGCGTCGCGATCCCGGCGTTGCGCGGCCGCGCGTGGTCCGAAGTCAGCGGCGGCGTGAGCCTCGCGACGCTCCCGGACCTCGGCGTCCTCGCGCCGGACTTCGTCTCCAGCGGCGCCCTCACCCACGCCGCGCCGTGGTGCGACCTCGGCCTCGACTGGCTCTGACGATGGCCGACCTCGAAAGCAGCATCCTCCTGGCGTTCCTCGCCTCGCCCGACGAACCCGTCAGCGGCGACCGGCTCGCGAAGGAGCTCGGCGTCTCCCGCGTGGCGATCTGGAGCCGGCTCGAGAAGCTGCGCGCCCAGGGCTTCGTCTTCGCGGCGTCGACGCGCAAAGGCTACGCCTTGAAGTCCGTCCCGCGCGGCCTCAACCCGGCCTTGTTCGAAGCGCATCTGCGCCGGCTCAAGGTCGCGCCGACGGTCGCGCTGCTCGAGACCGTCGACAGCACGAATTCCGAGGCCGAGCGCCGCCTCGCCGCCGGCCAGGAGGCCCCGTTCGCCGTGCTCGCCCGGACGCAGTCCGCGGGCCGCGGCCGCCTGGGCCGCCAGTGGCACAGCGCTCCCTCGGGGAGCCTCTGCCTCTCGCTCGCCTTCCGGCCGTTCATCCCGCCGGAACGGCTCAAGCCTTTCACGCTGTGGATGGGCCTCGCGCTCTGCGCGCACGTCGAGCAGGCCCACGGCCTGAGGCTCGGCCTGAAGTGGCCCAATGACCTGCAGTCGCCCGACGGACGCAAGGTCGCGGGCATGCTCACCGAAGCCCGCCTCGACGCCGACTCGGTCCGGGAGCTGGTCTTCGGCCTCGGCCTCAACCTCGCCGGGCAGCCCAAGGATTTCCCCGCCGAACTACGCGCGACGGCCGGCACGCTCGAAGCGGCGCTCGGGCGGCCGCTCGACGTCCACCGCGCGGCGGCCGAAGCCGTCGCCGCGCTCTTCCAGGCCTGGGAGCAGTTCGAGGAAGGGACATGGTCTCGCTCCTTCCGGCGGCTCTGGGCCCGCCACGACGTGCTGACAGGCAAGTCGGTCCGCGTCGGCCTGCGCGGCGACCCGATCGCGGGCGTGGTCGACGGCGTCGACGACGAAGGCTCGCTCATCCTCCGCACCGGCGGGGGCCGCAAGGCCGTCGTCGCCTCCGGTGAAGTCACGCTGCGCAAGCCTTGAACGCTTGCCCCGTCTCCGCCTCCGCCTACTTTCCCCGCGTGTCCCTTTTCTGCCTCGATGTCGGCAACACGCACGCCCACTGGGGCGTCGTCGACGGCCGCGCGGTGACGGCGCACGGCGAGATCCCGACCGCCGCGCTCGCCGCCGCCGACCTCGCGGCGCTGCTCGCCGCGCACCCGACCCGGGGCGTCGCCCTCGCCAGCGTGGTGCCCGCGCTGACCGCCGCCGTCCTGCCCGCGCTCGCCGGCGCCGGCCGGCCGTTCTATCACCTGACGCATGACACCGTGCGCGGGCTCGGTTTCGATTACCCCACCCCGGCCGAGGTCGGCCAGGACCGCCTCGCCGACTGCGTCGGCGCCCAGCTCGTCGTCGGCGCGCCGGCGGTCGTCGTCGGCATGGGCACGGCCACGACGGTCGACATCCTCACCGACCGCGGCTACGCCGGCGGCATCATCGCGCCCGGGCTCGGCGTGATGACGCGCTACCTGCATGAGCGCACCGCGCTGCTGCCGGCGCTCGACCCGGCCGCGCTCCTCGGCGGCCCGGCGATCGGCAAGTCCACCGTCGACGCCATGCGCGCGGGTTGCGCGCTCGGCTTCGCCGGCATGATCGGCGCGCTCCTCGACGGCGTCTGCGCGGAGCTCGTCCGCCAAGGCTCGCCGCCGCCCAAGGTGGTCGTCACCGGCGGCGCCGCGGTCTATCTGCCGGCCTCCTGGCGCGCCCGCGTCACGCACGAACCGCACCTCACCCTGCTCGGCCTGGCCGAAGCCCATCGCCGTCACTTCGCATGAGCGCGCCCGATCCGCTGGCCAAGCTCCGCCGCTTCGTCCCGCTGCTGGCCATCCTCGTCGTGCTGCAGGCGGTGCTCTTCGTCGTCGCCGTGTTCACCGGCCGCCTCCCGCCGCTCTGGCCGCTGGCGGCCGGCGACCTGGCGTTCTCCGGCGGCCTGCTCTACGTGCTCTGGCGGATGCTCGGCCGCCCCCGCGGCTAGGCCTTGATCAGCTTCAGCAGCTCCTTGCGGCGGGCGCGGATCTCCCGGCAGCCGGCCTTGGCGAGCCGGTCGGTGGAGAACGCCTCGACGGTCAGGCTCGCCACGGCGGTGCCGTAGATCATCGCCTGTTTCAGGGTCGCGAAATCGGTCGCTCCCGCCGCGGCGAGGTAGCCCAGCAGGGCGCCGGCGAAGCTGTCGCCCGCGCCGGTGGGGTCGCGCAGCTCGGTCACGGGGTAGGCGGGCAAGGCGAACATGCCCTCCTCGTGGAAGAGCACGGCGCCGTGCTCGCCTTTCTTGACGATCACGGTCCTGCAACCGTGCTTGCGCAGGGCGCGGCCGGCGACGATCGCGTTGGCCTCGCCGGTGAGCTTGGCGGACTCGGTGTCGTTGACGACGAGCAGGTCCGCGCGGCGCATGACCTCGCCGAGCTTCTCGCGCTGCGTCTCGATCCATATGTCGATGGTGTCCGCCAGCACGAAGCGCGGCGCGGTGAGCTGGTTCAGGACGTCGAGCTGGAGGTCGGGCCGGATGTTGCCGAGCATGACGAACGGCGTCGCGACGTGGGCCTCCGAGAGGCGCGGCTTGAAGCGCTCGAAGACGTTGAGCTGGAGGTCCTCGGTGTCGCGGCGGTTGTAGTTCTCGTGGTAGCGTCCGCGCCAGAAGAAGGTCCGGCCCGCCGGGTCGGTGAGCAGGCCGTCGAGGTCGATGCCCCGCCTGGCGAGCTTCTTGCGGTCGCGGTCGCGGAAGTCGTGCCCGACGACGCCGACGATGCGCGGCGGGGCGAAATAGCTCGCGGCGAGGCACGCGTAGGCGGCGCTGCCGCCGAGGATCCGTTCGCCGGTGTCGTGCGGCGTGATGATGCTGTCGTAGGCGACGGAGCCGACGACGAGCACGGGATCGGCCTCGCGGCCCTTGGATCTGATGCGGGTGGGGGTGGTCATGCGAAAAGGTCGGGCCGGACGTCACGAAGACGGTAGAGCGCGAGGAGGGCGAGGGACTGTTGGGCGGGTTCGGCCAGCGCCTGGGCCAGGGCGGCCCGGGGCGACAGGGCGAGGACTTGGATCTCCTCGTGTTCGTCCGGGGCGCGCCGGCCTTCGGGCCGGACGCCCTCCAGCAGCACGAAGTGGCAACGATTGCGCTGGATGGCGGGGTTCGGCGCGCAGGTGCCGAGCAGGCGGGCCCGGCCTCCGGCGAAGCCGGTTTCTTCCTCGGTCTCGCGCGCGGCGGCGACCACCGGGTCTTCGCCCGGGTCGATCACGCCGCCAGGCGCCTCGGTCGACAGCGCGCGCACGCCGAAGCGGTACTGGCGCACCATCACGAGCCGGCCGTCCTCGGTGACGGGCAGCGCGAGCACCCAGTCGCCGGAATGCAGCACAAAGAAATCACCCTCCCGGTGATCGAGAGGGTGATGACAGCGTTCCTTGTGCACCCGGAAGACCTTGCAGTCGGCGTGGACCTCTTCGTGCCGGACGTTCCAGCGGGAGGGCGCCGACATGCGAGGCTTACTTGACCTTCAGCTTCTGGCCGATCTGCAGGCGGTTCGGATTCACGCCCGGGTTGAGGTCTTGGATGGCCTTGAGGGAGATGCCGCTCTTCTTGGCGATCGAGCCGAGCGTGTCGCCCTTGGCGACGACGTATTCGCCAGGTCCGGCGGGCGTGGCAGACTTGCCGTTGCTGGCGGCCTTCGGCGCGGTGACGACTTTCTGGAGGGCGATGATCTGCTCGTTGAGGGCCTTTTCGTTGGCCTCGGTCTGCTGCTTGGTGGCGGCGAGGTCGCCGGCGAGAGCCTGGAGGTCGGCGGCGTTGGCCTTGCTGGCGAGCGCGGCGCCGAGTTCGGCGACGCTGGCCTTGGCGGCCGCGGCTTCGTCGTTCGCGAGCTGGGCGGCACCCTTGGCCTTGATGCCGAGCACGAGGCCGGCGGCGCCGAGGATGAAACCGAGAACACCCACGATCAGCGGGAGCTTGGATTCGGAAGAGGAGGAGGAGATGCTGTCGTTTTCCATGTGTGGAGGTGTTGGTCGGGTGGGAACAGATGGAGATTAGCGGTTTGACAGGGACGGCAACACAAAATCAGACTGTTTTCTCGGGTACCGGGCAGTATCTCAATTGGTAGAGTCCCTGCTTTGGGAGCAGGGTGTTGCAGGTTCAAGTCCTGTCTGCCCGACCACCCGAACCGACTTGCACCCCCTCCGGGGGTCTCAGGCGTAGGCCAAGGTCTGGCCGTCCCGCACGACGGTCACATGGTTGGCCCCGTCGCTCCGCGCCGAAGGCTCGGTCCGCCCGACGACCCTGGCTTCCAGGCCGAGCTCGGCCGCGATCCGGAGGGCTTGATCGGCGTCTTTGGGCTCCAGGAAGGCCTCCAAACGGTGCCCCATATTGTAGACTTGGTGCATTTCCTTGGGGTCTGTCCCGCTGACCCGGGCGATTTCCGCGAAAACCGGGGGCACGGGGAAAAGGTTGTCCTTGATGAAATGGACCTTGGTCCCGAACCGGCGGCACTTGGTCTGACCCCCTCCGGAACAATGGACCATGCCCCGGACGCGCTGGTTACCCAAGGCCTGCAGGAGCCGCAGGACATAAGGGGCGTACGTCCGGGTGGGGGAAAGCAAGGCCTGCCCGACCGTCAAGGCCGAGCCGGGGAGCGGGTCGGCCAGCCGGTGCGGCCCGCAATAGGCGAGCTCCGCCGGGGTGGCCTTGTCATAGGTCTCCGGATACTTCTCGGCGTAATGACGGGAGAGGAGTTCGTGGCGGGCGCTGGTCAGGCCGTTCGAACCGATGCCGCTGTTCTCGGCCGTCTCATAGGCCGCGCGGCCGGACGAGGCGACGCCGACGATGACCAGGCCGGGCCCGACGCGCGCGGCGTCCACGACGGCGGCGCGGTCGAGGATCGCGGTGGCGGTGGAATCGACGGTGAGCGTGGGCGTGAGGTCGCCGACGTCGGCGGTCTCGCCGCCGCCGGAGACGATGCCGAAGCCCTGGGCCCGCAGCATCGCGAGGACGTCTTCGGTGCCGTTGATGAGTTCGGCGAGGATGGCCCCGGGGATGGCCTTGGCGTTGCGGTTGATGGTCGAGGAGAGGATGACGCCCTTGGTCACGCCGACGCACAGGAGGTCGTCGATGTTCATGACGATGCTGTCCTGCGCGATGCCGCGGAACACCGACGCGTCGCCGGTCTCCTTCCACCAGAGGTACGCGAGCAGGGCCTTGGTGCCCGAGCCGTCCGAATGCGTGACCACGCACTTGGCCGGGTCGCCGGTGAGGCCGTCGGACACGATCTTGCAGAAGGCCTGCGGGAAGAGCCCGGGATCGAGGCGGTCGACGGCCGCATGGACCTCGCTCTTGGAGGCGGAGACTCCCCGCGCCGCGTAGCGGCCGGAATCCGGGGTGGGCTTGCTTTCGTGCGCCATGGCTCTTGCGTGCATATCTCCGTCCCTGCTATTCGGTCAACGCCCTTCTCCCTCGTGCCGCTCCTCCTCCTTCGCCGAACTTGGCTCCGCCGCGTCCTCGCGGCGACCCTCGGCCTCGTGCTCGGCCTCGCGCTCGTCGGCGGCCTGGGCTGGCGGAACGCCCGCTCCCGCGCGGCGCTCGCCGACGATCTCCGCCGCGCCTTCGCCGCGCAGGACGCGCGCGCGATCGAAGCGCTCTTCTGCTGGGACGGCGTCGACGCCGCCGCGCGCGCCCGCCTGCGCCTGGTCATCCAGCAGGAACATGAGCTGCCGATCGCTTCGATCGTGGTCCGCCCGCTCGGACCCTTCGACCGCCAGCCGGGCGCGGGCCTGCGTCCCAACCTGGAGCCCGACGCGGTGCTCGAGGTGACTTTCGCCACGACGGACCGCCTCAGCGCCGCCTATCTGATCGGCCGCGACGGGTGGGCCGGCCATCGCCTGGTGGTGATGCTGCCGTCCGCCAAGTGACGCGCATTCTTGACACCCGCCGGGCCGCTTCCATTTTCAGCCTTCCTTATGGCCGACAAGAACGACAAGCGCCCCGAGAGCGTCCCGGGCAAATTCTACGTGGATTCGCAGTGCATCGACTGCGATCTCTGCCGCGAGACCGCCCCGAAGTTCTTCACCCGCCAGGACGACGGCGGCTACTCCTACGTGTTCGCCCAGCCGACCGACCAGGCCGGCATCGACCAGTGCATGGAAGCCCTCGAGGGCTGCCCGGTCGACGCCATCGGCAAGGACGGCGACGAATAATCGTCTCCGCAGTCCTTTCTCCCGACCCCGGCTCGCCGGGGTTTTTTGTTGGGGGCGTCCGGCAGGCGGCTTAACTCCGCGCATGGCCGTCAATATCTCCTGCGAATACCTCGGCGACTTGCGCGTGCGCGCCGTCCATGGGCCTTCGGGCCATGTCATCGTGACGGACGCGCCGGTCGACAACCAAGGCAAGGGCGAAGGGTTCTCGCCGACCGACCTCGCCGCCACCGCGATGGCCACCTGCTTCCTCACGATCCTCGGCATCCACGCCCGCAACACGGGGCTCGACCTCCGCGGCGCCCGCGCCTCCGTCGCCAAACATATGACGGCCACGCCGCCCCGTCGCATCGCCAAGCTCGAGGTCGATATCACGATGCCGCCCGGCGTGCCGGCCGACGTCCGTGACCGCCTGGTGCGCGCCGCCGAAGCCTGCCCGGTGAAGCAATCCTTCCATCCCGACATCGAGATCGTGCTGACTTGGCGGTGGGAGAGTTGAGCCCTGAATCTCAGGTAGGGGCAGCACTGCGTGCTGCCCTGGTTGCCACGCGTTAAGTCCCCAAGGGAGACCGGAAACCGGATAGTTTGCTGCGGACATGTTCTTTCGGGTGACAGGTGACGGCCATCAGGGCCTCAGCCTCTCAGGAGCCGGCCATTCAGCCATCGGCTGCCGGCTCCAGGCTCCCGCGGCCGATCGCCGAGAAGCCGATACCTGAGTTGCCGTCACCCGTGGCTGCCACCCGTCACCCGGAGTCACCCCCTATGCTCAATACTCTCGTCTCCTCCGGCCCGCCGGCCAACCGATCTCCGGCCACCCTTACCACTCCCTCTTCTTAAACCCGCTCACGGCATAATACGTCAGATAAAGATAGCAGGGCAGCAGGATCCAGTAACCCGCCCGCTCGCCGTAGCCGTCCGCGAGCCAGCCATAGCCCAGCGGGATCAGCGCGTTGCCGCATAGGCCCATGACCATCACCGACGCGCCCACCTTCGTGAAGCGGCCGAGCCCCGCGAGCGCCAGCGGCCATAGCCCGGCCCAGGTCAGCGAGTTCGCCAGCCCGAGCAGGGTGAGACACCATAGCGAGATGTCGGCGGTCACGCCGAAAAGCGTCAGGCTCCCCGGCGCGAACAACACGCCGAGCGTGCCGGCGACGCCGAGCGAGACGCAGGCCCGCAGCGCGGCGAGCTGGCTGACATGCCGCGGGATGAGCGTCAGCCCGAGCAGGTAGCCGACGATCATCGCGCCGAGGACGCAGCCGGGCAGGATCTTCGCCGCGGCCAGCGGCACGCCCATCGAGCCCGCGTAGCCGATGATGGTGTCCACGGCCACGGTCTGCGTGCCGACGTGCAGGAAGATCCCGACCGCGCCAAGGATGAGGTGCGGGAATTCCAGGATGCTGGCCTTGCCCGCGTTGGCTTCCGCGACCTCCGGCGTCTCCTGTTCGGTGTCGATCTCCGGCAGCGGCGAGAGCCGCACCAGCAGGCCGAGCACGGCGAGCGCCGCGCCCACGCCGGCGTAAGGGACGACCACGCGGCGGATCAGCTCGTCGAGCGCCGCCGCCTTGGCCGCGGGCGCCATGGCGGGCAGCTCCGCTAACAACGCGGTGTCGGACACGCGCAGCACCACGGCCGCGAAGACGAGCGGCGCGAGGATGCCGGCGCCCTTGTTGCAGATCCCCATGAGGCTGATGCGCCGCGCGGCCGAGGCCTGCGGGCCCAGCACGGTGACGTAAGGATTGGCGGCGGTCTGCAGCACGGCGAGGCCGGCGCCGAGCGTGAAGAGCCCGCCGAGGAAGACGCCGTAGGTCCGGCCCCAGGCGGCGGGGATGAAGAGCAGGGCGCCCGCCGCCATGACCCAGAAGCCGATCATCATCCCCCGCTTGAACCCGACGCGTCGCAGGAGATGCGCCGCGGGCAGCGAGAAGACCAGGTAGGAGATGTAGAACGCGAACGTGACCAGGTAGGCCTCGAAGTGCGTCAGCTCGCAGGCGATCTTGAAATAGGGGATGAGGATCGCATTCACCCACGAGACGAATCCGAAGATGAAGAACAGGACGGCGATGATCGCCAGCGAGACGCGGGCCTGCGCGGGCGTCAGGTCGCGGACGGACACGGGGGCGTCGCTCATCGGGGTGGCCTCAGCCTGTGCGGCCCTCCGGCCGGGGCAATCCCAGACCCCCGTGCCCTCCGCGTTCACGTGCTCCGGGCCTCTCGTTTGCCTCTCTGGCCAAATGGCCAACTGATCAGCTGATCAACTAAAGTGGCCCTCTTGTTTCCTCCCCTTGCCCACATGTCACCGTGTTCACATGCCTCCTCGCGCCTCTGTCGCGCTCAGCGGATATTCAGGCAGGCGTTGTGATGCGCCTCGATCGCCTTGTCCAAGGTCCGGATGAACGCATCGACGGCGCGCAGGCCGGCCGGCGTCATCTCCGCCGGCGGGATGAAGGCCCGGATCTCGCGGTCCGCGTCGTCGAGCGACCGGCGGATGTCGCCGATCTTGCGATCCCAGGTCTGCTGCGCCTGCTTGCTCTTGACGTCCGCCGGATAGCCCGGACGGATGGAACCCAGCGCCTGCTGATTGGCGGCGCTGATCTTGGCGCCGACCTCCTGGAGGCGGATGATTGTCTCGAGGAACTTGGCCTGGTCCTTCGTCCGGCTGGCGATGTTGTAGACGCCCTGGGCGTCGCGCTTGGCCGACGCCAAGGCGTCTTTCTGGCTCGGGATGGCCGCCAAGGGCAGCGCAGAAAGGATGAGAAGAGGGAGCAGGAGGATGGAACGCATGTTGCCTCCTTGGATGCTTCGCCGCCGACCAAAATCAATATAAAGACAGAATAATCCTGCGCGCATTTTGTAACCAACGAAAAAGCCGCCCAGCAGGGCGGCCTTTTCGTTCTGGGCGGGTCGGGGGGCTTACGAGCAACCGCAGCCGCCGGAGCCGCAGCCACCTTGCTTCTGGGCGGCCGGTTCTTCGGTCGAGCAGCAACCGCCCGCGGAGCCTTCGGCGGAGCAGCAGCCGCCTTCGGAGCCTTCGGCGGAGCCGCACCCGCCGCCACCACAGCAGCCGCCCGCTTGGTGCGGATGGCCGTGGGAGAGCTCGGTGAGTTCGGCGGCGCGCACGGAGACGACCTTGATGTCGAAATGGAGGGTCTTGCCGGCGAGCTCGTGGTTGCCGTCGAGGGTGACTTCCTCGCCCTCGATCTTCTTGATGGTGAGCACGCGCATGCCGAGGTTGGTCTCGGCGTGGAAACGCATGCCGACCTGCGGGGTGTTGGCCCCGAACGCGGTCAGCGGCACCTGCTGGACCAGCTTTTCGCTGTATTCGCCGTAGCCGAGCTGCGGCGGGACGAGCACGCTCTTGGCGTCGCCGGCGGCGAGGCCTTCGATGCCCTGCTCGAGGCCCGGGATGATGTTCTGCGCGCCGTGCAGGTATTCCATCGGACCCCGGTCGCCGGAGGCGTCGATGATGTTGCCCTGGTCGTCTTTCAGGGTGTATTCGATGGCGACGACGGTTTCTTTGGCTGCGCGCATGGTGATTTCGGACCGCTCAGGTTAGGCGTCCGCCGGTCCGAAGCAAGGCGACAGGCATCTAAACCTTGACCGCCCCGCTTCGGCTGGCTTGCCTTAACTTCCTGCTGTTTGGGGCCGTAGCTCAGTTGGTAGAGCGCGTCGTTCGCAATGACGAGGCCGTGAGTTCGAACCTCATCGGCTCCACCAGCAGGACTTGTGACGCTCAGGCCGGCGGGGCGGCTTCGTCGCCCGGCAGTTCCTTGGCTCCTTTGCGGGGACGCCTCACCTCGGGCAAGGCCTCGTGGGCCTGGATGTCGATGGTCGTCCCGTCCGCCAGCTGACGTTCGGCCTTCATCTTCTCGCCTTCGGTGATCAGCTTCTCGGCGTTGTTGTAGACACGCGAACGGAGCGTCTCGAGCGTCTGGTTATACTCTCGCACCGCCTTGTTGAGGCTGCCGCCGGCGTCGGCGAAATGGTCGCTGGCGATGCGCACGCCGTCGTGCAGCTTTTCCGCCAGTTCGATGACCTTCTCCGCGCGCTGCTCGACTTCGACGCGGTCCCACGAGTGGGCGATGGTGCGCAGGACGGAGAGGAGGGTGGTGGGGGTCGCGATGACGACCTTCTGGCCCCAGGCGTTCTCGATCAGGAGCGGGTCGACCTGGAGCGCGGTGCTGAACAGGGCTTCGCTCGGCAGGAAAAGCACCACGAACTCCGGCGACGGCTTGTACTGGTTCCAGTATTCCTTTCCGCCGAGCTTCTTGGCGTGGTCGGCGAGCTTCGCCGCGAAATCTTCCAGCAGGCGCGTGCGTTCGGCCTCGCTGGTCGCTTGGCTGGCTTCGATGTAGGACTTGGTCGGAGCCTTGGCGTCGACGACGATCTTCCGTCCGCCGGGCAGGGAGATGACCATGTCGGGCCGCAGGTTGCCTTGTTCGGCCGCTGTGGAGTTCTGCGTCTCGAAGTCGACGTGCTCCAGCATGCCCGTCAGTTCGGCGACGCGGGAGAGCTGCAGTTCGCCCCAGCTGCCCTGCTTGTTCGTCGAGGTCATGGCCGCGGCCAGCTTACGTGCTTCTTCGGCGACCTTCTCCGAGCGCTCATTGCTGGTCTTGAGCGAGCCTTTGAGCTCGTTGTTGGTGCGGGTCAGCTCTTCGAGCTGGCTCTTGAATGGGGCGAACTTCTGCTCGGCCATGCCGATGAACTGTTCGCGGCTCTGCGTCAGCTGGCTTTGCGCGGCGCTGGCGAAGGCTTCGCGCATCCGCTTCTCGAGCTCGCCGAAGGACTGCTTGGTCTCCTCCAGGCTGCGCTGCGCCGCGGCCTTGGCCTCCTCGGCGCGGGCCAGCCCGGCCTCCGCGGCGTTGGCGCGCGCCAGCGCGTTGTCGCGTTCGGCTTGCAGCGCCGCCGTGTCCTGGGTGCGGCGGCTCTCCGCCGCGGTCAGCAAGGCCTTGGCGCCGGTGAGCTCCTGCTGCAAGGCGAGGTCGGCGGATTGCTGGGGTTGGCTGCGGCGACCGAGCAGGTAGCCGGCATAGCCGAGCGCGAGGCCCAGCAGGGTGGGGACGATGTAATCCATCTGTGATTATGTTAAGAGCGACACTCTGCCCGCCACGGCGCTTTCCGCAACTATCCCCTCGGGTCGCTTTCGATGGCGAGGGCGTTGCCTTGCTCCCAGGCCGCCTCGTAAGCCGCGACGTAATCGGGGGAAGACCAGGCGGGTGAGGCGGGCTCGGCGCCTAGGCCAGCGATGAAGCCGTAACGGATGCCGTGCGAGATCCGCCGGCGCCGCGGATTCTCCCGCGCGTTGCTCCACTCCAGCGCCTGCGTGAACCCCTCGTCGGGTATGGGCTGCCGGAACGACCGCCCGACCTGCCAGGCGACGACCCCGGCGTGGTCGAGGTCGCCGACTTTACGGCCGGCCATCAAGGACGCCGGCGCCGGCGCGCCTTCCCGCCCGGCCAGGATCTGCTCCTGGACCTTCAGGCCGAGCGCCACCCGCCAGCGCTCCTCCATGGTCAGCAGCCCGAAGTCGTAGTCCGGGTCGTCGGCCGCGGCGTCTTTCAGCTCGAGCTTCGCGTAACGTCGCCACTTGGCCAACCAGGCCTCCCACTGGTCGGTGCCGCGGAGCGGCGGTTTGCCCAGCCATTCGGGGATATCTTCGCGCATCGCAGATGCAGGGTTTAATGGGGATAAAGACCGACTAGGCAAGGAAAAGGTGAAATAATGTTCACTAAGCGCGCCGGCGTGGCTAGGGTCTTTTCGACGTCCACCCCTGATTTGACCTCAATTAAACCGATTTTTCGTCGAACTATTCTCAGCGTATGGTGTTATCCTTCAGGTACCCTCTTATCCCAGTGATTAGCCCTTATCTGACCCTTCGTGAACGGCGGGCCGCTCTGCCCCTTTTCTGCCTGCTGGCCGCCGCTTCTTGGGCGCCGGTTTCCGGCCCGGCCCAGACCGCGCCCGCCGCCCCGGCCCCGGCCGCCGTCGTCCCCGGCGTCGCCGCCGCGGTCCCGCTCCCCGGACTCAGCGGCACCGATCAGATCGGCCCGGTCATCCTGCGCGATGAGACCATCGCCCAGGTGCTCGACCTCATGCAGCGCTGGACGGGCAAGTCCATCCTCCGCCCTCAGGCTCTCCCGGCCAGCGCCTATACCCTGTCCCTGCCGGCTTCGATCACCCGCGACGAAGCGCTCCTCGCCCTCGAGACCCTCCTCAACCTCAACGGCATCGCCGTGATCCAGCAGGGCGACAAGTTCCTCAAGGTCGTGCCCAACCTCGTCGCCAAGGCCGAGTCGCCCCAGCTCATCACGGGCTCGGTGCTCGCCCTCCCGCCGAGCGGCCGCATCGCCTCCAAGATCTTCACCCTCAAGCACGCCAACGCGCAGGAGCTCGTGGCCCAGATCGCCTCGAGCCTCAACACCACGCTCGCCTCGCCGCCCGTCTACTTCGGCCGCAACAACGCGCTGCTGATCACCGACTCGATCAGCAACCTCCAGAAGATCGAGACGCTCACCGCGCAGATCGACAAGCCCCAGCTCGACCTGGTGGTGACCAAGAGCTACTCGCTCAAGAACGCCATGGCGACCGACCTCGTCGCCAAGCTCACGGCCATGCTGCGCTCCCCCGCCACCGTCTCCGGCGGCGCGCCCTTCCGCCTCAGCACCGGCACGACCTTCCTCGCCGACGAACGCACCAACCGCGTGCTGCTGATGGGCTCGGCCGACCAGCATGACTTCTTCGACAAGCTGATCGACACGCTCGACCAGAAGTCCAACCCCAACACGAAGACCGACGTCATCTTCCTCCGCCACGCCGACGCGCAGCAGGTCGCCACGCTGGTGACCTCGCTCGTCACGGGGCAGACCACCGCCGCCGCCCGCGCCGGCAACTCGGCCCGCGGCAACACGACCCTCAACCGGACGACCACGCCCGCCCCGACCTCCTCTTCCAGCGCGGCCGCCGCCGCCGCGTCCGCCGCCGCCGGGTCCTCGCAGTACGGCGCCGATGAGTTCAGCAGCAACCTCACGGTGCTGCCCGACATCCGCAGCAATTCCATCGTGGTCTCGGGCACCAACGACGACCTGCGCCTCCTCCACGAGCTCGTCGAGAAGGTCGACATCGTCCTGCCGCAGGTCCGCATCGAGGTCGTCATCGTCGAGGTGAAGCTCTCCGACAACGAGACCAACGGCTTCAACACCCTCGGCCTCACCGTCAGCAACGGCAAGCTCGTCGGCATCGGCGGCACCGGCGGCGGCTTCAACGTCAACGGCGTGCCGGCCACGACCAACACCACGTTGGCCCCCAACAACACCCAGATCAACGCCTCCCAGGGCACCCTCGCGCCCAACAGCAACCTCAGCGCGACCATCGGCCTCAACACCACGCCGCGCAAGGGCGACCTGAAGGTGCTCTCGGTGCCCGCCGTGACGACGACCCACAACAAGGAGGCCACGATCTTCGTCGGCGAATCCCGCCCGGTCATCACGGGCTCCACCATCGCCGCCCAGACCGGCCAGATCACCTCCACGGTCTCGCAGCGCGACATCGGCATCCAGCTCAAGGTCCTGCCCCTCATCGGCAAGGACGGCGCGGTCCAGCTCCAGGTCTCCCAGTCGGTCGAGGACATCCTCGGCACCACCATCCTCGACGGCAACGACCAGCCGATCATCGGCCGCCGCACGACCGACTCCTTCGTGAGCGCGATGAGCGGCGAGATCGTCGTCCTCGGCGGCCTCCAGCGCACCGTCTCGACGAAGTCGACCTCCCGCCTCGGCCCCATCCCGTTCCTCGGCGACCTCTTCGGCTCCTCCACCGTCCTCGAGGAGAAGCAGGAACTCATCATCTTCCTCCGCCCCTACGTGCTCAACGGCTCCGCCGTCGACAACCTCGACGCCATCAGCCGCGCCACCGCCAGCGCCCTCGGTCCGGAGGCCAAGAAGGTCCTCGACAACGTCCCCGGCAAGGCCCCCGCCGCCCCGGCCCAGAAGTGACATGCTCACCGTCGACCGGCACGGACTGCCCTCGGCCCTCGCCGAGCGCCTGAGCGACGAGGCCCGCGCCACGTTCGCGGAGACCCCGCGCGAGGCCCGCTTCAAGTTCCTCGCCCAGACCCTCGGCCTCGACGAGGCCGCGCTCCTCGCCGAGCTCTCCCGCCTCACCGGCCTCGAGGTGCTCGAGGAGCCCGCCATCGATCCGGAAGGGATGAAGATCCTCCCGGCCCGCATCGCCTCCGAAGCCCAGGTCGTGCCCACCCTCCGCCCCGGCGAGGAAGGCCGCCTCCGCCTGGTGACCTCCCTTCCGCCCGACGCCGACACGACCGATTGGATCGCGACCTTCTCGCCCCGCCGGCCCCTCTGGTTCCTCGCCCCGCCCGAACGCGTCGCCGCCCTCATCAACGAGAACTACGGCGTGGGCTCCGGCAGCCTCGAGGACGAAGGCGACGACCTCCCCGCCGCCGCCGCGGTCTCCGACGTCGAGGCCGACCAGGACGCCGCGGTCGTCCGCTTCGTGACCGAGGTCCTCACGCAGGCCGTCGCCGAAGGCGCGACCGACGTGCACTTCGAGCCGCAGGAGACCAACCTGCGCATCCGCTACCGCGTCGACGGGATCCTCATCCCGATCCCGCTGCCCGACAACCTCGCCCGCTTCCAGGACGCGATCATCTCGCGCCTGAAGATCATGGCCCGCCTCAACATCTCGGAGCGCCGCCTCCCGCAGGACGGCCGCATCAACTTCCGCGACGGCAAGAACGTCCTCGATATCCGCGTGTCCACGATCCCGACGATCTACGCGGAGTCGGTCTCGCTCCGCCTGCTCAACCAGCGCAAGGAGGCCTACAACATGGACCGCATCGGGATGAACGCCGAGGAGCAGGCCGCCGTCCGCAAGGTCCTCGACTACCCGCACGGGATCATCCTCGTCACGGGTCCGACGGGCTCCGGCAAGTCCACCACGCTCAACGCCTTCCTCCAGGCGATCAACTCCCCCGACATCCGCATCGTGACGATCGAAGACCCGATCGAGTACGAGGTGCCCGGCGCCAACCAGGTGCAGACCAAGGCCGAGATCGGCCTGACGTTCGCTGGGGCGCTCCGCAGCACGCTCCGCCAGGATCCCGACGTCATCATGGTCGGGGAAATCCGCGACTTGGAGACGGCCGAGATCTCCATCCGCGCCTCCCTCACGGGCCACCTGGTCTTCTCGACCCTCCACACCAACGACGCCCCCGGCGCCATCACGCGCCTCATCGACATGGGCGTCGAGCCCTTCCTCGTCGGCTCCGCCGTCGAGCTGGTCATCGCCCAGCGCCTCGTCCGCCGCCTCTGCCCCGACTGCGCCAAGACGGTCCCGGTCGACCGCGCGAAGCTCGTCCCGGCCCTCGCGACGCTCGGCATGGACGAATCGTTCCTCAAGGACGTGACGTCGCTCAAGGAGGCCGCGGGCTGCCGTAAGTGCCGCGGGACGGGCTACCGCGGCCGCGTCGGGGTCTTCGAGATCTTCCACCCGAAGCCGCTCCACGACCTGATCATCACCCGCATCTCCAACCGCGAGCTCACGGAGAAGGCCGTCGAGCTGGGCATGCGCCCCCTCGCCAAGGCCGGCTGGCTCAAGGTCGCCGCCGGGCTGACGACGATCGACGAGCTGATCCGCAACCTGAGCTCGAACGAATAACGCCGCGATGGCCGTCTTCAACTACACCGCGCGCGACGCCGCCGGCGCCGTGACCGAAGGCACCGTCGACGCCCCGCAGCGCCGCGACGCGCTCCGCAAGCTCCAGGCCCGCGGGCTGAAGCCGCTCAAGGTCGAGGAGGCCGGCGCCGCCTCCCGCGCCAAGGAATCCGCCCGCGAAGGGGGGCCCGACGACAAGGACCTCCTCCCGACCGAGGCCGAGTGCCTGCCGTTCCTCGAGGCGATGGCCGACCTGGTCCGCTCCGGGATGTCCGCCGGCGAGGCGCTCCGCCTCCTCGCCCTGCGCCTCCAGAAATCCCGCCTGCGCGTGCTCTGCGCCGGCCTCTGGGCCAAGCTCGGCGAAGGCCAGAGCCTGTCCGTCGCGATGGGCGGCTACCCCAAGGTCTTCGACGGGCAGACGCTCAACCTCATCGCCGCCGGCGAGGCGACGGGCAACATCCGCGACGTCCTCGAACGGCTGATCACCCACTTCACCGAGCAGCGCGAATTCCGCCGCAAGCTGGTCAGCGCGCTGTCCTACCCGCTCTTCATCTGCTTCGTCGCGGTGGGCGTCATCATCTTCTTCGTGCTCTTCCTGCTCCCGCGCCTGGAGACGCTCCTGAAATCCCTCGGCGGCGAGATGCCGCTCTCCACGAAGCTGCTCATCGGCTTCGCCAACACGCTCCTCTGGCTCGGGCCCGTCCTCCTCGCCGTCGCCGTCGCCGTCGCCCTCTACGTCCGCCAGTGGCGCAAGTCCGAGGCGGGGCTCATCGCCTCCGACGCCCTCCTGCTCAAGGTGCCCCTGGCCGGCTCCTTCGTGATGCGCGTGTCGGTCCTCAACTTCTGCCACACGCTCGCGGTGCTCCTCGAGAACGGCATCACGACCGCCGAGGCGCTCCGCCTGGCGGAGAAGACCGCCCCGAACCGCGCCCTGCGCCGCCAGCTCCGCGAGGCGACCGACCGCGTGCTCGAAGGCGACAGCCTTTCGAAGGCCCTCGCCCGCACGGGCTACTTCCCGCGGCTGCTCCTCGACCGCGTCGCCGTCGCCGAACAGACCGGCAACCTCGCCCCGGGCCTCCGCGATATCTCCCGCTCCTACCGCGCCGATCTCGACCGCTGGCTCGGCGCGGTCTCGCAGACGATCTCCGCCTCGGTCCTCGTCGCGGCTTTCTCGTTCGTGGCGTTCATCGCCTTCGCCATCGTCTCCGCGGTCTTCCAGGTCAGCTCGAGCTTCAGCTTCTGAGGCAGGGACCGCACCGCGTGCGGCCCTGATGGTCTTGGGTAGGGAAGACCGGACCGTTCATCCGCGGCACCGATGGGGTCTGACTTCGTTCGGAATGCTGAACGTGTCTGACCCCGTCGGCGCCTTGCCTCCTCATCCCCGCGGGCGCGCGGGCCGCACGCCCCTACCATATGATTCTCGCTCATAGGGAGCCCGGAAACCGGAATGGATTTCGGGATTCAGCCATGCGGCCTTCAGCAGCCGGCCCAGGCTCCCGTGGCCGCTGGCCGAGAAGCCGATACCAGAATCGCCGTCACCCGGAATTTAATTCCCCAGCCAATCATCCGGTCTCCGGTTCCCCCTTGAGTGAGTTCTGCCGCTTGCCTCCCTTGTCAACGTGTCAACCGGTCAACTAACGCTGTCTCGCCCCTTGCCCCCATGTCCCCTTGCCAGCGTGCCCCCTCGCGCTTCGCGCGTCCCCCCTCGCGC
>SXGQ01509953.1_pt1 | contig 22309 bp, 15 predicted proteins | sample 3178371 | NCBI WGS metagenome assembly SXGQ01 (sample SAMN11356859, study PRJNA531348) | freshwater metagenome | isolation source: freshwater sample F1-20 | place: China: Fuxian Lake, Yuxi | collected 2017-12-25 | reverse complement strand
CAACCTCGTGCTCAGCTGGGAAAAACAAACCCTGACCCTCCCCATCCAAACAGAGATCGAAGCCAAGATCATGGCCAGCATCGAAGCTGCCATGAAATCCGAAAAACCGCCTTATTTCAACGCGGCGATGTATTACCTGGATAATGGCAAGGACCTGAACCAAGCCCTGAGCTGGTTCGATAAAGCCATCGAATCAAACCCCACCGCTTTTTGGATCCAACATCGACGTGCCGTCTGCCTGGCGAAGCTTGGAAGAAAAGCAGAAGCCTTGGCTCAAGCGGAAAAAGCAAAACAAGCCGCGGCCGATGCTAAGAACAATGATTACGTTAAACTGAATGAAAAGCTGATCGCCGAACTGAATAAATGATCGCTTTCAATGCATTACTGGACCCCGTCTACCGACGGGGTTTTTTTATGTCCACCCCACGCGTTGAACAACCAGGCCAACAACACCACCGCCAAGGCCCCTACCGGATTCAACCACAGAAACCCAAGCTTGAACGACTCGGGCCAGAAATACCCGTAAAAGAAAACGCCCAGTACAATCAACTCCCCCACGATCAAGGCGGCAAATACCGCCGAGGCCGAACGAACCCCGGGGAAAAACAACGCAACCAGAAACACACCCAAAATGACCCCATAAAACAATGATCCGAGAATGTTCACGGCCTCGATCAAACTATTGCCCACATTATACGTGAACATAGCCACCACGATACAAAAAACACCCCAGCCCAACGTATACCAACGCGAGAGGCCATAGGCCCGCGCCCGCTCAGCGGGTGATTGGGTAAACCGCAGATGCAGATCCACCACCGTACAAGCCGCCAAGGAATTGATCGCCGCCGCAATACTTCCCCAGGAAGCCAGAAAGATCATGGCGATCAATAATCCGACCAACCCGGCCGGCAAATGATCCAACACGAAGCGAATAAAAATATAATTGGTGTCGTTCCCATCACCACCCGGTACTTTTTTGTCCAACCAGCCCCGTACGGTTTTTCGGATGGCATCCGACTCCCCCTGCAATTCCTGCATTTGCGGAATGTAGGCACGCGCCTCCGAAGAAGATTGCCCGCCCGCCTGTACATAGCGCTCCACCAGATCTTTCTTGACCACCAATAAAGAATCGTAGCGCACCTGTGCCACCTGAAACGAATCGCGGTAAGCCGAACGTTCGATACGATCCTGTTGTACGCGATTGAAGATCAACGGCGCCCGCTCGAACGTATAATAGCTGAATAACAAGGCCCCCACCAGCAAGATCAAAAATTGCATGGGCACTTTCACCAAGCCGTTCATCAATAAACCCAGTCGGCTTTCTCGAAGGGATTTACCAGTGAGGAAGCGACCGACCTGACTCTGATCCGTTCCGAAATAAGACAATGCCAGAAAAAATCCGCCGATCACCCCGCTCCAGATATTGTAATTGTCCGCCCAATCAAATCGACCATTCTTCATCCCATCCGTGATCACATTAAGCTTACCCATCTTTCCGCTGATGTCCAACGCCTCCAACAGTCCCACCTGCTCCGGCATCAATCGAACCATGATGAATCCCGCTAAGAACATCGCCAGCAAAATGATGGCAAACTGTAATTGCTGCGTATAAGCCACAGCCCGCGCTCCGCCACTGATGGTGTAAATGATCAACAACCCGCCCATGAATAAATTGGTCCAGTAAATATTCCACCCCAAGAGCGACGACAAGATCAACGAGGGCGCAAAAATGCTGATGCCGGTAGAAAGTCCCCGTTGCAAAAAGAACAACATCGACGTCAGTGTACGTGTCTTGCCATCGAACCGATGCTCCAAATACTCATAGGCCGTAAACACATTCCACTGCCGGAAACGGGGCACAAAAAACGCACTGATCACGATCATGGCGATCGGAATCCCGAAATAATACTGCACGAATCGCATGCCATCGGTGTAGCCTTGCCCGGGAGCAGATAAAAATGTAATGGCCGAGGCTTGCGTGCCCATGATGCCAAGGAGGACCAGTCCCCAAGGCAAATTCTGATTCGACCGAAAATAACCATCCAGGTCCTTCGTACCGCGCCCCTTCCGAATTCCATACCATACCACACCCGACAGGGTCAAACACAATACGATCCAGTCGAGTACTTGCATAAGTGATCAGGAAAAAAATTGCGTGAATCGTTGAAAAACTACGATCAGTACCACCAGCACCCCGATCAGGGCTACATACCAAAGACGATAGCTTTCATTCGGAACGGGAGATGACATGCTTCTGTTTTTATTTTCGATTGCTTCGCGCCCAACCGGCAAATACGATGAGCCCGGCGATCACCAACCCCAATAAGATACCCAATCGCACGCGCTTGATCAGTATTCCCAAGACCAACCCGAGGACGATCGCCAACCACATGGCCACCTCGCTCCTGGTTTTTTTGGATGCGTTGTTCATCGGTCGGCCGAGGCATTTAACGCGATCAAATTGGCCAGCAATCGATACGCCCCCGGCACACCGGCGGGTAGTTGACGGAACAGGGCCAGTCCCGTGTACGTAAACCAACCTTTCCCGTAACGAGCCACCAACAAAGCCCCTTCTTCAGCTTTTTCTCCCGGATCGGCCATCGAGATCAGTCGCTTCAGGGTGCCGCTGGTATCCAACCCATGATAAATGGATCGCTCCTGGATCCAATTCTCAAAATCAGCAACCGATAATTTATTCGGGCGGTTGAACACCGGATGCTTCGGATCCAAAAAATTCACGGTAGCCGTTTCATCGGTGATCCGAGCCCGGGTGATGTTGAAGGGATAGGGACCGATCTTGGCGCGCACCGGACCGATCTGACTACTGGTGTTGTACTGCACGATCAAATTGCCTCCCCGCTCCACATAACCCATCAACCGCTCGTGCGCCTCGTTGAGCCAAGTATGCGTGTTGTAGGCCCGCACACCGGTCACGATCGCATCAAAGGCTGAAAGATCGATACGTGTCAATTCTTTTTCTCCCAACCGAACCACTTCATATCCCATCATCTCCAAAGCCTCCGCTACCTTATCGCCCGCACCTTGTACATAACCAATCCGCTTACCCAGCGTTTTCAGATCGTTAGAAACCACCCGCTGCGGTGTGGCGCGGAAATAATGGATCTCGGGCACATGATCGTATTCGATGCGCGTGAGCCGACCGCCCTGCGAAAGTGTTTGGTTGCCGGAAGCAATCAATTCATACGAATAGGTCCCGGGGATCAGGTTCACGGACTGCGTACGGATCAGACTCTTCCCTTTTTCAATCGAGGGAATACTGCCCAGATCATTTATGTTGCCAAATTGTACGGCACGAATGCCGGAGGCCTCCAGCGATTGATTGGCTTGTATGCGAACACTCAGATCGATTTTCCCTTTTGATCCGGAAATAAACGTCAATTCCTGCGCGGCGTCGAGTTCGACGGTGGGACGAACCACCAACGGCTTAAATACCTCCCCTCGAACCGGATCCGTGAACTTATGTATGACCGGAACTTCCAGCGACAGATCCGTATTGCCCAGACGGAAGTTGACCCCTACCCGAACCGGTGGAGGATTCTCCGGCAATCCGATCAGACGCGGATCCGCCACCGAAAAGCGGCCGGGCTGCATCGGCGCTTGCAACCAATATGGCTGCGTGGTGCCCCACGCCGGCTTCACCGGTATCGACCCGAAAAGCGAATAAGTACGATTGACCGGAAGGGTATAATTCAGGGTAGTATCAAAATTGTTATAGCGAACCGATTGAAGTTGAAGAGAAGCTTTTGATCGTGCAATCAGATTCAGCGAAAACCGAAGCGTATCGCCATGCGCTACGGATGGCTGTGCGGTGATGGCCTCGGCATATAGACCGGCACACTGATAGATCAGGTTGCGCAGGGCGTTTAATTTATATTCTTTCCAGTTGTTAGATGGAAGGGCGTACATACGAGCATAGATCCGAAGCAAATGTTCGAGTGAATGTTCGGGGTGCTGTGGGTTGAATTGAGCGGTGAGACTATCGATCTGCGCGGCGAGTCCGGCCGATTGAGGCAAGCGCGACCAATCCGATCGAATGTCCTCGAACAGATCGGAAACAGGTGCCGGTCCACCCGTAGTCTTGAAATACTCAAAGGATTCTCCTCGGGTGGAAGGAACACCAAATCCCTGACTCTTGTGTTGCGAGCGGCTTTCGGCTGCGATCTCTCCGTAACTTTTTCCGAGCAGCGGATTGAATCCGCCCACCTCGAGTTTGAACTGATCCGCAGCCGTGGTGTTGGTGCTCCCGAAATTGAAGGTGTTCCAAAGGATACGTTTGGGTTGCCAGACGGAAGCATATTTTAATTGCTCGGGAAATTTCGTGGGATCACCCGCTGCCTGAAACGCTTCGTTGGCCAGGATCGCGGAAGCGGTATGATGACCGTGACCGCCTTCGCCTGTTACCGGAAAACGCGTGATGATCACATCGGGCTGAAAGCGACGGATCACCCAAACGACATCGGAGAGAATACTATCCTTCTCCCAGATGCGAAAGGTTTCTGCCGGATTTTTGGAATACCCGAAATCATAGGCGCGGGTGAAGAACTGTTCGCCGCCATCGATTCGTCGGGCCGCCAGTAATTCTTGGGTACGGATCAATCCCAGTTCAACGGCCTGTTCATCGCCGATGAGATTTTGTCCGCCATCGCCCCGGGTGAGCGAGAGATAAGCGGTCCGATATTTTTTTTCATTGGCCAGCCAGGTGATCAGGCGGGTGTTCTCATCATCCGGATGGGCCGCTATGTACAACACCGATCCCAGTACCTGGAGCTTTTCCATTTCATGCAGGATCTTGGAGGCTGGTGCGGCAGCAGGCACCTGTGCCCGCACTGCGATGCACGGAAACAGCAGAAATAGAAAAAAAAGATTTCGCATGCGTACGGATTATTGCCCCACCAAAAACACGGCGTTGCTGAGCAACAATTTTCCGTTTTCCCAGAAACTACGGAACAGCGGATTGTCGACCAGACAAACGATCTGCCCACGTCCCACCGATTGCACCCCGAACAGGGTGCCTTCCGATAGGTTGGAACGATACACCTGACCGGCATACCCGTTGATGGGGGTGTTGGAGGTAAGTACCCCAACGTTCCAGCCATCTTCCTTCAGGGGCTCCAATACGTTTCCATCCATTTTGAGGGTATAATAATTTTTGGGATAGCCGAATGCCAGCGGATGGGTATTGTCGAGTTGCACCGACCAGATCGAGCCTGGGGTAATACCGGAAACCGCCTCGCGTTCCCGTATCTCGTAATGGGAAGTTTGGACGGAATCCGTTGGTTTTTTATCCTCGCCCTTGCGAAGCTTTATGCCAAAATCGCTCAGTTGGGTCACGGCCGATTCCAGTGCGATCAGTCGACCGCCGCCCTGTATCCATTTCTTACAAGCCTCTGCCTGCTCTTTATTTCCCAGGAATGAATAATTACCATCGGCCAAGATCAGCACATCGAGCTGCGACCAATTCAGGCGACCGATATCGGATTGATTGATCAAATGGATCGGATAATTCAGTTGCTGATCGAAATGATGCCAGATCTCACCCACGGCATTGGAGCCGACTCCTTCACCGGTGAGCAGGGCCACGCGGGGCATGGCGAGATTGCGAACTTTTTCACTCCCGAAATCAGATCCGGCCTCTACCAGTCCGGTTGATATCGGAAAAATGGAAGCCTCCGAGCGGTCCGCCGCCGCCTGAACCAACTCATGGAAACGTGCTCCTAATTTCTGATTGGAAGCAGGAAGCGCCAGCACGGTTCCGGCCGGGAAATTTTTTCCGCCTACCGTGAAGGGCTGCTCCGCAAAGCGAAGCAAGATGCCGGTTTTCCCAATGGCAGTGGCCAAACGAACAGCGGCCAGTCCGTTCCAAGGAATTGCATATCCATAGGCAGAACGTATAAAAGCCGGTTTAGCGGGCGTGCTATAGGGCTGAGTAGCGATCTTGTCTTTACAGGCAAATGCCTCCAATCCGTACGCGTAGGGAAGCGACCAGGCCGTAATGTCGTAGGTCACCGAATCCGATAAACGCGTGCGCGGTTCAAATAAAGTGGTGAGCAAGGCCGAGCGGGGCTGCAGCGCCGAGATCACCAGATCACCAGATTGCGGGCTAAACGATTCTTCTTTGCCACTGCTGTAGCGAAATCCTTTTGCCGTACCGGCCATAGCCTGCTCGTAGCGAATCCCGTTGCGATCCAACAGCTCGAGCAGTGAACGCAGCCTTGATTCATCGCCTGCCTGCGAACGGATCACATAGGATTTATAGATACCCTGGGCGCTGCTGACGGCCTGATTGAAATATTTCCGGAACTCAGTGATCAAGCGGGCGGATTGATTGGCGGCCGTTTCCAAGGTACTCATCGAGGTGGTGAAGTGATGCAGGGCGCGGTCGGACAAAGTCAGCGTATCGCCGTCTTTATTCACAACACCCAAGCCTGCACCGATGCCACCTTGTTCGTAGGTCATGCCAATAGAACCATTGTACGTTGGATAGGTATCGCCATAAGATGGATAGAGCAGATCAAAAACCTGTTTGGTGAAATAGAGCCAGCCGTTGCTGTCAAAGTAGCGGGCATGATTTTTTCCGATCTGGTGTTGAAACTCCCGTTGCCAGGGCGTGATCACTTCGTGATAGGGCTCGGCAGCCGGTGCGAAATAATACGGCTCGTTGTAACCCTGCTCGTGAAAATCAACGTGTACCTGTGGCATCCAATCGAGGTACAGTTTCATCCGCTGGCGGCTTTCGGTTTGCACCTGCCAGGCCCAGTCGCGGTTGAGATCGAAATAATAATGATTGGTTCGTCCGCCCGGCCAGGGCTCGCGGTGTTCACGTGAAGCGGCCAAGGGATTGTATTGGGCTCCCACCACACTGTTGTACCAGTTCACGTAGCGATCACGGCCATCGGGATTCAGACAAGGATCGATGAGCACCACGGTTTTATCCAGCCAACGTTGCACCGCCGTATCGCGTTGCAGGGCCAGCGTGTATAAAGTAAGCAAGGAGGCCTCGGAAGAGGACGCTTCGTTTCCGTGTACGTTATAGCTGAGCCATACAATGGCCGGGGCGCCGGATTCGATGGCCGCCGCGCTGTCACGAGCGACGTTGGCCAAACGAAGATTATTCATGCGAATCGACTCCAACCGCTCCAGATTCGCGGGGGTGCTGACGGCTGCGATCAGCAGCGGTCGACCTTCGTTGGTAGTTCCATAAGAAATCAATTTTACCCGGCTGGGTACCTGCTGAGCAACTTTCTCGAAATAACTCACCAACGTATGATGCGGGGTGAATCGTTGGCCTATTCCATACCCTAAAAAAGCCGCCGGGGAGGTCAGCTCCTGTGCGGTTGCACTCAAAACGGTACACAAGGTTGCAGCGCACAAAAGAAGCAAGCGGCTCATCACAAAAAAGGAACGTAACATGCAGTCGATTTAGACAGGCAATTTACTGAATGCCCGGGCTTTCTCCCCCTGCACTCGATACATTTTCTTAGTTTAGCTCAAACTATTTCAAATGACCCAGCGGCATTCCTTGCTCCTCCCCTTTTTGCTGTTTTTTACAAATGGCGTTTTTGGCCAGGTTTTCACGGGCAAGAACCAACCCTTTCAATATTCGATCACCAAAAAAATGGTGGTGGACAAAGGAGCGGTGGTCTCCGCCCATCCGCTGGCCTCCGAAGCCGGGCTGTTGATCCTCCAAAAAGGAGGCAATGCCGTGGATGCCGCCATCGCCACGCAACTGGTCCTGGCCGTCGTGTATCCCAACGCGGGCAACTTGGGTGGCGGGGGATTTATGGTCGCTCACCTAACCAACGGCAAACGTCTTTCACTGGATTATCGCGAGATGGCCCCAGCTGCGGCCTCCCGCGATATGTACATCGACTCCAATGGTGTGGCCAGTACACAAAAAAGTCAGAACGGCCACCTTGCCTGTGGCGTGCCCGGTACCGTAGGGGGATTATTCGAAGCACATCAATATGCCAAGCTGCCTTTCGCTACCTTGATCCAACCCGCCATCGAACTGGCCGAGAAAGGATTTGTGCTCACCGAAGGCGAAGCCCGTTCCCTCAACTACCTGCAAAACGAACTCAGAAAATATAATACGGTCCCCACCGCCTTTGAACGATCCACCCCCTGGAAAACCGGCGACACGCTGATCCAAACGGATCTGGCGGCTACCTTAAAACGGATGCAGCATAAAGGAAAGGCCGGATTTTACGAGGGCGAAACGGCAACATTGATCGTGGCCGAGATGAAAAGAGGAAAAGGGCTGATCACGGAAAATGATCTGCGCAATTACGTCGCCAAATGGCGCACGCCGCATGCATTCGATTATAAAGGATACCAGGTTGTCAGCATGCCCATGCCCAGCAGCGGCGGACTACTCCTGCACCAAATGATGAAAATGGTAGAGGATCGAAATCTCGCCGCGATGGGATTTCAGTCGCCGGCCGCCGTACAACTCATGACCGAAGTGATGCGTCGGGCCTTTGCCGACCGAAGCAAATACATGGGCGATGCCGATTTCTATCCCGTACCCGTCAGCAAACTCACCGATCCGCAATACCTGAAAATGCGAATGGAGAGTTATCGCTCCGACGCCCCCACCCCCAGCCAAGATCTGGAACCCGGCAATGTCAATTTTCATGAAAGTGAAGAAACCACGCACCTCAGCGTGATCGATGGCGATGGAAATGCCGTGGCCGTAACCACCACACTCAACGGATCCTATGGATCCAAAACCGTCGTGGGTGGCGCCGGATTTTTCCTCAACAATGAAATGGATGATTTCAGCATCAAACCCGGGGTGCCCAATATGTTCGGTGCCATCGGCGGCGAAGCCAATGCCATTCACCCGGGCAAACGCATGCTCAGCTCCATGACACCCACGATCGTTCTAAAAGATAACAAACCTTATATCATCGTTGGCACCCCCGGGGGTACTACCATACCTACTCAAGTCTTTCAAAATATACTCAACATCCTGGAATTTGGCATGACCGCCGACGACGCCATCAATAAACCCAAATTTCACCACCAATGGCTACCCGATGAATTGGTCGTTGAGCGAGGATTCTCCGCCACCACGGCAGCAGCCCTGAGAAAATTGGGCTACCCGATGGGGAAAGAGAGAGGCGGAATCGGACGAACGGAAATTATTTTGGTACGCGCGGATGGGAAGAGAGAAGCCGTGGCGGATGGAAGAGGAGAGGATGCTGTAGCAGGCTATTAGTTCGGAGTTCGGAGTTCAGAGTTCGGAGTTCAGAGTTTGAGAAGTTTGTATAGTTTGAGTAGTTTGAGTAGTTCGTTAGTTTTTAGTTAGAGCAGTTTGAAGTTTTCGAGGAATTTGGTGTTGAAGTCGCCGCTGCGGAAGCGTTCGTCCTGCATGAGTTGCAAGTGGAAAGGGATGGTGGTTTTTACCCCTTCGATCACGTATTCGCTGAGGGCGCGGTACATGGTTTGGATGGCTTCGGGGCGGGTTTGGGCCACGGTGATCAGTTTACCGATCATGGAATCATAGAAGGGCGGAATCACGTAACCGGCGTAGGCGTGGCTGTCGACGCGCACGCCATGACCACCCGGCTGATGCAAGACCGTGATGCGGCCGGGCGAGGGACGAAAATCATTGTACGGATCCTCCGCATTGATCCGACACTCGATCGAATGCATCTGCGGAATATAATCGCGACCCGAGATCTTATACCCCGCCGCGATCAAGATCTGCTCCTTGATGAGATCATAATTGATCACCTCCTCCGTCACACAATGCTCCACCTGGATCCGCGTATTCATCTCCATGAAATAGAAGTTCCGGTGCTTGTCCACCAAAAACTCGATCGTACCCACACTCTCATAATGGATCGCCGATGCAGCCTGCTTGGCCGCCTCCCCCATCTTGAAACGCAACTCATCGGTCATAAAAGGTGATGGCGATTCCTCCACCAACTTCTGGTGCCGACGCTGAATGGAACAATCCCGCTCACTCAAATGACACACCGTTCCATACTGATCGCCTGCTACCTGTATCTCAATATGACGCGGCTCCTCCACGAATTTCTCCATGTAAATGCCGTCGTTCTTGAATGACGCCAACGCTTCCGCCTTGGCCGTATCATAGGCTTTCTCCAACTCACGCTCCTCCCACACGATCCGCATACCCTTTCCTCCCCCACCGGCCGTGGCCTTCAAGATCACCGGATAACCCATCTCCCGGGCCAATCCCTTGGCCTCGTCCACACTCTGCAATAATCCCTGCCCGCCTGGCACCACCGGTACCCCGGCCTTGATCATGGTTTCCTTGGCCGTGATCTTATCACCCATACGGTTGATCATGTCGGGCGTGGGACCAATAAACTTGATCCCATGCTTCGCACAGATATCCGCAAACTTGGCATTCTCCGCCAAAAATCCATAACCCGGATGAATGGCATCGGCATTGGTGATCTCCGCTGCCGCCATAATGTGCGGAATATTCAAGTAAGAATCAGCACCATGCGGCTTTCCAATACAAACCGCCTCATCGGCAAACTTCACATGCAAACTGTCACGGTCCGCCGTCGAATACACCGCTACCGTCTTAATACCCATCTCCCGGGCCGTACGAATGACGCGTAAGGCGATCTCGCCTCGGTTGGCGATCAATATCTTCTTGAACATACGATTGCTTGAGGTAAAAAATGATTAGGCAGATCAGGCAGGCTCTACCAGAAATAACGGTTGATCGAACTCCACCGGCGAGGCATCATCTACCAACACCTTCACCACGCGCCCCTTCACTTCACACTCGATCTCGTTAAATAATTTCATCGCCTCGATGATGCATACCACCTTGCCCGGTGCCACGTCCGTACCTACTTCCACGAAATTGGGTTTATCGGGACCTGCCTTGCGGTAGAAGGTGCCGATCATGGGACTCTTGATCGTGATCAGATTGCTCGTATCGGCCGCCGCCGGAGCCTTGGGAGCCGCGGGTGCTGCCGGGGCCGCCGCAACCGGAGCCGAGGCCGGCATCGCTGCAACAGGAGCCGACATCACCGGAGCAGCCGAAACCACTTGGGTAATGTTGTCCTCTTTTTGCTTGACCGTTACCTTGAAATCCTTTTGCTCAATGGTCACCTCGCCAATGTTGGATTTGTTGACCATCTTGATCAACTCCTGGATCTGTTTGAAGTCCATGCTTTTCACGTTTTGGGTTTGGTTAAGGCGACCTTGATCGCCGGGGAGCTAAGGTAGGCAACAAAGCCAAAAACCAACGATTTTGCCCAATTTTTAGCCATTTTAGGCCAAAAAACACATAAAAAAGGCCCAAAATCGATGATTTCAGGCCTTCCATTTAAATATTATCCCCTTACTCCTTAACGCGCTCCACATACTCGCCGGTCTTCGTGTTGACCCGGATCAACTCGCCCTCATTCACAAACAAGGGCACATTTACATTGGCGCCGGTTTCCACCGTGGCCGGCTTCAAGGTTCTTGTTGCCGTATCCCCCTTCAAGCCGGGCTCCGTGTACGTAACCTGTAATACGATCTTATCGGGCAGTTCCGCACTCATGGGAAGCTCGGTCTCCGTATTGAAAAGCACACTGCACTCCCCACCATCTTTTAAGAACTGAGGCGCATCGATCAAACTTTCCTGAAGTGCTACCTGCTCAAAAGTTTCCGTATCCATGAAATTATACCCGGTGTCATCCTTATACAAGAAAGTGTAGCTCTTGCGCTCCACCCGTACAGGGAAAATCGAATCGCCCGAATTCCAGGTTTTTTCGATGGTGCGGTTATTGTCGACCCCCTTGAGCTTGGCCCAAACCTTGGCCGCCGCCCGGGCTGTCTTGTTTTCCCCGAATTCCACCACCGAATACAGGCTGCCATCCAATTTGATGATCAAACCCCGGCTGATATCTGCTGTACTTGCCATATTGCTGAATTGAGGCGCAAAGATAACCCCTCCCGAGGGGATGGCAAAGCCCGAAAGATTTACCTTTGCGGCAACATTTTACCTCTACCCAAAAAAATATAACCATGAAAGTAACCGTGATCGGGGCCGGAGCCGTAGGCGCCACTTGTGCCGACAACATCGCCCGCAAGGAACTCTGCAATGAACTGGTGCTGCTCGACATCAAAGAAGGCGTGGCCGAAGGAAAAGCGCAGGACATGATGCAAACCGCCACCCTGCTCGGATTCGACACCCAGATCACCGGTTCCACCAACGATTATAGTAAGACCGCCGGGAGCGATGTGGTCGTCATCACCTCCGGACTTCCCCGCAAACCCGGAATGACCCGCGAAGAATTGATCGGCGTAAATGCCGGCATCGTAAAAAGCGTCTGTGAGAACGTACTCAAATATTCCCCCAACGCCATCATCATCGTCATCAGCAATCCGATGGATACGATGACCTACCTGGCCCTGCAATCGACCGGACTCCCCAAACACCGCATCATCGGTATGGGCGGCACGCTCGACAGCGCCCGTTTCAAATATCAACTCAGTCAGCACCTGGGCTGTTCTCCGGCCGACCTCAATGCCGTGGTGGTTGGCGGACATGGTGATACCACCATGATTCCCCTGATCCGACTCGCTACCTGGAACAGCACCCCCGTTTCCCGCTACCTCAGTGCCGAACAACAAGAGAAGATCGTAAAAGACACCATGGTGGGTGGTGCCACGCTCACCGCGCTCATTGGTACCTCCGCCTGGTACGCACCCGGTGCTGCCGGCGCTGCCCTGGTGGAGTCGATCGTTCGCGATGAAAAGAAACTCTTCACCTGCTGCGTATCGCTGGAAGGTGAATACGGACAAAAAGATATCTGCCTCGGGGTACCGGTGATCATCGGCAAAAACGGATGGGAGAAAATTTTAGACTTCGACCTCAATGAATCCGAAAAAGCAGCCTTCCAAAAAAGCGCCGACGCCGTTCGCAGCATGAACGACGTGCTCAAAACACTCTGATCAGCCGTTCGGCGTGATCAGGTAGCAGAGCCGGTCTAACCGCCCCGCAAAATCAAACGGCGTTGTGGCCCGCGTAATGTCTTTGATGTTCGCCTCGGGCAGCGCGGCTCGGTCGAGCTGAAACCGCCGGTAATTGGTGCTGAAAAATAATTTTCCGCCAGGCGTCAGGATCCGAAGACACTGACCGATCAGCCACACGTGATCACGCTGCACATCCAACACTTCTTCCATCCGCTGACTATTGCTGAACGTGGGCGGATCCATCACGATCAGATCATAGCGCTGCGCGGCTACCGTGGGTAAAAAAGCTTTCACATCAGCCGAAACAAACGAATACGCTTCACCCGTGAATCCGTTGAGCGACATGTTACGGGCCGACCAGTCCAAATAGGTCTTAGAAAGATCTACCGTACAAACTTCACTGGCCCCGCCGGCTGCGGCATAAACAGAAAAGGAACCGGTGTAAGCAAAAAGGTTCAGTACGCGTTTACCCCTGGAATCTTGGCGAACCATCTCCCGGGTGAGGCGGTGATCCAAAAACAGCCCGGTGTCTAAATAATCGATGAGGTTCACCCAAAATCGGAGTGCCCCCTCTCCCACCTCCAAAAAGGTTTTCTCCTCGGAAAGTTTTTGATATTGGCCTTGACGACCCGTCTTGCGCTGACGAAGTTTCCAATAAATGGATTCAGTGGGTACCTCTAATACCTCGGATACCACGGCCATGACCTGTTCTAACCAGGCCGCATGTTGTTCTTCGGAAAATCCGTGCTGCCGCTTGTATTCGGAGAGATAAACCGCTGTGCCGTATCGCTCGAGGCGCAGGGGGAATTCGGGTAGGTCGTGGTCATACACCCGATAACATTCGATACCCTGGCGACGGGCCTGACGGCCCAGGTGCCGCTGCACTTTCACCAACCGATTCCGAAACATCTCCATCCTTTCCCCGAACATGGTTGCTTTTTGACGAAATTAGCACTTCCATGTACGCCGTCGTAGATATTGAAACCACCGGCTCCCACGCCGGGGAGGGCATGATCACCGAGATCTGCATCCTGATCACGGACGGCGAGAAACTGTTGGAGCGATGGGAATCCCTTGTGAACCCGGAAATGCCCATCCCCCCGTTCGTGCAACGACTCACCGGCATCACCGACCGAATGGTGGCCTGTGCGCCGCGCTTCGCCGAACTGGCCGAGCGAGTCTATCAACTCCTGAATGGAAAGATATTCGTGGCCCACAACGTTCAATTCGATCATTCCTTTCTGGATACCGCCCTGCAACGAAACGGATTTCAGCTGCAGGGAAAACGACTCTGTACGGTGCGGTTGAGTCAGAAGATCTTTCCCGGACAGATCTCCTATAGCCTGGGCAAACTTTGTCGAGCCCTGAACATCGAACTCAAAGAACGGCACCGCGCCGCCGGCGATGCCCTGGCCACCCTCGATCTTTTTTACCGAATACTCCAACACGACCGGCAAGGCATCATCAAAAAATCCCTCCCGAAAAGCAAATCGGAAACCAAATGGCCCCCGAACGTGCCGCTGGCCGACATCGATAATTTACCCTACACCCCGGGCGTATATTATTTCCTGAATCAACAGGGCAAAGCCGTTTACATCGGCAAGGCTAAGAATATCCGCTACCGGGTGAACAGTCATTTTACCGGCAGAATGCTTTCCAGAAAACGCCTGCGATTCATGGAACACGTCTATCGCATCACATTTAAAGAATGCGCCACCGATCTGATGGCACAGGTACTGGAATCGATCGAGATCAAACACCAATGGCCCAAGTTCAACGCCGCGCAAAAGAACCGGGAGGATGTATATGGGATCTACACTTTTGAGGACCAACAGGGTTACTTGCGTCTGGCCGTTAGCCGGGTGCATTCGGGGGAACAACCGATCAGGACCTTTCATTACCTGACCGACGGACAATCCCTGATCCGCAAACTCATTCACGAGCACCAACTCTGTCCCAAACTCTGCTTCCTGCAACGCTCCTCCATTCCCTGCCAGGAGAAAGCCACGGGAAAATGCCTGGGCGCCTGTGAAGGAGAAGAGGAAACCACGACCTACAACCAACGCACACAAGAAGCGGTCCATGCACTCCGGCAACTCCCCAGCTTTGCCCTGATCGACCGGGGCATTCGGGCCGGCGAACGCTCCTGTATTTTAGTGGTGGAAGGTGCTTTTCACGGGATGGGGTATCTCAAAGAGAATCATCCGGTGGACAGAAAGTTTCTGATCAAAAAGATCCCGAAGATGCGGGAGAATAGTTTTGTGCGCAATCTCGTGCTGGGGCATGCGAGTCGGTTTCCGGAGAAGATAGTCCAAGTTTGACCCACCTAGGCTAAAGCTTCGGCGGGTGAAAGAGTTTGAAAAGTTTGACCCACCTACGCTAAAGCTTCGGCGGGTAAAGAAGTTTGAGAGTTGTAATTTTGGAGTTAAATAGTTTTATATGAAAATTAGTTTTTTAGTCGTTGTAAGTTTTATGTTGGTGCCGGGGGTGGTGATGGCGCAGAAGCCGGTAGTGCCTGCGAAACCGCCGGTAAAGACGGTGGCGAAAGCAGCAACACCCACTACACCGGCTACGCCGGTGTTGAAAACCTTGTTGGATTCGGCGAGTTATGCGGTGGGCATCAGTGTGGCGAATTTTTACAAACAACAAGGGGTGAGTCGTATCGATGCCAACCTGGTATCGAAAGCCATTACCGATCAGTTGCAAGGCGGAAAGGTATTGATGGATGAGGCCACGGCCAATGCTGTGATGAATAAATTCATGAGTCAATTACAAGCCGAAAAATCGAAGCCCAATATTGAGGCGGGACAAAAATTCCTGGCCCAAAACAAATTGCGTTCGGAGGTGAAGACAACCTCCAGCGGACTCCAATATGAAGTATTGCTAGAGGGATCGGGGGAGAAACCGGGCGCTACCGACAGCGTTACCTGTCACTACCGCGGCACCTTTTTAGATGGAAAGGGATTTGATAATTCATATGACCGGGGTGAACCGATCACGTTTCCGCTCAATGGGGTGATCCGGGGGTGGACGGAAGGACTTCAACTGATGTCTGTCGGGTCCAAATACAAATTTTACATCCCCTATAACCTGGCCTACGGTGAATTTGACATGATGTCAATTCCCGGCGGTTCGACGCTGGTCTTTGAAGTGGAATTGCTGGGCGTCAAGCGCGCCGCACAAAATCCCTGATGGCTTCAGAAATCTCACTTGAATAAAAAGCAAAAGGCCCCGTTCTCGGGGCCTTTTTGTGAATTTGGGGGAGAGCAGACGTTCCCCCCCTACGGTGTCTAATCCGTACCCTTTTATTTTATCGCCTTAGCGGCGGATGATCCATTCTTTTTGTGCCAGTTCTCCATTTTTCCAAAGCGTGAGTTGATAGGTACCCGAGGCGCGGGCGGAGAGATCGATCGTGTAATTACCCGAGACCATCTTACTGCGTTGCTCCAGGAGTTGTCCCTGCGTGTTGTACAACCGCCACTCCACGCTGCTACCCCAATCGGCGGGGATTTGCAGGGTAACTGCTCCGCCTGTGGGGTTGGGGCCGATCTTGGCCATTGATTTCGCGGTGTTGCGAAGCATCACCACTTTACTGTAGCTATAACGCGCGTCGATATCGACCTGACGCAGGCGATACAACAACACGCCGGTGGGTGGTGTTTCATCCCAGAATTCATAGCTGCGAATATTGGCGCTGTTGCCCGCGGCCTGTACGCGGCCGATGCGGGTATATTCTCCGCCATTGGCGCTGCGTTCCATTTCAAAATGACTGGTATTTTGTTCGTTGGCGGTTTGCCAATTTAACCGTACTCGCTCTTTTACCATTTCTCCGGTGAATTCGAGCCAGGTAACGGGGAGAGGAGCGGCTAGAGGGGCGGCATCCATCATGGCGTAACCATCGCCGCTGCCACCGTAATAAATACAATCGTTGACCGTGATGGTGCCGGTTGCAGTGACTGCAGTACTCAACGCATATCTTACGACAACAATACCGGATCCACCCGATGCACCAGGCGCTCCAGACCCTGCACCACCTCCTCCGCCTCCGCCCTGGCCGTTGGTTCCATTCACGTTAAGGTTTCCGCCGCCCCCCGAACCACCTGTACTGCCTGAATAGCCCCCTGCACCACCACCCCCATAAAAGGTATTGGTCCCACTGATCGCTGAAGCTACCCCGGCACCACCATTACCACCGGAACCTCCTGGAGCAGTAGCACCAACAGATCCTGCTCCGCCACCGCCGCCTCCAAAGTCATTTGTTCCTGTTCCGCCATTATTTCCCTGACCGGCAGTGCCGGATCCTCCTACAGCTCCATAGCCACCACCGCCGCCGCCACTACCACCATTTCCGCCAACTTGGCCGGATAAACCTGCATTGCCGCCGTAGCCACCACCTTCTGCAGTTACTGTACTAAAAACAGAGTTACTCCCTTTGGTGTTGGAACCTCCTCCGGCACCAACTGATATGGAATATGATTGCGGGGTAACGCTGGCGCTGCCTGTCAGCACACCACCACCACCACCCCCGCCAGTGCCCCAGAAACTACCCCCATTACAATTTCCTCCACCACCGCCACCGCCAACTACAAGATATTCTACACTTCCTCCAGCCGAAACGGTGAGTGTGCCACTTGATGTAAAAGTATGTGCCCGGTAGTTGACCCCACCTTGTGTGTAATCAACCACGGTTCCACCGGTAGCACTGACATCGGAGCAACCTCCACTTAAGGGAATTGAATAGCTATATGTTCCGCTCGCCGTTGGGGTACCGCTGATGGTGATGGTATTGGATGACCAGTTCGCAGTGACCCCTGCGGGCAAGCCCGTAGCCGAGCCGATGCCAGTTACACCCGTGGTGGCATGGGTGATGTTGGTCAGTGCGGTATTGACACACAACGTAGGTGTGCTGGAGGCGGCACCGGCTGTGTTAGTCGTACCCGTACCCGTTGCCACATTTTGCGTGACGGCACCTGTGGATGTCACCGTCACATTACCACTTGCTCCGTTTGAAGCTGAACTAGTTAGCCGTACCCAAACATTTGTTGATGCCACGGTCCCCGAGGTTGGGGTAATCGACACCGAAGAAGCGTAACCGCTGCCAGAGCTTAGTGAAACTTCATACCCCGTGGGGGCGGTCACCACAAGATTGGCCGTCAGATTCTTGCCGCTCACCGGAAAGGACTGGGCTGAACTTGGTGTTCCTGCACAAGTGGAGAAGGGGGTGATAAATGCAGTAGTAGACGTGCCTCCCGATACTGTCGTATTGATTACCGAAGTAGAAATACTTACCGCATCCAGGAAGTTTCCTCGCCCATCTCCCAATGGTGAAAGCACCTCAAAACGAATCTCATAGTTTCCGGTGCTCGGAAAAGTATAGTTGGCAGAATACAAGACCCATGCGTCGACTCCTGTTGTATAATCGCCAAGTGTAGTATAGCTGCCGCCAAACGGTCCAATGGAGACTCTTATGGTATTAGTATGTGGAGCCCGTCCGCGGTGCGCAAATTTGACAGTAGTGGTCACACCTGCACCCGGAGAAGAAAACTGCTGAGAAAATGTCGCTGCTCCATACGAATTTATTTCAGTGAATCGGGCACCCTCATAGGCGGTCACCGACATAGCCCCGCTCTCCCACACTTCTACGCTACCATCGGTAGATTGCCAATTTGAATTGATATTATCAGTCCATGTGGAACCGAAACCACTAGTTGTTAAAAAGGGAAAATTACATCCTGCGTCTTGTAACAAGGCTACACTAACCGAGGGTGGGGGTTGCCCAATTGCCTGCAGCTGCCCCAAAAAGATCAGCAGTGAAAGGATCGCATATTGAATAAATTTCTTCATAATATATTAGTTGATAGCCATTGTATTGTTTACTGCGCACTGCGTACGCCACGGAATGAATATCTAGCATCCCTTCCGCCATCCGTTGTGGCCGCACTAAGGCGATCTGACACCAGCATTACGTCCCAACCGGCACGCCAATTGCCACCACGAAAGCCCCCCCCGGTGGCCCCGGTTACTTCTCCACTGATTAAGCCGGGCCAATCCGTGGTATTGGCATGGCTATTGGTGCTGATGGCACCATCACCGTGATTCCCGGTGTAATTGCGCCCGTCAGCATTTCCTAAGGTTACAGCACGCTCCCACACATTGCCGCTCATTTCCATGATGCCGTAATACGTAGCACCAGACTGAATCCGATTTGTGTTTGAGGTTGCAAAACTTCCAACACGTAAGGGACCCGATATTCCTGTGACTCTTGCATTACCATTATAAACCCCATTCCCATTCGTTGTGCCTGGAGCATTAGGCAATTCTCCTGTTGCACCCGGATTGCTTAATGGAGCATAGGAAGTACTATGGAGCGTAGTTGTCCCCCAAGCATACTCTCCACTTACTGCTGCTTGGGTGCCGCGACAGGCCTTCTCAAATTCCAACTCAGTCATAGGACGCAGGCCTGCCCAGTCCAAATACGAACACCCATCCATCCAACTCAATTGAGCCATGGCTATCCATTCTCCATCATCGCTTTGATCAACCCCGGTGGGTAAAGTGGACGATGTGTTTAAGTCACAAGCATAGATGCGCGGGCTGCTACCCCCCGGATCGTTCACGAGCCTGAGACCAATGCGGTTGACCGGTGTAGTTAAATTACTTATCTGCGTAAAAACACCATAAGTGGGATAATCAACTACCCAACCTGCAGCATATTGTCCAACAACATTTCCATCCATGGTTACCCGATTTGCCTGCTGACTGCGGGTCAGCGTATTTAAAAAATCGCGGTACTGAGCTTGAGAAATTTCATACTTCATGCAGTAGAAAGCATTGTAGCCATTCGGCCAGCTGGCACTGGAAGGGGCCGTTTGCCCGGTGGGGTACCCACCCGAAGCATTAGCCGTGGCCGTATTAATAGTCGTGCTGGTAAAGGCATCACTTCCTCCACCACCGCCCACATTAAAAACTACCCCGCCCGGCACATACACCATCTCAATGGCAAAGACCCGCACCTCCACGGCGCCCTGGCCACCGCGACCGATGTTCCAGCGAAGCGTTGTATTAAAATTGGTATTATTCCCTGAGTAACTCGAGCTTCTGTAAATAAAAGCCCCCAGGTTGGGATTGTTATCCGCATTATAGACACTGGCGGGATTTTGCCGTCCCATATCAACGGTGTAACCTGCGGCCGGCGTATGACCTGTATTTGATAACTTGGCATGCTCCCAGATACGATAACAAGTGATGGTGGCATTGCTCAATGCCGTAGTGGGGGTGTTGCTGACCGTTACCTGCCTTGTAGAGGTGTTGACAGCGGTTATCACGGTACCCGATGCAAAGGCACCTGTACCACTTGTTACACTAACCGGCATGCCAACCCGTAGCCACAAGGTACTGGCAACTGTAAAGGTTGCATTGCTGGTGGTGATGCCCGTTAGCTGAGGATCGGTGGTGCCCACCCGGTATTTGATGAATACCCAGGCGGCATCCCAGTTGGCCGGACCGAAACTGGTTCGCCAACTATTGTTCCAACTCAGCCCGATCGTAACTGCCACCGTGGCATCGGAAGTGCCCCCGTTTAGGATAGAGCCTGTAGCAACCGAAACACTATTGAGCTTAATGTCATTGGCCCGGGCCGGCTGCCAAATACTCAGCGACAGCAGCAGTAAACAGACCACACGTAATAAAAACCTAAACGGACGAGAAACAGTTTCTTTGACTTGTTGGGCAAGACATAGACCCAGATCGGGCCTATGACCATAAAGGGTAAGGGTCATACAGATCAGTTAAAAGGGTTCAGACAGCCGATTCAACCGGTTTTGGCCGGGTAGAATTGGGGGAATTAATGTTCAATCAGTCAGTTTGCTGAACTAACACATATCAAACAATTATGTAATAAAAGTAAGGGGAACTAATGACAAAAATCAGTTTAAGGCAAATAAATATGTGTATTTTTATAAATATTTGTAAACCTGCAATTTACAGGCACACCGTGAACCATGCCTCAGGCATTTAAAATCTCCCCGACCCAGGAAAGGGCCAGGTCCAGTTGCTGTTGCATGTTCAGCCCGGAATTATCCAGCACCCGGGCATCGGGGGCTTGAGTCAGCGGACTCACCTCCCGCGTAGAATCAATATGATCCCGGGTCCTGAGGTTCTCCCGAACCTCCTCGCGGGTGATGGTCGGATGCTTGGATGATAATTCCAGTAAGCGACGGCCTACCCGCACCTCCGGATCGGCAGTCATGAAAATTTTCAATTCGGCATTCGGAAAAACAACAGTACCAATGTCGCGGCCATCCATCACCACCCCGCCCCGGGCACCCAGTTCTTGCTGCCGGGCCACGGCGATCTTTCGTACGGCCGCAATGGCCGCTACGGCACTTACTCCGGAAGCCACGGACAGGTCTCGGATCTGGGCCTCTACATTTTCACCATTGAGAAGGATGTCGGAAGCCTGACGATCGGAATTGTATTGGAAATCCAGCCGGATATCGGGCAGTGTCTTTTCGATCGCGGAGGTATCGGACAGATCGATGCCTTTCCGTTGCAGGTAAAGCGTAATGGCCCGGTACATGGAGCCGGAATCGACATAGAGATAACCCAGTCGGGCAGCAAGCTGGCGGGCCAGGGTACTTTTACCGCAGCTCGACCAGCCATCGATCGCAATGGTCAGTGGTTTGGACACGCCCAAAAATAACAAGTTGCCTCCACCATCCGCCTAAAAAGAAAAGGTCTTAGGCGACGGATGTTTGTTCAGCCCGGCTCTTGAACGTGAAGGAGAGCTTGGACTGTTCAGCATCCACACCGGCCAGCAGCACATCGCCTGCCTTGACATTCATGTTCAGGATCTCTTCGGCCAGCGGGTCTTCCAGGTATTTCTGGATGGCGCGGTGGAGCGGACGAGCCCCGAATTGTTGATCATAACCTTTATCAGCCAGGAAAGTCTTGGCCTCCTCGGTCAGTTCCAAACTGAACCCGAGGTTGGTAAGCCTTTTGGTCACGCCCTTCATCAAAATATCAATGATGCGGAAGATATGATCCTTGGTCAAGCTGTTGAAGATGATCACGTCATCGATCCGGTTCAGGAACTCGGGCGAGAAGGTTTTTTTCAGGGCTTTCTCGATGTCGGCCTTGTTGGCTTCGTCCTCGCTTTCTAACCGGGCGGTGGTGGTGAATCCGACACCGGCTCCAAAATCTTTGAGTTGACGCACGCCGATGTTGGAGGTCATGATGATCATGGTATTCTTGAAATCGACTTTGCGGCCCAGTCCGTCGGTAAGCTGTCCGTCATCCAGCACCTGCAACAAAATATTGTAAATATCCGGAT
>SXGQ01107602.1_pt1 | contig 22318 bp, 21 predicted proteins | sample 3178371 | NCBI WGS metagenome assembly SXGQ01 (sample SAMN11356859, study PRJNA531348) | freshwater metagenome | isolation source: freshwater sample F1-20 | place: China: Fuxian Lake, Yuxi | collected 2017-12-25 | reverse complement strand
GCGGTCAACGGTATGAATTTCACCTGGTGCGGTCAGAGCTGCGGCTCAACGTCCCGACTCTTCGTCCATCGCTCCATCCATGATCACGTGATCCAGGGCATGCTGAAAGCGGTGCGTCACTACCAGCCTGGCATTCCCACCGAGATGTCCACGACCATGGGGGCGATCGTCTCGAAGGCGCAATGGGAAAAGATTTTGGGGTACGTGGAGACAGCGAAGGCCGAGGGCGCCGATCTCATCTACGGTGGCGGGATTCCCAGCGATCCCAGACTTGCCAATGGCTGGTTTGTCGAGCCGACCGTGTTCACCGGTGTCTCACAGGATATGCGGATTGCCAACGAAGAAGTGTTCGGTCCCATTCTGTCGGTCATCCGCTGGGATGACGAAGATACGCTCTTCGAGCAGGTGAACCGGGTGGAATATGGACTCACTGCATCCATCTGGACCAGCCGCCTTGACCAGGCGCATCGGGCTGCGGCACGCGTGCAGTCCGGGTATGTCTGGGTCAATCATGTGAGCAGCCATTTCATCGGAGCGTCCTTTGGGGGCTATAAGCAGTCGGGGATCGGTCGTGAGGAAGGCTTCGATGAATTGCTGTCCTACACCCAGCACAAGAATGTCCACGTGGTACTTTAAGGCCGTTATCCAGGCGTTTCTATCACCGGGTTTTCGGGGAGAACGCTGATGCCGATTCAGGCGAAGCTTTGCTGGCTCCATCTTCAATCGCCGCAACCCGAAGCCATGGCCGCTTTTTACGCGCGCGCCTATGGTTTGAAGGTTGAGCAGCGAGGTACGGTGCTCGCCTGCCATGGCGCGGGACGCGCGCTTCACGTTTCTGCGGGCGACGCCAACCGGCTTCATTACGCGTTGTACGGGTTCACAGAGGAGACTTGCTGGCAGGCGTTTCTTGCGCGCGGCGCGTTGGCGCTGTCGCCTGAGTTGCCTGATCTCGCCGGCATTCCTTCGGGGGCATGGTCGTGTGTCGATCCGGACGGTCACCGCATGGTGTTTGCGCCACCAGGGGCGTCTGCGGTGGCCGGGACACCGCCGGCCATCGCGGCGCTCCCGCCTGCTGTCAACCAGCACTTTGCACTGCGCACCACCCGGATTGACGACATGCTCGCGTTTTACTGCGAGCAGTTGGGGTTTCACCTGTCTGACCGTGTGCTCGACAATGAAGGCCGGCTGCGCGCGTGTTTCCTGCGGACTGACTCGCTTCATCATTCGCTCGCGCTGTTTGGCGCGCCGGTTACCTGTTTCGATCATCAGTCGTTCGAATCGCCCGCCTGGTCTGACCTCAAAGACTGGGCCGATCATATGTCGCGCGAGCGGATTGAAATCGTCTGGGGCGTAGGGCGTCATGGTCCGGGTAACGACGTGTTTTTCATGGTGCGGGACCCCGACGGCAATCTGGCCGAAATTTCCTCAGAAATCGAGGTGTGCGACGAGGCGCGTCCCGCGGGGGTGTGGCCACATGAAGAGCGCACGCTCAATCTCTGGGGCAAGGCGATCATGCGTAGCTGATGTCTGTCTTGCCGCTTGCTACCCATTACCCCGTGGTGATCGTCGGCACCGGCCCGACCGGGTTGGTGCTTGCCCACCTGCTCGCGCGGCAGGGCGTGAAAGCGCTGCTGATCGACCGGGCTGAAGGCCCCGTGGACGAAGCCCGTGCAGTCACCATTGACGACGAGAGCCTGCGCACGCTGCAGGCGGCGGGAGTGCTTGAGCAATTACTGCCCGATATCGTGCAGGGCTACGGCGTTCACTACTATTCCTGGCGGCAAACGCTCTTTGCACGGATCGAACCCCAGTCGCTTGAATATGGCTATCCGAAGCGAAATGCGTTTCGCCAGCAGCTGCTGGTGCACGCGTTAGCTGAGACGCTTGGAGCGCCGGTTGAATTACGCTTTCGCCATGAACTGCTGCGGTTTTCTCAGGTCGATGATCGGGTGTCGCTGTCGATCGCCACGCCCGACGGACCGCAAACGGTGGAGACCGACTGGCTGGTGGGGTGCGACGGCGGCCGAAGCACGGTGCGGGAGGCACTGGGCATCGCGCTTGAGGGCAGCAGTTATGCCGAACGCTGGCTGATCGCGGATCTCATCGGTCGCCGCGATCCGTTTCGGCATACGCGAACGTTCTGCGATCCGGGGCGCCCCACGATCCGTCTGCCAGGCCCGCAGGCCACCGTCCGTTATGAGTTCATGCTGCATCCGGGCGAAGAGGCGGAATCGGTGCTCGATGAGGCGCAGCTTCGCAGCTGGATTCGTGCGCGAGAGCCTGCGGATGCCGACATCACGCTGCTTAGAAAAGTGGTCTACACCTTTCATGCTCGGGTCGCGACCCGGTGGCAATCGGGTCGGGTGCTGCTGGCGGGTGATGCGGCACACCTCACGCCACCCTTTGCCGGGCAGGGCATGAACAGCGGTGTACGCGACGCGCTGAACCTCGCCTGGAAACTTGCCGAGGTGGTGCGCGGGCGCGCCGCCTCCGCACTGATCGACACCTATGAGGCCGAACGCAAGCCCCACGCCTGGGCGTTGATCAACATGGCGCTGCGAATCGGATCGTTCATGCAGCCAAAGTCGGTGGCGGGTGCAGCGATCGCGCAGGGGCTTCTGCGGCTGGTCTGCCTGGTGCCCGCCGCTCGCGACTACATCCTGCATCTGAAATTCAAGCCCAAGCCCCGCTTCAAGCAAGGCTTCAAGGTCGCCTGGTCGGTTGCCGAACCGGTGATTCCGCCCGGCCAGCTCATGATCCAGCCTGCGGTGCAGACCCGCGCGGGGCGCACGCAACTGCTCGATTCGTTGTGTGGCCCGGGGTATGCGCTGATCGGTTGGGCGGGGGCGGTGCCCGACACGCCCGCGTGGTGGCCGTCTGAGGCGCCGACGCGGATATCGCTCCTTCGCGCCGATGAGGATTTCCTGCCAGACGATCGGCGCGAGCCCGTGGCGCGCGACGCTTCCGGCGAGCTTGCGCGGGTTCTCGATAGCGCCGGCGCGCAGGCGGTTCTGCTCCGTCCCGACCGGCATGTATTTGCTTATCTTGGCGCGCGCCCCGAAGATGGCTGGTCAGCCGTCTTTGAGGCATTCGGCAGCGTTTACCGTCCCGCGGCCGGGGCTGCGGCGTTGCCGGGTTCCCTACCATCTCGAGTCTCAGGAGTCTGAACATGTCATGTCCCGCGCTCCGTCGCGTTCTGGTTCATTCGGTTGCCGCACTGATTGCGGTGGGTGCTTTGACGGGATCGGTTGTAGCCCAGTCGTATCCAAACAAGCCGGTCAAGGTGATTGTCACCTTCCCGCCGGGTGGCACGCCCGACATTTATGGTCGTCTTCTGTCGCAGGAGCTCTCTACCCTCTGGAAGCAGTCGGTGGTGGTGGAGAACAAGACCGGTGCAAGCGGCACGATCGGCACCGATTCTGTTGCTAAGGCCACCCCCGACGGCTACACGCTGCTCTTCGCGGCCGACGCGTCGATCACCATCGCGCCCAATCTGATCGCCAACACGCCCTACAACCCAGTCCGCGATCTCACACCCATCGTCAATGTGGCGGCTGGCCCGTTCATCATGCTTGCGCACCCGTCGTTTCCGGTGAGCGACATTTCGGGGTTGATCGAGGTGGCTCGCCGTCAGCCGGGCAAGATCACCTATGCGTCATCGGGTAGCGGTGGTCAGCAACATCTCTCAATGGAAGTGATCAAACAGCGGGCTGGGCTCGATATCGTGCACATTCCCTACAAGGGATTCGGGCAGGGCATTCAGGATGTGATGGCGGGTCATGTGCCGCTCATTTTTGGTGGTATCACTGCATCCATTCAGCTCAGCAAGAGCGGCAAGTTGAAGGCGATCGCCACGACCGGACCGAAGCGCGCGCGGGCGCTGCCTGATGTGCCGGCGGTGGCGGAGACGCTGCCGGGATTTCGAATCGAAGCCTGGTATGGCTTCATGGGTCCGGCGGGTCTTCCGCGCGAACTCGTCAACAGGATTCATTCGGATGTAATGAGCATCGCCACGCGGCCCGACTTTCAGGCGCGTATCGTGGCGGACGGCATGGAGCCGGTGAATGGCACGCCGGAATCATTCGGGCGGCAGGTGGCCGATGAGCTTCGCGAGTGGGGCGACATGATTCGTGCCGCCAAAATCAAGGCGGATTGAACCTTGGCGAGGCCCTGAGGGGGGGCGGAACGCCTGTCAGCGCGAAGGCTCGCCTGGCCGCAGCGCCCGTTCCATCAAGCCAGCCAGCGCGGCCGAGGCGACCCGCGAAATCGGTGGGTCCGCGCGGCTGGTGAGCACGATCGGAACCTGCGCGCCCAGCACCACGCCGCAGCTCGCAGCGCCCGCCAGATACTCCAGCTGCTTGGCGAGCGTGTTGCCGGCTTCCAGGTCGGGCACCAGCAGGATGTCGGCCCACATGCCGTGAGCAATCACGCCGTGAAAACCGGTGGACTCGGCATATTCCGGATCGACGTGGGCCGGGTTAACGCCGCCCGACACCAGCGCGAAAGCCTGGATGTCGTCGAGGGTGAGGGTGCGCGAGGCGCTGGCCTGCTGCCCCACCCGAAGTTCGTCGAAGGTAAAGTTGTGGAGGTCGGTGGAGGGTGCGGGGGTGAAGTTCATGGCGGGATAGGGGGGAGTGGGCACCGAAGAGCCTCCCAGTATCGCGGCGATGGGCCCGGGATCGTTTCGATTCGGTCATGCAATGAGCAGGACGCGCGCTTCCCGCCCTTGCCCTTCGGGCTGGCTTTGGGCAGGATCTTGGCGGTTGGTGTGCGTGCGATCAGCCGCCGGCGGGCGGGCATCCAAAGCGGGCCGCCGGTCAGACAATCATGATTCCCGAGGAGATCCAGGTGATTGAATTCAGGCTCAATGGCCGGCCGGTGCGAAGCACGGCTCCCGATGATGAAACCTTACTGAGCGCGCTCGCGAACGATCATGAGGTAAACGGCGCCAAATACGGCTGTGGCCGGGCGCAATGTGGTTCGTGCACGGTGCTCGTTGATGGCAACCCGGTGAAGTCCTGTGCGGCGCCGCTTTCATCGGTGGGAGGGCGGAACGTCACGACGCTGGAGGGGCTGACCCAAAACGGTCGGCCAAGCCGACTGCAGCAGGCCTTCATCGATGAACAGGCCGCGCAGTGCGGCTATTGCAGTGCCGGCATGATCATGCAGGCTCAGGCGCTGCTGGACCGAAACCCTCGGCCGACCGATGCCGAAGTACGGGCCGCTCTCGACGGCAATCTTTGCCGCTGTGGCGCGCATAACCGGATTGTTCGCGCGGTGCTGCGTGCCGCAAAGGGAGCTTGAGATGGGTGCATCCAAACAATCGTCCGGACGGCGCGGCTTTCTGAAAGGCGCGGGCTCCCTCACGCTTTCCTTTGCACTTCCCATGGCGGATGCGCTCGCTCAGGCGAGCGCGCCGGTGCTTCCCGGCAATATGAATCGCCACCGGCGCCTGAGCGCCTGGCTTCGAATCGAGGCAAATGGGGTGGTCACCCTATTCCTTGGCAAAGTCGAGCTGGGGCAGGGCATCCTTACCGCGCTCACCCAGGTCTGCGCCGATGAACTCGACGTCGAATTCGCACGTATCCGGGTCGTGTCGGGTGATACCGCGCTGGTGCCAAACGAAGGTGTCACAGCGGGTTCCCTTTCCATGCCCTACAGCGCACCGGCGGTGCAGCAGGCGGCGGCAGAGGCGCGTGCGCTCCTTCTGGATCTGGCGGCGGCCCGCCTGGGCCAACCCGTGGCCGCGCTTAGCGTGGTTGACGGGGTGGTCAGCGCCCCGGGGGGGGCGAAGCTGAGTTATGGCGAGCTGGTCCAGCCCGACACGCTTCAGCGTGAGGCAACTGGCAAGGCGCCGCGTAAGCCGCGCGAGCAGCATCGCTACATCGGTCGCTCGCAACCCCGCCCCGACCTGGAAGACAAGTTTCTTGGACGCTCGGTTTTTGTCCACGAAAAGCGGCTCGCCGGAATGCTGCATGGGCAGGTGGTTCGTCCGCCTACCTACCGCGCGCGGCTTGTCGCGATTGATATCGCACCGGTTGAGCGGATGCCTGGGGTTGTGCGGATCGTTCGTCAAGGCAGTTTTCTTGCCGTCGTGGCCAATCGCGAGCGGCAGGCGCTGGATGCGGCGCGCGCGCTGTCGTCGGCGGCCCAATGGGAGTTTGACAAGGCCATGCCCGGTCATGATCGGATGGCCGACTGGTTACGAACCGCGCCTTCTCGGCTGATCGATACGCGCAACCAGCCGCGTGCGCCGGGGGGCGCGGAGCCGGCCCGCACGCTCGCCGCCACCTACTACCGCCCGTATCAGATGCATGCGTCGATTGGACCCTCTGCCGCCATCGCAACGCTCGATGCCGACGGCCTGCTCACCGTTCAGACGCACAGCCAATCGGTTTTCGAGACGCGCGAGGCGATTGCCAAGATGTTGGGAATGCCGCTTGAGAAGGTGCGCCTGCAGCATGAACAGGGGGCGGGCTGCTATGGTCATAATCTGGCCGATGATGCAGCGGCCGATGCTGCATTGCTCGCGGTAGCGGTGCCCGGCAAACCGATTCGTGTGGTCTTTACCCGCGAACAGGAGCATCTCTGGGAGCCCTATGGCTCGGCCATGCTCGTCGATACGCGGGCCACGCTCGATGCGCAGGGAAATGTGCTCGACTGGGATTTCCAGCTCTGGTCTACGCCGCACGGCACGCGACCCAACGGTCAGCCCGGTAACCTGCTGTCGGCGCGGTACCTCGAAAAGCCCTTCGCCATGCCGGTGCCTGGCAATCTTGGCCCCCCCAACTATGCGGCTGACCGGAACGCGATCGCGCTCTACGACTTCCCAGGGCATCGGGTGCGCACGCACTTCATCACCGAGATGCCGCTTCGGGTGTCGTCCACGCGAGGACTCGGGGCCTATGGCAACGTCTTTGCGATCGAGTCATTCATTGATGAGCTCGCGGTGGCAACCGATGCTGATCCGCTTGAGTACCGCTTGCGGCATCTGAAGGATGAGCGGGCGCGCGATGTGCTAACCGGCGCTGCCAGACGCTTTGGCTGGAGCAGCTGGCGCAAGACCGCAGGGCGTGGCCGCGGCATTGCATTTGCCCGATACAAGAATGTTGCGGGTTACTGCGCGGTGGCGCTTGAGGTCGAGGTTGACCGCGCGAGCGGGCACATTCGCGTGCTTCGCGCGGTCGCAGCAGCCGATAGTGGCCATATCGTTAACCCCGATGGTGTGGTGAACCAGATTGAAGGCGGATTGATCCAGTCGCTCAGCTGGACGCTCAAGGAAGAGGTTCGATTCGATGACACGCGGGTCTTGTCCTCTGACTGGAGCAGTTATCCGATCCTGACGTTCTCCGAAGTGCCGCCCGTGGAGGTGGTGCTGATTGATCGGCCGGGTGCGCCCTATCTGGGAACCGGTGAGACCTCGCAGGGACCCACTGGCGCGGCGCTTGCGAATGCAGTGTTCGATGCCACAGGTGTTCGCTTCCGACGCTTGCCGCTCACCCCAGACCGGGTTCTGACAGGGCTGAGGGCGCCTCGCGCGCAGGCACCTGAGGCGGTACGGGCCTGATCGGCGGCAGGGCGGCTGATTTGACGGCGTTCGAACTACCCCGTTATCCGTTTGTACGACCCGTTGACCTCGATACGGTCACGGGTCCGCTCTGCTATCCGGTGGTGATTGCAGGCGCGGGGCTCACCGGCCTCACGCTCGCGCTCGATCTGGTGCGACGCGGTCAGCGTGTGCTCGTGCTGGACGACGATGACACCGTGGGGGTGCGAGGGCTTGCCTCGCGCGGCATGGTCTGGGCGCAGCGCACGCTCGACATCTTTCACCGGCTCGGGGTGGGTGAAAAGATGGTGAGCAAAGGCGTGACCTGGAATGTGGGGCGGGTGTTGTGCCGTGATGCCGAAGTCATGTCGTTCCGGCTGCAGCAGGAGCCCGATCTGCGCTTCAACGGCTTTACCAATCTGCAGCAATACTACGTTGAACAGTTTCTGGTCGATACGCTCCAGGCTACAGGTCAGGCTGAACTTCGCTGGCTCAATCGGGTTGAGCAAGTTCGCCCTCGCAGTGATACCGAACCGACTGAACTCGAAGTCTCAACGCCCGAGGGCCGATATCGGATGTTCGCTGACTGGGTGGTGGGCTGCGACGGTTCGTCGAGCCGCGTTCGTGATTGCCTCGGACTCGCGCCCGTGGTCTTTGACCGAACCGAGGATCGCTGGATCATCATCGATATCGTGGCAAAAAATGCCGATATCCCCGAGGAGCGCTGGACCTGGCTCGACTGCAGCGCCAATTTTGGCCGCGCAGTCTGGCGGCACCGGATGGCCGATGGCACCTGGCGGCTCGATTTTCAGATGAGCCCGCACGAAGACGCCGAACAGGCGGCGAGCGAGGCGGGCATGCGTGAGCGGGTGCGGCGTCTGCTGGGGCCAGATGTGGCGTTTGACATCGCCTGGTCGGGTGTCTGGCAGTATCGACATGAGAGCCTCGCGTCCTATCGCCACGGCCGGGTGTTGTTTGCGGGGGATGCCGCCCATGTGGTGTCGCCATTTGGCGCGCGCGGCGGTAACGGTGGCATCCAGGACGCTGATGCGCTGGGCTGGCGCCTGTCGCTGGTGTTGTCCGGCCGCGCTGCGCCGTCGGTGCTCGACCACTACAGCGAAGAGCGCCATCAGGCTGCCATGGAAAACATCCGTCAGACCCGGCGCTCGGCGCGCTTTGTTCATCCTGCCGACCAGCCTTCAGCGGCGCTCTGGCGCGAGGCGATCGTGGCGCTCGCCAACCGACATCCGCTCGCGGCACGAATGATCAATACCGGCCGGCTGTCGGCGCCGGCGGTTTACGGCGGGCGGGGAACGGAGGCGGCAGCCGCTGCGGCGGGGGCTGCGGGCGGCGGAGAGGAACCCGTCAACGCGGCGGTTGGCCGCGCCCTGCCCAACGTGCGGCTTCGAAGCGGCGATGCACCCCGCTATCTGCATGATCTTCTCGGATCCGGATTCACCGCATTGAATTTTGATGAAGCTGGCGCTCATCCCCAGCCCGAGACCGATACAGCCGGGTCAGTCGCGCTTCAACGCGTGAACGTACGGGGTTGGTGCGACGATGCCGGCTGGTCCGCGCTCGAACGCCAGCTCCCTGCTCCCCCGGCTGGCATCTGGTTGATCCGGCCCGACGGACATGTGCTGTCAACTGCCGTCTCGTCTCACCCTGCGGCGCAGCAGGCAGCACTCGAGGAAGCATTGAATTCATGAATCTCTCCCAGCAGCAGATTGATGATCTGCTCGAAGATCTGATCGCCCTTACAGACACGCCCGATTACGGCGAGCAGGTGAAGCGCCTGTCAAGACTGTGTCTGCTCCTGATCGAGCAGATCAACGATCATGCGGCGGTCCGTCTTGCGCTCGACGCCGCGCTGAGCGATCTCAGTCCGTTGCCGGTTCGCCCGATCCCGTGATCTCAACCCAAGCAGGATTCTTCCCAGACCCATGAAAACTCAGGTGGCTGTCATCGGTGCAGGCCCTGCGGGCATGCTCCTGTCCGAAATGCTGGCCCGGGCCGGGATCGAAACTGTGGTCCTCGAGCGTCAAAGCCGCGACCATGTGCTCAGTCGTATCCGGGCGGGTGTCCTGGAGCAGAGCACGGTCGAGGTGCTCACTCGGCTTGGCCTTGCCGATCGTCTTCAGGCAGAAGGGCATGTGCACGATGGCATGAAGATCGTCTGGTCCGGGCGTAGCAGCTTCTTTATCGACTGCGCCACGCATGTCGGAAAGCGCTTTACCGCTTACGGGCAAACGCGCATTCAGGAGGATCTGTTCCTGGCTGCTGATCGGCGCGAGGCGCGGATCGAATTCGAGGCTGAAGATCTGACGCTGGACGGACTCGATTCTGCCGAACCGCTGATCAGTTATCGCGTGGGCGGACAAGTGCGGCAGCTCCGCTGCGACTTTATTGCGGGGTGCGATGGTTTTCATGGCGTGTCCCGTCGTTCCGTGCCCGCGGGCGTGCTGCGCGAGTACGAAAAGATCTATCCGTTTGGGTGGCTGGGCGTCCTTGCGCCCACGCCGCCGCTCGCCGAAATCGTCTACGCCAATCACCCGCGCGGATTCGCTCTGGCATCCATGAGGAATCCTCAGCTTGCACGGTTTTATGTGCAGGTACCGCTCTCTGACAGCGTGGATGACTGGCCCGACGAGCGTTTCTGGCCGGAGTTGATTGCCCGCTTTCCTCCTGAGTTGGCGGCAGACATTCGGCCTGCACCGCCCGTTGAAAAATCGATCGCACCGCTCAGAAGCTTTGTGACCGAGCCGATGCAGTTCGGCCGCCTGTTCCTGGCGGGTGACGCCGCGCACATCGTTCCGCCCACCGGCGCGAAAGGGCTGAATCTGGCGGTATCGGATGTGACCTATCTGGCGCGCGCGCTGGAAATTTTTTATCGCACGGGTCATCGCGCCGAACTCGATGACTACAGCGCCACCGCGCTCCGGCGCGTATGGCACTCGGTTCGCACCTCCTGGTATCTCACCAATCTGCTGCACCGCTTTCCGGAGGCCACTGATTTCGATCAGCGGGCGCAGGAATACGAGCTTGAGTTTCTGAAGGCCACGCCCAGCGCTCAGCGGGCGCTCGCCGAGCAATATGCAGGTTTACCGATCGAGGGGAGCCTGTCGTTCCTTGATGCGAACGCCTGATTGCCTGCACGATGCAATTCAGGCATGTTCACCCGGAAGACCTTGATCAGAGGAGTTGTCCTTGGACTACGTTGGCATAGACCGCGTGATCTTTGGCGCTGTAGCGCTCGATCAGCCGCGGCGTTTTTTCAGTGACTGGGGGCTCCGACGAATTTCGGCTACCCGTTCGCGATTGACGTTTGCAACTGGCAATGGAACGGCGCTGGATATCTGCCGCGACGGGATGAGGGGGCTTGCACCGCGCATCGCGCCCAGTTCGCAGTTCCGGGAATTCGTGCTTGCGGTCAAGTCGCGACGCGATCTTGAGCGCCTGGGTGCCGAGCTTGCCCGTGACCGTTCGGTTGACGAGCAACCGGATGGACGGCTGCGGTTTCAGGATGACAGCGGTATCACGCTGAGCGTCACTGTGTCGGCGCGGGTCCCGATCGCAGCGCCCGATGCGCAGTCCTATAACCAGCCGGGTTCACGCCGTCGCGTGGACACAATTGCCAGCGTGCATGAGCAGGCGCGGCCCTGGCAGATTGGTCATATTGTTTTTTTCGTTCCTGATGTCGATCAGGCCGAGGCGTTTTATCGAAAGCGGCTGGGCCTCTGGCTCTCCGATCGCTATGTGGGTGGAGCGGGGGTGTTTCTTCGTTGGGCGCGTCGTAGTGAACACCACAATGTGTTTCTGCTCAAGAGCCCGCATGGACACAGCGACCTCCACCATCTGGCCTTCGAGGTGCAGTCGCCTCACGAGGTGTTTGGCGGCGGTCGCGCGTTCGCTGCCAAAGGCTGGGCGACCGCGGTGGGCCCAGGTCGACATCCCATCTCGTCAGCGTATTTCTGGTACTTCAAGAACCCGTTGGGTGGCGCGGTGGAATATTTCTGCGATCCCGACTTTGTGACCGAGCACTGGAAGCCTCATCAGTATCGGGTGAACCGTTTCAGCGAGTGGCATCTGGCCGAGGGAATCCCGCCCCCGCCCGCAAACGCCGCACGGCCGTCCTTATCAGCAGCGCGTGCGATCGACGCTGCGCGCGCCGCCACGCGAGCGGCTGCGGCCCCATCGGCCGCCACCGGAGGCACCCGCTCATGAGCACCGACCTCGAACAAAGTTTCATGTCCCAGGGATGGAAGATTGCCGCGCGCCTTCGGATGCCGGCGCAGGCGGCTCCAGGACAGGGCCGCCCCACCGTCATCGTGCTGCACGGTTTTGGCAGCAACATGACTGCGGGTAACGTCACCGGGCCCTGCGATGAATTCGATCGTATGGGTTACGCCACGTTTCGCTTTGACATGCCGGGCTGTGGGGTAAGCGAAGGCCCGCGTGGCAACCTCATCTGCCTCGAGCAGGTGCAATGCACGGTCGATGCGTTCCGTCATCTGCGCACGCTGCCGCAGGTGAAGGGCGATGCCGTTGTAGTGGCGGGCTCGAGCTTTGGCGGTGCGGTGGCCGTGTATGCGGCAGCGGTGGAGTCGGGGCTTGCCGGCGCAATCTCGAGCGGTGGCTGGGGGCATGGTGAGCGTAAGTTTCGCGGCCAGCACGCGACGCCCGAGGCCTGGCAGCGCTTTACCGCGATGCTCGCCGAGGGTCGGGCTTGTCGCGAGCGTACAGGCCGGTCGATGATGGTGCCACGCGGCGAGATCGTCCCGATTCCACCAGGATTGAAGCGCCAGCTCGTCACCGGGTCGCTCGATGAATTTACGGCTGAAACCGCGCAGAGCATGTTTGATTTTCGGGCGGAAGCGGTCGTTCATCAGATCAGTCCGCGGCCGCTGTTGCTGCTTCACAGTTCGGTCGATTCAGTCACGCCGACCGAGCAGTCGCTGGGACTTTTTGCCAAGGCCGGCATGCCCAAGGATCTGCATCTGTTCGGTGACACCAACCATTTCATGTTTGCCGAGGGCAACCAGCGGGTCTGGCGTGTCGTGGGCGACTGGCTAGCGAGGTATGTGCCATGCGAGAACTGACTTTGATTCGTTTCAGCGGTGCGATTCGCGCCGTGACCGTGGTCGCTGCGGGCGCACCGCGCAGCGCTCTGCTGTGCGCGGGTCTGCTGGTCGCCGCGTTCCTCGGCGGTTACTCGGCGGGCACCCAGGCGCAGGCGCCGGTCGCCGCTGCCGGCGATTTTCCACAGCGGGTGATTCGAATCGTGGTGCCCTATCCGCCGGGCGGGGTCACCGATATTGCTGCCCGGCTGGTCGCACCCAAAATGGCCGATCAGTTCGGCCAGGCCGTGGTCGTGGAAAACATCGCCGCCGCCGGTGGCGTGGTTGCCACGAATGCGCTTGCGAAGACCGCTGCTGATGGCTACACGCTGGGCGTGGTATTTGACAGCTTTGCCACCAACCCCTTCCTCTACAAGGGCGTCACGCATGATCCGGTCAAGGATTTTGTGCCGATCTCACTCATGGTGCGGAGTCCGCAGCTGCTGGTGGTCAATCCTGCCAGCGGCATCAAATCCATGGCCGAGTTTCTCAGAGCGGCCAGGGAGCCTAACCGGGTGATGTTTTCCACGCCTGGGGCGGGCACGTCCAGCCGATTGTCAGCCGAGCTTCTCAAAGCGTCGGCGGGGCTGGATATCACGCTGATTTCCTATCGGGGCGGCGCGCAGGCGCTCAATGATCTGTTGGGCGGGCAGGTCACCGGCATGATCGCGTCCATGAGCCTGGTGTTCCCGCATGTGAAGAACGGACGGCTGACTGCGCTTGGGGTTTCATCGCCGCAGCGCACGCCCCAGGCACCCGAAGTGCCGCCAATCTCCGACAGCATTCCAGGGTTTGAGGCACAGTCCTGGACCGGCATGATCGCGCCTGCCGGGACGCCACCCGCCATCATCGAAAAGATTCATGGCGCAGTGGTCAAGGCACTCGCTGCGCCCGATGTCCGTCAGCGCCTGAATGAGCAGGGGGTGGAAGTGGTGGGGAGCAGCGCTGCCGAATTCGGCGCCTGGCTGCAGAATGAAAGCAGCCGCTGGGGGCGCGTGATTCAGGAGCGGAAGATCACGGTGGACTGAGCGGGAGCGCGACCCCGGCGGCGCCCGCCAGCTGGGTCAGTTCCGTCCAGACCTGATCATTGACCTCAACCACGCCGCGCGTCTGGGTTCGTGCGCGCGCTCGCGCCCGGCGTTCGCCAGGCAGCAGTACCTCATCGGCACCCTGCGCCCGGGGCATGGACTTGAGCGTGTTGACCAACTCGGAAACATGAGCGGGGTAACCCGCACTCAGTTCGCCGAACGCGCTGATCCGGGCGAGCATCAACATGGCGTTCTGACCGTGACGCGGCCGGTCTTTGGCGTGGATGAAGGGCCCGGTGATCGGGTTGCCCGCCACCAGACTAGTCATCATTTCAAACATCAGGGCGATGCCTGCCCCTTTCGGTCCGGACAAGGGGAGGGGCGTGACCGCCTTGTTCGGATCGGTGGTGGGCGCGCCCTGGGCGTCGAGCACAGTGTCTGGGGGGAGGGTCGTGCCCAGCCTACGCGCCTGGCGGAGTCTTCCGTTCGATACGTCGGTCGTAGCCATATCGAGCACGACCGGTTCGCCCTCTGGGCCCGGTGCAGCCATCACCAGCGGGCCGGTGGTGGCGGCGGCACGGCCGGTGCCGTGATAGGCCATGAGCGGCTGACCGGCTGTCCAGGCAATCGCGATCATGCCCTGACGGACTGCGTCCTCGACATACTGACCCATGGCTCCCGAGTGGGTCATCCGGCGGATCCAGATCATCACGGTGGGTGCATCGCGTAGCGCCCCGAGGGCGGTGTCGACGGCGAAGCGCATCGCGACCGATCCGGCCGCGCGGTGGGCGTCAATCACCCAGGGCCCGGGCGGCTGGCTGATGACCTCGGGTTGCGCTCGCGGGTCGAGGTCGCCATGGGCAATGAAATCGATGTAGCGCGGCAGAAATGCAATGCCATGCGAAGCGACACCGCTGCGGTCAGCCCAGGATAGCGAGTCGGCCACGGTTTGCGCATCGGCAGCCGACATGCCTCGCGAGACGAGCAGCGCCTGCGTGAAAGTGTGCAGGGAATCGGGGCTGAACTGGGGCATGGAAATCTCGGCGGCTCAAATCGGAACGGCGAGCATGGTATCGATTCCGAAGGAGTCAAGCACTACGCTCATTGCGGTGATCCTGAAGGATCCGTTGGAGTTCATCAGGTGGCCGTGATAACGCCCGACCAGATAGAGCGACGACACGCCTTCTTCGTCAGACTGAAACACCGTGATGCCTGCTTTGACGATGACCCTTTCGCCGGGAGCGGCTTCTGCGCGCACATTGCTGACCTGCCGCAGAAGTCGCATCTTGCGGTAGGTGAGGGTGCCCTGCACCAGCATCGCGACACGATCGCGCAGCATCCCGTGCGAATAGCAGCTCATGATCGGCACTGGGAGCCCCAGATCAACATTCTCACGCGACAGCACTTCATAGCGGCACGCGCTCTCGGCAAACAGCTGGGGCCAGTCAGCAAACCGTTCCTCATCGAGGAGCGCCGCGTACTCGTACAGGAAAGACTCGACCTGCAGCCTCAGCATGAGGTCGGAGGTCATTACGCTTCTTCCATGATGCGGTGATAGAACGACCAGAAGCCGCGAATCGAAATTTCCTGCGACAGATAATCGGTGTCGCGGATGTCGCCCACGCCGCCCATCTCCAGCATTTCATGCTGACCGGGGCGACGGGTACGGATGCCCTGCTGAACCAGTCGCAGCGCCTCACCATCTTCCAGGGAGATGTAGCCCGCGGGACCGATGAAGTTGGAGGTGAGCAGCTTGTTCTGCGTCATCTCTGGCGTATCGGATTCGAACCCGAGGTAAGTGATGTGAAGTTCGACCAGATCCGGCCCCTTGGGCCGCAGGTGCCGGATCGCATAGGTGTTGTCGACCTGCGCCACCACCAACGTCGGAAAGATCGACAGGATGGTGGTCTTGTAGCCGTCCCCGAGATCAAGCGGCACCTGGGTGAGTGACGGATCGGCCATGCGCATTTCCGGGGCGAACTTGCCGGTACCGGCGTAGGCGTCTGACAGCGTTTTTCTATTGCCGGCATCGTCCTCTGTGACGATGGAATGGTTCCAGGTGTTCTTGAGATCAGTGTCCATTTTGATGCCGCCGCGCATGGTGGGCTGCTGCAGCCGGAACGACACCTGAAAGAGATGAAGGAGCGACCCGTGATACGGATCGCGGACGTTTTCGTTGTAAAGCTTCCAGTTGCCGGGAATGCGTTGCCTGAGATAGCCCAATACCTTGGGTTTCCGCTGCACGAGGAGTCGCTGGATCTGCTCGACCGCATGCGGTCCGATATAGTCTTCGATCGGCGGGGTGTCGTTCGACAGGGTGCCAAACACCAGTCCGCCGAAGGTGGTCACGCGCAGGCGATTGAGGCCGTGGTTGCGCTTGTCAAAGTCAGGGGGCATGCCGCCCTTGCCGTTGACCCCCTTTTCCATCGGTACACCGAGCAGATCGCCGGTAAGTGAGTAGGACCAGAGGTGATAGGCGCAGGTGTGACGGCGCGTGTTGCCCCGCAGCTTGCTGGTGAGCTGCGCGCCGCGATGCGCGCAGCTGTTTTCGAAGGCGTGGATCGAGCCGTCGTCGGCCCGAGACACCAGAACGCTCAGGTCGCCGACCCAGGTGCGAACAAAGTCGCCCGCGTTCGGCAGTTCGATCTCGAGACAGAGATAGTTCCAGACGGGTCCGCGGAAGATGCGCGACTGCTCGCGGGCGTATTGCTCGGCGCTGGTGAAGACATCGAAGGGCACTCGCGAGAAATCGGCGGCGGGCCAGGGGGGCATTGGAGGATCCGCGGGGGGCATGACACCAGACGCCTTCCTGGAGCCCTTACCGGCGAGCGGTGCCTGACGGACCTGCGGGACGCTGACCCGTGGCGGTGCACTCCCGGCAAAGGCCCTTGACCTCCACCCCCTGGGCGGCAAAGCCGAATCGCTCGGCGAGCTCGGCGCTAAGCCGGCTTGCGACTTCATGTGCAGCCTGCTCAACGACCTTGTCGCAGCGGGTGCAGACCAGCATCAGCGCATCATGGTTGTGATCGGGGGAGTCGGCTTCGCCGTGGCTGCAGGCGATGAAAACGTTCAGGCTATCGACCCGGTGGACCAGTTGCATCTGCATCAGGAAATCGAGCGCCCGGTAGACGGTCATGGGGGCAACGCGCCCGTGAGCGTTCCTCATATCGTCGTGAAGATCGTAGGCCTTTGCCGATCCGCCGCGTTCGAGCAACAGTTTCAACACCTCACGGCGGAGCGGTGTCAGCAAGGTGCCGCGATCGTTACAGAGCTGTTCGGCCTCGGCGAGCCGGGCGGCAATCAGCGCCCGTTGCGTGCGCGAAAGCGGCGCCTTGGCAGCACTCTCAGCGGGGGCTGGGCTGGGGGGCGCTGCAGGCGTGGCGGGGGCGGCGGCGGGTTTGCGGGTTCGGCTCATCCCCGTAGTCTAACCGCAGCGAGCGCCCCCGACACGGCCGCCGTTGCGATCAGGGCGAGCACGACCGTGGGTCCGCTCGGATAGTCCACCAGATACGAGACCGTCAGGCCGGTCAGGAGCCCGATCAAACCGATCGCAAAGGCCGCCCAGCGGCCACGCGGAGGGTTGGCCTGTCGTAGCGGGCTTGCGCCAAGCGCCGGAGCGATCAGTGCGGCGAAGACCAGATAGAGCCCAAGGACGGGTACCGACAGGCTGACCAGGATCGCGAAAGCCGGATAAAAGAGCGCGTCATGGTCGAACGCTCGCGGTTTGAGCCCCGTCACGACCCAAAACAGTGCGCTGCCCAAGGCGAGCGGCCATAGCGACTCCATTCTGACCCAGAGGATGTCGCCCGCGAGCAGGGCGCGCAGTTTCTGCGCACCATGGGGGTCGGCGCTCACCCAGAGAATGGCGGCCGCGGCGCCCCCGACGTAGACCAGCCCGATCAGCGCCTCGCGCTGTTCGGGCCAGCGACGGGCGAGCGAGGCCACGAGCAACGCGCCCGCGAGTGCGGCCAGGGTCCCCGCCCACCAAGCGGGGGAGGTATCGGTTGCCCAGCCGCTGGTGGCGAGGACGCCGAGCGCGGCGATCTGTGCGATTGCCAGATCGATGAAAACGATGCCACGGCGCAGAACCTGCTCGCCCAGCGGGACATGGGTCAAGAGGGCGAGGATACCGGCGATGAACGGAGGGGCGAGTACCGATCCAAGTTCGAGCGCCAGATCGATCATCAGCGGGGACGGCGCTGTTCGCGGGCTAAAAGCAGCGCTCGGATCAGGTGGTCGAACAGTCCTTCGAGTGTGCGGAGTTCTCCTTCGTTGGTCACAGTGGTGGGTAGTGTCAGCAGCGGTACCGAGAGCTTTTCGGCAAGCCAGCGGCCGGGCTGCGGATCCTGATAGAGAGTTTGGGCGAGCGCCATCGGTGGGTCCTCGCGCGCACCCTTGAGCAGCCCCTGAAGATGGCTCACTGTAGGGGGAACGCCCGGTACCGGCTCGAGATCAGCCGATTGATAAAGCTCCAGCCACCGGAACAGATAAGCGAAAGTTGAATGCTCGGCGATCATCGCCTCACCAAACAGCGGTTTGGCGGCCTTCTGCCAGGCTTCCACCCGGCCGTTCCATTCAACGAGCCACCGTTCCAGCCGGGTCCGGTATCCCGATGCGCCTGCGGGATCGATTGCCGCGAGACGATCGGCGATGCGGGTGGCGACCCGCGTGAGCAGCCGGGGGTCGAGCTGAATATGAGGGTTGCCTTCAGGGTGAACATGGCCCTTGTCACGCGCGGCGTGATGGTGGGCATCTGCCAATAGCGGAAGTCCCTCGGTGGCGAGCAGCATGCCGGGGGCACCGGGCATCACGCGCGCGTTGCCGGCGCGGTTCTGCAGCATCGGAAGCCATCCCGCTTCCAGGCCAGCACCGGTGCAAATTGCCAGATCGGCACGCCGGAGCGCACTGATCAGTGCCGGTCTTGCCTCAATTTCATGGGGATCCTGGCGGGCATGCGTGGCCGAATAGATCTGGGCCTCGGGTGCGATCACGCGCGCAAGCGCTGCCCACTCGGGTTCGCAAGTGAAGATGGCAGGCTTCGCAAGCGCCTGAGCTGCGCCGAGCAGGAGGCCCAGCGCCAGTGTCGCAGCGGTGCCAGCGCGCCATGAAGGCCGGTTAATAGGCGTGCGCACCGTGCGCCCCGAAACTCTTTACGAGCTGCAAGTGAACTGCATTGGAAGGTTTGATCTCCGAGGCTTCGGCGAATCCACCACGGTCGCGTTGCGTCGTGTACTGCAAGCGAACGGCGGTCATGTGATCGGGCTTCCAGGCGAGAGAAATGCTGCGCTCCTGAAGGCGCGCCGGCTCAAAGCCTTCTTCGTGTCGGGCAAGGGCGTTCAGCTGATCCAGCCGCACGCCTACCTCCCATTGTGGACGAAACCGATAGACCGCCGACACATACCACGCGCTGTGGCGAAGACGGCTGTTCTCAGCGTCGCCGATATCGCCGACGCGGGCAAATTCTGCGCTGAGCCGCACTTGGCGAGCGCGTGAATTGCCATCGGGGGCCCATTTCCAGACTGCCTCGAGGATGTCCATCCGGCGCCCGAAGAACACCGCACCGTGGCTCGAGACGTGTGCAGTCTCTGTGGCCGCTTCGGCATGAGGTTCGCCCCCGGGTTCGGCTTCGTGCTCGTGGTGAACCTCGCCCGCCGCGCCCGACGCCCCCGAGCGATGCCTGAGTGTTGAAACGCCCAGCTGCCAGCTCGCCGACGTGCCTAAGTCGCTGCCGACCCGCGTGCCCAGGGTCCAGGCGCCTGTGGTGGATGACGAGGCGAGGGTGGGCAGGCGCTTGCCCCGCATGACTTCGCCACCCAGACGCCAGTAAAACGGCGTAGGGGCGACCCAGTTGAGCCGTACTCCGTTATCGAAATAGTGGCCGCCCAGGAACGCCCGATGCAGCACCGGCCGCATCACGAAATCGTCTGCGTGGGGATGCAGTTCGTTGAGGTACCCCAGCTGCGACAAAAAGCGACCTGCACGCAGCTGCAGCCCCCCGGGGAGCGAGGGGGCTTCGACATAGGCCTCCTCGACCTCGGTCTCGATCTTGTGGTGATCGCTGTGCGCCACCGCGGAAAACTTGCCTTTCAGCCAGGGACTGAAGCTCGCGTCAAGGCTCAGGTCGCTATGCCCCAGCCCCAGGCCTTTGTCCCTATGCGAAAGCGCCTGTGCCTTGGATTGCCAGGAGGGATTGAGGACCGCGCCGATCTCGACGGCGGGTCCGCCTGCCGCATGCGCATGAGGCGCTGGGCTGGATGACTGTTGGGCCCATGCAGGCAGGTGGGCGACGCAGAGTGCAGAAAGGGAAAGCGGTACCAGATACTTCATTAAAAATGACTCCGGACGAGTAGTCGGTTGAGCGATGATCGGTCTAGTGACGTTATATTATCACATTGTGATGAGATAATATAACACCGATAAATCGATGCCCGTCCGTGCGTCGGGCCGCTGCTAGGCGGCGACCGTTCGCACGCCGAATACCGTGCCCGATTCGACCACCTCAATCAGGCGATCGATATTGGGGTGTTTGCCAGGGTTGGCGCGCGCGTCGGCCGTGTGTTCGGCAAAGAGCTCCAGCCCTTCCCGTGCCGCGACTGCGTCAATTTTTCCATGGCGCGAGGCAAGGGCTGAATAGACTGCCAGCGAGCCTGCTTTTCCTGGCTTGTTCTCGATGACCGCTACGGTTGAACCGCCTGCGTCGAGCAGTTCGAGTGCCGCGAGGTGGGTGATGGGGGGCAGCGATTTCAGTGTGTCGGCAAATGACATGGCGCGGGCCTCATTGATGGTCTGCCTGATCCAGTCGCGTATCAGCGCTGCCAGTTCGCTCGGCTGCTCCCAGGGGATCAGGTGTCCGGCTCCTGGGAGGGCTTCAATTTTTGCGTCCGCGATGGCCTGGGCGGCGGCGCGGGCGTCCTCAATCGGAATCAGCGGGTCATTGGAACCGACCACAACCAGGGCGTTCAGCATCAGCCCGCGGATCATCGCGCGTTGGTCCGGTCGGTTCATGACGGCGCGCATCTGCGCGATCGTGCTCTCGGCGCCTGCCTCATGCAGGTCGGCGAGGATGGCGGCGCGAAGGCTGGGGTCGTTCTGTGAAGCCGGTGTCATCAGAAACTCGCCGAGTTTCTCGACATAGCGGGGCCAGTCACGGGCGGCCGAGCTGATCGCGCGTTCGCGCATCGGCGCGGCCTCGGGCGGGTCTGGATGAGCGGTGGAGCAGATCAGGGCGAGCCCCTCGACGTTGCGCAGGGGCAGGGCAAGCATCTGGAGGGCGACATAGCCTCCCATTGAGAAGCCCGCGATCAGGAGCTTGCGCTCCGTGCCGACATCGATCAGCGCGCGCCAGGCGCGCTCTGCCATTTTGGCGATGTCCGCCGGCCCGCGTACGTCGATCACACGGATCTCGGCCTGGTCCCCGAGGTGCGCGATCAGGCGGTCAAACACCCGAGGGGTGTTGGTCATCCCCGGGATCAGCACCAGGACAGGGCGGGCGGACATGCTGGAGATCTCGCTAAAAGTTGAGCGGCTGGCCGCGCGTCAGTGAAAGCTGAGGACTTAGCGCGCATTACGTCGCGCAGCCCAGAAAGTCGCCCCTTCCTTGCCGTATTTTTCCGCGTGCCGGATGCCCCGGCCGAGCTGAAAGCGATCGCCCGTGCGCAGGTGCCGGATGGAGTCGCCCACCGTCAGCCAGAATTCGCCGCTGACGACCAAGGCCTCGGTGTCGAAGGGGTGGTCATGTTCAGGGGCGAGATGATCCGGGCCCCACTCGCGGACCAGAACCTCATCGAAACCACGGGCGAGCATCTCGGTCGTGAACTGATCCAGAGTGGGCTGATTCATTCGAACCTCCAGGGATGGGTTGGCGCAATGCAAAGCCCAGGGATGCCCCGGGCCGCTTTGAGATTGATTCAAGTGTCGCTTCGGTTGGTGCTGCGCGTCCAGTTAAATGATTTGATTTCTGCAATAGCCGCGACCTCAATGGGTTCCGGATGTCATCGGCCGAGGAGGCCATCGACTGAGAGTCGTCGCTCCCGCGCTGGCGCGGACACACCCCCCGAACGAGAGGGTAAGATCGCTCTTCCCTTTGCCATCGCCAGACGGAGGCTCGTCTTGACCCACGCATCGTCGACCATTGCCGGTTTGCGCAGTGTCACGCTCGAAGTGCCCGAACTCGCGCCGCTTGAGCGCTTCTTCACCGAGGTTTGGCATCTTGGCATCGCGGCGCGAACCGAGAACGCGATCTATTTTCATGCGACTGGTAACGATCATCATGTGCTGTCGGTGCATCAAGCTTCTACGGGCGCAGCGCGAATCCGCAACGTCACCCTGCGGGCGCGCGATCAGGCGGCGCTTGCCAAGGTGGCGCAGTCCACCCTCAGCGCGGGCGGCCGTGTGCTGTCCGCCGCGTCGCCGGTCGATGAGCCGGGCGGCGGTGTGGCGGTGACAGTCGTCGATCCGCACGGACGCATCTTCCGCGTGATCCACGGCGATGAACGGCGGGCAGCCGATACGCCCGGGCACGACCGACCGATTCGGCTCGCACACGCGGTGCTGAACAGCCACGACTGCGAGGCCAGTCGGATGTTTCTCGAACAGGCGCTGGATTTTTCCCTCTCGGATCGCACCCG
>SXGQ01176836.1_pt1 | contig 22319 bp, 18 predicted proteins | sample 3178371 | NCBI WGS metagenome assembly SXGQ01 (sample SAMN11356859, study PRJNA531348) | freshwater metagenome | isolation source: freshwater sample F1-20 | place: China: Fuxian Lake, Yuxi | collected 2017-12-25 | reverse complement strand
GTGGCATCCAACAGCAATAAAACGACATTGGCCGATTCAATGGCTTGCAAGGTTTTAACCACCGAGAATTTTTCAATGGCTTCAAAAACTTTGCCTTTGCGACGCAAACCCGCCGTGTCGATGAGTTCGAACTTTTGTCCGTCCCGCTCAAAAGGAACCGTGATGGCGTCGCGGGTAGTTCCCGGCATGTCAAAGGCAACCAAGCGCTCTTCACCCAGCCAAGTATTGATGAGGGTTGACTTGCCCACATTGGGTCGCCCTGCCACCGCCAGCTTCACCACACCAGGGTCTGGTTCAGTTTCAGCATCATCCTCTGGCAACAGCAGCGGGTCTAGGGCCAGCTCTACCAAGCTTCGAATGCCTTGACCATGTGCTGCCGAAACAGGAATGACATCGCCTAATCCCAGTTCGTAAAACTCGCTGATTTGAACGCCCTCGCGCATGCCCTCGGCCTTGTTGGCAACCAACAAGCAAGGCTTGCCAATGCGCCGCAAATAATTGGCAATGTCATGGTCTTGCGCAGAAACGCCTGCACGGGCATCGACCACAAAGACAACCACATCGGCCTCAGCGACTGCTTGCTGAGTTTGTTTGGCCATTTCTTTGTAGATGCCATCATGGGCATCAGGCTCAAAGCCACCCGTATCAATGACGATGTATTCATAACGCCCCTGCCGTCCTTGCCCATAGTGGCGATCACGCGTCAGACCCGCAAAGTCAGCGACGATGGCATCGCGACTTTTGGTGAGTCGATTGAATAAAGTGGACTTCCCCACATTGGGGCGTCCGACCAAGGCCAGAACGGGTTTCAAATCTATCTTTCAGCTGGGTGTTATTCGGCTCTGAGGGCTTGCACCAAGCCACTCTGAGTCACGATCACCCAATTTTTACCAACACGCACAGGTGTCATTGCAATGCCAGATGCATCGACTTGAGTACGGCCAATGGTTTGGCCATTGCTGACATCGATCCAATGGGCCACGCCCAAACTGTCGCCTACAAGCAATTGGCCGGCAGCCCAATGAGGCGCAGTGAGCCCTCTAAATCGAAACGCTTCAGATTGCCAAGCGACTTGACCTGTGCTGCGTTGCCAAGCCACCAATTTACCGTCAGACTCAGCGCCAAAGAGCAGTAAGTCGGAACCACCTAGGCCGACATGTCCTTGTGCTGCACGCGTCCATAAGTTGCTGCCCTTGAGGGCATCGACGCAGGTGACAGAAGTTTGAAATGCCCTAGCGCAAATGACATTGTTAACACGGGATACACCCGCAACCAAGTCAACCAAACGCTCGACTTCGTTGGTGCCGCGCGAGGCGCCAATGCTAAGTTCGGACATCGCAACGCCGTTGGCAGGATTCATGGCCACCAAGCGACCAGAAATACCGACCATCAGCCTGTCTTGGAAAGAAGTCAGGATACCGGCTTGCCTTAAAACCAAGGGATCGCCAGCGCGTTGTTGGCTCCACAGCCTTTGACCAGAGGCCCCATCGAAGGCCATGACAGTTCGATCAGCCGTCAGAACAAAGACACGTCCACCGGCAACAAAAGGCGATGTAAAAGCAGATGCTGGCAACTTGACGCGCCAAAGAACTTTGGCATTTGAAATCGCAATTAATTCGTTGGCTTGAGAAATAACGGCAAAGCGCTCACCGTCACCCCCAATGCCGGCGGAAACAGGTGTGTTCAAAGCAAGACGCCATGATTCGGCACCCGTTTCGGCATCTAACAAAACAACAAGACCACTGCCCGTGACCAAGGCCAAACGACCTGCGGTTAAGTTGTGGCTTAAGGTGGCATTGGAAGTTGAGCTGATAGGGCCAATTTGGTGTGACCAGGATTTGCTGATGGTCAATTGTGATTTGAAGTCGGCAAGGGCTGAGGGTTTGGGCTTATTGGGGGTGCTTGAACAAGCGACCAAACCCACTAGCAAAACGCCAAGCGTTGCAAAGGACAGCCAAGTTATGCTTCTCGCCCTCATCCCAACAGAGACGGACTGAGGTTTCATTTCGAAGCACCTTTTGCAGCATCAGGGTCCTGTCCCAGTGCGTTTAGTTTGGCTGCAACCAAACGACGGTATTCGGCATTTTCTTCCAACTGACGCCATGCATCGCTGTAAGCCTTGATGGCCTCTTGCGGTTTGTTTTGCGCAGCAAAAATATCACCTTGAACGTCGGAAGCCAGTCCGGCAAATGCAGGATCAAAGGGTTTGGACAGCGTTTTCAAGGCCTCATCGTAGGCTTTTTGTTGCGCTTGCAAATTGGCCAAGCGCAAACGGGCCAATTGCGCACTGCCCTGATCGGATGCACTTTCGCTGGCCCACTGAAGGGCTGCTTTTGCAGCGTCGGGCTTGTCGGTCATTTGAAAAGATTTGGCAACCAGCAAGGCAGATTGAGCAGCAAATGTGGTGCTCGGGAAGCGCTCCTTCATATCGGTCCAAGCACGCTCGAGCTTGACCATGTCGCCAGATGCGACTGACTTTTCAAGCTCATCGAAGAGTGCCGATGCTTTGCCAGACTGCTGGCCTTGCCAATATTGATAGCCATTCCAGCCAGCGTAAGAGCCCATCACGACAATCAACAGCCAGGTGATGGCATTGCCGTATTTTTTCCAAAAGTGCTTGAGTTCATCAAGTTGCTCTTGTTCTTCTAGATCGAGATGTGATGCCATATTCAACTTTAAATTAAGAGGTGGATTGTAGGCTCTGGGCCCAGGTATCCAACTTTTCAAGAGATTCCGTCCTTTGGGCCCCGCCGCCATCTCGCAAGGACTTGACCGAAACGGTATTTTGAGCCAGCTCATCTGCACCAAAAATGAGGGCAAAAGCCGCACCACTGCTGTCGGCTTTTTTAAATTGAGTTTTCATGCTGCCTACGCCCTCGCCCGAGCCAGCGTGCATTTGAACATTGACACCCAAGGCTCGAAGCTGCCTAAGGTATTTCAAAACCAAGGGCAAACTGTTTGTATCAGGCACGATGGCATAAGCATGGGGCGTGGCATCGGGCAATTGCACACCCTGCTCTTCTAGCAAGGCCAAAACACGCTCAATTCCTAGAGCCCAACCCACAGCTGGCGCGGGCTTGCCTCCCACTTGCTCAATCAGGTAGTCGTAACGGCCGCCGCCACACACGGTGCCTTGAGAACCCAACTGATCGGTGATGAACTCGAACACAGTGAGGTTGTAATAGTCCATGCCCCGAACCAAGCGAGGATTCAAAGAATACTGAACACCATTGGCATCGAGAATTTGACGCAATGCATTGAAGTGGGCAAGCGAAGCTTCACCCAAAAAATTCATCAGCTGCGGGGCTGACTCAACCAAGTCTTTCAGGGCAGGATTTTTGGTGTCCAGAATTCGAAGTGGATTGGTATACAGACGACGCTTAGCATCCTCGTCTAAAACAGCTTGGTGTTTTTCAAAGTGCGTAATTAAAGCCGCACGGTGTGCCAATCTCTCTGGTGGTTGCCCCAAACTATTGAGCTCTAGTCGCACATTTTTCAGACCAATGGCTTGCCATAAATCATGCGCCAACAAAATAACTTCCGCGTCAATTTCGGGCCCCTGAAAACCCAAGACCTCTGCGCCAATTTGGTGGAATTGTCGATAGCGCCCACGCTGAGGACGCTCGTGCCTGAACATCGGGCCCATGTAATACAAACGCTTACCGCCCTCGTAAAGCATGTTGTGCTCAACCACAGCACGCACAACGCCCGCCGTGCTTTCAGGACGCAAGGTGAGCGCTTCACCATTTAAGCGATCTTCGAAGGAATACATTTCCTTCTCAACAATGTCGGTCACTTCGCCCAGGCCGCGAACAAAAAGTGCTGTGTGCTCGACGATGGGCGTTCGAATGTTTCGGTAGGCATATCGAGCCATTAAGTTTCGAACAATGCCTTCGAGCCACTCCCATTTGGCGGACTCACCGGGCAACACATCGTTCATGCCTTTGACGGCCGTGAGTTTTTTAAACGCGCTCACTTTGGAAGAAAGTTCTTTGGATGGAATATCAGACATAAAAAATTAAATGACAGCCTTAGAGCTGCCGCCAAAGCGTTTGTCGATGTATTGCTCGACCAGGTCTTGAAACTCTTTGGCAATGTTGTCGCCACGCAAGGTGAGTTTTTTCTCACCATCGATGAACACCGGCGCAGCCGGGGCTTCGCCAGTGCCAGGTAAACTGATGCCGATGTCGGCATGTTTGCTTTCACCAGGTCCATTGACGATGCAGCCCATGACGGCCAACTTCATGTGCTCGACACCCGGATAACGACTGCGCCAAACAGGCATTTGGGCGCGCAAGAAATCGTCAATTTGTTTGGCCAGTTCTTGGAAGGTGCTGCTGGTGGTGCGGCCACAACCTGGGCACGCAGTGACACTGGGTACAAAGATTCGCAAGCCCAAAGATTGCAAAATTTCTGAAGCAATGACCACTTCTTGGGTTCGTGCCTCGCCGGGCTGTGGCGTGAGTGAGACGCGAATGGTGTCTCCGATACCCTCTTGAAGCAAGATGGCCAAGGCTGTGCTAGAAGCAACGGTGCCCTTGGTGCCCATGCCTGCCTCTGTCAGACCCAAGTGCAAAGGATAGTCCGTGCGTCGACCCAATTCGCGGTAGACAGCGATCAAATCTTGGACGCCAGAGACCTTGCAAGACAGCATGATTTGTGCACGTGCCATGCCCATCTCGTGCGCCCTGTCGGCAGAAGTGATGGCCGACGTAATGAGGGCCTCGTACATCACTTGTCTAGATTCCCAAGGTACTTTTCTCTGGCTGTTTTGATCCATCAATTCAGCCAGCAACTCTTGGTCTAGGCTACCCCAATTGACACCAATGCGGACAGGTTTGTTCCAACGCATGGCAGCTTCAATCATTTGCCCGAATTGCAGATCGTGTTTATCGCCTTTGCCAACATTGCCGGGATTGATTCGGTATTTGGAAAGCGCTTCGGCACAAGCTGGATGATCGCTTAGCAATCGGTGTCCGTTGTAATGAAAGTCACCAATCAGGGGCACATCAATGCCCATTTTGTCAAGCTGATCTCGGATGTGGGGGACGGCCTCTGCAGCCTCTGGTGTGTTGACAGTGATCCTCACCAATTCCGAACCCGCCAGGGCCAATTCTTTGACCTGAATGGCTGTTCCGATGACATCAACGGTATCGGTGTTGGTCATGGACTGAACACGAACGGGCGCTTGCCCCCCCACCGTGACAATGCGTTGGCCCCATACAACTTGAGATTGAAGGCTGCGCCTTTGAAGAGGAACCGCTGCAGGAATGGCCTCGGCCATGGTCTTAGGAATGACAATAGGTTGCATCATTTTTTGACCTCTAGTGTTGGAGGATTTGAGTCGTTGGAGGTGTTGCGACGATTGGCTTCAGGGGTCGAACTGTCAAACACCAGGGCCTTCGGAAGATCGACTTGCGGTGCATCAGGGGCTGCCTGTTGTTGAACCGGCGGCATGGTGGGAACGACTTCTGACAGCTCAGGTTTTGTATTTGGATTGTAAACAGTGAGGTGCAAATCGGCGGAGTAAGCCCAAGCCAAAATGCAAATGACCGCAATCAAGATCCAAAGCTTGCGCCCTTTCGGATCGGTGCCGATGGGTTGATCCATTCGTCGCCGTCTATTGGAGGATTTGTTGTCGGATTCAATGAGCTGCAAGGGCTTTAAGCCATTGGTCATTTGGGGCATCAGTGCCAAAACGGGCGCGGAATCAATTTTCAAAAAACGACAAACTTTGGCAGCCAGTGCACGTGCAAAAACCGGCTCAGGCAAATGCTGAAACTGATCTGCCTCTAGGGCTTCCAGTTGTTTGATACTGACTTTGAGGTTCACAGACAATACGCCCAAATGCACGCCCGCTTTTTCACGAGCAGACCGCATGATGCCTCCGGGAGAAGGGGGCATCGAAGCCTCATCAAGGGTTTCAGTCATGAGTGGCGAGCTCCTGGTAAGCGCGCCATTGCGCTGAATTTGAAAAATGAAGTCCTAACATCTTGCCCCAATGGTTCTTTTTAGCTGCTTGATTCTGTCGCTCTGCAAGCTGCAAAGCGAGCCACACCGATTGTGCACTCACAGAGGGAGAATCATTCAAAAATTCAAGAATTTTCTCAGCTTCTAAGTACTTTCCCAACTGAATTTTGAGATCTACCAGTTCAAGCGCGTCAGAAATCAAGCCTGGCTGTTGGGCGAAGGCATCTGACATCCTTTCGTTGGCGGCCTCAAATTGCTTATTTCGCCTGAGACATTGACCCCAAATCCAGTTCGTTTTGACCTGCAAAGGGCCCATGGAAAGGCCCAATGCCCGCTTGAATTTTTCAAATGCCCCATCAAAATGGTCATTTTGGCAATCAAAAATTCCCCATTGAAGGGCAACTTGAGGATCTTGCGGTGCTGCAGCCATGGCCTGTTGAAAGTATTTTTGAGACAAATCCGCATTGTTTTGTTGTTGAAAAAGGAGGGCTTTGAGCACCAATGCAGGTGCATGATGAGGCGTCAAAATCAATGCGTGATCGACCTCCTCCAATGCAAAGACAAACATGCCTGCTTGAAAATAGGCAGAAGCCAAGGCCGTTCTGGCCTGTGCACGCGTTAAGGCCTGAGACGACTCGGAGGCCTTGGGAAACCATGCGCCGGCCAGCGGCAAATGAAAGATGATTGAAACAAAAAGTAAGCCCATCAGAAGCCTTGCCCCCAAATTAGGGGCAAGTGCAGCGGGTCTTGGCATCAGACTTGAGGCGTTTGGGTAATGGAGGCGGAATCGTGCCACTGAATGGGCACTGCACGTTGTTGTGCAATTCGATCGGCAACGCCCGTGCGGTCTTTAACGTCACCCGCCAGTTGTCCGCAGGCAGCATCAATGTCATTTCCCCGGGTTTTACGGACGGTGGTCACAAACCCAGCGTCTAAAAGGACCGCTGCAAATTGTTGAACTGTTGCATCATCGGATCTCAACAAGCCAGACTCTTTGAATGGGTTGAAGGGAATGAGATTGAATTTGCAACGAAGCCCCTGGCTGGCATGGCGGCGAATGAGTTGAACCAACTCTTTGGCATGCGTCATTTGATCGTTCACTCCTTGAAGCATGCAATATTCGAAGGTGATGAAATCGCGGGGTGCTTTTTCCAAATAGCGCGTGCATTCAGAAAGCAATTCATCCAAAGGGTACTTTCGATTCAAAGGCACTAAGTTGTCGCGCAATGCATCGTTGGGGGCATGTAAGGAAACCGCCAATGCGACTGGGCAATCGGCTGATAAACGGGTCATCATAGGCACCACACCCGACGTAGAAACTGTAACCCGTCGGCGCGACAGACCATAGCCGTGATCGTCTAGCATGGCTTTTAAAGAAGGAACCAAAGCGCTGTAATTTTGCAGCGGCTCGCCCATGCCCATCATGACCACATTGGAGATCACGCGGTCAGTTTGATTCAAATGACGGCGTAAAAAATGCTCAGCAAACCAGAGCTGAGACAAAATTTCGGCAGTATTTAAGTTGCGACTGAAGCCTTGGTGCCCCGTAGAGCAAAAGCGACATCCCACAGCGCAACCGGCTTGGGAGGAAACGCACAAAGTACCGCGATCGTCTTCAGGAATAAAGACGGCTTCAACAGCATCGCCTGCGCCAACATCGAACAACCATTTGATCGTGCCGTCTTTTGAGAATTGTTGGGACAGGATAGGCAAAGCCGCAACGTGGGCATGCACTTTTAATTTCTCGCGCAATGATTTGGCAAGGTCTGACATGTCATCAAAGCTGGACATCCCGCGCTGATGAATCCAGCGAAAAAGCTGGGTGGCGCGATAACGTTTTTCGCCCAAACCTTCACAAAAAACAGCCAAGCCCTCTAGGTCGAAATCAAGAAGGTTGGCCGTCATGGCGGATGAAAGAAAGTTCTTGTCCGCGAGTTAATTGCAAAAGCGAATTAGCAGGGATTAACGTGAATAAACGTTCATGCCCGCGAAAAAGAAGCTGATTTCAACAGCAGCTGTTTCTGCAGCGTCAGAACCGTGAACCGCGTTGGCGTCAATGCTTTCTGCGAAATCAGCGCGAATGGTGCCAGGCGCTGCTTTCTTTGGATCGGTTGCACCCATCAAATCGCGGTTTTTCAAAATAGCGCCTTCGCCCTCAAGGGCTTGGATCATGACGGGGCCAGAAATCATGAAATCAACCAGGTCTTTGAAGAAAGGACGCTCTTTGTGAACAGCGTAAAAAGCCTCAGCTTCGCCGCGTGACAGGTGCGCCAACTTGGCTGCAACCACTTTGAGGCCAGCAGCTTCAAAACGAGCATAGATTTGACCGATGACGTTTTTTGCAACCGCGTCAGGTTTGATGATGGAAAGAGTGCGTTCGATAGCCATGGAGAAATTCCTAAATATTTTTTAATAATGCCAACCATTTTAACCTGAGTTAAGGGTTTCCCCATGGTGCAAAAGGAATTGCAAGCCCTTGAAAGGCATGAGCCAATTGAGCCAATTTAGCGACTTCTGCCGCCATTTCGGCGGGGACCGCCCGATTTACCGCCGGGACCTTGCTCTTTGCGCTGTCGACTGAAACTGTCGGCCCCAATGTAGCCCACAGAAGTTTTCAGAGGGTCGGGCTGGTTGCTGGCAGCTTTGTCGGTACGCTGTAGTGATGGGCCAGGTCCAGCTTTTTTGGCGCCAAAGGCCCTGTTTCTGGGATTGCGGGGATTTTGATTTCTAGGATCTTGCGTTCTCTGTACGCCAACAATTCCGGGGTCATCACGGTTTTCAGCAGCCTGGGCTTTGTTGGCCGCATGTGTGAGGGCTCGAATGTCGGCTTCGTCCAATTCCATGTAGGTACTGCGGCGCAATCCATGTGGCAAGACCATGGCGCCATAGCGAATGCGAATGAGGCGGCTAACCGCATGGCCCACAGCTTCCATCATGCGGCGCACTTCGCGATTGCGGCCCTCTGAAATGGTCACGCGGTACCAACAGTTTGAGCCCTCGCCACCGCCATTTTCAATCGAACCAAATTGGGCCATGCCATCTTCAAGCATGACGCCGTCCAATAACTTCTGCTTTTCTTCATTGCTCAGCGCACCCAAAACACGAACCGCGTATTCACGCTCTAGCCCAAATCGAGGATGCATCAATCGATTGGCCAATTCACCTGAACTGGTAAACAGCAGCAAGCCCTCAGTGTTGAGATCTAGGCGGCCAACAGACTGCCATTTGCCATGTTGTAAACGGGGTAGTTTGCGAAAAACAGTGGGCCTGTTTTTAGGATCGTCATGGCTGACAATTTCACCTGCAGGCTTGTGATAAGCAATGACACGAGGCGGCGGCGGGTCGATTCGAATTCGAAGAGGCCTTCCGTTCACCTTGACTTGATCTCCATACTGAATTCGTTGACCAATGTGGGCAGGCTCGTTATTGACCGAGATGCGCCCTTCCAAAATGAGCTGCTCCATTTCCAAACGGGAGCCTAAGCCCGCTTGCGCTAAGACTTTGTGAAGCTTGGGGGATTCAGCTTGGGGTGGCAAAACGCGCTTGGTCAGAAGTGGCGAAATGGTGCCTTCAGCTTCTTGGTCGAACTCTCCAGAAACGACGTCCTCGATGGCAATCGGCCGCAAAGGATCTTGAGACGGCGTCTCGGGTGTCTCAATCATGGTGCTGGCCTTTCGCCGCGTCTGGCATTTCTTGCGCAATGTTTGACAAGTCTTCGGCCTCTGTCGTGTCAGCTGCTACGATGGCATCCTCTAGAGAAAGTGAGGCTTGCGATGCATCCGCTTCAGGGGGATTCAAGCTGGCTAGAACGTCGGCTTGACCCTCTACACTGCTCAGTAAAGGCAGTTGGTCAAGGGAAGACAAACCCAAATCATCGAGGAAGTGGCGGGTGGTGGCATACAAACCAGGACGGCCGACAGACTCGCGATGTCCAATGACTTCAACCCAGCCCCTGTCTTCCAACTGTTTGATGATTTGCGTGTTGATGGTGACACCTCGAATGTCTTCCATATCGCCACGTGTGACGGGTTGCCGATACGCAATGATGGCCAAAGTTTCCATGACAGCACGGGTGTACTTGGGGGGCTTTTCTGGGTTCAGCTTGTCCAAATAGACCCGCAGTTCAGGACGGCTTTGAAACCGCCAACCTGTGGCAACGGAGACCAACTCCAGGCCGCGTTCGGCCCAATCTAATTGCAACTCTTCTAGGAGTGCCTTAAGTGTGTCAGCGCCTAAAGCGTCATCGAACAAAACACGCATGTCACGCACAGTGACGGGCTGAGTTGAACAAAGTAACGCTGTTTCAAGGACACGCTTGGCTTGCGCCGTGTTCATGGTGTCAATCTTCCGGGATAAATGCGCTTGTAGCGCGAATCAAGGTGCACGCACCGACTTAAAACATCAAGTTGGCGGGGGATGGAACCCACCTGCGCACCCCATTAAGGGGATTAAGGCCAATCTTTCGATCGGTCAAGCCTGAGAAACAGGTTTTTCATTGTAACTGAGGGACCAAGCTTGAAGCAAACTCTGAATATCTGCTGGCAGTGGCGACTGAAATGCTAAGGGCTGGCCCGATACAGGGTGGTCAAATGACAGCAGGTCGGCATGCAAGGCCTGCCTTGGCATGAGGGGGTGCGAAGAGCCCCCATAAGTTGAATCCCCCACCAAAGGTAATTTGAGGGCGGCCATGTGAACTCGGATTTGGTGCGTTCGCCCCGTCTCTAAAATGCAACGCACAAGGCTGCCTTGTTCAGTTTGTGACATGACACGAAAGTGAGTTTTGGCTGTTTTCCCAGAATTTTTGGCTAAATCAACCACTGCCATTCGCAAGCGATTGGCTGGGTCTCGGCCAATAGGCAACTCAACTGTCTTTTGCGTATTACCCGTCCAAGCTTGATCACTCATGGCGACGTACTGTCGATTGATTTCTCGGGCTGCCATTTTTTGTACCAAAGCATCCATGGCGAGGCGCGTTCTGGCAACCACCATCAAGCCACTGGTTTCTTTGTCCAAGCGATGAACGATGCCGGCCCTGGGCAATTCCATGAGGGCAGGATCTAAACCCAAAAGACCGTTCATCAAGGTACCCGACCAATTTCCTGGTGCGGGGTGTACAACCAAGCCAGCAGGTTTATCGATCACCCTGAGATCGGCGTCTTCATAGACCACATCCAGAGCCATAGATTCTGCCTTGAATGCTTGCGATTGAGGCGTGGCACGCAACTCAATTTGCCATCGCTCACCGGCTTTGACCTTGAAAGCCGACTTCAGCTGAGCCAAGCCAGCGCGGCTCACGGCGCCGTCTTCCAACAACTGCTGTAAGTAACTTCTTGAAAACTCGGGTACGCCGGCCACCAGCATGCGATCTAAGCGTTGGCCATGTAACTCTGCAGGTACAAGCAGTTCACGGACCTCTGAGATCTTGGCCGTGACAGCTGAATCCAAAGAGGTTTCATCTTGAAACTCATCCACGTCGTCTAACTCTGGTGGGCTCGATATAATCAATTTGGTTTATTTCCAAGGTTGCCAGATGTTAAACATCAGATTATCGGTGCTTGCGCTAACGCTTGTCGGTTTGACCGTCACTGTTTTGTCAGGTTGCTCCAGCATGTCTGCAGATCCTACAGCAGCCTGGGCGCCAGAAAAAATTTACAAAGAAGCTCGCGATGAATCAAGTGCGGGTGCCTGGGACCGTGCGGCCATGCTGTTCGAAAAGCTAGAGGGACGGGCTGCTGGTACACCATTGGCACAACAGGCCCAAATCGAAAAAGCCTATGCGCAATATCGCGCCACAGAAAAAATTCAAGCCATTGCCACCCTTGACCGCTTCCTCAAACTTCATCCCGCCAGCCCCGCTGTGGATTACGCGCTTTACTTAAAAGGCCTGGTCAATTTCAACGACAACTTGGGCTTGTTCTCATTCATCACGAGGCAAGACTTGTCCGAGCGAGACCAAAAAGCCGCCAAGGACTCTTTTGAATCTTTCAAAGAGCTGATCACTCGTTTTCCCGACTCCAAATACTCGCCAGATGCACGCCAACGAATGACCTACATTGTCAACTCTTTGGCAGCTTATGAAGTTCACGTGGCACGTTTTTATTACAGCAAAGGTGCCTATGTTGCGGCTGCCAATCGCGCTCAATTGGCCATCACTGACTACCCCAGCGTACCCGCCATCAAAGAGGCTCTGGAGATTCTGGCCAAGTCCTATGGGGCATTGGGAATGGAAGAATTAAGGGCAGACACGCTTCGCGTTTTAGAGACGAATTTTCCCAAATCCATGACACCCCCCAGCAGCAAAACTACTGCGTGGTGGAAGTTTTGGTAAGCCTTCCTAAGGCCTCCTCAAATTCAACTTCAGTGTGAAGTCTGCGCATGGGCGGCAGACAAGCCAACAAACGCCGTCCGTAGGCCATGCCAGTCAGGCGTGGATCGCATACAACCAAAACACCTTGATCGGTTTCGCTTCGAATCAGGCGTCCTGCTCCCTGCTTCAGGGCCACTGCAGCTTCTGGTACGCTGTAGTCTGAGAAAGAGCTCTTGCCAGACAACTCCAATCGTTGCGAGCGAGCTTCTACCAAAGGATCGTTTGGCGGAGGGAAAGGCAACTTGTCAATGACGACCAATTGAAGCGCATCGCCAGGAACATCAAAGCCTTCCCAAAAAGAAGCAGAAGCTACCAACACGCACCCCAAACCGCCTTCGCTAGAGCCCACTCGAAAACGTTCCATGAGTCTGCGCTTGGGGCCTTGCCCTTGAACCAAAACTTCTAACTCGCCTGTTTGACCCAAGGCAGCCGTCAGGGCTTCACCAATGTTTCGCATGGCATTCAGGGTGGTGGTCAACACCAAGGTCCTGCCGCCCAAATTCCGCGCGTGTTTTTCAACCCAAGTCGACACCGTACGCGTATGAGTCATGTCGCTGGGTTTGGGCATGCCCGGCGGAACATAGATGGCGGCCATGTTGGCATAGTCAAAGGGACTTGCAACTCTTAACTTGCGCGCTTCACTTAAGCCACAAGGCTCGGTGAACCAGCGCATTTGATCATCCTCGCCCAGCGTTGCAGAAGTAAAAATCCAGGTTTTTTGCGGGCTGGTCTTTGGCTCTTGAGGTGCCAGATCTTGCAACATGTGTGTGTGCACAGCATTGGAAATATCTAAAGGTGACTCCACCAAACGCATTTGCGCACCCACCTCTGCCCACCGCACAGAGCCTTGTGCACAGGGTTCTTGAAAGTCTTGAATCAAGCGCAATTGCAAGGACACGCGCTCGTACAAGCGCACAAAGTCAGGCGCCATTTCACTCACTGTCTCTAGCGCTGCTTGAGCGCCTTGAAGTGCGACCTGTAATTGCGCCATGGCCAGTAACCATTCTGAGGTTTCAATGCCATCTGGAATGGGGTCAATCCAACGCAGGCGTGAACCTGATTTGGCATGTTGAGCCGTCAATCGCAAATCACGGGTTGATTTTTCCATCACACTGCAAATCAAGGTCCAATCAACCAAGCCTCTGGCCATTTGCACACCTGCACCTAAGATGTCTCGCGTGAGTTCTAAGAGTTGGCTGGTACTCAGATGCCGACCTAAAAAATGAATGCCAATTTCATTCAATTGATGCGCTTCGTCAAACACAACAGTTTGCACCGAGGGCAGCAGTTCGGCCATGCCCGTTTCGCGAACATTGAGATCTGCAAAAAACAAATGGTGATTGATGACAACCACATCGGCAGACATGGCCTCTTTGCGTGCCAAATTGACATGGCAAGATTTGAAGTTGGGGCAAGGAGACCCAAGGCAATTGTCACGCGTAGATGTCACCAAGGGAATAACGGGTGATCTGTCGTCCAAGCCCGACAGTTCAGAGAGGTCACCGGTTCGAGTAGATTGCGACCATGTTTCAATTTTGCTCAAGGCATGCATGTGAATACGCAACGAAGCATCATGGTTCTGTCTGGCTTGAGACAAACGCAAGGTGCATAAATAGCTGCTACGTCCTTTGAGCAGCGCCACACGGACAGGCAACTTCAAAGCATCGATGAGTTTGGGAATATCTCTTGAAAACAGTTGGTCTTGAAGCGCCTTGGTCGCCGTAGACACCAAAGCGCGCTGGCCGCTTAACAACACAGGCACAAGGTAGGCGTAGGTTTTACCCACACCGGTTCCGGCCTCCACCACCAATTCACCGCCACTTAAAATGGTTTCTGCAACGGCCATGGCCATGTCTGTTTGCCCGGCTCGAGATTTAAACTGAGGTGTTGCTTGCGCAATGACGCCATCTTCTGTGAAAGTGGCAGCGACTGCTTGAAGAAAAGCGCTCAAGGCAGTGCCTTGTCTTTGGACGTCTCTTGGGTTTTGCCCGAAATTCGTTGTTGACGCTCTAACTCTTTGAGAACACGCTGGCGAGCATTCAAAGCCATCTCAAGTTGATCCAAGGGCGCTAGAGCTTGGTACTTTTGTTGCTTGGCTTTGAACAAACAATCGTTGACCGCAAACTGCTTCCAACACACCTTAGATGCTGTTTGAAATTGATTCAAGATGACTTTTTTTTCCTCTGCCAAGGCACTTCGCTGTTCTGCAATAGCCTGTGTTTCAGGCAACTGCAATGCATGATCAGATTGCGCCATGGCAAGCGAGCAGGTGCAAGCCAAAAAAAGAAACAGGACAGCTTTGTTGCAAGAAACCATGCTTGAGTTAGGTAATTTGAGTATCCACGGTGCGATGCTCTAGAGCCAAGAATTCTGACGACTGCATTTCGTGCAGACGGGAGATGGTTCTGGGAAACTCATGCGCAAGAGGACCTTTCGTGTAAAGCGCCTCGGGTTGAACCTCGGCCGATAGAATCAATTTAACACGCCTGTCGTAAAGAACGTCAATGAGCCAAGTAAAACGCCTTGCTTCTGATGCCATACTCAGCGGCATCATGGGCACATTGCTGAGCAGCACCGTGTGAAACTGAGTGGCAATTTCCAAGTAATCATTTTGTGAGCGCGGCCCGCCACAAAGGGTTCTGAAGTCAAACCACACCACGCCCCCTGCCCGTCTTTTTGAAACAATTTCTCGGGCTTCAATGTGCAAAACAGGATCTTCATCTTGGCTGCTGACAAGCCTGTTGAAAGCATCTGTCATGGCATTGTCGGCTTCTTCACCTAAGGGGCAATGGTAGAGCTTGACCATTTCTAAGGTGCGACGGCGATAGTCCGTGCCGTTGTCGACATTCAACACCTCCATGCGCTGATTGAGCAATGCAATGGCGGGCAGCAAACGGTCACGGTGCAAACCATCTGGGTACAAGTTGTCGGGCTTGAAGTTGGAAGTGGTGACGAAACTCACGCCATTTTCAAACAAAGACACCAACAAACGGTGCAAGATCATGGCATCGGTAATATCGGCCACATGAAACTCGTCAAAGCAAATGAGTTGATAGCGCTTGGCCATCCGCCGTCCCAACGCTTGCAAAGGGTTGACGGTGCCTTGCATCAAAGCCATCTCACGGTGAACTTCTCGCATGAATTCATGGAAGTGCAAACGCGTTTTGTCCTTCACAGGCACCGCGTTGTAAAAACAGTCCATCAAAAAACTCTTGCCACGACCTACACCACCAAACATGTAAACACCACGCGGTAAGACCGGTTTCTTTTTCAAAAACCGAAAGGGGCTACTGATACTTTCTTGGTAAGCAGCCCATTCTTGCGCGCAGCGTTCTAGGGCCTCGACTGCTCTGAGTTGCGCAGGATCAGCCTCATAGCCTCGGCTTAGAAGTTCTTGGTCGTAGGCTAATCTAACGGACATGGATCGTATGCTCTTGAAAAATACTGAGAACAAAGGTTCTTTGAAATGAGAAAACCCGGGACGGGCCCGGGCTTCGTAGTTTAACGAGACTTCAAAAACTTAGAAGTTCAAGGTCCGTTTGTCCACTGCCAAGGCAGCTTCTTTGGTGGCTTCGCTGAGCGACGGGTGTGCATGGCAGATGCGCGCAATGTCCTCTGCGCTGGCGCGAAATTCCATGGCCACAACGGCTTCAGCAATGAGCTCGCTGGCCATAGGGCCTACGATGTGAACACCCAAAATTTCGTCAGTGGTGGCATCGGCTAAGAACTTCACCATGCCCGTCGTATCACCTAAGGCACGGGCACGGCCATTGGCCAAGAACGGAAAGGTGCCCGCTTTGTAAGCCACGCCGTCAGCCTTAAGCTGCTGCTCAGTGCGGCCCACCCAAGCAATTTCGGGGCTGGTGTAAATCACCCAAGGCACCGTATTGAAATTCACATGGCCGTGCTGGCCAGCAATGCGCTCAGCCACGGCAACGCCCTCTTCTTCGGCTTTGTGCGCCAACATGGGTCCACGCACCACGTCGCCCACAGCCCAAACGCCTGGCAAGTTGGTTTTGCATTCAGCATCAACCACGATGGCGCCGCGCTCGTCTAAATGCAAGCCTACTGCCTCTGCGTTCAAGCCAATGGTGTTTGGCACTCGGCCAATGGACACAATGAGTTTGTCTGCATCAATGCTCAGGGCTTCACCCTTGGCATTGGTGTAGGCCACTTTGACGCCTTTTTTGCCATTTTGAATCTCGCCGACTTTGACGCCGAGTTCAATTTTCAAACCTTGTTTGTCAAAAGCTTTTTTGGCTTCCTTGGCAATTTGCTCGTCTACGAGGCCCAAGAAAGTGGTCAAGCCTTCGAGGATGGTGACATCGGAGCCCAGACGGCGCCAGACAGATCCCATTTCCAATCCAATAACACCAGAGCCAATCAGCACCAGCTTTTTAGGCACTGCACCCACATTCAAAGCGCCGTCGTTGGACAACACATTGACTTCGTCAAAAGGTGTGCCGGGCAATGAACGTGCATTGGAGCCTGTGGCCACAATGATGTTCTTACCAAGCAATGTTTCATTGGCAGTACCTGTGACGGTGACTTCGTAGCCACCGTCAACGGCTTTGCTAAATGCAGCGCGACCATGAAAGAAAGACACTTTGTTCTTTTTGAACAAGTACAAAACGCCATCGTTGTTTTGCTTCACCACATTGTCTTTGCGGGCAATCATCTTGGCCACATCCATGCTCACACCTTTCATCTCGATGCCGTGGTCGGCAAAGTGATGGTTGGCTTGATCGAAGTGCTCAGAAGACTGCAACAAAGCTTTGGAAGGGATGCACCCGACGTTGGTGCAAGTGCCGCCAAGGGCTGGGCCGCCCGTCGCGTTTTTCCATTCGTCGACACACGCTACTTGGAATCCCAGTTGCGCTGCGCGAATGGCGGCAATGTAACCACCTGGGCCGCCACCAATGACGACCACATCAAATTGTTTGCTCATGCTTTTTTCCTAAGGCTTAGATGTCAAACAACAAGCGTGATGGGTCTTCTAACGCTTCTTTCATGGCCACCAAGCCCAAGACAGCTTCACGACCATCAATGATGCGGTGATCGTAAGACATGGCGAAATAGTTCATGGGGCGAACCACCACTTGACCGTTTTCAACCATGGCGCGGTCTTTGGTAGCGTGCACACCCAAGATGGCAGACTGAGGTGGGTTGATGATGGGGGTGGACATCATGGAGCCGAAGGTACCGCCGTTGGAGATGGAGAACGTACCGCCGGTCATGTCTTCAATGCCCAACTTGCCGTCTTTGGCTTTGGCGCCAAATTCAGCGATCTTTTTCTCGATGTCGGCAAAGCTCATTTGATCGGCATTGCGCAAAATAGGCACCACCAAACCACGGGGAGAGCCCACGGCAATACCGATGTCAAAGTAACCGTGATAAACGATGTCGCTGCCATCAACGGATGCATTCAACACGGGGTATTTCTTCAAAGCGTGCACGGCAGCTTTCACGAAGAAGCTCATGAAGCCCAATTTAATGCCGTGCTCTTTTTCGAACTTGTCTTGGAAGCGCTTGCGCATGTCCATGACAGGGGCCATGTTGACTTCGTTGAAGGTGGTCAAAATGGCATTGGTTGCTTGCGATTGCAACAAACGCTCGGCCACCCGCGCACGCAGTCGAGTCATGGGTACACGTTGCTCAGGACGCTGACCCAAATTCACTGCAGGTGCAGCCACTTGAGGCAATGAACTTGTGGGTACACCCGTTGGAATAGAAACTTGGGGTGCAGGCTTGGCGCCACCGGCCACAGCTGACAACACATCCCCTTTGGTGACACGTCCGTCTTTGCCTGAACCCGCTACAGAACCAGCAGACAAATTGTTGTCGGCCATGATCTTGGCAGCAGAAGGCATCGCTACACCCGCCATGCTATTGCTTTGTGAAGTGGGTGCTGCTACAGCGCTAGCTGCAGGGGCTGGTGCCACTGCTGCTGAAGCAGCCACTTTGCCATCGGTGTCAATGCGAGCAATCAGTTGCTCGGCAAGCACCATCGCACCGTCACCGACCAAGATTTCTGACAAAACACCTGCTGAAGGTGCGGGCACTTCCAGCACCACTTTGTCAGTCTCAATTTCGATCAAGATTTCGTCTGCTGCAACACTGTCGCCAACTTTCTTTTTCCAAGTCAACATGGTGGCTTCTGCCACCGACTCAGACAGCTGTGGAACTTTAACTTCTGCGATAGCCATTTCGATTCTTTCTTAATTGGTCCAATTTTTTTGTGGCGTCTGTTATTTAGACAACACAAAACCTTTGATCTTGCCGAATGCGCCATCCACCAGTGCTTTTTGTTGCTCTTGGTGAAGGTGTGAATAACCCACAGCAGGCGACGCGGAAGCTGCTCGGCCGGAATACCCCAAGCGCTGACCTTCGGTCATGTTCTCGTGAATGTAATGCTGCACAAAGAACCAAGCGCCTTGGTTTTGTGGCTCGTCTTGCGTCCAAACCAACTCGGTAGCGTTCGGGTACTTTTTCAACTCAGTTGCAAAAGCTTTGTGCGGGAACGGGTACAACTGTTCGGCACGCAAAATGGCCGTGTCGTCAGCACCCAGTTCTTCACGCTTTTTAACCAAGTCGTAGTAAACCTTGCCGGAACAAATCAAAACGCGTTTGACTTTGTCACCCTTCAGTGCTTTGTTTTCTGGGATGACCGTTTGGAAGCCACCTTTGGTGAACTCTGACAAAGGTGATGTGGCGTCTTTGTTGCGCAGCAAAGATTTCGGTGTGAAGATGATCAAGGGCTTGCGTAAATTGCGAATCATTTGACGACGCAACACGTGGAAGATTTGACTGGCCGTGGTGGGCTGGACAATTTGCATGTTGGTGTCAGCCGCCAGCTGCATGAAACGCTCCAAGCGCGCTGAGCTATGCTCTGGGCCTTGACCTTCATAGCCGTGAGGCAACATGAGCGTCAGGCCGTTCACACGGCCCCACTTCACTTCGCCGGAGGCAATGAACTGGTCAATCACAACTTGGGCACCGTTGGCAAAGTCGCCGAACTGAGCTTCCCAAATGACCAAAGTGTTGGGATCGTTGGAAGCGTAGCCGTACTCAAAGCCAAGCACAGCCTCTTCAGACAAGATGGAGTCGATGACCACAAAAGGCGCTTGATTTTCAGCAACGTTTTGCAAAGGCACGTAAGTACCAATGTCCCACTTCTCGCGATTTTGATCGTGAATGACAGCGTGTCGGTGTGTGAAGGTGCCACGGCCGCAATCTTCACCCGACAAGCGCACGGGATAACCGCTGGCCACCAAGGAAGCAAAAGCCATGTGCTCGCCCATGCCCCAATCGACGGGCATGTCGCCACGGCCCATAGCTGCACGGTTGTCGTAAACGTTTTTCACCAACTGATGCGGTGTCACACTGCTTGGCAAGGTGGTGATTTTTTCGGCAATGCGTTTCCACTCAGCCAATGGCAAGGCAGTGCTAACTGCATCAGTCCATTTTTGGTTCAAGAATGGCGCCCAGTCCACAGAGAACTGAGTTTTGAAGTTGGTCAAAACAGGATCGCTGTCAGTGTGCTTGCCTGCGTCCAATGCGGCGCGGCAAGCCTTCACCATGTCGTCACCCAAGGTGTCGCCCAAGCCTTGTGCGGCCAAACGATCGGCGAACAACTTGCGAGTGCCAGGATGTGCGCCGATTTTCTTGTACATCAAGGGCTGTGTCAGGCTAGGTGTGTCTTGCTCGTTGTGTCCCAATTTGCGGAAGCAAATGATGTCAAGAACCACATCCTTGTTGAAGGTCATGCGGTACTCGAGCGCAATTTGCATGGCCAACACCGCTGTTTCTGGATCGTCTGCGTTGACGTGCAACACAGGCGCTTCCACCATCTTGACGATGTCGGTGCAATACACCGTAGAACCCATGTCGCGAGGGTCTGATGTGGTGAAACCAATTTGGTTGTTGATGATGATGTGAACGGTACCGCCTGTGGAATAACCACGGGTTTGTGCCAAGGCCAATGTTTCTTGGTTGACACCTTGACCCGCAAAAGCTGCATCGCCGTGAACCAGCACTGGCAACACTTGTTTACCCTTGGGATCGGCTCGTCGGTCCATGCGTGCGCGCACAGAGCCTTCGACCACTGGGTTGACAATTTCAAGGTGCGATGGATTGAAGGCTAACGACAAGTGAACAGGACCACCGCGCGTGCTGATGTCAGAGCTGAAGCCTTGGTGGTACTTCACGTCGCCGGCAGGCAAATCTTCTGGCGCAGTGTGGTCAAACTCAGCGAACAAGTCTTTGGGCAATTTGCCCATGGTATTGACCAGCACATTCAAGCGGCCGCGGTGGGCCATGCCAATCACAATTTCTTGCACGCCTTTTTCACCCGCAGCTTGGATGAGCTCGTCAATGGCTGCAATGAAGGTTTCGCCACCTTCCAAGGAGAAACGTTTTTGACCGACATATTTGGTGTGAAGAAAACGCTCTAAACCTTCGGCCGCAGTCAAGCGATCGAGGATGTGTTTTTTCTGCTCGGCATTGAAATTGGGTTTGCTGCGAATGCTTTCCAATTTTTGTTGCCACCAACGCTTTTCAGTTTGGTCAGTGGTGTACATGAATTCGGCGCCCAATGTGCCGCAGTAGGTTGCGCGCAATGCATTGAGCAATTCGCGCAAGGGCATGGCGTTTTTACCGAAGAAGGTGTTGCTGGTGTCGAACACAGTTTCTTGGTCGGAATCGGTGAAACCATAAAACGCTGGATCGAGTTCAGGTATGTTGGGGCGCTCAGTGCGCTTCAATGGGTCAAGATCGGCCCAGCGCTGGCCTACATTTCGGTAAGCCGCAATAAGTTGTTGTGCAGCCGTACGCTTGCGACCCATTTCGGCATCGGCGCTGGCCATGACGACTTTGGTACCACCTTGCTTTGCGCGTTCGGCAAAAGCATTGATGACTGGTAAGTGGGGAACGTCTTTGGCAGATGAGCCATCAACAGCAGGGACATGTTGCAAGGCGTCGAAGTATTCGCGCCAACTGTCGGGAACGCTGCCTGGATTGGTCAGGTAGTTCTCGTACATTTCCTCGACGTAGGGCGCATTGCCTCCGAAGAGATAGGTGTTGCCTTGGTAGGCGGTGTAGACGGATTTTGTCTCACTCATTTTTCGCTGACCTTCGTTCCCCTTCAGGGAACATTAGTTGGTTGATTTACCTTCCGCGACACGGCTGAACCGGTTGGCGGATGCGACTGAGGCATGGGGAAGGGCCTTAGTAACTTGCGCATTATCCCATTGATTTGCATCACATCAGCTGTTTTATTCAACAAAAACGGGATGAATTCAGATCCATCCCGTCAGTCATAAGTCAGTTGTATGACAGATCAGGGACTTGCAGATTTAACCAAATCTGAAATTTGAAGCAATGCCGCGGGGTCGTCCATCGTGGTTAAGTCGCCAGGATCTCGCCCTTCACAAACCGCTTGAATAGCACGGCGCAGCAATTTGCCACTTCGCGTTTTGGGCAAAACAGACACAAAACGAACACGCGAAGGTCTGGCAACCGCTCCCAATGAATTGTCGACCACCTTCATGATTTCACCTTCAAGTTTTAACAAGGATTGAGGATCATTCAAAAGTGCGTTGTCTTTGAGAACAGCAAAGGCCATGGCCACTTGCCCCTTCAAACTGTCGGCCACACCCACCACGGCCACTTCTGCCACTGCGGCATGACCAGAAATGCTCTCTTCAATTTCACGCGTGCCCAAACGATGGCCAGCGACATTGATCACATCATCGGTGCGGCCCAAGATAAAGAAATAACCATCTTCATCTTTGATGCCCCAATCGAAGGTGGAGTAAATCGTTTTACCAGGCACTGTGTCCCAATAGGTTTGGACAAAACGCTCGTCATCACCCCAAATGGTTTGCAAGCAACCAGGCGGCAAAGGACCTTCAATGGCCACCACACCTTTTTGGTGGGGCTGCGTCAGTTCTTCACCCGTTTGATCGTCTAACAACTTCACGTC
>SXGQ01701208.1_pt1 | contig 22333 bp, 21 predicted proteins | sample 3178371 | NCBI WGS metagenome assembly SXGQ01 (sample SAMN11356859, study PRJNA531348) | freshwater metagenome | isolation source: freshwater sample F1-20 | place: China: Fuxian Lake, Yuxi | collected 2017-12-25 | reverse complement strand
TTCTTTACTCCTCATAATTAAATTTAATAAAAATACCTCTATTAAAGATGATTTATATAATTAAACTAATAATTTATATATTAAATATTAATACTTAAATAATTTATAATAACCAATACATCAAAATTTAATTACTCACGAAATGAAATTTATATCACCAATAACAATATGTAATAAAATTTATAACAAAATATTAAATTTATATTATCAAACAACTTATGATTTATCATTTTATGAAAAAAAACAAAACTATTTGTTTAATAAATTAAATCTCGATAGACTTGATGGAATAAAAAAAATAAAAGAAATAAAAGAAAAATTTACTTTTTTAAATAATATTATGTCATCAGAGCATGAAATCATTTTTTCTTCATTGTCTGTAGCAAATAATAATATTAACAATATTCTTGAAATCGGTACGCATAATGGAAAAAATGCTTTTTTATTGTCTAAATTATTTCCTCTAGCAAATATTACAACTATAGATCTTGAAGAGCACAATCCGGACTTTAAAAATTACTACAATCGACAAAAACTAGATCAAAAAGATATATTTATTAAAAACAGAAATGAAATACTAAAAAAATCAAAAAATATTTTTTTTGAAGAAAAAGATTCTACAAAACTAATATTGAATAACAATAAATATGATTTGATATGGATTGATGGCGCTCATGGTTACCCAATGGTAACGATTGATATAATTAATTCTGTAAAATTAATAAAATTCGATGGTGTTATACTGTGCGATGATATTTGGATTTTAAAACCTGACAATCAAGACTCTATGTATAATTCCATTGCTGCCTATGAAACACTTAATATTCTAAAAAATAATAATATTATACTCTTTAATTTATTATACAAAAGATTGGACAAAATTAATAATAGTAATCCCAAAAGAAAATTTGTAGCTTTTGTCAAACTAAAAAAGCAATAAATTTTTATTTTCTAAATTTAATTGCGCTGAGGGAATTGCCTTCGATATAGAAATCTAATTTTTAAAAAAATTGAAATAATAAATCTATAAGGAGAAGAAAAAAATAATTTAAATAAAATTAATATAAATTTTTTAAATTTTTTTTGTTTCATAAAAAATAACATATCTTTAAATTCTAAATTATATTTTATTTTTTTAAGTAAGATCATCTTTTTCTTAAAATCAAAATTATAATCCAAATGTTGATTTATCACATTAATAATAGCTTTTTTATGTCGAAAATAATCTGAAGATACACTTCCGTGATAATAATTATGTATTCCTAGAAAATTATTTATAAAAAAAAACTTAGCATTTTTTTTTGCTAACTGTAAAAAAAAATCATAATCTTCGGTGCCAATAAATTCTTTTTTTTCTGAGAATCTTACACCTTCTGAAAACAAAAAATTTTTATTTACAATTGAGGCGGAGGTGGAGATACAATTGCCTTCGACTAATAATCTTTCATAAAAATTTTCTACAAATGGACCATAATTGGAAAACATTTTTTTTGAATTTCTAAAAATTAATTCATTATTGCAAATAATTTGATATCTATTATTTTCATTTATAAAATTAAATACAATTTGCAACTTATCTTTTAGCCACTCATCATCAGAGTCCAGAAAAGCTAGCCACTCTCCTTTTGATATTGAGATTCCTAAATTTCTAGACCTTCCAATAATTCTATTATTTCTAATTTTATTATATATAATTTTATTTTTATAATTATTAACTACTGCACTAGTATTATCTGTGGAATTATCATCTATTACTATTATTTCGTAATTATTAAAGCTTTGAGCCAAAACAGAATCTAAAGCTTTTTTTAAATAATTAGCATGATTATAAGTTGGAATTATCACTGAAAAAAATGGTTTTGATTTCATATGAAGAAATATTTAATTGTTAAATTTATTTAATTTTTGTTAGAAAGCAGACATTTAAATTATCTTTCTTTATGTCAATAACTTTAAATTTCTAAATTATTTTTTTTATAAAACTATCTGACTTACGAAACTTTTGATATATAAAAAATAATATTTATTATCAAAAATAAAAAAAGTATGTGCAAAACTGGTTATTACAGAATCTTGGATAATTTATTTTTCTATATGTTTATTATAGTATAAAGTAGATTTTACAAACATACTTTCTTTGAATCTATGATGAACATTGCTAAAAAAAATGATTACCCTAAAGCAAATTATAAAAAAAATTTTACTATTTTTTAATTTTAAAATTATTAAAATTAATTATAAAGAATTAAACTTCGATGACATTTATAAAATAAAAATTAAGGACGAGAAACCTGTTATTTTTGATGTTGGGGCCAATCAAGGACAATCAATAGTTAGGTTTAAAAAAATATTTCCAAAATCAATAATTCATGCTTTTGAACCCAATACTATAGAATTCAAGAAATTAATTTTAAAATTTAAAAATGATAAATCAATTATTTTAAACAATTGTGGAGTTGGCGATAAGAAAGAAATTAAAGAACTTTTAATAACTAAAGTAACTGGCAATAGTAGTTTTTATAAATTAAACTTAGATACTCAATGGATAAAGATTAGAAGTAATGAAACTACAGTCTCAGAAAAAAAATATACATCAGGAAAACAAAGAGTTATCATAAAAACATTAGATCAATACTGCAAAGAAAAAAAAATAAAGAAAATTAACTTATTAAAAATAGACACCCAAGGATATGAGGATAAAGTGCTATCCGGAAGTAAATCGCTACTCAACAAAAATATTGTTCAAATAATTGAAACTGAGATCATGTTTGATGATGTTTATAAAAAATATCTGAATTTTATTGATATTGAAAAATACTTAATACCGAATAATTTTAGATTTTGTGGGTATTCCAAAAACGGTAGTTTTAATAATTTATTTGAGGGACACACATTCTTTGCTGATCTCCTATATTTAAATAAAAAATACTTTTTTAAAAAAAATTAAATTATATGAATTTTTTTTTCGGGATTAGTAATAATTATTTAAAATCTAAACTAACGATACCAAGATTTCAAAACAGAGGCAGGGATAAAAAAAATTATATTATTTTTGAAGCAGAAATTATTAATAATAAATGGATAATCAATAAAATAGATTGCAATAAAAATGAAAGTTTTTTTTTTGTAGATTCTAATTTTATTAATAATAGTAAAATTTTTTTTCTAGCTAAAGAGTCTGAAGTAAGTCAAATTGATCAAGGTAACTTCTTAAAATTGATAAACCTAAATACTTTTACTGACACTGCCCCAGCATTCAGAGCTAATTTACAAGTTTCAAATAATAATGGTGGCTTCTCATCTTACCAATCTGAATATCCCTATTCTATGATTATTAAAAAAGGCAATATTTTAAGTCCCATAAGTTCTTTGGCAGACAAAATGGCTGATAAGAATATAGTTTTCTTTAGAAATATATATCATCAACCAATACAAAAAGAATTTGATATATATTTTCTAAATATAAAATCGAAAAAAATTTTATTCCAAAAAAAAATTTTGACTAATTTTACAAATGAAGTCATTATATATAAAGAGTTTATCCATCCTGAAATTTTTTTATTCACAAATAATTATTTAGGAATTCCAGTGTATGTTTCGATGAATAAATATCACATTTCATGTGAGCATACTCATCCTCCGCATGAATACATTCTTAGCAAAGACAAATATACTCGCGTTTCTGAATTAAAAAATAAATGCAATGAAATTATTAATAAATAAAATTTTTAACAATAAGATTATTAAAAATATAAGAAATTTTATTGGATTTAAGCCAGTGCATATGAGCATCGATCATATTTATAATGCATCATCAGTTAGCGATGCGTTTTGTTGGAGAACGGATAATAACTATTCAACTACTTTTAAATTTTCTGATTTAATGAGATTATTTTACGACATAGACAATTCACATGTTGAAATAATTTTTTTTGATAAAAATTATAATCTGATTAAAAAAATTAATTACAAAAATTTAGACATATCAAACGAATTAAATATTAGTAAAAGCTTTCTTAATAACATTGAAGACTATGGAACCTTCTATATATTTCATAAATCTAATAAAAAAGTCGAAGAAAACTTTATTATATCAAATAGGTGTTATTTAGGTTTTTCATATAAAAATAATTTAAGATCTTTTGTACATGGCAATACACTAGCGAGCTATCAAACCATTTATTCTGATGATATTAAAAATGATATAGTGAAAACAACTTATCTTTTTGAACAAAATTATCGGGTTCAAAATTATTTTGACGATATGACAAAAACAGAACTTTTTTTTGCTAATCCAACTAATAAAAAAATTAAATTCTCAATTAATGATACTAAATATACTCTAAATATAGGATGTTCTATAATTGTTAATTTAAATTCGTTAAAAACAGCAAATATTATTTCTAACTGTTCATTTTTGAGACCAATAATATTTAACTACAGGAATGAATTTATTGATGTTTATCATGGCTAAAATTACTACCACTAAATAGTATTTAATATTTTAATAATATTATTCTTTTTTATGGGCGAATAAATATTATTAGCAAAAGAAATGTATTTTCTAAATAAAAATTTATTCTTTTTAAAATTATTTTTTAATACTTCTAAATAATCATCTTCTGATGTGACCTTCATTCGCAATTTACCTAATAAATAAAGTGGATCAACATCAAAAGAATTATTATCTTTTTTATCGTAATAAATCGGAATTAATTTATTTAATACAGCTGTGATAACAGAGCTGCTTCCTCTATATAATACAAAAGTCGATCTTTTTATATCGCTAATAAAATCTTTTTTAGAAATTATAATATTACTCGGAATATCTAGTCTGCTATAGTTACTCTGAGATAAAAAAATATCAATATCAATAACAGGATGAGTCCTCCAAATAAAATAAGTATTGCTATATTGTCTAGCAATATTGAGGGTGAACTTAAACAATAAAGAGCATTCATCTTTAGTACCCTCTGGCAGAACTAAACAGGTTGTTTTTTGTTTTTTAATTTTATTGAGATTTTTAGCTTTAGTATTCCTGGCTGAACCAAATACAAATACTCGATTAAAATAATCATTATTATGCCTTAAAAAAAAATTCTTATTAATCTTACCGCATGTAAAGATATAATCTGGATTGTAATTATTTAATTTAATTTTCTTTAATAAAAATTCATCTTTTAAAATTCCAACATGCTGATACCCAATTCGTTTGCACAATGGCGTCTTTATTTTCGCAACATAAAATAATAATTTTTCCCAAGAGTGCCCTTCAAAAGTTGAAATAATGAATTTAACATTCTGCGAATTTTTTTTAAATAAATTTAAAAATTGAAAATAATATCTTAAATTTAATTTAGTCTGAACAGAAAATATTGATATAAAAATTTTCAAGAAAAAATAAAAATTAATTTTTTTTGTAATATAAAAATCTAAAAATACTTTTTTTGTCTGTAAATATTGATAATAAATAATTTTTAGCTCTTCTTTCAAAGATAAAATATTATTTAAAATTATAATCTTTTTATTTTTTACATTTCTTCCTAAAAACTTTGAATTTACTGATGTATGATTCAAATATACGAATTTAATATTTTTATAATTTTTCTTTAATAAAATTAAACTATTTCCATAAATAAAATCATTTGAAATATTTAAAAAATTTTTTTTTACTAAATGTGAAATAACAAAAATTTGTTCTTTTTTAAAAGTTCGATTATTTTTATAAAAGAATGATATAAAAAAGTTAATAAAAAACTTTACAAACCATTTTGCGATATTTTTATTTAGCTCCACTAAAAAAAAAAATAATAATTTAAAGAAACCAAACTGAAAAAAAATTGACTGTTTAACTAAAAAATCTTTATGAGGCTTTATTATATTTAAAGAATCAATCGCATAAATTAATTCATTGGATGATTTGCTGTTAATAATTTTATCAAATATTTTAGATAATTTTTTATATCTACCAAAAGAATTATTCATCAATAAAAATAACTTATATAAAAAAAATAATCATATTAATTTATTATATAATCAAAATTTTTTAATTTAATTTATGAGATGACTTTTTGAACTGAATTATAATTAGTTAAAATAAAATCACTATCTGTACCTAGCATATGGTTTAACTTTGCTGTTTTATCATTTGTCCAAACTAATATTTCCGGATCTTCATATAAAAAATCACAATTCTTGCAATATTCTATATCATCAAAATTTTTGCTTTCGTGAGCCAATCTTAAGTCTTGATATTTTTTTCCAAAATAAACTTCTTCAAAAGTATCTTTATCAAGATGTCCTAAAATACTTTTTGCTTCATTTGGAGGGCCTAAGGTTTGACAGCACGGAACAACGGCTCCTGTTCTTCCTTGATCTCCGCCTGCTCTTACCGTTAGTTCTGGTGCAAACGGTCTACCACAAGTTCTTCTTTCAGTTTTTGCTCTTGGATTTAAATTTTCATAATTTCCGCTCCAATTATGCATTTTCCAAATATATCCTATAGTATCTAAATTATTAACAACATTTTTTTTATACTGTTCAACTTCGAAATCTAATTCATTATTATTTGTTATCAAATGATAAGTTGCTATTCTGCAATGACTTTTAGCTTGTTTTATATATTTTTTTATTTCCCTAATATTTGTTAAAATTAGTTCAAAATTGTCTACATCCATGAACTTTTTATATTTTTCTTTGTTGTATCCAATAACGCTAAATCTTATAAAATCAATTCCAGCATCAATAACATTATTCATAAATTTTCCATTCAATCTTGCACCATTGCAGTACATATAACATTTAAGGCCTCTTTTTTTGACTGCCATAATATATTTATCAAGGTCTTTTGCCATCGTCGGCTCTCCGCTACCTTCTAAATTAATTACTGGACCTCCATACTTAGGAACTATCTTATCTAAAATTTTTTCAAATTCATCTAAAGGCATTTTTCTAGTAAAATTTTTACCTCGACCAGGATTAGATTGTGGACACATCTGACAAGTGTAATTACAGCCACCAAATACTTCCATTACTATTCTCTGAAGTTTTAAGTTATTATCATTCATAATTTAATAATTAAGGTAATAGTCGTATTTAAACAAGTTATTAAATAATTATTTACTACTGTTTGATATAATATTAAATATTGATTGAGTTCTTTTTCTTTTTTGATTTGTAAAGTAACTATTACAAAATTTAATTGCTAATTTAATTTCATCATTTTTTTTAAAATTTTCAGTATTTAAAATATTATTAAAATTTTTCTTATCACTAATTACTACTTTTAATTTTTTTAATTTAAAAATTGGGTCACTATTTATATCATCATTAGGTTGTCTATAATATACAGGAATTAATCCATTTAAGACTGAGGTTACAACGCCGGTACTTCCTCTATATAGCAGAATCTGCGACCTTCTCAGATCGATCTCAAATGGCTTTTCAGAAATAATAATATTATTTAAAAACTTATATCTATTAAAAATATAAAATCTCTTGACAAATTTATTAATATTAATTTGTGGATGAGCCCTTAGAATAAAATTTATTTTAGGATTATTCTGGGCTAAAATATATGAAAAATCAAATAAAATTCTTGTTTCTTCATTCGTCCCTTCTGGAATGACAAGACAGTTATTCATTCTCTTACTATTGTCTAAAAATTTTTTTTCAATATCAATTACATTAAAAAAAGAGGATCTATTAGAACCAATTTCAAACAATCTATTATCTTTTTTAAGAAAAAATTTAGAAAAAAAACTTAAATTAATTTTACCAGAAGTTAAAATATAATCAGGATTATAATTTTTTTTATATCTTCTATTAATTGAAAATTGATTATTAATTATACCACCATGTTGATAAGCAACCGTTTTAATACTTTTATCATCTATAGAATTGCAGACATTAAAAGCGATTTTCTCCCAACAATGACCCTCAAAACTAACAACAGTAATTTTTGGAGAATAAATCTTGATTAATTCTTCCAATTGAATTTTCAATCTTATATTATTTCTAGTTTCGTATGAAAAAAGATTATTCGCTATCAAAAAAAAATTACATAAAGTTATTTTTTTTATAAAAAAATTTAATATTAAATTCTTTAGCTCAGAAAATTGAAGTAATAAAATTGAAATTTCTTCAGAGATTGATATTATTTTTTTTAGTATATAAATATTTTTATTTTTTTTTAATTTCTCAAAAATATTTCTAGAATTAAATGTAGTATTATTTATATAAAATACTTTCGCATTATATTTATTTCTTAAATCATAAATCATATTACCAAATATAAAATCATTATTAATATTTTTTCTAGATTTTAAGGTATTGGCATTCACTAATGATGTCACAAAAATAATATCAGTTTTATTTTTATCTAAATTATTTGTTTTCTTATAAAGCAAACCTAAATAAAAATCTTCGAGTTTTCTTATTCCCCATTTAATAATCCTAAAAGAAAAATCAAAGAAAGTAATAAAAATAAAAATCATATAAAAATCATTTTTTATAAAATATTTATATTTAATAAAATATTCTGTATGGGGCTTTATAAACTGTAATATAGATATGCAATAAGTAACTGAGGTTGCTTTTTTATCCAATAAAATCTTATAAAATATAGAATCAAGTTTTTTGTAATCTTTTATCAGATATCTTGGCATAAAATAATTATTGAATGGTAAAAAATAATTTTAAATAATTAACTGTTAAATTTTTAAAATAAAAAAATATATTTGATTTATCTATTAAATTATTTTTTTTTGACCAGCGCAAATGATATAAATTTTCTTTAATTATAGTTTTTTTTAGATCAATATTTTGCGTTCTTTGAAATCTATGAACTCTGTATTTTGTATAAATCTTTTTTATTAATCCAAATTTATATTTTTTAAATATTTTTAAATAGAAATTATAATCATAGGCATAGATAATATTTTTATCATAAAAATTAATTTTTTTTAATAATTCTCTTCTAAACATAACTGATGAATTACAAATAAAATTTTCTACAGGAAATAATAAATTAAATTTTTCTTGATTTTCAATATTTTTAGTTTTTTTAATAATTTTATTTTTATAATTAATTTTTTCATACCAATTAAATACAGCTACAAATTTATTTTCTTTTTCTAAAAAATTTACTTGTTCTAATAGCTTTTTTTTATGCATTAAGTCGTCAGAATCAAGAAAGCAAATATATTTACTTTTGCAAAAACTCAAACCTAGCATTGTCGCTTTGTACGCTCCTATGTTTCTTGATATACTCTTAACTATTATTTTCTTATTCTTAAATTCTTTTATTATTGACAAAGTATTATCTATCGAAGCATCATTTATTATTATTAATTCCCAATTTTTATATTCCTGTTTTATAATGCTACTAATTGCATCTTTAACAAACAACTGACCATTATAAACGAACATTAATATTGAAACTTTTGGTTTGTAAAACATTAAAATATTAAATTAGATAAATTTTTTAAATATTTTATTGAACTTAAGTTGATTATAATTCCCTGTCGCTTTAATTTTGCCATCATCGATAAGAAATATTTTATCCACTTTTTTTAGAAGATTTATTTTGTGACTGACGATAATTACAGTTTTATTTTTTATTTTATTTATAAAATGATTAATTATAATTTTTTCTGAAAGACTATCTAGTGCGCTGGTTGCCTCATCAATTACTATTATATTAGAATTTTTGTATAAACTTCTTGCTAGTATAATTTTTTGCTTTTGTCCTCCCGATAAAAGTGAACCGCTTTCTCCAATTTGAGTATTTAAACCTTTTGGAAGTTTTTTTAATAGATTTTTAATGCCAACTTGAGTTATTATCTGATTGATTTTATTATAATTAATATTTTTCTTATCTTCTATCCCAAAAACAATATTATCTAAAACAGTTCCATCAAACAAAATGCTATTTTGATAAATATAAGATATCTGATTTTGCCAAATATTAATTCTTGAACCTGTTAATAAATCATTATCTATATAAAAGTGACCACTTGATGGTTTTAATAAGCCTAAAATCAAATCTAACAATGTCGATTTTCCTGATCCGTTTAGACCAACAATTGCAATTTTTTCATTTTTAAATATTTTAATATTTACTTTTTTTAAAACATCTTTCTTATTCGACGGATATCTAAAACTTACATTTTTTAAAGTTAAAGAATGATTAAATAGATTCATCGAATTACTCGTTTTATAAAAGTATGAATTAGTCTTATCATTTTCTAAATGCGTGGAGTCTCTTAGGTCCCTACTAATGTTTTGTAATGAAGCATAAGAACCTTTTATTGAAATAATGCTTCCGTAAATCTGCTGTAACGCAGGTATTAATTTAAAGGCTGACAAAGAATATATTGCAATAATTGGAAAGATTACTGAAAAATCGTTATCAAAAATCTTTGTAAGAAATAAAATTATAAAAATGATTAAAAATAAAGATAGTAACTCAAGTACATTTTTAGGAATTTGTGATAAAATTAAATTGTTGGATAGGCCATTGTTTATAATTTTATTTGTAATATCAAATTTACGATAAAAATGATCTCGCAGATTACTTATAATAACTTGTTTGATGCCATAAAAACTTTCATTTAAAATTTTTATCTTTTGATTAGAATGTAAGGAAATTTTTAAACTATTATCTAAAATTATTTTTCTAATTGAAATATAAAAAAAAATATAGAATGCAGAAAAAAATATAATACTAATTAAAGCTAGAAACCAATTTACAATTATAAGTAAGAAAAAAATAAAAATACATAAAATAATCCTAGAATTAATAATTAAAAGTGGCCGTAGGATTTCGTTTGTAAATCTAATAACATCAACCTGAATCTTGGAAATTAATTGATTTTTTTGATTTGAAAAAAAAAAAACCCAATTTTTATTTAAATAAAATTGAAATAATTTATTTCCTAATTGATACCCGTAATTTTGGGAAAAAGAAATTATTACATAATTTGTAATAACTGAAAAAATAGCTACAAAGAATAAAATAAAAAAACTTGATGTTCCTAAAAATAATAAAAAGTTTTCTTCACTAATAAAATCAAATAAAGTGTAGATTTTATTTATATAAATATTGGTTAATATTAATTTTTTATTAAATAAAACTGCGACAAATGGCCCTATAGAGACGATTGATAATAACTCTAATATTGATGAAATTACAATCAATATTTGAATTGATAAATATTTTTTTATAAATTTTCTATCTAATAATACAGAAATATTTTTAATTATATCAATCAAGAATTATTCTTTAGTAGTTCCTTGACTATACACGATGCGTAATTTTTATTTTCTGGCATTGTAAATTTCACTAAATCTTTAAATTCTTTTGAGCGAGTAACATTATTCCACCAAAAATCAATATTATGATATTTTTGATTAATAAAATTAGCAACACTAATTGGATTGTCATGAATTATATTTAATTTCTTTAAATTTATAAACAATTTTTCGTATTTCTTCTTTAAATGAAATTTCTTTATATCTGTAAAAACAAGTACTGGAATATTTAATCTAATTACTTCATAAAAAGCTGTTGAAATATTATCTAAAATAATTACTTTTGCATCATATACTTCTTTCCATTCTTTAACAAATTGAATTTTTTTATCGCTTTTCAAATTCCACTCCTCTATCGCTAAAGATTTCAAAAATTTATTTGGGAAAAGTTTTACTTTAAAATTATCTTTTAAACGTACATCTAAATTTTCATACAAAACATAACCCTCATTAAGATATGGATTATTTGTTTTATTTAAAAAATTAAAACTAATATATGATGTATAAATTCTAATTGGAGGTGAAAAAAATAAAATATTTTTTTTAGTACTTTCTTTACTTGGGGCACTTATTTCACTGTAACGTGACAAATAATTATCACCTAAGCCGAGATTATTACTCCAATAATAGATCTTATCACTATATTTTTTATCGAAATATTGAACTACACATTGTTTTCTTAAACCAATATAAGCTCCATGTTGGAAAGTAATTATTTTTCCTTTATTTTTTTTTACTTCAGCCGATAAAATTCTTAAATAGTCATCAGAATGAAACTGGGCGGAGCAAATCGCATTTACATTTGATGCCAAAAAATTAAAATTATTAATTTTATTAATAGCTTTAAAGTTTTCTAAGAAAGACATAGGTAACAAATCTTTCACTATTAAATTAAATATTCCGTCAAATTTATCCCGAACTTTAATTTCAATTTTATTCCTATATAAATAATCAATATTATTATTATTTATTTTTAAGAATAAATATTTTGGAACTATGGGTAATATTTTTCCAAATGATTTAATAAAAATTAGCAAGCTATTCTTAAATCCATTGTAACCATTAATTATGATTATAGGTCTATATATTTTCGCATAAATTAAAATTAATAAATTCACTAATCTTATTAACAAATAAATTAATAAAAATTTAAAAGATTTGTAAAAGTTTATATTTTCCCTCTTATTTGTTATTTTATTTTCGTTCTTTTTTTTTTTTAAATAATTTACTATTACATAATAAATGTAATTATTAACATTTGAGCTTTGATAACACTCTAACATCAAAGAATTAGTGTCAAAATAGATACTGTTTAATTTAAATCTATCTAAAGAAAAATTTTTAGAAATAATTTTAGAATTAGAAATTATATCATAACGAATCTTTATTAATGAAATCAATAAAAACAACCACGTATCTAAAATATGACCCCAATACTTTTTATCATTTCGAACATTATGATAAAAATTTAGTTGTTTAATTAATTGACTTCTATAAATTCTAATTTTTTTATAAGTAAAAAAAAAATTTTTTTCGACAGTTTTTCTAGAATTAAAAATATAATCTTGATTATAAATATTAAAGTATTTAATCTTTTTTTTAATATAAAAATTAAATAAATATTTACTTAAAAAAATATATTTTTTTTTAGAGAAAATAGAAACGTTATTATTAATAACTAAAATTTTTTTTTTTTGCATTTTGTCATTTTATAAATATTTTAATTAATTTAGAACTAAGTAGAAACTTTTTATTGCTTTAAAAATATATTTTTAAATCTCTAAAATAATATTAATATCTAATTAAATTTATTAATTCTTAACAACTACTTATCAAAAGATCCAAGTCTATATTTTTAATATTTAATTTTTTTTAAAATTACAATCTTTTTGCTAAACTCAAATCTTCGAAACTATCAATATCTATTGCCTCATCAAAATCCATTATAAAATAACTGTAATTAGGTGAGTAAAATGTTTTGTACTTCTTAAGAGTTTTTATATTCGAAATCCAAATTGAGCCCGTTGGGCAATAAAGCTTTTCCAAATATTGAGATCTTTAGAAAAGTTTTTTTTTATTTAATGGTATTATTTTTTTATTTTTAATTTTATGAGCCCACCAAGGATTTGCAAAGCCATAATCAAAAAAAGATATCTGTCATTTAATTTTTTTTTTCAAAAAATTTTTAATACTCAAATTTAAAGTTTTTATTTTTCTTAAAGGGCAATTAGCCATTAATTGAATGACTACATCAAATTTTCCAAAACACTCCTCTGCCTGATTTATTGCTGATAATGTTACTTGTTGTACAGAAGAATATTCATCATAAGAATCTTTTCTTAGAAAAGGGGTATAAACGCCTCCTAATTTACAAATATTTTCACTAAATCAACTTATCATGGTAAAAAATTATGGGGTGATAGTCTTAGTAAGAAATATCTGGACGGTGTAAATAAAAATTTTCAAGACACATATGATAAAAAATTATTTTTCAAGAAATATATTTCATACTTAGAATTTTTTTTAGAAACTTTTTTACAGAACTATAAGTTTAAAAAATACTCATTTACAAAAAATTATTACTTTTATAATTTTTACCTATTAAAATGGAACTTATTACATGGAAGAAAGTAATATTTGAGTTAAAGAATTTACATAATTCAAAAATTTAAAAAGGAAAAAATAAATTATCCAATACTAATTAAATAATATTAAGATGATTTTACTTTTTAATTATATTACAATGTATAAAGTATTATAAACATTTTAGTGTAAATCGCAGAAAACTTTTTGAATTTGCGTCTTGTAAATTTTTTCTTTTTTCAATATATTTAAAATCATACTTGATGAGTTTCCTGTACCAAAAATTTTTATTTTTTTTCGTAAAAAAAAATTTTTTTTTATAAAAGCAAGAATCTTTTTTTTATTAAAAGTTAAATTATTTATGGTCTTAATTTCTGCCCTTAGATGCTGCCTATTTCCTAAATTAATTGTCGGAGTCCCGTAGTATGGTGCCTCCATAATTCCTGAGCTTGAATTACCAATTATAAAATCAGCGTTTTTTAACAATGTCAAAAAATATTCGAATCTTATTGAAGGAAATATTCTAAAATTTTTATTTTTTTTTAATTTATAAATCTTATTTAGTATTATATTGTTTCCGATATCATTATTTGGATAAATTATCACATATTTCCTACCTGATTCTTTCAAAGAAGAAAAAAATATTTTAGCATTTTTTTCTAAATTTTTTAAATCGGTAGTCACAGGATGTAAAATTGCTATTGCATAACTCCTAAAATTAATCTCATATCTTTCTTTTACTTTTTTTAGAACTGGTAATTTTTTACTTAATATTAAATCAATATCTGGAGAACCCACAACGAAAATATTTTTTTTATTCTCACCCATCTGTAGTAGTCGTTTTTTTGCTTTTTGATTAGTAACAAAATGAATATGAGATAATTTAGACACTGCATGTCTCATCATTTCATCAACAGTCCCACTTACTTCGCCCCCCTCAATATGTGCTATAAGAAAATTATTTAAAATACATGAAATACTACAAGCTAAACTCTCTATTCTATCACCATGAATTACAACCAAATTTGGCTTAAAATTAAAAAGAACTGAGTTAAAACCTTTAATTGTCTTAGCTAAGATAAGATCAGTTTTTTTTTTGGATTTGCTAAAGATCTGATTATTAAAAGTTTTTACACCTTTAATATCGTCACTAACAATTTCTCCTACAGTTTTACCATAAAGTTTTAAATTATGCATACCTGTCACAAAAACGCAGGTTGAAAAATTTTTGTCTTTTTGTAAGTTTAATATTACATTTTTTAATTTTCCATAATCTGCTCGAGAGGCTGTAACTATCAAAATCTTTTTTTTCATTTTACATGTTTTTTTTTAATTAAAGTATTTTTAGGGATAAAATCTTTTGCAAATTTATTTTTTAAAAATTTAATTTTATTTGCAGGAAAATCGCCAATTCCCGGTCTTTTAATTGTCAAATTTTTGCAAGAAAACTTAGTATTTTTTAAAATATCAATCTTTGATACGACTGAATGAAAAGCAAATTTTTTTGTAACATTTTCTTCTTTCAATATTTTTTTTTTTGATGATAAAGCTAGGTAAATCTTATTTGAGTCTTCAATAAGATTTTTTAAGTCAACTTTGTTCATTGAACAAGAAATATCAGGACCTTTTTTGTGTTTGTCTAATCTAAAATGTTTTTCTATTATTTTTGCCCCCAAAGATAATGCAGAAATACTTATAAGATTTCCAATTGTATGATCGGAATAACCAATTATCGCTTTTCTAAATTTTTTTCTTAAATCTAAAATTCTTTTAAGCCTCGCTAGTTTGTAATCCGTAGGATATAAATTTACACAATGTAATAATGCATAAGGTATTTTTCTTCTTTCTATTAGTTTAACAGACTTAGCTACTGTATCTAAATTGTTCATTCCGGTACTTAATATTATAGGTCTTTTAAAACTGGCAATATAATCAACAAGAGGTAAATTATTGCATTCGCCTGATCCTATCTTTATAATTTTTACTTTATTATGTATTAGCCAATCTACTGCTTTAAATGAAAAAGGTGTTGCCAAATATATTAGTTTTTTACTTTCGATATAATTTTTAAGTTTTTTTTCATTTTCAAGACTAAGACAATTTTTGCTTATTACACTGTAAATACTTTTATTAGAATTCCCAGGTTTTATAATGTGCGCTTCTTTCGACATTTCTTCCTCTGGAATATGAATTTGAACCTTTACAATTTCTGCACCGGCATTTTTTATTTCATCAACCATTTTTTTGGCATTTGCTAACGAACCAAAATGATTAATTCCTATCTCAGGAACTATTATTGGTTTTGAAAATTTTTTAAAGATTCTATTTAAAAGATAATTATTCATTTAATTAATATAATTTTTTAATTTCTCTAACTAAAGAATTTTTATCCAAACCGTGAATTTTTAGTACTTCTTGTGGTTCGCCACAATGTGGAAAGTCATTCAAAGCAATTTTTTTAATCTGTAATTTTGAGCTTATTTTTTTTTCTATTAAAAAGTTTATAAATTGATCAGACATACCCCCCGTTTTATAGTGATCTTCTACTAAAAAAATTTTTTTAAATTTTCTTGATATATTTTTAATCCATTTGTGTGAAAAAAAATTTAATGATGACAAATTAACTAATGTTAATTTTAGTCTTTCCTTACTTAAAATTTCTAAGGCATCGATTGCTTCATTAATTAAATACTGCCCATATGTAATTATTAATCCATGATTTCCTAAAGCCTTTAGAATTATACCTTCACCAGGTTTAAATTTAAATTTTTTTAAGAATATTTTATTATCAGGTGGAGATCCTAAATTAAGTCTTATCGCACAATTTAGTTTTTCAAAATTAATACAATATTTTAAAATTTCTTGTGCTTCATAAAAGTTAAAAGGATTAAAAATTCTAATTCTAGGTATATTCGACAATAATGATATATCTCTAAAACTTTGATGGGACTTTCCAGCAGCCGCTGGTATAATTCCTGCATAAAGGCAAATATAAATAATTTTTGTTTTTTCTGAGGAATTATTAAAAATTTGCTCATTAGCTCTAGATATTAGGAAAGATGAAAATGAATTTACAACTGGTAGCAATCCACTCAATGCTAATCCACCAGCTGTTGACACCATATCTTGCTCTGCAATACCATTTTGTATAAATCTATTAGGAAATTTTTTTTGAAATTGATATAATTGAGCGTCGTCAGCTAAGTCTGCATCTAAAACAATTATTTTTTTATTTTTTTTTGACTCAGATATTAAAGTTTGTAAAAATCCAGTCGTAATCCAATTTTTCTTAATGAAATTCAATTATTTTTTCCCTTGTAAGTGATTTATCTTTAAAATTAACAGTTACTACTTTTGGTAAACTTATTCTATATTTTAAATAGCTCTGTCTGATCTTTTTAAAAAGCTCTTTTATAGCAATTTTGTAAAACTCATCTGAAGGCGCTCCTGAATGCCATGTATATTTTTTTAATTTTTTCATAACAAAAGGATGTTCCATAAAAGACACTCCTCTTCCCTTAATGGTATCGGCAATAATAAATGAAGGTTTTTTTTTTATTTTCTTTGATATTTTAAATGCATTATTAATTTCTTTATAGTCATGACCATTTATTCTTAAAACATTCCAACCAAATGATTTTATCTTGGCTTCAATATCACCTAGATTTATAATATTTTTTACAAAATCAGAACTTTGAACCTTATTATGGTCCATTATAACTATTAATTTTTTAGTTTTTTGATGAGAAATATTTTGCAGCGATTCAAAAATTTGACCCTCTTGAAATTCACCGTCTCCAATTAATACAATTACATATCCTTTTGCTTTAAGGTATTTTTTTGCCCACGATATACCTTTTGCTTTTGAAATTCCCATTCCTAAAGAGCCGGTATTAGCTTCGATACCCTTAGTATCTATGTCTGGATGACCCTCAAGACCATAAAGCTTTCTAAATCTTAATAATTTATTAAATGAAATTAGACCTAAAGCAAATAAAATTGAATATAGGGCCGGAACATCATGTCCTTTTGATGAAAAAAAAACATTTCTATCTCTGTCAAAGATTTTTTTTTTACTAACTTTAAATTGAAAAAATTTTATCCAAATCATCAAGTCTAATGCACTAAAACTTGTTCCGATATGACCAGAGCCAGAATTTTTAATCATTGATAATATATTTACTCTATGTAGCAGTGAAAGGAGTTCTGCTTTTTTAAAATTGGATATTTTTTTCTTTAAAATATCATCAAAGTTTTTTTTTTTGAAAAAAAATATCTTCATCAACTTTTCTTTTTACTTGCGATATATTGTTTTGGAATAACATTTATCGGACGCATGAATGAAAAAAATTTTCCTGAAGGACCGTTCTTCTTTAAGCTTGATAAATAATCAACTGTGGGAATGCAAATTTTAGGTAATAATTTATTCTTTGGAAACATTTTTGTTTTACAGGGTCCGGGACTCATAGAATTAATCTTTATATTAAAATCTTTAATCTCTTTGCTATATGTTTTAGTAAGTACATTTATTGCCGATTTTGAAGAACTATAAGCGAAATAGCCTGGAATACAATTAACGGACGCCCCAGACGACATATTTATAATTCTTCCATAATTATTTTTTTTCATAATTTTAGAAACCTCTCTTATAAAAACTGCATATGAAAAAAAATTTATTTTAAATAGTTTTAGTAAATCTTTATAATTAAAAAAGTCTACATTAGAATTTAGATTTATGCCTGCATTATTTATTAAAATATCAATTCTTTTAAATTTTTTTATTATACTCTTAATAAAAAAAATTATTTTTTTCTCGTCTACAACGTCAAAAGATTTAAAGTAAACATTAGTAAATTTTTTAAATTCGATTTGTAATTTTTTAAAATTCTTTGAACATACAATTACAGTAGCGTCTTTTTTTATAAAAAATTTAGCAATCTCAAGGCCAACACCGGAGCTTGCCCCTGTTATTAAAACTACTTTACATTTGTAATTTACACTTACCAAGCGGTCCACCCACCATCAATTACAAGGTTAGTACCTGTCATGTACCTTGATGCATCACTTGATAAAAATAATATAGCTCCATTATAATCAAAATAATTTGCCATTCTTTTTAGGGGGACTTTTTTTGAATATCTATTTACAAAGGTTTTATCTTGACCATCAAATACTCCACCAGGCGTAATTGCATTAGCTCGAATATTAAATTTTCCACAAGTAGTTGAAATATATTTTACCATACCTAAAAGTGCACTTTTAGAGCTTGTATAGGAGATTGGCGTAGTAAGTGGGAATTTCCCTCCATAAATATTCTCACTGTTTTTTAAACCTTTATAAATATCTAGATCTGGTCCAACAATCCCATAAGTTGACAAGACTAATATTATATTACCTTCAATTTTGTTCTTTATAAAATGCTTTGTTAAAAACTGAGAGGCTAGAAAAGCCCCAGTAACATTTACTTTAAATACTTCATTCCAAGTTATCAAATCGTAATCAAAGAAACTTTTGTAATAATTTTTTGGCTTAGAGTAAACAGAATATATCATTGTATCAATTTTTTTTTCTTTTTTGATAACTTTAGATAATATTTTAAAAATACTTTTTTTTGATTTAACGTTACAAGAATAAAATTTTATGTTATCATTTATAATATTTGGCTTTACTTTGTCTAAAATGAAAACTTTGGCATTAGCAGATGCTAAAGTTTTTGCGAACTGTTGGCCAAGAGTACCTGAGCCTCCAAAAATTACAATTTTTTTTTCTATGTTAAATAATTTATTAGTCATAAAATATTTGCTATTTATATTTTAATTATTTTTTTTTATAAAAAATTTTACTTGATTCAAATCATTTTGAGTGTCTATATCAATCGATTTTTCTATTGGTGTTTCTATAACTTGAGTTTTTTTTGGAATTCTAATATTACCAAAAATAGCTTTTCTTGAATATATCCATACTAAAGTATTGACGTTGTATGTTTTGGGCGATGACTGTCTGCTTAATAAATTATCTTTTGCGTTTTTGGAGATTTTAAAATAATTACCTTTTTTTTCTAAAATGCTAAAATAAGGAGAATATTTAGATTTATGAACAGAAAGAATCAAATCTAAATTTTTTTTTTTAAATAATTTTAAAGCTTTAATTATCATATATCTTTCTCTTAAAGGCGAGGTAGGGTCAATAACTACTACTGCTTTAGTAAAGTTTCCAGTCAAAGTTTCATAATATTGTAATGCGTCTTTAATTACTGGTAACATACCAACATTGTCTTTGGATAGTTTTGATCGTCTTTTTAATTTAATAACATTTTTTATATTATTTACTTCATCAAGTATTCTTGAACTATCGGATGATACAATGATTTTGTCAAGTTGACTTATTTTTGATCCAAATTCAGCAGCAATTCTAGTTATACTCTTTCCCATTATTTTTTTAAGATTTTTATTTTTAAGACCTTTAGAACCTGATCTTGCTGCAACGATGCCAATTATTTTTTTTTTTACAAACAAATTATTTATTAGCAATAAAAAATTAATTTAACATATTTTCTCTGTTATATTCAAAAATATTAAATTTTTTTTCAACGCCAACCATATTCCCAACTTTATAATCTAAATCATTAGTCCAAACTAAAACTTCTGGATCCTCAATAAGAAAATCACAGTTTTTACAATATTCTATTTTATCAAACTCTTCTTTTTCGTGTGCTAACCTTAATTCTTCAAAATCTTTTCCAAAATATATTTCCTCTACAGACTGAGTATCTAAATGGCCCATTATACTTTTTGACTCATTTGGTGGTCCTAAAGTTTGACAACAAGCAGTCACTGCTGCAAGCTTTCCATCAATTCCACCTGCTCTAACAGTAAGTTCGGGAGCAAAGGGTCTGCCGCACGTTTTTTTCTTTCCAACTCTAGGATTTAAAGAATTATCTATATTTCCACTCATATTATGCATTTTCCATACATATCCAACAGAATTAAGACTACCAACCAAATCTTTATATTTTAAAAGCTCCTCATGAAGTTTTAGGTTATTAGTTATTAAGTGGTACGAACCTAAAACACATGAAAGTTTATTTAAATTTACATAGTCCTTGAGCTGTAAAAAGTTTTCTATGACAACTTCAAAGTTTTTAGAATTCATCCATTTAAAATAAGTTTCCTTATTATATCCTATTATACTAAATCTAATAAGATCTATACCTGCGTTTACGACATCTCTCATAAACTGACCTGATAATCTTTCTCCATTTGTGTAAATGAAACACTTTAAATTTTTTTTTTTTACTATTTCTATATATCTTGCCAAATCTTTAGCCATTGTAGGCTCACCACTTCCTGACAGACCTATAACTGGCTGACCATATTCAGGTACAATTTTATCTAAAATTTTTTTAAAAAGATCTAAGGGTAATTTTCTTTTAAAGTCTTTATCTCTACCGGGAGAGGACTGTGGACACATTTGACAAGTATAATTGCAACCTCCAAAGACTTCTAATAAAGCTCTTTTTAAAATAAGTTTTTTTTTCATTTTTATTTAATCATAACATATTAATAAATAAGTAATACTCAAAGAATATAAAAAATCTGTAATTATTTTTTATTTCGATGAATTTGTGCAAAAGATACCTATAAATTAACCTCAAAAAATTGAGATGTTGGTAATTTTAAGATTAATCTAACAGTACTATTTGCAAACATATAAATAATTATTTAATTAATTTATTTAAAGATATATTAAAATTAAAAAAAAATTTAAAACTATATATTTTCTATCAATAAAAACTAAAATACATTTTTTAGCCAGAGTTGCATATTAAAAAATATTATAATTTAGGAAAAAAAATATTATTTTCTATTTGTAGAAGTATTACCGGTGAGGGGGTAAAAAAAACTTTAAAAATTATTAAAAAAGAATTTCCAAAATTAAAAATTCACCATATTAATTCTGGTGAAAAAGTGTTTGATTGGAAAGTACCACCAGAATGGAATATTAAAGATGTATATATATTAAATGAAGAAAAAGAAAAAGTCATTGATTTTAAAAAAAACAATTTACATGTAGTCAGTTACTCAATTCCTGTTAATAAAATTATAAAAAAAAAAATTATTAAAACATTTGAATGTGAATAAAAAAAATCCCAATGCCACTCCTTATATAACTTCTTATTATAAAAATCATCCCAATATTCTTTATTTGTTATTTTCATAAATTTTTTATTAATTATAGATATTTTTAAGAAAATTTCTCTAAAGCAAAGATTTTTTTTAACATGCTAATTTGTATCTAAAAATTTTTCAGTGCATAAATCAAGCCAATTGAGCTATTAGTAACGGTAAGCTTAACGTGTTACCACGCTTCCACACCCGTCCTATCAACGTCGTAGTCTACGACGGCTCTATAGGAAGAACTAGTTTTGAGGTGAGTT
>SXGQ01689067.1_pt1 | contig 22336 bp, 18 predicted proteins | sample 3178371 | NCBI WGS metagenome assembly SXGQ01 (sample SAMN11356859, study PRJNA531348) | freshwater metagenome | isolation source: freshwater sample F1-20 | place: China: Fuxian Lake, Yuxi | collected 2017-12-25 | reverse complement strand
GGCGTTGCCGCCGTACTTGATGACGATGGTCTTGCCGTGGAACTTGCGGATGTAGGGCAAGGCCTGCGACAGGATCTCGGCCTTCTCGCGCGGGGCGATGTGGGAGACGTCGGTGGTGTGCGTGGTCGTCATGCGCGGAACTCCAAGGATTGCGGTCATTCTAGGAACAGACCGCCGCTGCCCCGTGACGCATGGTGACAATGCCGCGCATGCAAGCCAGCGCCTACCTGAAGCTCTCCGTCGCGACTGCGGTCGTGACCATCGCGCTCAAGTCGGCCGCCTGGTGGTGGACCGGCTCCGTCAGCCTCGCGGCGGATGCGCTGGAGTCGCTCGTCAACCTGGCCGGCGCCGTGTTCGCGCTGGTGATGGTGACGCTGGCCGCGCAGCCGGCCGACGACAACCACCCCTACGGCCACCACAAGGCCGAGTACTTCTCCAGCGGTTTCGAGGGCATCCTCATCATCGCGGCGGCCATCGGCATTGCCTGGGGCGCCATCGACCGCTGGCGCCACCCCGAGCCGTTGCAGGCCGTGGGGCTGGGCATTGCGCTTGCGGTCGTCAGCTCGGCGCTCAACGGCGCGTTGGCGTGGGCGATGTTGAAGAAGGCGCGCGAGGTGCGCTCCGTGGCGCTGGAAGGCGACGCGCGCCACCTGTTCACCGACGTGTGGACGTCGGCGGGCGTGGTGCTCGGGCTGATCGGCGTGATGGCCACCGGCTGGCAGTGGCTGGACCCGCTGCTCGCGGTCGTTGTCGCGTTGAACATCGCCCGCGAAGGCATCCACCTCCTGCGCGAGTCCAGCGGCGGGCTGATGGACGAGGCGCTGGACGCCGAATCGCTGGCTGCGGTGCACACCGTGCTGGAGCGCCAGCGGCTGACACACCCCATCCGCTTCGACCACATCGCCAGCCGCGTGGCCGGCCAACGCCGGTTCATCGACCTGCACATGCACCTGCCCGCCAGTTGGTCGTTGGGCCGCGCCGCCGCCCTGCGCGGCGAGCTGGAGCAGGCGCTGATGGCCGCGGTGCCGGGGCTGCGCGCCAGCATCCAGCTGCTGCCGATGAACGTGGAAGCCCACAACCTCGATGAGGACGACTTGACGTGATTGCCGTGTTGCAACGGGTGCGCGAAGCGCGCGTGGAAGTGGGCGGCGCCGTCATCGGCGCCATCGGTCAGGGTTTCCTGATGCTGGTGTGCGCCGAGCCCACCGACACCGAGGCCACGGCCGAGAAGCTCATCGCCAAGGTGTTGAAGCTGCGCGTGTTCAGCGACGACGCCGGCAAGATGAACCGCAGCGTGCAGGATGTGGGCGGCGGGCTGCTCATCGTCAGCCAGTTCACGCTGGCAGCCGACACCAGCGGCGGCAACCGGCCCAGCTTCACCGGCGCGGCGCCGGCCGAACAAGGTCGGCGCCTGTACGAGCACACGCTGGCCGTCGCGCGCGCCAATCACCCCATCGTCGCCAGTGGCGAGTTCGGTGCAGACATGCAGGTGCACCTCGTCAACGACGGCCCCGTGACCATCCCGCTGCGGATGAGTTGACCATGACACCCCACATCGTCCTCATCGACACCACCGAGGGTCTGGCGCCTGCGCTCGACCAGCCCCGCGAAGACCGCCGCGTGCAAGGGGTGCCGCAGCGGCAGACCTGGACACTGCACGAGGCCGGCCCCATGACCGCCGGTGTGTGGGACTGCGAAGTGGGCCGCTGGCGCATCCTCTTCCCCGCCGGCCGGCAGGAGTACTTCCACGTGCTGCAAGGCCGCGTGCGGCTGCACGGGCCCGCCGGCGCGGTGGACGTCGGCCCGGGCCAGGGCGGCGTCATCCCACCCGGGTTCGAGGGGGAATTCGAGGTGCTGGAGCCGGTGCGCAAGCACTTCGTGTTGGTGGACGTGGGCTGACACGGTCGCCCTTCAACGACAACCAGCCGCGATTGCGTCCTACACCGCGGCGCTGCCCGCCGCCGGACAGTCCTTCACAAGCCGCGCGAACTGCGCCGCTGTCCGTCAGGAGACCGTCATGAGCCTCGGCGCCATTCTTCTCGTCGTCATCATCCTGCTGCTGGTGGGCGTGCTGCCCACCTGGCCGCACAGCCGGAGCTGGGGCTATGGCCCCACCGGCGGCCTGGGCCTGGTGCTGCTGATCCTGCTGGTGCTGGTGCTGATGGGCCGGTTGTAGACCGGCACACGACCAGGAGGCTGCCATGACCCTGCACCGGATCGTCGTGTCATTGATGCTCGCCGCAACCGTGGTGTTGGCGATGCTGTACGTGTCCACCTTCGCGGTGGCGAGGGGCGCGGCGCCAGGCACGCCCGAGCCCGCCGAGCCCGTCTACCGGCTGGAGTCGGAAACACCCCTGCCCCGCCCCATCCACGACAACCGCGACGGCGAACGCCGTTACGACCCGCAGGCGCTGCGCCGGATGGCGTAGGCGTCAACCGATCTCCACTGTCCAGCGGTTCACGCTGCCCGCCACCGGCCGCGGCAAGGCCAGCGCGCCCATGCGGTAGGCATGCGGGCGGCGCTGTGCGGCGATCTCCTGGCCCGCCTCGTCCCGCACCCGCTCCACGCCATGCCCGCGCGGGCCCACGCGGTAGTTGAGCTCGAAGCGCAGGTCGGACAACGTCACCTGCACCTGCAGGCCGTCCAGCACCTGCGGCATCACCGGGTCCACCACCAGCACGTCCTGCTCCAGGCGCAGGCCCAGCAGCGAGCCGATGACCAGCCCCATCGCGATGCCGGGGCCACTGGAGTAGATGCGCCAGCCGCCGTCCAGCGCCACCTCGCCGGCCAGCGCACGGCCGTAGTCGGCCTGGGCGACGTACCGATCCGGGAAGGCGGCGTCGGAGCTGGAGTAGTAGCAGTTGGCCTGGCGCGGGCTGGCGCTGGCCACGCGGTCGCGCAGCGCGATGGGGTGAGCCTGCATCAGCGCCTGCAGGAAGGCTTCGGCATGGCCCAGGTGCGCCAGCATCTGTGCGTAGCGCAGGTGGGCATGCATGTACATGATGCCGATCTCGCGGCCGAAGAAGGTGCTCGTCTCCGCGCGCTGGAACAGCTGTGACGGGCCGCCGCGATAGGGCAGCGGCGCGTCGAACAGGCGGGCACCATCGGGGCCTTTCAGGTGCTGCTCGATCAGCGCGGCCTGGGTGCGCGCCTGCGCGGGCGTGAACAGGCTGTCGATGACGGCGTGCATCATGGGCAGCAGGCTGTAGCGCAGGCCGGTACGGGCATCCCGCGGGTGGATCCACAGCTCGCGCTCGCCTGTCTCGGGAAACAGCGCGTAGCCCGCCACCACGTCGTCCTGCACCAGCAGCCGCTGGAACTCGGCGCGCACGCCGGCCGCTTCGGCCACCAGGCGCGCGGCTTCGTCGGCGCGGCCGATCTGGCTGTAGGCGCGGGCCAGCGTGTGCAGCATCTGGTGGTGCAGCGTGACCGTCCAGGCGCTGCACAGGCGCTCGCGCAGCGAGGGGTCGGCGGGCTGCAGCGAATCGTTCCAGTCGCCGTGCCAGTAGGCGGCGAGGCCCGTGCCGGGCACCACGCGCTGGCGGATCAGCGCCAACGCCTGCTCGACGTGCGCAGCCAGCGTCGCCGTCTCACCGCCATGGAAGGCGACCGGTTCGTCCAGCAGCGCGGCGTCGCCGCCGGCAATCAGGTACTGCGCCAGGCCCAGCAGCGGCCAGAAGACGATGTCGCCGTGCGAGTCGCCCGCGCGGATGTCGCGCTCGCGCTCGAAGAACATGAACCACTGCGGCCAGTCGCCATCGGGGTTCTGCGCCGCGAAGGTGCGCAGCAGCAGGTCGCGCACCGGTGCCGTCTGCCCCAGCGCCAGCAGCATCTCCAGCGGGCCCTGGCAGACGTCACGCGTGCCCCAGCCGCCGCCAGAGTACTGCTCCAGGCCACGCGGCGACAGGTAGTGCACCAGCGCGTTGTGAGCATACCAGGGCAGGATGTCGCGCAACTGGGCCAGGGCCGGGTGTTGCCACTGCGGCAGCACCAGCGGCTGGGCAGGTGGCGGCGCCACGGCCAGCAGCTCGCCACGCAGCGTCAGCGAGAAGGCCTGGGCGGGCCAGAAATCCAGGCACAGCAGCGGCTCGCCGCGGCTGATGCCATCGCCGTACAGGCGGCCATCGTCGCCGACGATGGACAGGCCCGGCGCCTCGACGACGAAGGCGCCGTCCGGGAACCGGTCGGCCAGGCCGCTGCCGGCTGGCGGCGTGATGCGGATGCGGTCGTCGCTGTGCTCCCAAGCGGGCTTGTCGGCGGCAGCGCCATCGTCGCCACCCAGCGCCAGGTTCAGGCTGACGCGCACGCACACCGCGCGGCCTTGCAGCACGCGCACGGTGAGGTCCACCGCATCCGGCGCTGCGCCGGCCGCCGCGACGACTTCAATGACGCCATCGCCATGCGCGTAGAGCCAGCGGCAGCGCTGCGGCTGCATCTCGAAGGCCGAGGGCAGGTCCAGCAACAGCCAGTCGCTGAGCTGCGGCTGCACGAACACGCGCACGCCGGCCATGCGGAACAGCCCCAGCAGGCTGCGCTGCGTGGACAGCAGGCGGTTGATGCTCACATGGCCCTGCGTGAGCATGGAATGGAACACGCCGCCCATCCAGCAGGTGGACGTGAGCGCGCCTTCGTCGGGCACGAGGTGGTCACCCGCTCGCAGGATGTGGCCGTGCGGGCGCTGCACCAGCAGCTCCTTGGCGCGCAGCACCACGTGGCCGCTGTCGCCGGTGAAGAAGCTCAGCAACTGGCCGCCGGCACGCTCCTCGTGGCGGCGCCCGCCGGGGAAGTGCCGCTCGCACGCCGCCTCGTCGAGATCCAGGCTGGCCAGCGGCGGGGCGATGGCGAACAGGCTGGCGGCGGGCTCCCGCGCGGGTTCGTCCAGCGGCGTGGTGGGGGGGCGGGCTTCCGGCAATGCCAGCAGCGCGGGCAGGCACGCCAGGTCGGCGTCGCTGCTGGCCTCGGGGTGGTGGGCCTGCAAGGCGAGGAAGAAGCCCGTGGCCACGCGCGCACCCGGCGCCAGCGTCAGCGTGTCGTCCTGCAACGCCAGCAGCGCGTGCTCGTGTTGCAGGCGCTGGCCCGGCAGCCCGTTCAGCAGGCCGGGTGGTTGCGCACCTTCGCGCGCGGCATGCCCCCACACCTGGGCGGCATCGGTGGCGAAGCTCGTGGCGCGCCGCAGCGATCCGGCCAGCAGCCACGGGTGCTGGCCGCGCTGCACCTGGTTCTGACGCGCGGCCAGCAGCACGCCGTGCGTGGCGTGCTGCAGCGGCTGCAGGTCGATGTAGTGGCTGACGTAGAACTCGTTGGTGCGCACCGCGCCGTAGTCGGCTAGGCCCACGTCCTGCACCAGCACGGGTTCGATCTCGGCGGGCGTGTCGCCGGTGTTGGCCACCTGCAGGTGCCAGAACAGCACCGGCTCGTCGGCCGCCAGGCGCAGCTGCAGCCACAGCGCCAGGCCGTCCCATTCGCCGCGCATCTCGAACGTGCCGTCACCGGCGTGCACGCCCAGCGGCGACAGCGGGCCGAGCAACGGCGTGACACGCCAGTCGCCACCGACGTCGCGCCGACGCAGCCAGACGTTGGCGGGCCCGCCTTCCAGTTCGTTGCCGGGGAAGAGGTTGAGCAGCAGGCCCGAGTCGAGCTTCAGCCGGCGCAGCGCGCCGTGGGACAGCAGCTCGGCTTCGAGGCCAGCCTCGTTGCGGATGGAATGGGCAGTCATGTCAGTCGTTGTGCCAGCAGCCAGGGCATCAGCTCGGGGTCGTTGTAGGCGGGCGTCCACGAGTCGTGGCCCACGCCGGGGTAGATGGTGAGCGAGGCGGTGCCGCCCGCCGCGCGCAGCGCCTCCACGCAGGCAACGTGCGGCGCCAGCGGCACCACGCTGTCCTGGTCGCCGTGGTAGGCCCGCACCGGCACGCTGCGCATGGCGGCCACCATGGCGGGGTCGCCAAAGCCGCAGACGGGGGCGATGGCGGCGAGGTCGCGCGGGTAGGCCGTGGCCCAGTGCCACATGCCGAAGCCGCCCAGGCTCAGGCCCGTGCCCACGCAGCGGCGTTCGTCGATGTGCAGCCGGGCCTTCAGCGCGCCCAGCAGGCGATGCAGGCGCTCGGGGTCCCAGCGCAGGCCGTCTTCCAGTTGCGGGCTGACGAGGATGCACGGCGGCGTGGCGCCCGCGGCCACGAGCTTGGGCGGGCCGTGCACCTTGACCTTCTCCAACTCGGCACCGCGTTCGCCGGAGCCGTGCAGGAAGATCACCAGCGGCCAGCGCTCGCCGCGCTGCGCGTAGTCGCGCGGCAGCCAGATCCAGAAGCGTTGCCCCTCCAGCTCCCACACGCGCTGTTCGCCGGCGGCCAGGCCGGTGGGCAGGGGCGGCGGCAGTGCGGCGCAGGCCGTGAACAGGGCCGGTGTGGTCCACAGCAACTGGCGGCGGCTGATGGTCATGGCGTGGGCTCCAGTTCGATGGTGGTGGCGGTGGCAGGCAGCGGCAGCTCGCGGCCCTGCCAGGTCAGGCTCTGGTTCTCGACGTTAGCGCGCGGTAACGGGTTCGTACCGGGCCAGGCGAGGCGCAATTCACCGGGGAGTCGATCCGGGCGGCGGTCGATGTGCAGCGTCCAGCCGCCGTCGGCGCGCTGGAGCAGCCGGTAGTCCAGCCGGCCCCAGGCGGTGGACAGGCCGGTCACGCCGATGTCGCCCGCCGTACGCCACGCGGGCGACAGGCCGGCGCCCAGCACGACCGTGCCGGTGGCTTCGCGCTCGTAGGCCAGCAGGTCCAGCGCGGCGCGGAGGTAGTCGGATGAGATCCACGCGTGCGGCATGTCGCCCAGGAACTGCACCTGGCGCGGGTCGGGCAGCACCACCTCGGCCCAGCTGTGCCAGCCGGCCGGGCGCTGGTGGGTGAAGAACCAGGCCAGCAGCCGGTGCGCGTCGTCCACGCGGCCCAGGCGGGCCAGCGCGCTGACGTTGCGCAGCTCGTAGGGCGTGTAGTCCTTCCAGGCCTTGGCGCCGGTGATGCGGGCGTCGGCCTCCTTCACGTAGCGGTCGAAGGTGCCACGCAGCAGCGCCACAGGCAGCTTGTCCTCGGCCTGCGCGGGGTTGAGCGCCATGGTGGTGGAGGTGGCGTCGAAATCGCCGCGGTCGGCGGCGCCGGCGATGTGGTCGAGCTGGTAGTGCTGCGCGGTGGCGGTGATGGAGGCGGACAGGTCGGCCTCGAACTCGTCGCGCATCGCGGCCCAGCGGCGCGCGGTGGCAGCGTCGCCCAGAGCCTGCGCCATCTGCACGGCGTCCTTGTAGCCGCGCAGCGCCCAGACGTCGTCCCAGTACGAGTAGGCGGGTTTGTCGCTGTAGCCCTCGTGGCTGATGGAGGGCGGCATCAACCCCCAGAACCTGGAAACGGTGGCCGAACACGCCCGCTGGTCTGGCGCTGCGGGCCGCTGGCTGCGTTGCTCCTCCTTGTGGGCATCAGCCCACTGCGTCGTCGCGCCTTGCCCGCAGCCCGCCTCGCCAGCCCCTCGGGCACGCCCGGCCGCCGTTTCCAGGTTGCTCGGATCGGCGCCGGGCTGGCGCTCGCTCTGGCGCAGCGCTTCCATCCAGGCCATCACGCGTTGCACCTTGGGCCAGTGGCGCTCCAGCAGTGCGCGGTCCTGCGTGCGGCGCCACAGCTCGGCCACGGAGAACAGGTACTGGCCGTGGCTGTCGTTCTCCACGACGGGGTCGGCGCCGCGCTGGTCCACGCAGCAGGGCACCTTGCCGCTGTCGAAGATGTAGCCGCCGAACCAGTCGACGAACTCCTGCGCCGCCGTCACCTCGCCCATGCGCACGAGGCCGGCCACCATCATGGCGCCGTCGCGGATCCACGACCGTGCATACGAGCGCGTGCCGGGCCGCAGCGCCGGGCCGTCGCGCGACATCAGCATCTGCGCCAGCGCGGCGCGCATGGTGTCCACCACCGGCTGCGCGGGCGGCGGCAATTGCAGCTCCAGCACGCCCAAGCGGTCGCGCCACTGCGCGGCGGCCACGGCCAGGCGAGTGTCGAGCGCGCTGGGGTCGACGGTGCCGCTGCCCGACACCCAGCCCAGCGTGCGGGACTGGCCCGGCGCCAGCGTCACTTCGAAGCGCATCAATGCCGAAGGCAGCGCTTCAGGGTCGGCCAGCTGCGCCAGCGGCGGCGCCTGCAGCAGCGCAGCAATGCCCGGGCCGCTGCCCCACGGCGCGGCGCGCACGTCGCTCGGCGCTTCGCGAGGCTTCAGCGTCAGGCCGGCGGCCGACAACTGGCCATCTGCCCAGCCCACGGCGGGCAGCGGGCTGATGCCGCCCGGCGTGGACAGGAACTGCTGCGGCGGGTTGACCTGCCATGGCCGCAGCGTGAGCAGCAGCGAATAGCGCTGGGGCTTGCTTGTCGGGTTGCGCAGCGTGTAGCGCGCCAGCAGTTGCGGGGTGCTCGCCGGGCCGTCGGCGCCCGCCTCCACGCGCAGCTCCACGTCCGCATGGCGCCATTGCACGACGGGCAGCGCGTGCTCCACGAGCCGGTGCTCGCTGCGCACCTGGGCCCAGGTGACAAGCCGGCCGTCGGCCAGCCTCACAACGGGCTCCACGCTGGGGCCGCCGCGGGTCAGCTCGATGGCACCGTCTTCGCTGACGAGGCCCGAGCGCTGCGCGCCGCCGTCCACGCCCACGACCGTCCAGTAGTTCTGCTCGCCGAGAAAGGCGCGCGGCAGCTCGCCCCGCGGCAGCGCCTTGGCCAGTTCGGCCACGACGGCATTGCGGTCGGGCCACTGCGCCGCGTCGCGCAGCTGCACCTCGGGCGGCTTGCGGCCGCCGTCATGGCGGATGCGCAGCCAGCGCCACTCCTGCTCGCCGAGGAACAGCGCGCGGCCCGGCCGTGCGGAGAGCAGCTTCCAGCGGCGGTTGTCATCGGACGCTTCCACACGCACGACGCCACCGTTCGGGAACCACAGCCCGTTGAACTCGCGCAGTTGCTGGAAGTCCAGCGTCAGCTCGCCGCCACCGATCTTGCGGCGCGGCTCGGGCCAAACGGCAGGCGCTGGCTCGCGCGGCTCCAGACCGAGCGCGCCGACGCACAGCGAGCCGCTGCCACCGCCGCCCTGCTGGCCGGCCACGACGACGAACTCGACGAACTGGCTGCGCGTGAGCGTGCGGTCGGTCGTGGGGCCCCAGGCAAACGCGATGTGGCGCCGCTTGAAGCTGAGGTCGGTCAGCGTGTCGGGCAACGGAAACGCCGGGCGGTTGATCCACCAGACGGTGTCGCCGCTGGCGTCGACGAACTTGAGCTGCAGGTCGTTGGACTTGCCGGTGCCCTTGAGCTGCGCGGTCAGCGCGAAGTCGGCCGGCCAATCCAGCGGCAACTCGCGGCGCAGCACGGCGTAGCCGGAGACGCCGGCGAAGTCGTAGTCCAGGCAGAGGCTGTTGTCCTTGGTGTCGCGACGCAGCGTGGCCTTGACCTGGTCGGAGGCGCTGGCCTTCCAGAGCGCCTCGTTCTGCATGTCATCGAGCACGGCGGCCGGCGCGGCCAGCGAGGTCGCCAGCAGCACGGTCAGGGCAAGAACAGCCTTCTTCACTTCACGCTTCCCATCAACAGGCCTTGCATGTAGTACCGCTGCAAGGCCACGAACAACGCCAGCACCGGCAGCACCGTGATCACCGCGCCGGCCATCATCAATTCGCTGTCCTGCACGTGCTCGCGCGACAACGCCGCCAGCGCCACCGGCAGCGTGTGCATCTCGCCATCGGTCAGCACGATCAGCGGCCACATGAAGTCGTTCCAGCTGCCGAGGAACGCGAACACCGCCAGCGTCACCAGCACGGGCTTCAGCGTCGGCAGCACGATGTTCCAGAAGATGCGCCACTCGCCGGCTCCGTCCAGCCGCGCAGCCTCCAACAGTTCATCCGGCACGCCGCGCGTGTACTGCCGCACGAGGAAGATGCCGAAGATGCCCGCCATGCCGGGAATCAGCACGCCCATCCACGTGTTCACCAGCCCCATGCCCTTGAGCATCAGGAACAGCGGCAGCATGGCCACCTGGCCGGGGATCACCAGCGCGGCGATCAACAGCCCGAACACGCGCTCGCGGTGGCGGAAGCGCAGCTTGGCGAACGAGTAGCCCGCCAGGGTGTTGAAGCTGACCGAAACAAAGGTGCTGACGAGGGCCAGCCCCAGGCTGTTGATGAAGGCGCGCTTCAAGCCGCCGTCGCCCAGCAGCTTCTCGTAGTGCACGAGCGTGGGCTCGCGCGGCAGCAGCGGCGGCGGCAGGCTGGACGCGCTGCCCGCCGGCATCAGCGACACGCACACCATCCACACCAGCGGAAAGATCGCCAGCGCCGCGAACGCCCACAGCAGACCGTTGACCAGCAGCTTCTTCATGCCGCCTCTCCGGTGAAGCGGCGCTGCAGCGCGATCAGCCCCTTGCTGACCACCACGATGACGACGAACAGCACGAAGGCGACCGCCGAGGCCAGGCCCAGGTTCCACCACTTGAAGCCTTCGTCGTACATCAGGTACAGCACGCTCACCGTGCTCTGCAGCGGGCCGCCCTGCGTCATCACATAGGGCTCGGCGAAGAGCTGGAAGTAGCCGGCCGTGGTGAGGATGGCCACCATCAGCATCGTCGGTGCGATGTTGGCCAGTGTGACGTAGCGGAACTGCGCGAAAGCGCGCGCACCGTCCAACCGCGCGGCTTCGTACAGGTCGTTGGGCACCGCCTGCAGCGCGGCGATGAAGATGATCATGTTGCCGCCGAAGTTCTTCCACGCGGCGAACAGGATGATGGTGGGCATGGACCAGTGCGGGTCGCCCAGCCAGTCGATGGGATCGATGCCCAGCGACTCCAGCGTGTAGTTCACGAGGCCGTACTTGACGTGGAACAGGTAGCGCCAGATCACGGCAACGGCCACCAGCGTCGTCACCACCGGCGCGAACAGCGCCGTGCGCAGCAGCGGCTTGAAGCGCACCAGCTTGCTCTGCAGCAGCACCGCCGCAGCCAGCGACAGGCCGATGGACAGCGGCACGCCCAGCACGACGAAGTACGCCGTGTTGCCCAGCGCCTGCCAGAACAGCGGCATGGACAGCACGTGCAGGTAGTTGCTCAACCCCTGCCAGCGCAGGTTGCGCAGGTCGGCCAGCGCGTAGATGTCGAAGTCGGTCAGGCTGAGCGCCAAGCCGGCGAACACCGGCACGCCGAAGAACAGCGCGATGACGATCAAGGCCGGGGCGGCGAAGGCCCAGGCAGCGAGTGATTCGCGGCGGGCCGTCATGTCAGCACCCCGCTCGCCGGGTACGTCGAGCGATCCCCCGGGGGGATGCCGGTCCGGCTTGGGGCGGCCCGGCGCTCGGCCCGGGACTTATCGGCCCTGTCCAGCATCCACCGGCGCTTTTCCAGGATGCCGTCAACGCGCGCATCCAGGCCCCGCACGGCGGCGTCCACGCTCTCGCGGCCACCCACCACGCGCGCAGCGGCAAGCTGCATCTCCTGCATCACCCGCTCCCACTCGGGCACGGCCGGCGTGGCGCGCACGCGTTCCAGCTGGCGACGGAACGCGGCGGCGTGGCGGTCTTGCTCCAGTGTGGCGCCGCCCTCCAGCGGCATGGCCCAGGTGCTGCGCCGCGGCGGCAGGTCGCCGGTCAGCCGGTAGAACTGCAGCTGTACGTCGGGCCGGCTCAGGTAGCTGATGAGCGCCCAGGCTTCGGGCTTGTGGCGCGAGCGCGTGAACACCGCGAGGCTGGCGCCGCCGGCCACCGAGGCCCCGAGGCCGTTCGGGCCGGGCAGCTCGGCCGTGGTCCACGCGTCGCTCAGTTCGGCCGGCAGGCGGCGCTTGAACTCGCCGATGTTCCACGGGCCCGAGATGTAGAACGCGAACGTGCCGCGGCCGAACTCCTGCCAGACGTTGGCGACCTGGTTGTTCGTCAACCCCGGCGCATCGCCGCGCTCGAAGCGCTCGGCGTAGAAGCCTAAAGCGCGGCGGAAATCCGGCGACGAGAAGTTGCCGAAGCGGCCACCGTCACGCAGCACCTCGCCGGGCTGCTGCAGTGCCAGCGCCAGCAGCGGCTCGAACTCGTTGGTGGGCAGCAGGATGGGCGTGGCCATGCCGTGCTCGCGCAGGCGGGCCAAGGCGGTGCGCCACTCGCCCCAGCTCTGCGGGATGCGCGGCACGCCGGCACGCTTCAGCAGGTCTTGCCGCACGAACATCAACCGCGTGTCCACATACCAGGGCAGGCCCACGCGCTGGCCGTTCGGCGCATTGGTAGCCCAGATGCCGTCGAAGTAGTCGGCCGGCTGCAGCACGGGCGTGCGGGCGATCCACGCATCCAGCGGCTCCAGCGCGCCCAGCGCCTGCATCTCGGGCAGCCAGGTGTTGCCCACCTGCGCGAGGTCGGGTGTGGCGTCGCCGGCGAAGGCCGTCAGCAGCTTCTCGTGCGCCGCCGTCCAGGGCAGCTTCTCCACCTGCACGCGCACACCCGGGTGCTCGCGCTCGAAGGCCGGCATCAGCTCGGCGACCACCTCGGCCTCGCGGCCCATGGCCCAGAAGCGCAGCGTCGTCGTACCGCTGTCACGCGCACAGCCGGCGAGGGTGACGGCTGCAGCAGCGCTCAGGAGACTTCGACGACGCATCCTCAGCTCAACCCAGCCAGCCGCCCGTGAAGCCCGCGCGCTTGAGCCCCTTCACGAGGTGGGCGTTCTTGCGCATCACCTGCCAGATCAGTTCGCCGCGGTGGTTGCCCATCATGGCGAGCAGGGGGCCCTGGTCGATGCCCAGCATGTCGGTGTCCACCCAGCCCTTGCCGGGCTCGATGCGGCCATGTGTGAGCTTGACGTCGGGGTAGTTGAAGCTGGGGTTGAACGAGTCCCAGAACCCGTAGCGGCCCCAGGTGTGCGGGTGGCGCTCCTTGATGGTCATCAACGCGGGGATGACGATCTCCGGCGCGAAGGCGATGGAGCTGCCCGCGCCATAGGGCGCCAGCGTGCCGTCGTCGTACAGGCCCATGCCGCGGCCAGCGTAGCTGATGAAGCGGCGCTTCTCGATCTTGCCGGCCGTCGTTTTGTACGGCAGCTTGATGTCGGCCGGGCCGTCGCTCGCGGTCACGCCCCACACCTCGGCGCTGTAGCCCTGCCAGCCCAGCGGGTTGTCTTTCGCGTAGGCCTGCTGCGCGTAGGTGGCGCGGCGCGAGTTCTCGAAGTAGTCGAAGCCCTTGGCCGCCATGTAGCGGTCGCGGATGCCGCGGAAGTCCACCCAGCAGTGCGTGAACTGGTGGCCGAACAGCGGCGGGAAGCGCAGGAAGGTCTGGCCGTAACTCTCGCCCCAGCTGTGCTCGTCGTAGGTGCTGAGCCAGGCGTCGTACGCCTCGGGCTTCACCGGCCGCGTGGGCGAGGCGAGTGCCAGCAGGTAGACCAGCATGGCCTCGTTGTAGCCCTTCCAGTCGTTGAGGATGTGGCCCTTCTCGGGCGTCCAGCCGTGGCCGATGGAGGGCGGGCGCACCTGCGCCCACGCCCAGTCGACGCGGCCGTAGAGCTCGTCCACCAGCGCGCGGATGCGGGCCTCGTCGGCATGCTCGCCGTCGAAGTAGCTCTGCGCATGCAGCGCGCCCATCAGCAGCAGCCCGGTGTCCACGGTGGACAGCTCGCAGCGGCCGAAGCGCGTCCCCGTCTTCATGTCGAGGAAGTGATAGAAAAAGCCCTTGTGGCCGGCCACGCCGGTCTTGCCCGGGCCCTGCGGCAGGCTGGCGAAGAAGCGCAGCGTGGTGAGCGTGCGCTCGCGCGCCTGGGCACGGGTGATGTAGCCGCGCGCCACGCCCACCGGGTAGGCGCTGAGCGCGAAGCCCACGGCGGCGATGCTGGCGAACGACGGCGTGGGCCAGCGGTCCGGCGCAAGGCCGGTCTTGGCGTCGGTCGTCTCCCAGAAGAAGTCGAAGGTGCGGCGTTCGAGGTCGGCCAGGAACAGGTCGGCCGTGGAGGCCGGCGCAGGCGGGGCCTCGGCCCAGGCGGGCAAGGCCCCCGCCAGCGCGAGGCCGGCGCCTTGCGCCAGCAGGGCACGTCGGGTCAGTGAATCCATCATGAGCAGCGATTGTGGGAGCCGGGCTGCCGGCTCCCGGGGAGACAAAGGTCAGAACGTGTAGCTGGCGCCCAGCTTGAACTGGCGCATCGGGCCGCGGACGCCGGTTCGCTTGTCGAAGTCGGCGTTGTCACCACCCAGCGCATTCCTCGGCGGCGTGGCTGCGCCGCCGACCCAGTCGTTGTAGAAGCCCCAGTTGGCCGTGTTGAACAGGTTCAGCACATCGGCACGCAGTTGCAGCTCGCCGCCATAGACCTTGAAGTTCTTGGCCAACGCGAGATCCAACTGCTTGAACGTGTCGGAGCCACGAGGAACGGCGACGCACCCCGTTGGGATGTCAAAGCCCGTGGTGCAGTCGATCACACGCCTGGGCTGGCCATCGCCGACCGTCAGCTTGCCGGACAACTGCAGGCCCCAGGGCAGGCGATCCATCAAGCCGCCCACCACCAGACGGTGCTTCTCCGCATCCTTGGACGGCCTGAACCCATAAGTGCTCTTGCCGTATGTCCAGTCAAAGACGTCATCCGACCATTCGTTGTTGGTGGTCTTGGCATCCGTGTACGTGTAGGCCACGGTCATGCTCCATCCACTCGCCTGGGTGTAAGGCTTTTCCAGCGAAAGGAACAGGCTCGTCGCCTTGTTCTGGCCGACAAAGTCACCCAGCACCAGCGTCCCGAACCCACGCGGCGCACCACTCCAGAACGGGTTGATCGGGTTGGAGTTGCCGAACCCCCCGTTCGGGTCGCGATTGCCGTTGAACCAGATGAACTGGTTCTTGGCGTGAACCTTGGACACCGCGACGTCCATGTTCCACGCGCCCAGCGCCTGACGCACCCCCAGGCTCAGTTGATCGGCGAACGGCATCTTGAAGTCGTTCTTGATCATCCAGATCTCGCCACCGGGTGCTGCGTTCTTTTGAACCTCGTCGACGGCGTTGTTGGCCATCTTGCGGTCGTAGCTGCGGCCCCAGCCGCCATAGATCACCGTGGCCTTGTTGCCCAGCAGGTCGTACGACGCGCCAACCCGCGGCGCCAAAGCGCCCTTGAAGGCCTTTCGTGAGCTGCCGGTGGAGATGTAGTCGGCGATGTTGATCCCGCCCTTGGCCAGCGACTGCGCGTAGGTTTGCCCCGGCGGGGCCGTGATGCCGTCAACGGTGCGTCCGTCCAACGCATTCAACGCGGCTACACGATCTGCGGGCGTCACGTAATCGTTGTTGAGCATGTTGTCCTCATAGTCCCAACGGGCACCGAGGTTCAACTCCAACTGCTTGGTGATCTTCCAGTCGTCCTGCAGATAAATGCCGTACTGGTTGTTCTTGAGGTTGGCGGAGGCCGTAGGAATGGCGAGCCGGATGCTGCACTGATCGCTGGACAGGCCATTGCTGCTGACGTTGGTGCCGGTACAGGCAAGACCGTTGAAGTAGGGTTGACCAGTTGTGGTGTTCAACACGGTGTCGATGGCCGCAACGCGGAAAGCCGTACCGCTCAGGTCGTATTTCATCGACTTGAACTGCACCCCACCCTTGATGACGTGGCCAGCAAGGCCGGTGTAGGTGAGGTCGTCCTTCAGGTAGATGCCACTCTGGCGTCGATCCTGCGCATTGGGTGACCCCCCGGTGAAAAAGATGTCCTGAACGTTGTTGATCGCATTGGTCGGCGAGTACTTGTAGCGGACCAGCGATTCGCTCGAATCGGACTGCGGATTCCACTTGCTGCTTTCCCAGCCAGCGCGCGCCTCGTTCAGCCAGTTGTCGCCGGTGTACTCATGCGTCACATCCACCCGGTAGGAGTTGTTGTTGTTGTTGATGGCTGTCGTGGGTGCGAAGCGATCACCATCGACCGAATATCCCGTCTCCTTGCGCAGCGTCGTGGAGATGTCCAGACGCTGGCGGTCATCAATTTCCGCCGACAGCTTGCCGAATACCAAATGCTCCTTGAACTGCCCCTTGAATGAGCCTTGTTGCGCAATGATGGATGGAATGACGCCGGGATTGCCGGGGTACTTGTCCAGGTTCATCGCGGTGAGCTGCCGCGGCTTGTCCAGGGTCTTGCCGTCGTACGCCAGGAAGTAGTGCAGCTTGTCCGGCACGATGGCGCCGCCGATGCTGAAGCCGCCCTCGATCTGCTTGTTGGACGGCACCACAATGTCCTTGGCCTCGTCTTCCTTCTGAATGGGGCTCAGCGACGTCCAATTGCTGCCCGTGCGGTTGATGTATACGTTTCCATGCGTTTCATTGCCACCGGATTTGGTGACTGCCGAAATGGCCACGCTGGACACCTGGTCGTATTCGGCCTTGTAGTTCTGCGTGAGCACGCGGTACTCGGCGATGGCCGCCTGCGGGAAGGGGTTGCCACGGCTCGTGTCCTGGCCCGACACGCCGCCGCGCAGGATGTTGTTCTTCTGGCCGACGCCGTCGATGAATACGTTGACCGAGTCGATGTTCTGCGAGCCACCGCGCAGGCGGGTGTTGCCGCTGGCGTCGGTGTCGAAGCGCACGCCGGGGGCGAAGTCGGCCGCCGACAGGAAGTTGCGCGACGCCTGCGGGATGGCCTCGATCATCTTGTTGGACACCGTGGTGCCCACCTGCGAGTCGATGACGCCCTGGCGCTGCGAAGTGCCTTCCACCACCACGGTGCCGAGTTGATTGGTGGCTGCGTCAGCGCTGCTGCCCAGGTCGACCGTGGCGTTCTGGCCGACCGACAGCGTCACCAGGCTGCCGGTGGTGGCGCCACCGACGCGGATTTCGTACGTCCCGGGGTTGAGACCGACCAATACGTAGCCCCCACCTGACAGCGTCTTGGTGCGGTAGGTGTTGCCGTTGGCCTTGTTGACGGCGACGACATCGGTGCCCGGGGCGGCGACGGCGCCAGCCGTGGTGATGGTGCCTCGCACGGTGGCGTTGGCGGTTTGCGCCTGCGCGGGAAGCGCCGCGATCAACAGGCCGCTCAGCAGGCCCGCAGCGCAGAGGTGACGGGCGAGCAGCCGGGGCTGGCTGCGTGGGGTGCGAATGCTCATGGTTCGTTGTCTCCTGGTGGTCTTGTGTGGTGTGAACGGGAACTCAGGCATCGGCGGCGCCGCACGAGCGGCGCACCACCAATTGAACGGGCATGACGGTGGACTCGGCCGGGTCGCTGGCGGGCGGGGCGTCGAGCGCGTCGGCCAGCGCATCGAGCGCCTGGCTGCCGAGCGCGGCGATGGGCACGTGCATGGTGGTCAGCGGCGGGCTGACGTAGCGGGCGACCGGGATGTCGTCGAAGCCGGCCAGCGCGATGTCGCCGGGCACGCGCACGCCGGCCGCCTGCAGCGTGCCGAGCAGGCCGATGGCCATGATGTCGTTGGCGGCGAAGACGGCGTCGGGCCGCTCGGCCGCGGGCAGCGCCAACAGCGCCGTGCCGGCGCGCTCGCCGGCGGTCTCGGAGAAGTCGCCGTCCAGCAGCCAGGGCTCCACGCCCAGCGGCAGGCCCGCGCGGTAGCCACGCTCGCGCTCGCGGGCCTCGAAGTTGGCCAGCGGCCCGCCGAGGAACGCGATGCGGCGCCGCCCGGTCTTGACGAGGTGGGACGTCATCTCGCGCGCACCGCCGAAGTTGTCGACGGCGAACACACGCTGCGGCGCGGACCGCACGCCGGAGTTCAGCAACACCGCCGGCAGCGTGGGCGGCAGGTTCTGCGACAGGAAGTCGTCGTCGGCATGGGGTGACATGACGATGAGGCCATCCACCCGGCCATTCATCGCACGCAACGCCGCGGCGGCCTCGGTGGCGTCGTCGTGCGAGCTGGACAGCAGCAGATGCAGGCCGCGCGCGCGGGCGGCTTGGTCGATGCCGCGGATGAGTTCGGAGAAGAACTCGCCGTGCAGGTCGGGCAGCAGCGCGCCGATGGTGTCGGTGCGGCGCGTGATGAGGCTGCGCGCGGCACCCGACGGGCTGTAGCGCAGCTCACGGGCGATGTCGACGATGCGCTGCCGCGTGTCGGGCAGGACGTTGGTGGCACCGTTCAGCGCGCGGGACACGGTGGCAACAGAGACACCGGCTTCGCGGGCGACGTCCTTGATGGTGGCGGGGGTGGTCGTCATCTACGGTCAGAGGTTGGCGCCTTGCGAGGCGATGACGTCGGCATAGAAGCGCGCGCTGGCCTTCGGCGTGCGTTCGAGCGTCTGGAAGTTCACGTGCACCAGGCCGAAGCGCTTGGCGTAGCCCAGCGCCCACTCCAGGTTGTCAAACATCGACCAGGCGAAGTAGCCGCGCATGTCGGCGCCGCGGACCATCGCGTCCTGCACCGCGGCGATATGGGTGCGCAGGTAGTGCACGCGCAGCGGGTCGTCGATGCGGCCGTCCACCGCGGCGGGCGGGTCGTAGAAGGCGGCGCCGTTTTCCGTCACGTACAGCGGCAGGCCGCCGTAGCGCTCGTGCATCCACACCAGCGTGTCGGCCAGGCTTGGCGGGTGAAGCTCCCAGCCGGTCTCGGTGTAGATGCCGCCGGGCTGGCGCTGCGGCGCCACGGGCACCGGCCAGGCCTTGGGGTCGTGGCGCACCACGGCTCGGGTGTAGTAGTTCAGGCCCAGGAAGTCGATGGGCTGCTTCAGCGCCGCCACCTCCGCCGCGGGCCAGTCGGGCCAGGCCTCGCCCAGCACCTCGCGCAGCTCGTCGGGATAGGCGCCAAGCAGCGCGGGGTCGAGGTACTGGCGGTTCATGTACGCGTCGGCCAACGTCGCGGCATGGCGGTCTGCGTCGGTCGCATCGGGCGGCAGGTGCTTGGGCTCGATGTTCACCACGAGGCCGATCTGGTGCTTGCCGGTGGCGCGGTACGCCTGCACGCCCTTGGCGTGCGCCTGCATCAGCCGGTGCGACACGATGGCCGCTTCAAACGCGCTCTTGTGGCCGGGCGCCAGCGCGCCGTGCATGTAGCCCTGATCGGCAATCACCCACGGCTCGTTCAGCGTGACCCACAGCTTCACGCGGTCGTCCAGCGCCTTGAAGCAGACCTGCGCGTAGTCGGCGAACCAGTCGGGCATGTCGGGGTGGGTCCAGCCGCCGCGGTCGTCCAGCACGGCGGGCAGGTCCCAGTGGTAGAGCGTGGCCATGGGCTGGATGCCGTTGGCCAGCAGTTCGTCCACCAGTCGCTCGTAGAAACCCAGGCCGGCCGCGTTGACCTTGCCGCGACCTTCCGGCAAGACCCGGCCCCAGGCGATGCTGAAGCGGTAGGCGGTGAGGCCCAGTTCGCGCATCAGCGCGACGTCGCCCTTCATGCGGCGGTAGTGGTCGCAGGCGACGTCGCCCGTGTCGCCACCGGCCACGCGGCCCGGCGTGCGCACGAAGCGGTGCCAGTTGCTGACGCCGGCGCCATCGGCCAGTGGCGAACCTTCGATCTGGTACGCGGAAGTCGCGCAGCCCCAGAGGAACCCAGGGGGGAACGGTTGTCTCATCCGTGTTGCCGGCTGCATTTGCACGCGCCGGTCTGCTGGCTTGTCATGTAAACGTTTACACGCATTCTTTTCCGAAGCGGCCAGTGACGTCAACAACGTGTTTACCCGGCGCAACGCCCCATGTGGGGAGCCGGGCGGCAGCAGCCGAGCCATTGACCTCGTCCGCCGCGCTCGCCAGCCGGCCATCGGCCACCAGAGAAGCCGGCACCGGCACCATGAAAATCGCCCCGCCGGGCTCGAGCCGGCGGGGCGTGGTGAGGTGTGCAGCGCGTGGGCGCGTCAGTCGGCGTACTGGCCGGCGGCCTTGATGATGGGCGTGAGCTTGTTGATCTCGGACTCGACGAACTTCTTGTGCTCGGCACCACCGACGCGGTTGTCGCTGATGACGACGGCGCCCAGGGCTTCCTGGCGCTTGATGAAGTCGGCATCCTTCAACGCGGCCCGCAGGGCGGTGTTGACCTTGTCAACCACGGCCTTGGGCGTGCCCTTCGGGGCGTACAGGCCGTGCCAGATGGTGATGTTGAAGCCCTTGACGCCCGACTCGTCCGCCGTGGGCAGCTTGGCCAGCGGGCCGCTGGTGAGGCGCTTGCTGGACATCAACGCATAGGCCTTGACCTTGCCGGCCTCGATCTGGCCGGTGGTGTTGGTGGTCTGGTCGCACATGATGTCGACCTGGCCGCCGAGCAGGTCGTTCATGGCCGGCGCGGTGCCCTTGTACGGCACGGTCGTCATTTCCGTCTTGAGGGCCGATTGGTACAGCAGCCCGCAAAGGTGCGACGCCGAACCCACGCCAGCGTTGGCCAGGTTGATCTTGCCCTTGTTGGCGTCCAGCCACTTGGCCAGTTCGGCGTAGTTGTTGGCCGGCAGCGTGGGGCGGCCGATCAGGGTCATGGGCACTTCGTTGACCATGCCGAGGTACTCGAAGTCCTCCAGGGTCTTGTAGGGCAGCGAGCGGTACAGGGCCGGCGCCGTGGCGATGCCGATGTGGTGCAGCAGCAGCGTGTAACCATCCGGCGCGGCCTTGGCCACCTTGTTGGCGCCCAGCGTGCCGCCGACGCCACCGAGGTTTTCGATGATCAGCGTGGCGCCCATGGGCTTGCGCAAGGCCTCGGCCAGGTCGCGTGCCACCTTGTCGGTGGGGCCGCCGGCCGCGAACGGCACGACGATGGTGACGGGCTTGTCGGGGTATTGGGCCAGGGCAGGCAGGCCGGCCAGCAGGCCCGCGGCGAGCAGCAGGGAAGTGCGCATCAGGGATGTCTCCAAACGGTTAGCGACGGTCTTCAATGAGTTTGCCGTCGTTCGGCAGGCTGCCGGGTGGCAGCAGTTCTACCTCAACGCGCAGTTTGGACAGGTCCCTGACAGTCTGCATCAGGCTTTCCACGAGGCCGGGGGTTGTGGGTTTCCACATTTCACCCCGCATTTCCACCTGCAGCGCCGCCTGGTCCTGGGCGAGTTCGCCGCTGATGACGAGGCGCGCGCGCGCCACGTCCGGGTGGCGCTTCAACACCTCGGCCACCTGCCCCGCGTGCACGAACATGCCGCGCACCTTGGCGGACTGGTCGGCCCGGCCCAGCCAGCCCCGCAGCCGCTGGTGGGTGCGCCCGCAAGGACTGGCACCCGGCATCACGGCGGAGAGGTCGCCCGTGGCGAAGCGGATCAGCGGATAGCCCGGGCTCAGCGTGGTGACGACCACCTCGCCCACCTCGCCGTCCGGCAGCGGGTCGCCCGAGCCGGGTCGCACGATCTCGACCAGGATGCCCTCGGCCAGCACCAGCCCTTCGCGGGCGGCGGTCTCAAAGGCGATGAGGCCGAGGTCCGCCGTGGCGTAGCACTGGTAGACGTCCACGCCACGCTCGGCGAACCACGCCACCAGCGCCGGCGGGCAGGCCTCGCCGCTGACCAGCGCGCGCTGCAGCCACGGCAGCGCGTGCCCGCCTTCGGCCGCCTTGTCGAGCAGGATGCGCAGCAGGCTGGGCGTGCCGGCGTAGGCCTCGGGCTGCAAGTCCAGCAGGGCCTGCAACTGCAGTTCGGTGTTGCCCACGCCGCCTGGCACGCTGGCCGCGCCGATGGCCCGCAGGCCGGCTTCCATCATGGCGCCGGCCGGTGTGAGGTGGTAGCTGAAGCCCACGTGCGCCAGCTGCCCGACGCGGATGCCCGCCGCATGCATGGCCCGGGCGATGCGCCAGGGGTCCAGCGCATCGGCGTCCGGTTCGGGCTCGTACAGGGGCCCGGGCGACTGGAAGATGCGCCGCGGCGCACCCGCGGCATAGCCCCCCAATCGCAGCGAGCGGCGCGCCGACTGGGCGGCGGCGAGGCTGCTCTTGCGGGTCAGCGGCAGCGAGGCCAGCGCCTCGCGCGACGTGATGGCCGCGGCATCAACGCCCGCCAGCAACTCGGTGTACGCCGGGCTGCTGGCCTGCGCGTGGGCGACCTGCGCCGACAACGCCGCCAGCAGCGCCGCCTCACGCTCGGCAGGGTCGCGCGTCTCCAGCGCGTCGTAGAAGGTGTCGCCGCTCACCGGTCGTCCTTCCAGCGCAGCAGGCGGCGCTTGATCTCGTCCTGCAGCTTGCTGGCATCGGCGGCGCTCTTCAGCGTGAACGCGTCCCATTCGGGCGTGCGCGACGGGCGTTTGGCGAGTTGCGCGGTCACGGTGCCGTCGCCGACCGCGAGCTTCATCACGAGGTTACCAGCCAGCAGCCAGCCTTCGCTGCGCTCCGTCAGCGCCTGGTCACGCGCGAAACGCTTCAGCGTCAGCAGCGTGTTGTCGACATTGAAGGCCGGTAGCGCGATGTTCCAGTCGTCATCGCTCATGCCAACCACCTCTTGCGCCGCTTGTAGCTCTTCACGTCCTTGAAGCT
>SXGQ01641773.1_pt1 | contig 22342 bp, 15 predicted proteins | sample 3178371 | NCBI WGS metagenome assembly SXGQ01 (sample SAMN11356859, study PRJNA531348) | freshwater metagenome | isolation source: freshwater sample F1-20 | place: China: Fuxian Lake, Yuxi | collected 2017-12-25 | reverse complement strand
GGCTGCATTCCCGAAAAAACGGGACGCGAAAAGAAGCATATTGCCGCACCGTTTGGCAATAGTTTCGTGGAAATTATTTCGACGCCAGTTCGTTGATGAGCATTTTGAGCGTCACGCGTCCGACAGTCTCCAAGCTCGCTGCGCTCAGTTTGTCGATGGTGTCACCGCCCGTGTGCCATACCGAATAATCGAAATCGATGATGTCCATCGCCGGAATCCGCGCGGATTTTGCAATCGGGACGTGATCATCGAGGATCGATTGGTGGAAAAAGCTGAAGTGTTTCCGGAAGCCGAGCTGTTCGGCGGCTGTGAAAAGTGATCCGGCAAGGTTCTTGGGGGTATCGGAGGGAAGCGTGACGGTGAGATTCTTGTCGCCGATCATATCCCACACGAGGGCGAAGCGATACTGGCTGGCCTTGTCGCGAATGGTCTTCGCATAGTAGCGGCTGCCGACAAGGCCGTCGGGCCCGAGAACCGCGTCGCTGAACTCCTCCACGGCTTCCTCTCCGTCGAAAAAGACCAGTTCGATGCGGCTCGCAAATGCGGGCTCGGTTGCGAGAACGCGGGCGAGTTCGAGTAGTGCGCCGGTTGAGCTTCCTGCATCGTTTGCGCCGACGAAACGAATTCCGCTCATCAGCTTGGTGTCGTAGTGGGAACCGATGATTACCTGCTGGGTCGTGCGCAATGCAAGCTGGCCGGTCGAAGAGGGGAATCTCGCGATGATGTTTGCGTAGCGAATGCTCCCGCGCCCCGGCACCGGTGTTTCGTCAAACTCCTGCCGCTCCGGCTCCCAGCCGTGTCCGGTTAGTGTGGAGATGATGTGCTGGCGCGCTTTTTCGATTGCTGCGGAGCCGCTCGGGCGTGGTCCGAATTCTACCTGCTTCAGCACTTCGCTGAGCGCCTTGTCGCCGGAAAATTGCTTCCACAGATCCTGAGAAACGGTGACCTGCTGAGGTTTGGCGGGCTGTGTGCCGGATTGTGTTTGCTTTGGTGAATCACCGCAAGATGCCAGAACCGCGGCACAAATGGCGGCGAGGATGCGCGGGACTTGATACTGTAGCGGGTGCACGCGCGCTACTCCTCAGGAAGGCCGAGCACTTTGAGGATTCGGCCGAGATCGTCGTTGCCGTAATACTCGATCTCGATGCGACCCTTTTTCTCGCCATGGAAAACGCTGACCTGCGTTGCGAAATGCTGCCGAAGACGGTTCTGGAGATGAGCCACGGCGGGTTCCACCTGCGGTGCGCTCGCCGCGCCGCGCTTCGGTTTGTGAGTTCCGTTCCCTGCGAAGTGGTCGGCCATTAACTGCTCGGCCCCGCGCACTGTAAGGCCGCGGCGCAGTGTTTCCTCGGCGAGTTTCACTTGTTCGTCCTGCGACTTTGCTCCGAGCAAAACCTTTGCGTGTCCGACAGAAAGACGCTCCTGTACGACCCACGTTTGCACTTGCGGATGCAGTTCGAGCAGGCGCATCGAGTTTGCGACGGCTGCACGGCTCTTACCGACTTTTTGCGCAATATCCTCCTGCTTTAGTGAGAAATCTTTGGCCAGCCGCGAGAATGCACGCGCTTCTTCGATCGGGTTCAGGTCTTCACGTTGGAGGTTCTCGATCAGGGCGAGTTCCAGAACGTCCTGGTCGGTTGCGGAGCGGACGATGATTGGCGCGTCCTTCAGTCCGACCCGTTGCGCGGCCCGCCAGCGCCGTTCTCCGGCGATGAGTTCGAGTTTGTCGCCGACCTTCCGGACAATGAGTGGCTGCATGATGCCCTTTTGCCGGATGCTCTCCGCGAGTTCCTGAATGTGCTCGTCGCGAAACTCCGTGCGCGGCTGCCACGGCGAAGGAACGATTTGCTCCAAAGAAACCATCTGCACGCGCTCGCCGTCCTCTTCGCGAGGAGTGGGCGATGCGACGCGCGGATTGATGAGGGCGCTGAGACCTTTTCCGAGTGCGGGCTTTACCATAACGCATGAAGTCGTACGTGGTCGCCGTGCGGCGGGCAATTCCGAATCCAAACGAATGCGAATGACTGGGACGCCGTGCCGAAGTAATGACTGTGCGTGCTGTTTCAAAAACTACGCGTAATTCTTGATGCCACACCACGGGCGGCCGCGGTGAACATGGCCTTCGACGAGGTTCTGCTCGCGAGTGTTACCGTGCCGGTCCTGCGCATTTACCGATGGCTGAATCCGGCGATCAGTTTCGGCTACTTTATCCGCTACTCGTCCGTGCCGGATGACGGTCGCGAGCGTGTGCGCCGCATGACGGGGGGGGGCGTCGTGGAGCACGGTGCGGATTTGACCTATTCACTCATCATTCCTCACGGCCACGCTTTGGAATCAGTGCCGCCGCGTGATTCATACCGCGTCATTCATGAAGCGATAGCGGTCTGGCTTCGCGCGCGAGGTATTGGCTCCGCGCTGGCGCCTGCGCAGCAAAGCGGACCTGCGCAGGTTTGCTTTCAGAGCGCTGCGGAATCCGATCTGATTTCAGAAGGACTGAAAATCGCCGGTGCCGCACAGCGGCGGACGAAGGCAGGATTGCTCCATCAAGGCAGCGTGCTTTGTGAACGCATCTTGGAAACGGATCGGCGCCGCTTCCCGTCGGCGTTTGTCAGCGAATGGAATGCTGAATGCGCTGACGGCCAGACTGTAATCGCCGCGGAGGAACTTGCCTCGCGAAAATACGCATTGGATTCATGGAACCGAAGGGTCTGATTAGACACCGCGGGGCCGGTGTGAATCAGTTTACGTAAGCGGATTCGTTCGAGAAGAGCAGCGCGTGCGTGTAAGCCTCCCAAGGTGAGAGCGGCTTGCGCTCGATGATTCCGCCATCATTGATGATCGTCATCATCGCGTCATTGTCGCGGGCGCGACGTTCTTCGATTCGCTTGGTGATGGCTGCTGCTTTCTTCGCAAGCTCCGGTGCGAGCGCGTCGACTTCGGGTTGCTTCTTTGCTTCGCTTTGAATGAATGCCATGCCGAGTTGGATTTCGGCCGGCTTCGGCTGGCGTTGGAACAACACTCGGTAGATCGAAACAATTTTCCGCAAATCGGGCCCGGCGTTTTTCACCTCCGGACGCTCCACGACCCGACGCGCCACGTCAATGGCCATCGGGCTGTTCATGAGGAAGAGCGCCTGCTGAGGGACAACAGTCGTGGTCCGCTTCGAGTTCGGCATGTCGGGGTCGGCGAAGTCGAAATGGCCCATCAATTCGGGTACATTGCCGCGGTCGATGTATCCGTAGATTGAACGGCGATAGATGTACGGCTCGTCGGTGATGTTGACGGGCTGGCCGCCGAGCTTTGGATCGAGGCGACCGGAGAATACAAGCATCGAGTCACGAATGGCCTCAAACTCAAGACGGCGCACGTTGGCGCGCCAGAGCAGTCGGTTGTCGGGATCGATGACGGAGTATTCGTTCCGTGCACGCTCGCTGTTTGCCTCGCTGCTGATTTGGTAAACGTTCGAGAGCATGATGAACTTGTGGAGGCGCTTCAGGCTCCAGTTGCCCGCCTTTTCATCGACGAACCAACTTGCGAGGAAATCGATCAACTCCGGGTGAGACGGAGCCTCACTCATCACGCCGAGGTCGTCGGGCGTGCGCACGAAGCCTTCGCCGAAGTGGTGCAGCCAGACGCGATTTACGAGAACGCGGGCTGTGAGCGGGTTGTCCTTCGATACAATCGATTTTGCGAGTTCGAGCCGTCCGCTGCTTCCGCGAGGGAAGGCCTTTGCCTGATGGCCGGGGGAAAGGATGTCGAGGAACCGACGCTCCACCTTGTCGCCCGGCGTTCCCGCCTGACCGCGAAGCAGGATGTTTGAATCGGTGGGCTTTTCCTTGTCGAGCATCACCATCGCGCGCTTCGGAGCACCGGGGTGGGTGAGGTCGAGTTCGTTCATCTTCGCGAAGACGAAACGGGCGCGGCCGGTCATCTGCACAGCCCATCCTCCTGTCGCATCACGAATCCAGTCCATCGTCGCCTTCGGTGCCGTGGTGAGCATGAAAGGCCCGTTCATGATTTCGATTTCGTCGGGCGTGAATCCCTCGATCTTGTCGCCGGTCGCGTTCTGGTATGCCTTCACGTAGCCGGGCATTTTCGCAGCGTATTGCTGGAGAATCGTGTTGTACACGCCATAGACCTGATCCATCGAGGCGGGCTTCGCAGCTTCCAGAGCCTTGGTGATGATCGGGTTGTAGCGTCCGCTGAGGCGAACCTCCTTGAGCACGAGCGGTCCGTGGGTGTTCCACTCGCTGCGCTTCACGTCCTTGAATTCGCTGATCGGGCCAAAGAAGCGGTTGTTTGCGTTGAGAACGCGCTCGTAGAAGTTCGCGAGCACGTTGTCGAGTTGCTCGCTCGTAACGAGGCGCTCGCGCTCCAGGATTGCGGCTTCCGAGCGGTCGCGGCGAAGCACCGCGGCCTTGAGATATTGGGTTGGCTTGCTCGCGAAGAGGCCGAGCCAGTGCTCGACTTCACGGTAGTAAATTTCGCGATTCTCTTTTTCGATCGCCTTTTTCTTTGTCTCGTAATCCGCGAACTGTGCAGCATTCGGCGGCGCGATGAGCGGTTTCTGAGTCGGCTCGGTGCTCGAATTGAAGATGCCGTGAAGGGCGTAGTAATCCTTCATCGAGACTGGGTCGAACATGTGGTCATGGCAGCGTGCGCACGAGACCGTGAGCCCGAAGAAGGCCTTCGAGACCACGTTGATGCGGTCATCAATGTTGTCGTTATTGTTGTTCGAACGCTCTCCGACGGTCAGGAATCCGAGCGCTGCGAGGTTTGGATGACCGGGAAGGAAACTCTCCGAAAGGCCAGCCGCGCCACCACTGCCGCCCATCATCGCATCGCCGCTCATCATGGCCATTGAGTCGCCCGCCATCATCGCGGGTGCCATTGAGGGAGCGGCAGGTGTCGCTGCCGGGGCGTTTGATGCCGGTGCGGCGGGCGTAGTCGCGGGTTTTGGCGTGGAGCCGGGGCCTTTGTTCAAGCCGAGCGGATCGACTTTTGTGAGATCGACCTTTGCGAGTTGTGGCTTCGCTCCGGTGGCAGGCGTGGCTGCGGCAGATTGAGCACCCGCCTTTTTGAGAGGATAGAGGAAATCGGCCGCGAGTTGCTCTGTGATGAACTCATTGTATGGCTTGTCCTCATTCATCGCGCGGATGACATAGTCGCGGTACGTCCACGCATGCGCGTAACGGTAATCGGTGCGGCCGTTGTTGGTATTCGCGTCGCCGCCGACGGTGTCCGCATACCGGGCGCTGTCGAGCCAGTGACGCCCCCAGCGCTCGCCGTAGTGAGGGCTTGCGAGCAGGCGGTCGATCACTTTTTCCCAGGCGTTCGGTGCGGAATCCATCACGAACGCCTCAACCTCGGCCGGGCTTGGCGGCATGCCGATAAGGTCGTAGTAGGCACGCCGCAGCAGGGTTTCGCGTGTAGCGGCCTGCATGGGAACCATGCCCTTGGCGTCGAGTTTCTCCAGGATGAAGTTGTCGATTGGCGTGCGCACCCAACCCGCGTTTTTCACTTTCGGAATCGGGATGGATTTGTAGTGCTTCACCGGCTGGAACGCCCAGTGTGCGCGGGCTTTGTCGGTCATGCCTGTGAGTTTCGTGGCCTTCGCTGCCTCTTTGCGCGGGTCCGGAGCACCCATTTTGATCCACTGCTCAATGATCGCGATTTCCTCCGGCTTCATTTTGCCACCCTTGCTCGTCGGCGGCATTTGCATGTCCGGATCCTTGTAGGTCATCGCCACATAGATGAGCGACTTCGATGGGTCGCCGGGGACGATTCCTTTCCCAGTGTCGCCGCCTTTCAGCGAGGCGTCCCTGGTGTCGAGTGTGAGCCCGCCTTTGCTCTTTCCCTGCTCAACGCTGTGGCAGGAGTAGCAATTGTTGGCGAGCAGCGGGCGCACTTTCTGTTCGAAGAAGTCGAGCTGTTCTTTGGTCGGGTCCGCAGCGAAGACGGGTGTGGCTGCGGCGATCATGCCTGCAAGAAGGAAGCGGTTGTTCATAATTTGGAGTGGAGATGCACAGCAATTTTTAGCCCCGCCCGCAGGGAAATCAACAGAGAACAGGGCCGTTTTTATATTCTGCCGGACTGTGTCCCGCAAAAAAACGGAGCGTCCGCCGGCGATAGATTTTTTCGGCAGGTGAGGGAGTTGACAAGCGATGGCCTTCTCAACTACGTTCCCGCCCGCCTTTCAGGGGTCATTATGCTCCTCAACCGACACGTTCTCGTTTTGAACAGGCTGTGGCAGGCGATTCACGTCTGCACCGCCCGGAGGGCTTTTTCTCTTCTGTGCCAGGGGCACGCCCAGGTGGTTCACACCGACGATGGGAGTTTCACCACGCACGATTTCGAAAGCTGGCGTGATTTGAGTGAGCGCCAGCCGGATCCGAATATGGTCCAGACGTCCCGCTGGCGGATTCGGGTCCCGCGGGTTATTCTGCTCGTGCTGTTTGATCGTATGCCTCGAAAAGAGGTGAAGTTCACGCGCCACAACATCTTCGAGCGCGACCGGAATACCTGCCAGTACTGCGGCAAGGTGTTCGACCGAAAGGACCTCAATCTCGATCACGTATTTCCGCGGGACCGAGGCGGACCGATGACTTGGGAAAACATCGTCTGCTCATGCATAAAGTGTAATACCAAAAAGGCCAATCGGACGCCGGAGCAGGCGGGAATGAGGCTTATTCGGAAGCCGGAGCGTCCGAAATGGCGGCCGTTTGCGCACCTCACATTCGGCGCGGAGGCGCACGAAAGCTGGAAGCATTTCGTGGACTTTGCCTATTGGAACGTGGAATTGACGTAACTCAATTTCCCGTGGACCTGAGTATCTCGGAGGTTGAATCCCTGTTCGGAATATGGCGCACTACGTTTCATGAAGTCGCTTCTCGCCACAATTTTGTTCCTCGCATCATCGGTCCTCTCAATCGCTCAGATCAGCCCTGTTCGTATGGACGTCGTCCAGCGCCAGAAGACGGACAGTAGCGGAAAGTCGAACGAGTCGAAAAAGCAAATTCGTTCACTGGAAATCACACTTCAGAACTTCTCGCGGGAGAACCACGACGGGCTGGAGGTAAAATATTGGTTCTTCTCAAGAGGTGTGAAAAGCGGGGACACCTCGGTGCTCAAGCAGGGTGAGCGAAAGGTATCCCTCGCGGCCGGGCAGAAGCAGATCGTCGAAAGCGAGCAGGTGGCCTCCTCGTTTACTGAGGACCACTACAAGGTCGAAAACAAGAAAGGCGGGAAGGGTTCCAATGGTTCCACAAGACAGAGTATTTCGAAGGTGGAGGGTTCCGGCGAGCGGATCGTCGGATACGGTGTACGCGTCTCGTCTGGAGGAAAGGTGCTCGCCGAGACTTTCAGTCCGCAGGGACTGAAGGAGAAAGTGCGATAAAGACCTCTATTTAGCGGACGGCAAAGCCCGTCGATGCCCGCTGCGCAAGCGTTGCAGGACGGAGGATTTTGACTGGTCCGGAGGGAAGCCCTTCTCGGACCTGCCGGTCCGCCTCGCCAGCCGCTGCGGAGATCAGATCCTCGACGGAGGAAATCACGGCGGTGACCGGGATGATGCTCGGAAGCGGATTGTCGTGATCAGTGAGTGCGAGCACGCTCAGTTTTTGCGGTACGGCGATTCCGCCGCGTGCCGCGCTTGCGATGACGCCGCAAGCAGAAAGATCGCTGAGACAGAGCAGTGCTGAGGGAGCCGTGCGACCAGTCAGTGATTGCAACGCAGCGCACCCTGCTTCAAACGAAAGATCACCGTGGAAAATATCCTGTGCTGAAACCGCGATTCCGTTTTCCGGTGCGGCGATTCCAATCGCCCGGTTCATCTCCGCAAGGCGCGGATCGGGGCTGCCAAATGGTCCGCCGACGATTCCGATATTTTGGTGGCCGAGTTCCGCGAGGTGGGAAAGCGCGAGATTTGCGGCATTTGCGTAATCCGGCAAAACGCTCGTGGTGCCGGTGACATGCGATTCGTGGCCGACGACGATCACCGGATATCCGCGGCGTTGGATCAGCTTGCAGAGCGAGGGGTTTGGCGCGCCGACGCAGATGAACTTTGAAGCCGTGCCGTTTCGAATCGCAACCGGCAGAACCGTTTCATCGGAACCATATTCCAGGGTTTCGGAATATCGCGCGATTCCGATGCCGCGCGACTGAGTGTAGGCGAGCAAAGCGTTGGCGGCACGGGTGACGAATGAGTGTGCTAGGCCGCCGGGTAATTTATCCGAAACGAGCAGGCACGTGTCGCCAGTCTCGGGATACATGCGGACTTCGGCGCGCAGATCGTTTGGGATGTAACCAAGTTCGCGGCACACTTTGAAAACCCGCTCACGGGTTTTATCACTCACGCGGATTCCGTAGTCGCGGTCATTAAGCAGGGAGGAAATCGCGCCCTGCGAAACTCCGGCCATTTTGGCGATCGTGGCCATGGTGATCGGCTTCGACGATTCACCAAATGGTTTCAGTGGCCTGAGTGGACCCGCTGGGTTACCTTGGCCAAGGGATTCACCCTCCATCGGTAGATTCATGCCGGACACATTGAGCAAGCGGGAATCTTTCTCAAGAAAAAACCCTGCCTCTACTCGGAAATCGTGTGCGCGAGCCGGAGAATTGGAGCAATTCTTTATCCACCTCGCAATCGAGACTCTTTACTGCGCAGACTGGGGGAAAACCGATGACACGGATGTGTAAGAAAACGGCTTCTCCAGAAACGTCCAAGGGGCTTCCATCGGAAACTGCCGCATCAATTCGCTTTTTAGCATGCCGGACGACAGGACAATCCGGACGTCCGGTTGAATACCGCGGATAATTTTTGCAGCATCCGGTCCAGTTCGGCGCGGCATCTGAACGTCGAGCAAAACGGTGCCTATTTCGCGGGGGTTCGCTTTGAATATATCAACTGCCTCTTCGCCATCCCGGGCGACGAGTACACGGAAACCGTTTTTTTGGAGCATTACGGTAAGAAGTGCGCGAATACCGGTTTCGTCATCTGCGAGAAGAACAGTCCGCTTTCGATCGACGGGCTTCGTGCAGGCCTGCTGTAGATTTTTCATGGGGTAAAGTATTTATCTCTACCTCATCCGCAAGAACGGGGTTGTTAAAGTATTGTAAACGTCTGGTTGGAATTTGAGTTTCGGTGAGAACTGCGAGTTCGTCATGCACAAGGCGAGGGATTGGCGGTGCTTTTGCCTAGCTGATCGGCTGAGAGCGGGGCACTGCCGCAAATTTCCGGCCGAAATGTTTGCGCCTCTTTACTGGCCGGTAACCGGCCGTTCACCGGCGCAGAAGCACGATCCCTCTACTTTAATCCCGGCCTTTATAAGGGCGCCGGATTACTCGACGCCGTCCTTCGGAGGTTCTGGCAGGAAGTGAGTAAGAATCGCCCCGATCAAGGCATACGCACCGGCGACAAAGGCTCCGATAACCGCCATGCGGGCCGGGTTAGGTTGTGCGGAGGCTGACAAAGTGATAGTGATCCATGCGGCTGCGGTTCCAAGTACGCGGCCGCCGATATTTGCGGCGAAACTTTCGCCGGTTCCCCGCAGGTGAACGGGGAAGACGAGGGGGATGTAATTGCCCCAGAAACTGAACTGCGCGACAGTCAGCACGCCGGCGACGAAGATGCCCGATTTGATTAATCCGAGACTGTCAGCGTTGCCGAGTTGTCCGGAGATCCACCAGAAGAGCAGGGGAACGTAAACAAGAGATGGAATCTGAAATACACGGAACAATGTGCGTCGGCTTACAATTCGCACCGCGAGAACTGCGAGGATGAATCGTCCCGCAAGCCCGCCTATTTCCTGCCAGAATGTGACACCGGCAACCATCTCGTCGCTCGCATTTCCCGCGGCCTGGCGCATCGTGCGCTGCGCTTCCGGTTCGGGTTTTCCGGCTGCTTTCGCCTCGGTCATGGCCGCTTTGCCTTTCGCCTTGGCCTCTGCCAGAATGGCAACATGGCCGGCTTCCACCGGTGTATTGAGTTTCTGCGCTCCAATAATCTGTGGCAGTTGCTGTATCGCGCCAAATGCGATGCCGTAGCTCGCCGCGAAAACTAGCGTCGTGAGAATGGTGGTCCTTCGCAGTTCCGGGCTGAATAGAGCTGCAATGCTCGGGCGTTTGAGAGTGCCGGTTTCGCGTTTCTTTGCCCAAACCGGAGACTCCGGCAGAAACGGGCGGATAATGATAAGCGGAAGAGCGGGCAGAACGCCGGAAATCAGCGTGTAGCGCCACGCTTCGTGCCCGCCGTGAATGGCGGGAAGCGAAAGAGCCCACTTCGCGGCTAGGATATTTGCGCCTGCGACCATCAGGCCTCCAAATGATGAGAACGCCTGCGTATAGCCGAGCACCTTTTCGCGCTGATGTGCATCGGTAAAAATCTCCGCGAGCCACGCAACCGCAGCCACGAATTCGACGCATACCCCGATAAACACAAGGCAACGGAAGAAGAGGAGCTGCTCCAGGCTGGTCGCGTAGCCTGCCGCGAACGCCGCGAATGCGTAAAGCAGGATGCTGAACGTCAGCACCCGCCGCCGTCCGAGCAGGTCGGTAAGATACCCGCCGAGCAGCCCGAACACACCGCCTGCAAGGGCCGGCACGAAGAAGAGCGTCCGTGCCCATTGCACATATTTCTCCCCGCCCGGCGACCACATCTGAATCGCTTCCAGACGGGGGACGCCTGACGCCACGAGCGCGTCCACGAGTGGCGCGGAAAGCGAGGCCATAGCGGGCTTGATGATGAGCGGAAGCATGAGCAGCTCATAAATGTCGAACGCAAAGCCGATGGCGGCGATGGTGCAGATGAGCCACTGTGAACGGGTGAGACCGGCGGACGTGTTGGAAGACATGGCGTGAGAAGTTGCCAGTTATTACGCAAACGTATTATTTCGCAATGCGATTTTCCACCTCACATGAGCTTGACCGGAATTGAAAATTCCAGTCGCCCCGTTCCTGCGATGAGTTCCGGAATATCGATCAGCGTGAGCGATGCCTTGCGAATATGAATGCTGCCGTGTGGACGCGCGCCAATCAGCTTCGCCGCAAGGAGGCTGAAATCCGGCTCGTGCCCGACGATCATCACGGAAGCTGCAGCCTTATACTCATCCATGCGTTCGATGATCACCTCCGGCGTTGCTCCGCAGGCAAGCCACCGCACGGTGATGAGTTCGGATTTCAGCAGACCGGCAACCTCCGCGGCGGTCTGGTGGGCCCGCCGCAGAGGGCTCGATAGAATGTGCTGCGGGTGGATGTTGAGCGCGTCACAAAAGCGCGCCACGCGATTTGCCTGCATCATACCTTTCTCGGAAAGAAAGCGAAGATCGTCGCTCGGGGCGACTGTGTCGGCATCCGCGTGGCGTAGCAGATAGAGGTGCATGGCCGGAGCCTACATCATCACCATGCCGCCATCCACAGAAAGTGTTTGCCCGGTGATGTACTTCGCTTCGCCGCTTGCCAGGAATGCGACCGCTGCCGCGATATCCTCGCCTTCGCCGAATCGGCCGACGGGAATCTGTTTCACAACGTCCGCCTTAATCTGCTCGGAAAGCACATCCGTCATGTCCGTGGATATAAATCCCGGAGCTACTGAGTTGGCGGTGATTCCGCGCGAGGCGAGTTCCCGGGCGATCACCTTGGTAAATGCGATGAGTCCGGCCTTGCTCGCCGCGTAGTTTGCCTGACCGGCATTGCCCATCAGTCCGGCCACGCTTGCGATGTTCACGATGCGGCCGCTCCGCTGCTTCATCATGGCGCGGACGACGCCCTGATAGAAGTTGAATGCACCCTTGAGGTTTGTCTCGATCACCGTATCCCAATCCTCCGGCGAAATGCGCATGGATAGGCCATCCTTTGTTACGCCTGCATTATTCACGAGGACGTCGATTCGGGTAAAATCGGCGAGGATTCTCGTGCAAAGCGTCTGCACCGCGGCATGGTCCGCCACATCCACTGCGTAAGGGATGGCAAGGCCGGCATGCTTGGCATTGATCTCCTCGGAGACGGCGACGCTGTTTTTCTCTGTACGCGAGACGATGGCTACGCGCGCTCCCTCACTTGCGAGGCGAAGTGCGATGGCGCGTCCGATTCCACGGCCTGCTCCGGTGACGATGGCGACTTGGTTTGCGAATCTCATGGCCGCACGTTCTTCCGTGAACATGCGGTTTTGTCGAGCCTTCCTCCGTCAAAAAAAGTTCCGCTGTGCTGGCGCTATTGCACATTCACCTGGGGCGGGCGCACCGGCACAGGCCGAATGCGGGGCAGGTTGATGCTTCCGTCCTCGGGTGTGACGTCAATGATGATCGGATTCGCGGGAAGTATGACGGAGGCAGTGCGTTCGGACGTATGCGGCACAGGACGGGGTTGCTGCAAATCACCTCCGATTCCGGCGGCAAAATCGTCGAGCATCCGCTTTTGCTGATCGGTCAGTTGCGCGATGCGTCGCGTGAGGTCATCCTTCTCGCGCTGGAGCACGTCCCGCTGGTCGCGGATTCTGGCCAACTCACGTTCAAGGCGGGCGATTTCCTGCGCAGAATCCCGTTGCGATTCCTCGTGGCGGGCGAGTTCAACATCGAGTTCGGTTGCGAGCTTTTCCAGCGCGGCAGCCGTTTCGTTTGAGCGTGCCTCTGCGCGGTCAAGCTGGCTGCGCGCGTCGGCGAGTTCCGATGAAAGGCTCCCGGCGCGGCCTTTGAGTTCGGTGCCCTCCTGACGCAGTACCTCAAGTTCGCGGCGCTGATCCTCGATTTCCACCGCGGCTTCCTGAATGCGTGCGGTTAGGGTTTCGATTGCCTTCTCGCGATCGCTCATGCAACCGAGAACCTCGGCGCGCGATGACTCGACGTCGCGGAGCTTTTCTTCGAGGGCCTCCCTGTCGGTGGCAAACTGCGCGCGTTCGCGGTCGAGACCGGAGACAACTTCGATGTGCATCTTCCTCGCCACGGCTAGCTCGGATTGCAGTGTCTCGGTCGTGAAGTGCATTTGCTCGAGTTCGCGCTTTGCCGAGGCGAGTGCTTCCGACTCGCGGCGTCCGGCGTCCGACAGGGCTGCGTTGTGCGCTTCGGTGATGCGCTGCCGTTCATCCCGGAATGCGGCTTCCATGCCGGCAATTGCAGCGCGATGCTCCGATTCAATGTCCGCAGTCCGCGCATCGAATGCCGCTGTTCCGTCCTTGATTTCCTGTTCGAGTGCCGCGATGCGCATAGAAAGCCCGTCGCGCTCGCCGGCAAGCGCGGCACGGGCGTTTTCGGTACCTGCAAGCTCGGCTTCCATGCGCTGCCGGATATTTGCGAGTTCCTGTTCGAGAACGGCCGATTTTGCGTTTGCCGCGTCGCGTTCCTGCTCGGAGGCGGCGCGCAGTTGGTGCGCCTCTGTGAGCTTGGATTGGAAACGTTCCTGCAGGGCGTCGCGCTCCTGCGCCGCAGCCTCGATTTGTTTGCGGGCGTCGGCCTGTGCGGCATCAAGCTGGTGGCCGAGCGCTTCCCGGGCGGCCTGAAGTTCTGCGGTGTGCGACCGATCGAGTGCGGAAATCCGCGAATCAAATTCCGATGCCTGCTCCTGAAGTTGGCGGGTCGCCCCTGCCAGCTTATCGATTGCTTCGTCGCGGGCTCCCGCCGCCATTGCGAGTTCGGATTTTAGCGCGTCTATCGCACTCAAGTGGCGGGACTCGGTATCCGACAATTCGCGTTCCAACGCAGTCGTGCGCTGGTCCTTTTCACGTGCGGCGTTTTCAAACGCCTCGCGTGCCTGCCGGAGGTTCTCTTCAAGCGAGTTCCGGGTCTGCGTAATGGCGTCGAGTTGTGCGGCTGATTGTTCGTTCGCAGCGAGCAATTGCGAGCGTTCGGCTTCGTGCGCGGTCGCGGCTTCCTGATTCTGCCGCCGGCTGGCTCCGAGGTCGGTTGCGAGTTGATCGCGTTCCGCGGCAAGCATGTCCCGCTCCGCCGAGAGACGGCCGAGTTGCTCGTTCAGTGTATCGCGACCCAGAGCTGTATGCGTGAGGCCGGATTGCATTTCGGCAAGCCGTGCGCTGAGCTCCGCGCGCTCTGTTTCGAGCAGGCCGGCTTTCTCGGCTGCCTGCCGTGCGACTTCCCGCATGCTCTCAAGTTCCGCGATCGTAGCCCGAAGTGTGTTTTGTTCGTCGAGTGTGGCGGCCAGTTTCTGCTCGCGCGCCGCAAGCGCAGCGGCAGTTTCTTCGAGGCGGCTCCGGGTGTCCGCCAGTTGCGTGGCGAGTTCGGAGGATTCGCCCGCTTGCCGAGCGGTTTCGCGAAGTTGTCCCAGTTCGCAGTTCAGTCGGTCGGCGAGGGACTTGAGTTCGTCACGCTCGATAGCCGTCTCGCTCAACCGGGTCGCGACAGCCGAAAGTTCCTGTTGTAGCCGGGAAATTTCCGCATTCGATCGTTCGGAATTTGCCGTGAGGTTGTTCTCAAACTGCTGCCGCTCGTCCCGCATTTTCGATGCGAGCGTATCGAGTTCCGAGAGGGCGAATTCGGCATGGTGTTTGTGCCCGGAGTATTCGGTGTGAAGCTGGTTGTATTTCTCCTGAAGGTTCGAATACTGGTCGCGAATGGATTGGGCGGTCGCGAGTTGCTCCTCAAGGTTCCGGATTCGTTCGGCGGCCTGCCGCAGTTCGTTGTCGCGGGCTTCGATCTCTGCGAGGTCTGGTCCCTTTGCGGCGGCCTGACGGGCTTCGTCGCGTTCCCGAATTACCGTTTTGATGCGCTCGCGGTAGTTTTCGATATCCGCTTCAAATTGCGCGATGAGTGGTGCCATGTGCACCGCCGGGTCCTCGGCTGGTAGCGGCGGTTGCAACTGGGCGGCGGACGCGCGCGCCCCGGAAAGCTCTGCCTCGGTTTCGCGGAGCTGATCCTCCATTTCGCGGAGTTGCTTGCGGAATCCGATTTCCATTTCCTTTCGGATTTCCTGCTTGGTTGCCTCCATGTGGAGTGCACTTTCGCGCAGGACGCGTTCGGCGTTGGCGAGCAGCTTCTCGGTCTTCCCTTTGGCTTCCTTCTCGCGCTGGAGCTCTAGAGCTGCTTCCTTCTGGGCGGCTTCAAGGCCGGTGATTCGGCGCTGGAGTTCGTCGAGGTGCCGTTGCGATGCTGCGTTCGGGAGGGCGGGGCGTGATTTGGCCTCCTCAAGCATCGCGGAAAGCCGGGCGATCTGTTCCTGAAGCGATTCGTTCTCCGCGGTGAGCGCGGTGATTCGTGTCTCATCGACCACCGGTGCCGGCGGGGGCGAGCTTTTGAGCGCGTCAAGTTCCGCCGTGAGTGCGGTGACGCGCTCCTGCAATTCCGCGTGCTGCTGTTTCTGCCGCTGCAGTAGCTCCTGTGCCGCGGATGCGCCGGACTGCTCGCTGGCGAGTTCGTACGAAAGGCGGTCGATTTCCTTTTGAAGACGCTGGGCATCCTCAATTGCCCGGTCGCGTGCCTCTGCGATGGCGCGGCGCGTGGCGTGCGCATCGGCTAGCTGCCGCTCGAAGTCGCCGCGGATTTCCGCAATGCGCCGCTGTGCCTCGTCAGGGAGGGCTGTTTTCTTCAAATCCTCCGCGAGTGTCGGTGGTGGTGGTTCCTGTTTTGGCGGTTCAGGCCGGGGCTGCGGCTGCGGCGTGGGAGCTTGCGCGGCTGGCATCTGCAGCTTCATGGTCGCCGGTGGCGGCGGAACGGAGGTCATGTCCGCGTTGGCCGGCTTGGGTGCTGTTGAGTCCGGCTGGGGCTTCGGCATGCGCACCGACGGCGGCTTTACCGCGGAGTCCGTGGATTCCGGAGGAGGCGGCGATGGCATTTTGGAGCGGATCTTTTCGGCCAGGGCGGTATCGGCAGCGCCTCCGGTTCCGGAATTCGGCATGCCCACCAGGCGCGCCAGTTTTTGCCATGGGAATCGAATCTCGAGATTGTCGCTCTCAAGGATTTGTCCACGAAAGATGGTCGGCACGCGGCGGTAGATTTCGGCAAGCGGAAGTGTCGTCTGGCCGTTCGCGATTTTGGTCGCGAGCTCGCCCATGTCGAAAAAGAGTTCCGTCTTTAAATCATGCGGCCCGGGCAGTAACAAATGCGCAGGGATCCGGTGGAGGAAATCCCCCAATTCCAGTTTCAGTTCGTGTTCGCTCGGCCTTTTGACGGTCTCCGCCGAGCCTTTCAATGAAGTCGATTTAGAAGCCGGGGTGGCCGGTGTCCAGTCCTGCGATTCGGCGGGCGGCTTCTCTCCCTTGGAAGCCTGGAGGGCTTTCAGGTAGTCGGGCGGAGGCGGCTCTGTCCGCGGCTTGCGTTTGAATCGGTCGAGAAACTTCATTTTTATCCGTGGGCGAACACCGTCGGTGTTCACTCCGTTGAGGGCGTTCTCATAGAAGCTTTTGTACCGCTTGTCTCTAAAAACGTTTCGGTTTTCGGCGCGTCCTTCGCCTGATTCCTTACGGAAAACGCCTCGCATTCCGCGGCGAGTCGCGGCGGAATCGTCACATTTACAAGCGTGTCCGCGCCGTCGTAAGCGACTGAGTGCACCTTCCCGTGCCGATGCAGTCTCGCGACCAGTCCGGCCTGTTCCGGAGGCAGGCGGAGCAGGCGCGTCACCGTCCCGGGCGACGCCATTTCCGCCATCCGGTCGAGCAGCGCATAGAGACCCTCGCCGGTGTGCACTGAAACGAACAGCGCATCCGGGAAGCGCATCCGGAGCCCGTTCAGCACGGCGGGCTCGGCAACTTTATCGATCTTATTGAAAACCACGAGCATCGGCCTTTTGTCCGCCTCCAATTCGCCGAGCACCTTCATCGTCGTGTCGTAGAACTCGTCCACTTCGGGCGCGCTTGCGTCGAGCAGGTGTACCAGAAAGGTCGCCTCCGCCGCCTCTTCAAGCGTCGCTTTAAATGCCTCCACCAGCCGATGGGGAAGCTTCCTTACGAAGCCGACGGTATCGGTAAGAAGAAGCGGTTGGTTGTTGGGCAGAGAAACTTTCCGTGTCGTCGTGTCGAGTGTCGCGAACAGTTTGTCCTCCACGAGCACGTCCGCGCCGGTGAGTCTGCGCAGGAGCGAGGATTTTCCGGCATTTGTGTAGCCGACAATCGCGCAATTCGGGACTGGTGTGCGCTGACGGTCCTTTCGCTGCGTGGCGCGCTGGCGGCGCACATCGGCGAGCTCGCGCTTCAGGCGGTCCATCGAGTTCCACATCCGGCGGCGGTCCTGCTCGAGCTGGCTTTCGCCTTCGCCCTTGCCGCCGATTCCGCCGCCCTGGCCGCCGAGATGTCCCCACGCCCGGGTCAGTCGCGGCAGCGAGTATTCGAGTTGTGCGAGTTCGATTTGCAGCCTCGCCTCGCGCGATTGGGCACGGCGCGCGAAAATATCAAGAATCACTTTCTGCCGGTCGAGTACGGGGACTCCCGCAAGTTCCTCCCAATTCCTCTGCTGCGAGGGCGTGAGGTCGTGATCGATGACCACCGCGCCGAGTCCCTCGGCCTTCACTCGCTCTGCAATTTCCTCCGCTTTTCCCGAACCGAGGAGGAATCGCGCGTGCAACTCGCGGTGATGAATCAGGACGCGCTCCGCAATCGGCAGGCCGAGTGTTTCCACCAGTTCTCCGAGTTCCTCCAGCAGGCTCGCAGCCTCATCCTTTAGGGCATAGTCCGTGTATGGCCCGATCAGTAGAGCGGGCTTCATGCGATGAGATTTAAAAGAGACACAGTGACCACATCTTGAAAGTCCTTGTTGTCGCACCGGGGCGCAAGCACCAATCAGCAAAGGGCGTTGTTGATCTCCGGGGCCGTTCTAGCGTCGGCGCTGTGCTCCGGTCAGCGGTGGTAGTGTGGCAACGGTGGGCGACGGGCTTTGCTCGATGTAGTGCCGGGCCGCGCGCTGCAACGCCCTCCAGCGCTCCCAATCGTAATCGGGCGCGTGTGCGATGTGTCGCAGAACACTCCGCCATTCGATGAGCGCACGCTCGAGGTCGCCAAGGCGGATTGCATCGGTCAGGAGTTTTGCGCGAGGTGTGTCGTGTTCGATGATCGAGCGGACGATTTCCGCTGCACCCGCGCCGTATTCCGTGGGCACGCCCATGGTGAGGTAATCGTCGAAATCGGCGCGCTGATAAACCGTCTGGCACAGCGCACCGAGGCGTCCCGAGAAAGGCGATTCGTCACCGGCGAAACGCGGCCCTGCGCGGAGATTCGCGAGGTCAAAGATAAGATCCTCGATTGCGTATGATGCATCTTCGAGAGCGGCGGCGACGGCGAGTCCTTCGCCGTGGTGGAAGAAGCTGAAAATGATTCCGCGCTGTGTCGGTGTGCCGTCCGGTTCGATGAGCCCGAGTCGGCGCCAGGCCCATGCGGCGGATGACGTGATCTCCACGCTGTTGCACCATGGAAGTTCATCGCATCCGACGCAGCAGGCCGGCGAAGCCTCCCGTTCCGCGGGCGCAATGAGCGCGCGTCCGCTCCGTTCACGAAATGCGGTGACCTTCTCGTGCGAGAAATCGATTCGAGCGAAAAGGCTGTGGCCGCGCGGCACGAGGGCGCAGATGCGTCCGCCGGATGGTTTGCCCGTGTGCGCGGCGACCCAGCCGTGGAACTTCGCAAGGATCTCCGTTTCGAGTCCGTGCAGACTCATCCGGCGAAGTCCGATCAACTCGCGAAGCCATGGGGCGAGTTCGAGGTCGCCGTCGCGCCGGACGCCGATGTGCACTTCGCGCCCGTAGACCCGACGGCCCGGAATATCGAGACGGCAGAGCTGGCCGAATCCGCGTCCGTCGAGCGTTGATGCGACCGACAGCGCCGGGCGCCATCGTTCATCGACAAGGACCCACGCGTCGGAAAGTGGCGCAGGTTCGGGCTTCGGACGCGGCTCCCAATCGCCACGCGAATTCCGCATTTCAAAGAATCCGCGGCGCGTGAAGCGAGCGCGCTCCATGTCGACCGCGAGTCCGCATGCGCGTGGACCGGAGACGCGCGCGTGCTCCACGCCAAGCGTGATTTCCTGCCCGCTGAACAATCGTTGATTCAGCGTTGCCGCGGCTGCAAATGGATCTTCGCCACGCTCCGCCGGTGCGCGCATCACGGCGATGAGCGTCGGCCAGTCGAGCTGGGTGGCGCGTCGCAAATGTTTCGGGCGCGCATCGAGCAGACGCGGTGGCTTCTGTGTGAACAGCACGTATCCCGCATCGTCCAGCCCGCGTCGTCCGGCGCGGCCAAACATTTGCAGGAGCTCATCGGGCTGCACCTGCCGCTCAAAGCTCCCCGCCATGTAGCGCGTGTCGGTGACGACCACGGAGCGCATGGAAAAGTTGATGCCCGCCGCGAGTCCCATCGTCGCCACGACCACGCGGAGCATGCCGTTCTTCGCGAGCGGTTCGATGATTCCGGCGCGCACGGCGTAGCTGAGTCCGCTGTGATGGAATGCGACCCGCGCCTTCAGCAGCTTCGACAATCGCGGGCCCGCCAGCGCCTCCTGCGCGGGGGAAAGCACGAGCGGATCTTCGGTGGGGAGTTGCGAGGCGAGTGTTTGTGCAAACTCCTCGGCGGCATTCCGGCGCGGCGCGAACATGAGGATGGGACCAAGGTCGGCTTTCAGCGCGTTTGCGATGAGGCGCGGCCAGTATCCGCGAACGGAAAGCGGCGCGCGGCTGGGCAGGGCTTCGAGGTCGATTTCCGTCAGCGGCACGGGCCGGTGGTTGGTGGAAACAAGCACGGCATCGCGGCCAATCCGGCGGAGCCACGCAACGATGTCCGCTGGGTTCGCGACGCTTCCGCTGAGCAGCAGGAGTTGCGTGGATGCGGGCGCGAGAGCGAGGGCGAGTTCGTAGTTCACGCCGCGGTGCGGGTCGCCGATCATTTGGTATTCATCAACCACGAGCAGGCGCGGTCCCTCGCGACGCAGGAATCTTGCGCGCTGCGTTTCGAGCGTGGCGACGACGATGTGTGCATCCGTGTCGAGTGCGAGGTCGCCGGTCGCTATACCGGTGTCCCATCCGCGCGCCTTCCACTCGGCGAGCTTGTCATTTGCAAGCGCACGGGTCGGGACCGTGAAGACTGCCTGCCCTTTGAGTTCGGCCTGGATGGTTTCAAAAACAAACGTCTTCCCGGCACCGGTCGGCGCGTGGATGACGACGTCCCTTCCCGCGCGGAGATGCTGCACGGCTTCGCGCTGCCACAAGTCGGGCACGGTGAGTTGTTGAAACAATGGATTCACTTGGAATGGACGCAGGGCTCCGGTTGTCGGATGCTGCCTCCAGTTATCGGTATGAACGTCCAGCTTTCAATCACAGCCGCATCATGAGCGCCGCAGTATTTCATGATCAAGGTCCCGAGGGTGTCGAACTCTCGGAACTCGCGCGTTATGAGCGTTTGCAGGATGCTCGCGAGCGGGGACTCGTGGTGACTTCGATGGACCTGCCGCACTGGATTGTGCGGCACGGACGCGAGTATGCTCTGTGTGTGGAGACTGCGAATCGCGAGCGTGCGCTTGCGGCCATCGCGGAGTTCGAAGCCGATGAACGGACACGCGGCGAGGAGCGAAAGCTGGAGCCTTTTCAAATTCCGAAACTCGCGGTGGTCTTCACGGTGCTCGTGATGGCTTTGCTGTATCGTGTCCAAATCGCAATCGCACCGTCGCTCGTGGAGCGGGGGATTGCCGATGATGCGCTGATTCGTGCGGGCGAATGGTGGCGGTGCTTTACGGCGCTCACGCTGCACGGCGATTCGGAGCATCTCGCTTCGAATCTCTCGTTTGCCTTCGTGGTGTTCGCGTTTGCATACGGACGATTCGGAATTGGCTTCGGCCTGCTGGGAACGGTCATTGGCGGTGCGCTGGGACACGCGCTCAATTCCATCGCCCACTTTTCCGACGGTCATCGCAGCCTTGGGAGTTCGACGGCTCTCTTCGCGGCGCTCGGGTTGCTGTCGGGCGCGGAGTTGATCGCCCGGATTCAGCATAAAGGGCGCGCACGCTGGCCGCTGATTGTTCCCATCGGAGTCGCGATTGCCTTTCTCGGTCTTTTCGGCGGCGCGGGCGGCGTGAAGCCCGACGGAACGCCTGTTCCCGTGGGACGCGTGGATCTTGGCGCGCACCTTTTCGGGCTGGCTGCAGGCGTTGCAGTGGGCGCGTTCCTCTACCGACTCGGCGTGAGGGCTCAGACGAACGCCCGTGCGCAAATCATCGCGGGTGGCGTTGCTATGCTCGCGCTTCCGGCGGCGTGGTGGCTGGCTTCGCGGTAAATCGGGACGCGTCGTCGGCTAATGCGTCGCGCTTTTCGGCGGACCGAGGATCTCGCCGAGCACGAATGCGGTGCGCAGCGATTCCGGAGAACGCAGCATCGCTTGAACGGACTTCGCCGCAACCGCGACGGGGCGTTCATGCGCGGAGCCCGTTACCGCGTCCATCGCCGTGACCGCTTGCAAGCCCACGACATCCTGCCGCGTCTGCAATTCCGCGATGGGCGGAAGCGCGACGCCCGATGCCATCGCGTCGAACTCCGTGCTGACGCTCTCTACCGCCGCCGCCGGTTCCTCAAGCCGTCCTGCGAGCGGGATTTCCTCCTGCTCCTGCAAAACGGGGCGCGGCTTGGGCTGTGGAATGGGGCGCGGCTGTTGGAAGGTCGGACGCGGCTGGACGACTGTCGGCCGCTGCGGTTGCGGAACGGTGCGCGGCAGCGGTTTTGGCTGCTGCACCGGCGGTTGCGGACGCGGCTTTGGCGGGGCTTGTTCCGACGGGACGCCGAGTGCTTCGAGAAAGCGACGCAGACGCTCCTCCTCGCTCTCGCCCTGTTGAATCGGGCGCGGCGCGGACTGCGGAAAGGCGGGACGAAACTCGTCGCCGCTGCCCTGCTCGGGCGGTGCGTTCCTTTGCCGGAACCACGAGATCACGCCCCACACCGCGGCAGCGATGTAGATGATGACTTCGAGATTAAATCCGGCGGCGGCGAGAATCATGGCCGCTTACTTTCCTTCCTGCTGTTTGTCGCCCGCGATGCTTTCGCGCATGGCGGTGTCCGCGGTCATGTTCTTCATCCGCTGGTAATCCATGATTCCCATGTTGCCGTTGCGGAAAGCGTCGGCCATCGCCTGCGGCACGAGCGCCTCGGCTTCCACGACCTTTGCACGCATCTCCTGGGTGCGGGCGCGCATCTCCTGCTCGGTCGCCACGGCCTGTGCGCGCTGCGCTTCAGCGCGGGCCTGCGCGGTGCGCTTGTCCGCCTCGGCCTGCTCGGCCTGGAGTTTCGCGCCTACGTTTTCGCCGATGTCCACGTCGGCGATGTCGATGGAAAGAATCTCGAACTGCGTCGAGCTGTCGAGGCCCTTGCCCAGCACCGTCTTGGAAATGCGGTCGGGATTCTCGAGCACGTCCTTGTAACTGTTCGATGAACCAATGCT
>SXGQ01461897.1_pt1 | contig 22349 bp, 21 predicted proteins | sample 3178371 | NCBI WGS metagenome assembly SXGQ01 (sample SAMN11356859, study PRJNA531348) | freshwater metagenome | isolation source: freshwater sample F1-20 | place: China: Fuxian Lake, Yuxi | collected 2017-12-25 | reverse complement strand
TGCTGGCCGATAAGCGCAATCAATGTCCTACTTTATTGTTTTTTGTTTTATACTGAAAAACTCTATGCTGATGCAGGATTGCAATTGGTCTTTTTCTCTTTTTCGATTTATGGCTGGATACTTTGGACTAGAAATGCTAAATCATATAAGCCTGACGATTCACCCTTGCAGATAACCAAAAGTGGTCAATTGGATATTATGATTTTAGTATGTTGCCTCATACCATTGGCGGGCGCTCTCGGCTATGTATTGGATCAATTCACCGATGCAGATATGCCTTACTTTGATTCATTCCTTGCCATCACGAGTATATGGGGACAATATCTTCAAACCAAGAAACGTATTGAGCATTGGTATATATGGATCATTGTTGATGCGATGTATATTGTGCTTTACTTACAAAAGGAACTTATGCTAACAGCTGTCTTGTACGGAGTTTTTCTTGTGATGGCAGTACAAGGTAGTATCATTTGGAAAAGGGTGTTAAGGTCTCCAACCAAAAACCTTGCGTAGTAATGCTGATGCTTGCCCGAGTGGGTCTTTCCTAATCAACTTCTCTTCATTACCAATGGTAAAGAATAATCCCTCGAGAGCTTTTTCAGTGACATATAGAGTTAAATCAGGATTGATCTTTTGCACAAATGGGATCTTATTATATGTTGTCATAACTGTGGACCAATGTTTGGTAGCATCAACTTTTTTTAATGATCCGTCTATGACGGGTCTGAAAGCATTTGCCAAAGCAGTTGTGGTCGTTCTTTGAAGGAATCGCGTTCCTGCAATGCTGTCTCCTTTTACAATTCCAATTGCATCTTGAAAGGTCATTCCACGTATGGCATCAACAAAAATTGGTAAAGCTTGCATCGCTGCATCTTCAGCTGCACGATTTAGTGATAGAACTGCTTCATCGACGGTTTTTCCCATTCCTATGCTTCTCAAAGAAGTTTCAATTTTCTTTGCTTCAGGTGGAAAAGGAATTTTAATCAACTGATTACCAAAATATCCATCAGTTTTAGAGAGTGTTTCGGTTCCTTTTGTTATACCATTTTGTAAGGCTTCCTTCAGAGCGGACACGGCTTCTTGTTCGGTAAATCCACCTTGTTGTTTATTCCCTTCAATCAATCCTTTTGCTTTGTTTTTCAATGATTCAAAGAGCTGAGCTTGTGCAATCTGGGTTGCGGATCCTAAGGCAATAAATAAGATCAAAATTGGTAGTTTGCGTACATGTTTCATGATTATTCCCTGCGTGATGATCAATTTTCGTGTAAATCTATGAATATGTATGAACATTTGAAAGGAAAGAGATTGCTTGCTCTGGATATTGGCAAGAAACGTATTGGCATTGCTGTGTGTGATATCCTTCATATCACCACAACTCCGCTACACACTATAGATCAGGGTCCGGCAGTACAACAAGAAATTCTTAACATTATCAAAAGAGAACAGATAGGCGGCGTGATCATAGGCATACCAAAAGAGGCTAAAGGTCAAACGAATTCTATTATCAAAGATATCAAGAACATGGAGAAATTTCTTCGCGCACAACTTTCCATCGATGTGTACTTGCATGATGAATCATTTAGTTCTAAAGATGCCGTCATGCATATGGTTGCTGCAGGTAGATCAAAAAAACACAGACAAGACAAAGCTGCAATAGATAGAACTGCGGCTGCAATCATCCTACGTTCTTTTCTTGATGAATACGATGTTTGACATACGCCTCCATATTGTATTTCTTTCTTGCATGTGTTTTGCTTCGCAAATCATGTGCGGACAGATGCAAAAAAATGGTAGTTCATTGTATCCAACATTGGATGACCCAAAAGAACCATTATACTCTGAACTTAGAGCTTTGCCACATGCATCACCTGATTCCATGATGATTATGGCAATGTTTAGAATTCAATATGATGCATTGATATTCGAGCGGAGCACATCCTTCCGAGGTGAATATGTGGCAATGCCCACCCTCGAGATTGAAATAAAAGACACCAATGGCATTATTCGCGGTAGGATTCAGTGGAAAGATTCTGTATTTGCGCAAACATTCGAGCAGAGCAATGATACAAAGGGATATGTATTTGGCATGCGGTCAGTGATTCTTCAAAGAAATCACCATGTGGTTACTCTTGCCTTGTTAGATAAAGGTCGTGTAATTAAGAAATTCAGGCTTCCTTCAATTGCTCTCCGTGAAATTGGACAACCCTTGTTTACTTCCGGAAATCCATTCTCAAATGTGTTTACACCGGATATTTACAATGGAAATATTCCTTTTGGATCTACACGGCAATACGCGGTTTTTCCATTATCATCATCAATCTCAGTCACATCTGCTACTCTGAACAGACAGAGAGCAAATGAAGAATATTCTCATCATGTAAAACCAATAACCTCAACTAGAACTGAATTGAGGAATAATGCCTCAATTATGCCTGAGAACTTAGAGTCATCAGCTTCTTTCCAGCCTTTTCCGCTTTTGATTAATGAAGCAAATGGTTTGCAGGTTCTCATCGTACAATTTCCTGATAATGTAATTGCACCTGGCAGATATTCACTTGTATTGCATCATGGTGAAAAAAGGGGAAAGCAAGATAGCACCCGTTTTGATTTTGCATGTCAATGGGAGGATATGCCAACAACATTGATAAGTGCTGAATATGCAAGACAGGTTATGAAATATCTTTTGACCGATGATGAGTTCGATAAATTATCCGCAAGTTCAGATCTGGATATTCGAAAGAAGATTATTGATTGGTGGAAGAAAAATGATCCTACACCAACTACAATTTATGATGAGCCAATGACAGAATATTTTAAAAGGGCTGACAGAGCATTTACAGAATTCCAAACAATTACAGAGTCTGATGGAATCATGACTCAAAGAGGAAAGATTGCATTGCTTTATGGATTCCCCAAAAAAAGAGATATGGAAATACCGTCTCAAGGTGTAAGAAAGGAGATTTGGACATATCCTTCACCAATCAATAAGAGATTCATTTTCGTGCAACAATCAGGCAAGAACTTTGTTCTGATCGCAATTGAAGATGTGTAGCAGGCCTTTGTGGTCCAAATACAAGGTCAGTCCCATTAATACCCATAAAGTAATTTCAAAAGGAATGTTTTCCATTGGCGGATCTACTACATACATTGCATATGTGAGCATCATAATGGTTGAAATAATGGGTAAACTCTTTTGCGCTTGAATACTACCGATATAAATGATGGGTATCAGATACCATACATGAACTTTCGGAGAAATGCATACGGCAATTGTCAGAATCACATACATGGAAAAGAGCACTCCATGATGTTGAACTTTCGAGAATATGGATGCTGCAATTATCGCAATTCCTCGAGTTAGTGATACTGCTTTTGGTGCAATCAGCCACCAATCATGAACCTGAAAAGCTTCAAGAATCCATCTATAGAAATACAGTGCAACACCATTGAAATAGGTGCCATTGTAAAAAGTTAGTACTGTGGTATAACCTACCAATGCTGACATATCGCCGATAAAGATACCGGAAAACCATGGCATGGCACTAATCAAGATCACTACGATGCATGATAGTATGGTAATGAATATTTGTTTTCGATTCATACCAGTTATCATGATAGGAATCAGCAAAACGATAGGATATATTTTTATCATTCCGATAACTGCACATAATCCTCCCAGAAATATTTCCCGAAACCTGATAGTTGAATCTATCGCAATGATCATGATCAAGCCAAGAAATGGCAAGAGTAATAATTCATTATGGGCTTGACCTATTCCTTCGATGGCAGTGAGAGGAATTGAGAGATACATCATGATTGGGGCAAAAGATAAACCTCTTTTATGTAATGCAAGAAACAATATCCAAAGACCGAGTCCCTCACAAAAGAAAAGTAGTGATTTCCAAATCAATATACCATGTTCTATGGAAGTAGAAATCTCGGAAGATATCCATGCTGAAATTGTCATGAATATCGTGGCAATGGGTGGATAGATATTCTGATGTGGTTTGAATGCCATCAAATCATATGCTGCATCTCTCAAATATGTCAGTGATGGGTTATCCGCTGTGATTGCATACAGATTTTCACCATGTAATGTTGCTTTGCCATAAAACAAATACCCAAATACATCATCAGAGAGCCAAGGATATATGCCGATCATGGCTATTCTTGATGTAAAAAAAACAATAGTCAATACTAAAGTTGATGCTTTTGGGGAATATAAACGGTGAAATATTATTCCGCTGAGAGCATGAATAGTGTGAAGCCAAAGGAAGCTTGACACATGTTCAGCACTACGGACTTGTGGAATCATACCGTATAAAAAAAATCCCGACACGTACACGAGAAGTGCAAGATGTCGGGCTTGAAGCATCGTAATGAGTTTATTGAACATTAAGCAATTCAACTTCGAAGATCAATGTAGAATTGGCAGGGATATCACCAACAGCTCTGGAGCCATAACCTAATTCCGGGGGTATCTCAAGAATTCTCTTTCCGCCAACCTTCATGGTTGAAACACCCAAATCCCATCCTTTGATCACCTCGCCAACACCAATGGTAAAAGTAAAAGGGGTTTTACGATCTCGGGAAGAATCAAACTGCTTGCCATTGGTCAATGTACCAACATAGTGGACTGTGACATTGCTTGCAAAACCGGGTTGAGATCCGGTTCCTTTGACCAAGTCGGTAATTTTCAAATTAGGGTACTTTCCAGGATCTTCCAGTGTGAGTGGTTCCGAAGGATTACAGGAAAATACAAAGAGGGAACAGAGTAGCAAGATTAATGATTGTAGCATTGGACACCAATAAAAAAAGCCTGCTTCAGCAAAGAAACAGGCTTATTGAACATGTAAATTTAGTCTATGAGAACTGCATTGTCCATATCAACTTCTTTTCTTGTGTCGATAATGGTTGGCTTAGTATTCTCGATTTTTTCTTGGATTGTCATCAAAGCTTTAAGCAAAGCCTCCGGACGTGGTGGACATCCTGATACATATGCATCAACTGGAATGAATTGATCAATACCTTGTACGACTGAATAACTTCTAAACATCCCACCCGAAGAGGCACATACGCCCATCGAAATGCACCATTTGGGTTCGGGCATTTGGTCCCAGATTTTTCTCACGACCCAACTCATTTTATAAGTAACAGTTCCTGCAACAATCAAAAGATCAGATTGGCGAGGGGTGAATCCGAATTTTTCAGAGCCAAATCGAGCACTGTCAAAACGGGGTCCGGCAAATGCCATCATTTCAATTGCACAGCATGATATACCCATCGGCATTGGCCATAAAGAATTTCTTTGTGCCCAGCTGATAGCTGCATCAACTGTGGTTGTCAGAAAACCATCTTTTGTCAATTGATCTATTGCCATTCCAAAGCTCCTTTTTTCAACACATAAATATATCCTGCAAAAAGCAGTACCATGAACAATGCCATGGCTACCAATCCAACCATACCTAATGCTTGAAATTGAATTGCCCAAGGATACATGAACACGATTTCAATGTCGAATAAAATAAACAACATGGCAACAAGATAAAATTTGACAGAAAATCGCTCTCTGGCACTTTTTATTGGTTCCATTCCGCATTCATACACACTCAATTTTTCTTTCGATTTATTCTTTCTGGGGCCCACGAATTCCGCAATGAGAATATTGGTCAACCCAAAGATGAAACCAACGGCTATCATCAAAAAAAGAGGGAGATATGTTTCGAACATGCTTGTATTCCGGATATTTCAATCGTTTAGGCAAAGTTAGGCATTTTTCACCTTCACAACAAAAGCAAAAAGGTGATTACGAGGAAGATGTTCTTATCTGTGAGGCAAGTTTTCCAAATACTTTGAAAATGGGGAAGATGAGAACAATTTGGAGCCATTCCACATCCAGTTTGAAGCGAATATTAGAGGCTTGGGTCAATCCATAGATTATTGTCACATAGGATAGAATACCAATGATAGTCCACATTAATGTAGATTCACCGGCAAAGAGTTGCCTATGTCGAATAAGAGCCCATATTGATGCAAAACACCCAGACAATAATATGACTTGAGGCATGATCCGTGATATAAGGATGGGGAATTCCAGCTTTCGATGTGCATATCTATCAGGAATAAGCCAGAATTCCTGTATTCTGTGTAGGCATGAATAGAAAAACCGTATTGGTGAATCATAAAAATGATTTATCACTACTGTTTTATACATTGGCTCCATTTGCACGTCATTTTTCACATTTCGGTAAGCTTCGATTACCGACCTTTCTGATGCTGAAAGCGTTGGCACCATACCCTCATACACATTCATCCACATTGGAGATTTTAGTGGAATGAATTGTCCGAAAGTCATAGCATTTCGAATGGTCCATGGAGCAAAGATCAACAAACCCGTCACGCCGAAAGCAATGATTTTTCTAATAGATGGTGGCCAAGCAAACAATAACTGAAATGCAATGATTGCTGGAAGAAGTATTGGTTGCGTCAATCCAATAATAAAGCCCAAAATCATCAATTGAGGAGGATATCGATTACGTGACCTGTGTAACTCGGCCAAATACCACCACAACATAAATAATGGTATAGTCAGAGAAGTTGTTTCAAGAACATAAGGATAATAAGCATATGCAGGATGCAAAGCGATACATAATCCTGCAAACAAGGCAAATTGATTATTAAATCGGAGTTCACAGGCCCGATTGAATGCAATGATTCCGCAAAACAGCAAAACATGTTGCATCGCTGAAGCCGCTATTTTACCTATATCTCCCATAGCTGCAAAGGGAATAAGAAACATCGGATAAACCGGTGTTTTTAATGCTGTTGCACCAAGTGATAAACTATATCCTTTAGCGGCAATCACATGTTGTGCGATATACCAATCTTCAATTGCATGTGGATGTATGGGGAGAAGGAATAGCAAACTCAGTTTTACAATGCATAGAATCCCTGAAACATATATCACCCATCGAAAAGATCGATTATTCGAAAATGAATGAAGCAAATCTTGAACAATCATCATAGTAATCCATATTTATGGTACAATGACTCTAGGTGTTCATTCACGCGTTTATAGGAATGATATCTATCTACCCATTTTCTACCATGCTCACCGATTGTTTTACAGTTATCCGGTGATTCAATTAATCGAACAAGTTGCACTTCAAGTTCTTTTGCATTATTTGCAATTACAAAAGGATTTTCAGGAAGCCATGATGCATAATCTTCAGTCATATTGGTGATGGTCGGTATGCCCATTGCCAATGACTCGATTCCTGCTTTGCCATATCCGGTCCCGCCATAAGAACCACCCACCTGGTCTATAGAAATAGTGCATTGTGATTTCACAGCAAGAACTTCTGATCGAGACATATTCTCTAACAATAAGAACTCGAAGTCATAGGTGCGTTGTAATTTCTCTATCACTGACACTATCAATTCAGTCCCTTTGTAGATTCTGTTCGTTGGAGAATGTACAATACGAATGCGAGAAAAATCCTTGTTTGGATTGGATTGTGGCAATTCATCAGGATTATATGGATAGAAGACAAATTCGAGATCTGATTTCAAGGAAAGGTGGTCAAATTCAGAGGTGATTTTCAAATCAGAAATGTCATCTATTTCCTTGATGATTCCTCTAGCTCGTAAATCGCTTCCATAATAACAGGTTACGATTGGTTTATTCATTGATTTCCATCTCTTAGCAAATCGAGAATCACGTGTGAAGTCCAATCCTCCATCAAAGTGGATGATGTCGAATGCATCCAAATCATACTGTTGAATCAATGATTTTACCATTGAAATTCTTGATTGTGTTTGCAATGAAAAATACAATCGTTCAACAATTGATTTCGGTCTCCAAAAGAGATCATCACCCTTATCTGTACCCTTTCTAATCAATGAATGATGCATACGATAGAATGTTGCTGCTTTGGATCTTGGTATTGCAAAGTGACAACAAATATCTTCTTCGAATCCCAGTGGATTATCATGAAAGGTTATAAGTCTTGAACTGTTCCCAAAATGTTCATGCATACGCTTGAAATCAATTGGGACTCCCGCGAAATTCTCAGGCGCAATATGGAGAATCGAATAACTCATTATGTATTCAATTGCTTGATGAATGTATCTCGAAAAACGCCTCTACTTCCGAAATTTTCCTTAAATCTGCCAAGGCCCCAATTTGGATCCATGTTTACAGTGAATATGCCAAAATCCAAATAAGAAAATCCTTTGATTGCCGATTCTTTCATGATTGTCGCAAATAATAAATTGACTGCTCGATATTCTTGGTAAGCTTCATCATGACTTATATAGAAAGCCAATATCACCTGTTTATTGGCTGCGAATGTGCAAACGCCGGCTATCATGATATCATCAAGATAGGCACCCCACAATGTAATGTCATCAGGAAATCTTTGAGAAAGATCAATCAATTCTTCAAGGAAATGCGTTGGTTGCACTCCATGCCGCATTCTGAGATTCTGTTTTAAGATTGAATAATAAGATGCATAATCATCTGAAGTTCTGATGACTATCCCTGATTTCAATGCTTTGTTCAAAGCCGTTCTTGCTTCTGGTCTAAATTCTTGTTCTATTGCATGAGGATTGCGAAGATCAACAATGCTTGAAATCTCTCTTTTCATATATGAGAAATCATGCTTCATAAATGCAAAGTCGATATAATTTGATAGATGCTTTGCATACAATATCGGAGGAAGCGTGATTTGAATTGCATCAAAGTTGTTTTTCTTTGCATGATCAATCAATGCCTCTGTCATCAAAAAAGCATCACGAATATTACATTGACCAGGATATACAAATCCGCCATACGATGCACCACCATGTGAATTCAGAATACGTTTTCCATTTCTTTCTTGTTCAATAGCAGGAAAGACAGAAAACAACTTTTCATTTCTTATCACATACAGCGAATGATCAATGAATCGCCCTGGCGGATGATACCCTAAAAATTCACGCAGGTGGAACATCGTGCCATTATCAGATGTTCGAACCAATGAATCCCATTGTTCATTGCTAAACAGCCCGTCAGAAAAAGGATGGATTGAAATTTCGGCATCAAATTGAAATGATTTATCCATGATTGTGATTTCTTGTCGTTAGTTGTGATGAATGGCACAAAATTAGCTCTATCATGCAAATTCACACATTTCCCCCAATATTTCATGTATCCACTCATTCTCCTGCAACAACTCATTGCTTCCAGCACGCACCTTTTTGCCAAGAATGTTACTATGCTCATACATCCTTCTACAGTTGTGTTCTTTAGGGGATGTTTTTCAGCAATTGTATATGGTCTATGGATTTTCATAGCTCGCAAACAGCTAAAAACCATTGATAGAGCTGATATTCCCTGGTTTTTCCTCTTGGGAGCACTAAATATGCCTATCAATCAACTCTTGTTCATTTGGGGAGTGAAGTATACGACACCCGCTAATGCTTCATTGGCTTATGCGCTTACTCCCGCTTTCGTACTATTGATAGCTGTCTTGTTTCTCGGTGAAAGCTTAACCAAAAAGAAGGGAATAGGAATCATTTTGGCCATGATTGGTACTTTTATTGTTCTTTTTGAACGTGGCCTTGCCTTCGGAAGCGAGCAATTTGTGGGAAATATTATGGTTCTGCTAGCAAGCATGTCTTGGGCAGTATATACTTCGTTGGGAAAGAAATATGCGATGAAATACGGTGGTGTCTTCATGACAGGGATTACCATGATTACCGGCTTGCTCTTATATCTTCCTGTGATTGTTTTGCTTCCAGTAAGCATAGATCCACTGGTATATACTGGTGGCATGTGGTTTCAACTCTTTTATTTAGGTGTGATTACCAGTGGTTTGGGATATGCACTATGGTATGTGGCATTAACAAAGATGGAAGCAAGTAAACTTGCAGTATTCAATAATATCCAGCCAGTTTTAACAACAATTATGGCGTTTTTCTTGTTTAATACGATACCCACCGAAACTTTTCTCATTGGAGCATTTGTTGCGATTTGCGGTGTTATCATCACTCAAAAGGGATAATTCGTTATTAATATTTCAAAAATGGAACTATTTTTGATAGTATTGCTATCATTCCAAAAATAAGAATTTCACATAGACTATGAAATCCACATTAATATCGGTACTTGAATCACTAACCTCAACAGATAAGGAATTGTTTCCTCAGCAAGTTGATGAATTCTTTGCCAATTCTTCGGGTGAAATTGCAGAGTCCTTGCTATCCGAATTTCATGCGGGCCTTAAATATCCATATTGGACAAGTGGATTCATTCTTAAGGATGCATGCAAGTTGATGGGAATAAATTCTTCGGTTTATGTCTTTGATGCTTTATCAATGAGCGAAACCAATGGACCCATTCGATATCCGGCAGTCATTCCATTCTGGAAACATCAAGAAGAGATCAATGACCTTGATACTGCTTCTTTGTGTATTCTGTTTGAAAAGACTCCCGATGCATTTCTCGGCGTGCTTTATCCATCGAATGAACCTCTCACTTTAACTCTACAGGATATACAGCGACTCATAAATGAGTATGCCATTATTCTCCGTAGAATGATAACTCATCATATCGAAAAAAGCATTCAACAACATAATCAAAGCATCTCAAAAGAATGTTTGGAAGCCACTGAAACTTCATCAATGATTTGTCTTCATGCAATTGCATTGGAGAATACAGAATCCGAAGAAGAATACTCACGCTTAATTAGTTCAATGTTTTCATCCACAAGAGAGCAACAATTATGGACAGCCCATCCCTTTTACAATGAATGGCGATCCATACATCATGAAGGACTTCCTCTATTAATCATTAATTCTGATTTCTCTGAATCTAGAGATGACCACACTGAAGAACAATCACAAGAACGTTCACCTGTTGAAAGAGCTTTGCAATATGTGAAGTTTGAAAAAAAAGATATTTATGTCATCGTGATTTATGCTATTCTGATAGGGTTGGTTTCTCTTGTTACACCATTGACTATCAATGCGCTTGTGACAACGATTTCGGCCGGTGTATTCACGATGCCTCTCATCGTTCTTTCTGCAATTATCTTTACAGGAATACTTGTAGCAGGTGGTGTTGGTATCGCGCAATTGTATGTTGTCGAACTTTTGCAACAGAGAATATTTGTCAATACCGCATTTGAAATCGGATATAAGTTTCCACATGCAAAACAGGAGTTGTTCAGTGCAACATATGCACCTGAATTACTCAATCGTTTTTTTGATATTGTAACACTTCAAAAAGGTATTAGAAAATTATTGATTGATGGATTAAGTGCAGTTGTAATCGGCGCCGCCGGACTTGGCTTATTGATATTCATAAGTCCTGAATTACTTGCATTAGGAGTTCTGCTGCTTGTATTTTCATTACTTCTTGTGTATGTACTCGGAAAAAATGGATTGAAGACCAGCATGGCCGAGTCCAAAAAGAAATATGATGTTGCAGCATTTCTTGAAGATATGGCCAGAAGCGTGGGATCATTCAAACTCATCGGTTCAAATGAATATATCTTCAAAAGAATTGATTCTTTGGCAACGGATTATGTTCATTATAGAAATCAGCATTTTAAAATTCTTCTGCGTCAACATTTAGGATTTACATTCATACGAGCAGCTGTCAATACTGGAGTGCTCGCTGTTGGTGGATGGTTGGTGTTTGAAAGACAAATCACTCTCGGACAATTGGTTGCAACGGAAATTGTTATCGTTACATTAATCAATTCCTTGGAAAAGCTCACCAATCAATTGGAAGTGATTTATGACACCTTGACAGCCTTTGATAAAGTATCACTCGTTACAGACATACCACTTGAGAGAAGAGGTGGCGAGAAGCTTATTGATTCAATGAGTGGTATATCCGTTCATTGCGAACATGTGTCATTTGCTTATGATACCAGGCCACTATTGCGTGATATACATTTTTCGGTTGAAGCCGGAAGTCATGTTGCATTGGTAGGTAAGAGTGGAGCAGGAAAATCAACACTTTCTCAGCTATTTCTTGGCGTGATGGAAACATCCATGGGTACAATTCTTGTCGATGATGTAGATGTGCGACGACTAGACCTGGCAAGCATAAGGAAAAATATTGGCCTTGTATTCCCGCATGATGAAATATTTGATGGAACCGTATGGGATAATATCACACTCGGCAGAGAATGGGTTACTGGAAGAGATGTTATGAAAGCTATAAGGCTTACAAGACTTGATGAAGAGTTTTTGAGATTCCCCAAAGGTTTGCATGCAAAGGTTTTGTCCCATGGAAGGAATCTCTCCACAGGACAGATACGACGATTGATGATAGCAAGGGCAATAGTTCACAAACCCAGATTATTGATTCTTGATGAAGCATTTACAGGTATTGAAGAACATATGAAATTATCTATCATTAAAGACTTGTATTCATCTGAATATAATTGGACAGTCCTCTCAATTACACATGATCCGGAAGTACTCATGTGCTCAGATTATGTGTATGTTTTGGATAATGGTATCATTGCTGAAGAAGGAACACCAGAAGAATTGTCGGCAATGGAGCAATCCGTTCTCAGTTCAATGTTCCCTGAATTGGCAATTCACATAAAAGCTCAGCAAATGTCTCATAATTCATCAGGGAGCACAAGCCGTGGATTATAGTAAAAAACAAGGTATAACAGTACCATTCAGAGAGAGTAAATCGGGCTTTATAGCATCAAATGCAATTTCAGCAGTAAGATCTCCTAATTCTTTACGCATTATGTCTTATATCATAACAGGGATATTGCTTTTGTTGTTCATTATACTTACATATGTGCCATGGGTTCAAACAGTAGCAGGAAAAGGTCAGGTAACTGCACTTGTGCCTGGGCAAAGACCTCAAAATGTCAATGCACAAATTACGGGGCGTTTGGTAAAGTGGTATGTTTTGGAAGGACAACATGTGGAGGAAGGTGATACAATAGCTGTACTTCAAGACATTGACTCAAAATTCTTGGATAGTGCATTATTGGAAAATCAAGAGGCCCAACTTTCGGCAATTGAAAGCAGAAGAAACAGCATTATGTCCCAATTGAATGCTCTACGACAACAAATATCAGCAGAATCATCCGCAAGAGATGCAAGTGTGAGATCTTCACTAGAAAGAGTTCAGCAAGCCAAGCAAAAAAGGATAGCAACGGAAGAGAGAATAAAGCAAAATACATTAGATCTATCTGTAGCAAAACAACGGTTTCAAGACAGAAAAACATTATATGAAAAGGGGCTTTTGTCACAAAGACAATTTGAAAATGCTCAATTGGAATTACAGAGAGCAGATGTTGGATATAATAGCCAAATGGCCGAGGTTGAAGCTGCACGAAGAGCTGAAAATGAAGCTTTGGAAAATGTAAAAAACAAAGAATCCGAAGGTACTTCCAAAATCGTAAAAGCCATGGCTGATGAATCCAAAGCGTTAGAAACAGTTGCATCCATAGATAATTCTTTATTCAAGGGAAGATCGGAAATGAATGCCATGTTTTCTCGAAGAAGTGCATCAGTGGTTCGTGCACCGAGCAAAGGGAAAATTGTCCGACTCTATACTATTGGAACAGGAGAAACTGTTAAACAAGGACAAAAGCTGGCCATATTGGCTCCGGAAATGAAAACCCCGGCCGTTGAATTGACCATCTCTGGGAATGATGCGCCTTTGCTTACAAAAGGACGTAAAGTTCGTGTTCAATTTGATGGATTTCCTGCTTTTATCATTCGTGGTTGGCCAGGAGCTTCCGTGGGTACTTTTGGAGGTGTTATATCCGTCATTGATGCCATCGAAGATGAATCCTTTGGTGGCCAATTTAGAATCATTGTCAAACCCGATCCTGAAGATGAACCATGGCCAACTTCAGATTATTTACGACCCGGTACACAGGCTTCCGGCTGGATGCAATTGAATGTTGTTTCACTCGGTTGGGAAATCTGGCGACAATTGAACGGTTTTCCTCCCACAGTAAATAAACCGGTTAATGCCACTTATTCGAAAGAAGTCATAGAAGCTGATTCGGAGAAAGAATGAGAACATTCTCAAACATTCTTTTTATATCGCTGATCGTATTGTGTTATTTCATCTTTCCGATGAAATCACAAACTAGAGAAAACTCAGTGATTGATACATTGACCCTTGATGAAGTTTTTGCTATCGTGAATGCAAATCATCCTAAGCTACTTGAGATAAAACTTGGAAGAAATGCCGCTGACGCCCAATTACTAAGAGCATGGTCAGGACTAGATCCTTTATTGAATGCAGAAATTGGTGGCAATAATGAACAGCAATCATATAAGTCTCAGACTTCCAATGCAACAATGGAAGTGCCTACATACTGGGGTCCTAAATTGATAGCCGGTTGGAGAAGAAATCTGGGACTCTTTGATGAAGATCTGAATACACCAATTTCAGGTGAAGTCTCATTTGGTATCATGCTACCTCTTTGGCGGAATATTCTCATCGACAAAAATCGTGCTTCAATTCTGAAGGCCGAACAGATTCCTACAATTGCGGAAGCCGAGATTTTGTCCACACGTAATGAACTGTTCCTAAAAGTATCGGAAAAATATTGGGACTGGTCAGGTTCAATTGCAAAACTTGGCATTGCTCGGGATCTACTGTCAATTGCAGAATTTCGACTTCGAGGTATTACTGAAGAGTTGATCAGTGGCGAAAAAGCTCGGATTGACAGCATTGAAATGTCGCAAGAAATACAGAGGAGAAGAGGAGCTTTCTTCAAAGCAAGAAGAGATTATGAAAAAGCAAAAATTGCTTTGTCGGTTTTTTTGTGGAATAGTGATGGTACCCCCACAAATGTTCCACAAGGAATAGTTCCTTTAGATCCTACTAATGTCTTCAGATTGGATAGTACTTCTTTTATTAGCGATAAAGCACAGGCATTTCAAAAAAGACCAGAATTGTCACGCAATTCCGCTGAGCAAAATCAGGCAGACATTGACATACGTTTTGCACGCGAACAACAAAAGCCTGAAATCTCATTAAAGCTCATGCCATATTCTACCGTTCACACGATTGATGGTTCACTTCCTGATTATAAAATTGGTTTACAGGCAGATATGCCTCTGCTATTTCGAGATGCACGTGGTCAAACCGCATTGGCTGAAATCAAACAACAAACATTGACATTCAAACGTAGTGCAATAGAAAGAGATATCTCAGCATCCGTCGACGATGCAGCATCCGAGCTGATTGCAACTTATGATCAGGCCTTGGCTGCTCGTGATGAATTATCTGCAGCTCGACAAATGGAAGCTGCTGAAAGGGAATTGTATGAGCGAGGTGAAGGAAATTTATTTACTGTAAATTTTCGAGAACGATTTACGGTTGAATCAGCTTCGCGAGAGATTGATGCGAGGGTGAATTTTAGAAAAGCCATTGCATATTATCTTTGGGCTACAGCAGGATATTAAGATGGTACAAGAGATTTCACCAATCACGGACAAAATATCAGTTTTTGCTATCAAGAATCCACTCCAAACCTCTCTTGGACGGTCGATTCTGGAACATGGAATTTCTTTGATTTCAAGGATTGGATTCGAAGAATTTACATTTAAAAAATTGGGTAATGAAATAGGTTCTCCTGAAGCATCTATTTATCGATATTTCGAAAATAAACATACATATCTTTTATACATCACCGCTTTATACTGGGGAATGATTGATGAAAAGTGTCTTCACATCATCAATTCTGAAGAACCTCAATTTCAGAAAGCACTTGCAATCATAGACCTTCTGTGTAATCCACCAAGAATCATGATTTCAAATATTACTATTGATGGTAGTATGATGTATAGAATTGTGATGAGTGAATCAGTAAAAACATTTATGACAAAACAAGTTGATAAAGATAATAGTAAGGGTGCTTTTTCAACTTTGAAATCGGTTAATCAACATTTGTCATATATCATCAGTACTGTTAATCCTATGTGTCAGTATCCGAGAGCTCTTGCATCTACAATAATTGAAATGTCGATGTTTCAGCGATATTTCTATGAACATCTGCCATCAATGACAGATATAGGAAAACAAAAATCAATGAGTGATGATTTGAAAGAGTTGATGATTGGAATGATGTATGCTGGTAAACATCAGATTGTATGATCATTGCTTTTTAAGAAATGTTTCATACGATTTCACTTCATGAGCCAATCGTTTGAATATTGCCGCAATCACTGCTGCATCGTCGATATAACCGACAAATGGAATAAAGTCAGGGGTTAAATCAGAGGGGAGAATGAAATATAATAAGCCGGCTATCAATAGAGTTTTTGATTTCCACGAAAGATCGTATTGCTTATCCTTCAACATTGAAAATGCCAATTTCACATGCTGTAATAATTCCTTAATCGTGGAATTGTTTGAATGATCAAGCTTCTTGACCTTTGCATTGACATCATGCAATACCCTATGCTCATCTTCTGGAGTGACTTTTTCGGCTGCATTGTCGATGAAGTCTTCTGTATTTAGATGCTCACCTTTCTGCATCACGTATCAAGAATCGCTAGAGTTTTCTTGAATGACTTTTTTTCTTGCCAATAATCCGTAAGGAATGATACCGCAATATCCAATTGCCAATAAAATTGGGGCAATTGTCACTGCCATTGGATTATTCCATTGATTTGGATCATCGGATATGCCCGTTGACATTAATCCATAACCTAGTGCAATCACTATGGCTCCCAGTCCCAAAATCTTGTAATTATGGGAATTTAAAGGGAATTTCCATGAAGAGGTAGGGGTAGAGGTAGTTTTTTGTTTGCCTATTGTTCTTTTATTCTTGGCTGTAGACATGATATTCTCCTAGTCAAAAGTTCTACAAAGATACAAAATCAACCATGAATTCTCATTATTAGGATGTTGAAAACTCCGGGCTATAAGGTCAATCAATTTTCTGTAAATTTACCATTCAGTTTTCCCAATAATCAATGTCCATCTACCTATGAATCAAGCCGTAAGAAGCACTGATATCCCTGGCATTCCTTTGTTCAGAAGAGGAAAGGTTCGTGATGTGTATGATTTGGGTGATGCATTGCTGATAGTCGCTACTGATAGAATATCTGCCTTTGATGTGATTATGGAGGATCCTATTCCGGGAAAAGGCAAATTATTGACTGAGCTTTCAAAGTTTTGGTTTGATAAAACTCGGCATATCATAAATAATCACATCATCAGCACAGATCCATCAGAATATCCCTCCATTCTCTCACCATATCATGCATTGCTGGAAGGAAGATCCATGTTGGTGAAGAAAACAAAGCCACTTCCAATTGAATGTGTGGTTCGAGGATATCTCGCAGGATCAGGATGGAAAGAATATCAACATTCTGGAACAATTTGCGGGATTGTGCTCCCTTCGGGATTACAACAATCTCAACAATTGTTGGAGCCGATTTTTACACCGGCCACCAAAGCTGAGGAAGGGCATGATGAAAATATTTCTTTGGAACAAGCAATCGAACTCTGTGGTAAGAGAGCATTAGAGGCAAAAGAAATATCATTGAAACTGTATGGCTTTGCACATGAATTCGCTCGAACCAGAGGAATTATTCTAGCTGACACAAAATTCGAATTCGGGGTGGACAATGATGGCTGTTTGATTCTTATTGATGAAGCATTAACTCCGGATTCATCTCGATACTGGTTGGAAGAAACGTACAGTATAGGAGGTCAGCAAGAAAATTTCGATAAACAGGTATTACGTGATTATCTTGAAACAGTGGACTGGAATAAGCAAGCTCCATCTCCACATTTGCCTAAAGAGATCATTAATTCCATTGAGGCCAAATATCAACAAGCAATTTCTATATTGACAAAGAGTTAACATAAACATGATACAACGTTATACCAGACCCGAAATGGGCTCGATTTGGGAAGATCAAAATAAATATGCGATTTGGTTGGAAATCGAGATTCTTGCTTGTGAGGCACAATCAGATCTTGGATTGATCCCCAAAGAAGATGTGAAAACCATCCGTGAAAAAGCCCGTTTCGATGTTGATGCGATTTTGGAAATCGAACAAACAACCAAGCATGATGTGATTGCATTTTTGACAAATGTAGCAGAATATGTTGGTCCGAGCTCTCGATTCATTCACATGGGAATGACCTCAAGCGATGTACTGGATACATGTCTGGCAGTTCAAATGAAACAATCCGGTGAATTGCTTTTAGCATCTCTACATACATTGAAGAATGTTTTGTCCTCAAAAGCAAAAGAGTATAAATATGCTGTTTGCGTCGGAAGAACGCACGGTATTCATGCTGAACCTACTACGTTTGGCTTAAAATGCGCCTTATGGTATGAAGAATGCAAAAGAAATATAACGCGTCTTGAGCATGCAATCAAGCATGCCGCTACCGGCAAGATCTCTGGTGCAGTTGGTACATTTGAACATCTTTCTCCTTTTGTTGAAGAATATGTATGTTCAAAATTAGGTCTTTCTCATGCTCCTGTTTCAACGCAAGTCGTACAAAGAGATCGCCATGCTGAATTTTTATCCGTGATTGCCATCATTGGATCATCACTCGAAAAAATCGCAACCGAGATACGCCATCTTCAAAGATCCGAAGTATTGGAAGCCGAAGAGTATTTTTCGAAGGGGCAAAAAGGAAGCTCTGCCATGCCACACAAGAGAAATCCTATTGTTTCCGAACGAATTTGTGGATTGGCTAGATTGTTAAGGGGTAATGCAATGGCAGCTATGGAAAACAATGCACTCTGGCATGAAAGGGATATCTCGCATAGTAGCGTTGAACGCGTGATTTGTCCTGATTCTACAATCACTCTTGATTATATGCTCCATCTTGCAATTCAACTTATGGATACATTACTCGTATACCCAGAAACGATGAAAGGGAATATAGAGAAAACATATGGTTTGGTATTTTCTCAGACCATTTTGTTGGAATTTGTCAGAAGAGGTCTCACACGTGAGGCGGCTTATGCCTTAGTGCAAAAATCAGCTATGAAAACTTGGCAAGAAAAGACATCCCTTCTTTTGAATCTTCTTGAAGACCAAGAAGTTCTTGCCATCATTCCTGAAACGGATTTGCGAGAAATATTCGGGAAGGGAACAACACTACAAAAGAGTGTTGACATAATATTCGAACGATGCGGATTATAATGAAAAAGCCCCGATGAAAATCAGGGCTTTTTTTTTAATCCATTATCTTTCTTAAGAAAGCTGGTTTTTCAACCACTGATGATTTAGGATCTCGAATGATTACCGGTTGTGAATTGGATCTAACACCATTTGGCAAATCATTAACAGAGCTAATTCTTATTGAACCCCCATTTGCTTGTCTGACGGCATTAGGATCTGTACGACGCATAAAAGCAGGCTGATTTCGTGTAATAGCCACTTGAGGTTCCTGAGCTTTTTCTTGTACGGCTTGAATCAATTGAGGAGCAGATTGCTCATCATCGATGTCGCCATAAACTTTAACAGGTTTTACATTCACTTTTTGTTGCCTTGCATCTTTTTGTGCATGCACAGGAATTGTTCTCATTGATGGCGCTGAACTAGGTGCAGCAGAGAGAGGAATTGATGTTTGCGTTGCGATATGTCTTTCAATTGTAGGCTGCGTTGTTTGGACATTGATCTGAGGAGCCGACATGGAATTCGTGACTTGATATTGACCACGCTTGAAACCAGTAGCTACTACAGTTATCATTAATTTGTCATCAAGTGATTCATCATAAACAATGCCATGAATGAGATTGACATCATTTCCGGCATTCTCTTCAATAATTGAAACGGCTTCGCCAATTTCATGCATTGTCATGCTGGAACCACCACTGATATTTACAAGCAATCCTTGAGCTCCAGTAATCGACACACCTTCTAATAAGGGTGAATTGAGTGCATTTTGAGCAGCGGCAATTGCGCGATGTTCGCCAGAAGCAATACCAATTCCCATCAATGCATCACCCATGTCCTTCATGATTGAACGTACATCGGCAAAGTCTACATTGATATAGCCATTACCAGAGATGATATCTGAAATACCTCTGGTTGCATTGTATAATACATCATCTACTTTTTGAAATGCTTCAATGAATGATGTATTTCGATCAATTATGGACAAGAGTTTTTCATTTGGGATGACAATCAATGCATCTACATATTCACGTAATTCATTGATACCCTGTTCTGCTATATTCGCTCTTTTCTTTGCTTCAAAATTGAATGGATTGGTAACAATGCCTACAACCAAAGCGCCAAGTTCACGACCTATTCTTGCAACGACGGGCGCGCCACCTGTGCCGGTACCACCACCCATTCCTGCAGTAACGAAAATCATATCGCTTCCTGACAAATACTCTCTTATGTCGTCTGCGTTTTCTTCAGCTGCTTCTTTTCCAATCTCTGGTCTACCACCTGCACCAAGACCTCTTGTTGACTCTTTGCCAATATGAAGTTTTGTTCCTGCAGAATTCTTTGAAAGTGCTTGCGCATCTGTATTGGCAGCAATGAAATCAACTCCTGTCAAACCTCGTTGAATCATGCTGTTGATGGCATTCCCACCACCGCCGCCAACTCCGATTACACGGATTTTTGCGCCGTAATTTGTTGAATCTGTATCGATAGTTATCACATTTCCCCCCGGAAAAGTGTAGGAAAATTAGTTATTGTCATATGGATATAACACACTTCAAGCATACGTTTTCGCTGCTGAATATTAATTGTGTGTGAGAAATTGCAAGGACAATATATCGGCTGCAACGATATATCATGCACCACAATATAGGGAATCAATTGGCAAATGTCAAATTAAAGTTCATCAAAAAATGTAAAAAATCTTTTGATAAATGACTGTTTCGTGGATTGTTCGGATTGTTGGATAGGAGGGGGATTTTCTTGATGTGCAGCTTGCGGTGGCGCTTTGTCGGATTGAGGAGTATCGAACCCATGAAGAAGAAGGCCCACTGAAGTTGAAAACATGGGGTGTTCGATCTCTGAACCAAAACCACCGAATTCGCCACCATTCGGAATACCTAGTTTTACTGGCATGCCGAAAATTCTTGTAGCCAAATCATCTGCGCCGTGTAAGAGTGCGCTGCCGCCTGTGAGAACAATACCGGCCGGTAATCGATGAATATACCCTGATTTTCTGAGTTCTTCGAAGCAGAGTTCGAAGATTTCTTCTAGTCTTGGGCCGATAATCCGTGCAAGTAAACTTTTATTGATTTCCATTGGATTTCGACCACCAATGCCTGGTATCATGATAGTTTGTTCATTGAGAATGCTCTCTACTGTTGCATGCCCAAAGTCACGTTTCAGTCTTTCTGCTTGATGGTGCAAAATTCCAAGGCCGGCTGATATGTCCTCGGTTACTTGATTGCCTGCAAGAGCAATGATGGAAGCATGTCTGATGACATTATCCCTGAATACGGCTATGTCTGTGGTTCCACCACCGATATCTATGAGTGCAACGCCGACCTCTTTTTCATCATTATCGAGAATTGCACTACTTGAAGCAATGGGTTCCATCACCATGTCTGTGACCCTCAAACCTGCTCTTTCAATGCATTTGTGCAAATTTTGAATGGCGGAAAGAAGTCCGGTCATCACATGAACATTTGCCTCCATGCGTACACCGCTCATGCCTATTGGGTCTGTAACACCATCTTGTCCATCTATGATATATTCTTGAGGGAGAATATGTAAAATCTGTCTATCTGCAGGGAGTTTCACATTCATTGCATCATCAATGATCCTTTGTATGTCTCCTTGCGAAATTTCTCGACTGGCATTTGGTATGGCAATAATTGATCTTGTAAGCAAAGATTGTATATGATCACCTGCAATGCCTACCACAACATCAGAAATGGAAACACCAGCTTGTTGTTCGGCCACTTCAACTGCCTTTTTGATGGCTTTAACGGTTTTATCGATATTAATCACAACTCCACGCTTCAAGCCTTCATTTACAGAAGCACCAACACCCAAGATATCTATACCGCCTTGAGCATTCCCGATTGATGCGATAAGTGCAACAACTTTTGTTGTTCCAATATCTAATACCGCTTTGAATTGACCAGTAGACATACGCATATCCTTAGAAAAGCCATCAAGAATCCTTACTTGCAAGCAAGGGTTGTTTTCCGATGACAATTTGATTTTTCCAACGAATGTCAACATAAGTTGGATGACCCTGTTTGGTTGCCGAATGCAACATGTAGAGTCGTAACTTTTCAAGTTTTCTTTCTATGTTTTCAGGAGAACCGAATTTTATCTGCGTCTCACCATCGGTGGTTATAAATGTATATTCATTTGTTTGTTTATTGATATCGATTTCGGAC
>SXGQ01203954.1_pt1 | contig 22350 bp, 29 predicted proteins | sample 3178371 | NCBI WGS metagenome assembly SXGQ01 (sample SAMN11356859, study PRJNA531348) | freshwater metagenome | isolation source: freshwater sample F1-20 | place: China: Fuxian Lake, Yuxi | collected 2017-12-25 | reverse complement strand
CAAATGTCGTATCAATTCAAGTAGGAACTCCGCCAACAACTACTACAAGTAGCACTACAACTACGACCAGCACCACAACTACAACCGTTTATGTTGCGCCAGTTGACAATACAACTACAACAGTTCCCTATCAGCCCGTTCCTGGTCCCAGTGATTCTGGTCAATCCGATAACGATGACGGTAGCGACTCATCCCCAACCGATACCACAGAGCCACCATACATAATCCCATTACCTGAAACAGAATCCACAACGGCGACGCTTCCAACAGAAACATTGCCTGAAACCGAAGAAACAACCATAACAGTTCCAGTATTTCCCGTAATACCCGAAGAGGAAGAAGAAGTAAGTCCAACAACGACATACCCTGATTATAACGACGGTCCTGCAACAACAGTTCCTTACATTATTTCGTTGCCAGATACCGCTGACACTGCTGACATTGTTGATGCAATCGATGACGTCGATTTCACAGAGATAACAGACAAGCAATTTGACGCCACGATAGACGCCGTGTTTGATGACCTAGATAATCCGGAAGATGTTGGCACAGTTCTCGCTACTTTCTTGGATGCCGATATTTCCGACACGCAACTTGATGCGGTTCTGGACAAAGTGATTGATGGTCCGATGACTGCCGAAGACACTACAGAGATATTGGACGAATTGCTTGACGGTCCTGTCACGGTTAGTCAATTAGAATCAATCATGGACAAGGTCTTTGAAGACATTTCCGATACAGAAGAAACAGTCGCAGTCTTAACAAATCTATTTGACGGTCCACTCAGCAACACAGAACTTGAGACTGTCATGGACTCGGTCTTCAGCGAAGACGCAACTGTTGACCAAATGTCATCGGTGGTCGCTGACCTACTTGATAAAGACCTTGACGAAAAAGAACTTGATGCGGTATTTGATGCGGCGTTTGACGACGACCTTTCGGATAAAGAAACCATTGACCTCATCGTTGACGTATTGAAAGAAGACCTGACATCCGAAGCATTGGGTTCGGCATTGGGGGCAGTATTTGACGAAGAAGTCAGCACCGAGGTTTTGGTTGAAACTTTTACTGCCGTTTTGGGTACAGAACTAAACAAGGAATCAGTTGAAGTCATCGTTGATGTTCTTGAATCCAACACAATTTCCAACGAACAAGTTTCTACGGTTGTCACGTTAATCATTGAACAAGAAGGCGGCGTTGACTCTGAGCAAGCAACAGAACTAGCAACAAGTTCTAAAGTGCTTGAAAGCATTGACGGCGAGCAAGCAACAGAAGTATTTGATGCAGTCGTTGTTTCTGAAGTCACAGAAGAAGCCGGCGCTCAAATTGCTGCGGCTCTTATAGTAGCATCGACAGAAGTAAAGGCTTCGTTTGAAGAAGAAATAAATGTGTTTGCAGGTGTGTTTGATACATATGTTGCGCTTGGTTCAAATATCGACGTCGGCGACAGGCGCACTATTCTTGCTACTAGCGCTGCGCTAACGTCTGTGGCTGCCGCTGGCGCAACAGTTTCAGTTGCACGATCGTCTTCTGGGGCACCTGCGCCTACAGGCGCACCGTCCGGTAATTCAGGTAGCGCTGGCTCAAATGAGCCTGCCGGTGAAATAGCATACGAGCGTAAGAAAAAGAAGAAGTTTACACGTAATAGTATTTACAAATACCCGGAGGAATAATGAAGAAAAATCTAAAACTTAATTGGCAAGGCGTTGGCAAGAAAATTATCGACGAGACCGCCGGGCTATTATTTACTCTAGCCGGTAGCGTTGTTGTTTTTATTACGTTGTCAGGTCAAACGCGCACAATAGCAATAGTTGCTACGGCAATTGCTCTAGTATTGCACTATGCGCATGCGTTATTTACTAACGATATCGACTGAGCTAAACTCGCCAACAGGCCAGTAATAAGGCAAATCGACTGGATCGTCGAAAAATTCTGAGTAGTACTTGAAATCTTTGCGCAGTAGATTGCTGCGATGCGACCTGTGAAACGTTTCGTCGTTGAGCCAGTGTGGCATAACAAGCGCATTTTCGTCGACTACTTCGAGTTTAAGGGTGTTTTTATAGCCGCGCCTAATCCATTCTTCGATAGTAAAGTTTTGGTATAGCTTAAGCGCTTCGTGGTAATTAGTCCACATACGCGTAACTGGATGATTGCGCCAGCCTGTACTGTCTGTGCGCTTGAGTAAAATGTTGAGTACTTGATATGTTTCGACGCGTTGCTTGCCTAGGCGCCTGTAGTCAAGTACTGATACAGATTGCTTAAAGTCTGGAAATGGTAAGAATGTTTGCATGACTCTTATTATACTCGCTAAAAGTACTTTTTGAGAGATTGCTACATTTATATAAAAATAAATAGAGACGATATAATACGTATCTACACAGAGAAAAGGACACAAATATGACTGCAGAATTAACGGCAGAATACGCCAACAAAATTAGACCTTTGCTTGCATCGGCAAAACGTGCCTATGGCGCACGCAACCAAGACACGCCTGCTCATCAAGCAAGTCGTCAATACACGCAGTTGCTCGTTGAGTTTGATAAGAAGGGCGGTAGCATTACTGCTCTGTGCGCAGCTCTCGGCGTGTCATACGCAGGCGTGCGTAGACGAATTTACACATATGATTTGCCTGTTAGCAACTACAAGCAATACTTAAATCCTGATGCTGATGTTGATAAGCATATTGAAAGCATTACAGCAGCCAAGACATCAGGCAGTGTTGATGAATACTATCGAACATTGTACGAAGCCTATGTCGACGGCGTTGCACTGTCTGAAATTGCATCAAGACTCGAGCTTACTAATCCGTACCCGCTTTACTACGGCGTGCAAAAGCACACAAAAAAGCTGCTAGTAAAACCTAACTCACGCGACTAGCATTATGCTAGGCATGCCCGAGCCGTTTGCATTAGGCCAAGTGCGTAGTGTAAATGCTACAGCTTTGTCTACAGTTGACTACACTTCAATATACCGCTTTGTATATAGTCATTTTCAACACGCGTACAACCAGGCAAAGCATAGCGAACTACATAATCAGTCAATACGAGTTACAGATGCGGTGTGGTCTATGTATAAATCAGCCAAAGATTTAGGCGTACCTAACGCTGATGCGGCTATTAAAGCATTTCTGTTTAGAGGATTTCATCAATCAACATGAGTGCTACTTCATTGATTACCGAACTCGTGCTGCACTCAGGCATAGACGTTGGCTACGTGCCACCAACACCGTTACCTAATCAGGTACCGCCAGTAATGGCTGCAAGTGAAAGACTACTTGAGTATGCAAACTTCTATGGGTATCCAGTCGGATACCAGCAAGAACAGCACGGTAAAATTGTGCAAAACATCATACCGATTAAAACATTTGAGTCTGCGCAGATTTCCGGGTCCTCCGCTGCGTCTTTGAGCCTGCACACAGAAGCAGCGTTTCATCCGTATCGTCCAGACTTTGTATTACTTTTATGTTTACGTGGCGATTACGCAGCTAAAACTACGTATGCTAAACTGACTGATATATTGCAAGAACTGCCAAAAAAGTATGTACGCATACTCGAGCAAGAACAGTTTACTACGAGTATAGACATGAGCTATCGATTAGACGGACAGGCAGACACTAAAGTACCTATAGCAATACTTAATAAAAAAGATAACACATATCAATTACGCTATGACGAAGAGTTGATTAGAGCGACTAACTCAAAAGCAGCAGAAGCTTTAAGCGCGCTTAAAGTAGCTATTACAAACACAACGCAAGACATTGTGCTTAACACAGGCGACATGCTAGTGTTAAACAATCATAGAGTACTACACGGGCGTTCTACGTTTAAAGCACGGTATGACGGCACGGACAGATGGTTACAGCGTTGTTTAGTTTTGAGTGCACTGCCACAGCAAAGTCAATACAAAACAACCTATACAATAACTACTAGTTTTTAGGGAGACTAATGAGTGACACAAGAGAGTATGACATCACATCACTGCGTTCAGGCCAGCACGCCACAAGAGTGCATCGCGACTATCTTGCACATGTGTTTCGTTGGGGTTGGGCAGCACGACTAATTAACACGGGCAAAGGCGCGCATCGTGTTCTTGAAGCAGGATGCGGCGCAGATGCTCCGCTATATCTTGCATTGCGTGGTTCCCGCGGCATTGGCCATAAGCCGGAATTGTATGTAGGTGTTGACTTAGGCAAAATACCTTTGATAGCAAAACGTAAAAAAGATACTGAGTCGTCAAAGTATTTGGTGCTAAAAGACGAGTTTAACTTTGTAGACCGCTGGAAAGAATTGCGCGACGAGTATGGCAGTACGTTTGATTTAGCGGTATCATTTGAAGTAATTGAGCACATGTCTGAACGTAATGGCGATAAGTATTTACAAGGAATTCACGGATTACTTAAAGACAAAGGCGAGTTGCTTATATCAACTCCCGTGTTTAACGGTCACGCGGCTGCCAATCACATTAAAGAGTACACAGTAGAAGAACTGCAGAAAAAGCTCAAGCGTAATGGTTTTACGGTTAAGGCTAGGTACGGAACTTTTGCTTCGTTTCCTACAATAAAGCGCGGGCTGAAAGAAGAACATACACCAGAAATAGCAAAAGCAATTCAATTGATCTATGACAACGTTCGCGAGTTTTACAGCGACGAAGTACTTGCATGCTTTTTAGCGCCGATGTTTCCAGACCATTCTCGCAACAACGCGTGGATTGTTACAAAAACAAAGTAAGGTTGAACTATGCCAGATAAAAACGAAATAACAAACTACGCAGATGTAACACAACTTGTAGATCAAGCTATTAACAATACGTATGAAGAAGACGAAGATCCCATAGATTCTCTTATTTACACGTTACGAACTATCGGCGAAATAATTGATAGTGGACTATGCGAGGTAAAAGTTTACTCTAATTTGCTAATAGAAGCGGCTGAAGCGTTAGAAGAACTACAAAAAGAAACGCTTACTCATCTCGTTAGACCTAACAATAGCAACACGCAATAAGCAAATCATTCCCACATGTCTGGTTTATACGGCACTAGTTTGTTGTAAGCTTTCCAACAAGTAACAGTAACTAAGCTAATAAACGCAGCACCTATACTAAGTACAACGTAAAATAACCATTTGCCTGCGCGCATGCGTGTATATTACCAATTGCTAATGTACCGACCGACACGGTCGTGTGCGCCTGGACCATCAGATACATACGTGTATCCTTCTTTTTCTTCGAGGTCTTGATAATACCAACGCGGTATCATTGTGCTGTGTCCTTCAGCAAAGTCTGGATTGTGGCGCAAATGAACTTCAATAAGCTTGTTACCAATGTACTCGCAGTTCATCTTTGGATACCGTGTTGCAATGTCTTCTAAGAATACTGGCAAGTCAATTGTTTCGCGCACGACTTCCCATTTGTCAAATCTATGAAGTGGCATACCACTTGCTCGAGTACCACGCACCGCGAGTATTTGTTTACCGTCTACATAGTCTATAGATATATGCGCACCGTCTAACTTTTTAGCCCAAAAGTAACCCAGCTCAAGTTCATATGTGTTGCGATACAGCATTTGTATGCGAGCGCCTATCCCCATACCAAAAGTGTTTATTGCAGGTCGTACGCAGTAATATCCGGGATGCGGCACTGGCACGCCTCGCGGTCCGCAAACATTGCCTGCTAGTCGATTAACTATTAGTTTGTCAAACACCCACGCGTCTGTTGGTAATACATCAAGCCACGCTTGCTCATCTGGTTCGAGCACGGTCATGGCTCTATAAAAATGCATTCACCAGGACAGTCTTCTGCCGCCGCCACGACGTCATCGAGTTGACTATCTAAAAAGTTTGCTACGCCTGCGGCGCCTTCTGGATTGCCTCGCGCTTTCGAAAATACTTTCCCATTCTCCTGGACGTACGCCAATCCATCCTCCAGCATTATGAACACATCTGGGGCGATCTCTGCGCACAGTCCATCGCCAGTGCATAAGTCTTGATCGATCCAGACTTTCACTGTGTACGCGCATCTAAATTAAAATGTTCATTGCATAACGTTTGCATGTGGCCAGTGCGTGAAAATTGACCGGTACCAGGAGCACCGCACTTTTCACATGAAATAGCGCTTGCAAGTTCAGCAAGTCGAACTATTTCTCGCATTGCAGGATAGTTTCCTTCAATTTCGCTATGAAAGTAATAACGAAGCATGCCAAACTTTTCTTTAACTTGCATTAACGTATACTCAGAATCTATTGCTGCTAGCCCTGCATCGCACTCTAATAGAATAGGTATCCAGCCAGGACCGCATTCAACGCGAGCTCCTTCTCTAGTAAACCGTGCATTAACTGGAGCAAGTAGTGTCTGTTCTTCTTGTGTAAGTAGCATAATTTAACCTTCGTTACTATCGTGTTAGTACTACTATACACTAGTCCGTCATGTACGTTTGTTGCGTATAGCTTTGCGGCGTTTCCACCACTTTTGTCGAAATTTCTTTTTTCGGTTCTTGTCAATAGAAATAATGTTGTCGTAGTGATGTCTTACTGGCTTGGGGAATAACGTTGGCTTATCAATGTCCAATGGATCAATGCCGCTGTTAACTTCTTCTGCTAGCTTGTGCAATTCTTGATGCACTCTAGAGCGTTGACTATGCACTTCGCGTCTAACATCTTCTCTAAGTTCATGTAGTGCTTTTTGTAATGATGATTCATTTCTGTCCATTATGAATCTCCTATTTGCTTATTTGTTTTTCCTCACCTAAAAGCGACCAATGCTTACGTCCGCACTCGCAAATCAAATCAGGCGACTTGATTTCTTTTAAGCAAACGCACGTAAGAAAACGTCTACGTCTTTCATGTCGTTCTTTGTAACCGTCGTCATGCTCTTTCATATAGTGCAACATGTGATCGGTAATGTTGCCAAACTGCTTGTCACAGACTACGCATATGCAAGTAGATTTCTTAGTCATTAGCATTAGTCCAATGCGCATCTGACATTCGCTTTGATATTTCTGCTTTTCTAGTTTTTTCAGCTCTGCCTCGCGTAACACGCAAAGCATGTTCTCCAAGGTCCGTTATTTCGTACTGGTTGCCTCTTTGATTAAGAAACCCTTGTTTAACTAAAAACTTAAAGTTATCATTCAAATGAGAAGGATCTTTTGGTCGTCTGCCGCGAAACTCCCAAAAGTCTCGTAATGTAAACAGATTAAGTTTTTGTTGTTGCATACCAAATCTTGTCTTTGCATAGCACAAAATGTAATATGAATTACTCCATGCAACCGGAGTTTTAAGCTTGTCTAGCGTTTCTGCGTCCAATTATTTTCCCTTTACTTTTCATATCTGTCTGCATACATATTGCGTAAGTGCTTTATGTCTTCTTCTTTTTGTGTTAATTGCAAGCTGTACTGGTGGTTTTCTTCCATGCAAAAGACGCAACCGTCGCAGTATACTTCGTGATCACACGACGGTTGCTGTGTCATTTTCATTACTTATAAGAAGAAGTCTGATGTCAAGAAGTAAATCAAGCACGTCTTGCGCAGAAACTAACTCTCGAGTAGAGTATGTAAGCATTGCCGAGTCGAGCAAGTTAATTGCATCAGAGTCGACGGAATCTGGCGTCTTATCCATAGGTAAATTATACCACCAAATAAATAGATTTTAGGGACTGCTACTGCTATTTGCGTAAGGCTCTTTTTGCTGCTAACACCGCGTAGTCTTTTACTTTAGTGTCGCCCATGTATGCCCAGGCGTAACCGTCAGCAATCAACGCTTCATTGACAGAAACTTCTGCGCCGTCAAGGTATAGCCAACCAAGAATTCTGCCATACTTTTCTGAGCTATCCATTTTTTCTGTTTTAATAACTATTACCTTAGCGCCATCGATTAGTTTTTTAATACGATCTTTTACTTCAAGACCAAGAACTTTTTCAGCTTTGTCAGTTGTTCGTGACTCCGGCGTATCAATGCCGGCAAGACGAACTCGAGACGAAAACGAAATGTCAAATCCAAGATCAATAACAACATCAATAGTGTCGCCATCTACTACTTTAGTTACTTGCTTAACATAGTATGTAAACATTATTGTTCCTCTTCTAGTATTTCTTCTAAGTGATCTGGGATACCATTACCGTTCTTATCTTCAATGTTGCGCCCGGTAGAAATCATTAGTCCAGCAAGCGTGCCGGTAATAAATGTTGCGACCGACGATAGCACACCAAAGAACATTTTGTCATTTTCGGCTTGCGCGCCAATTGGTTGCGTGACAAATACTAGAGCATATAAGACGCCTGCCGTAGTCATTGCTAATACACCAGAAAGTACACAACCAACGACAAACTTAAGGCGAGCGTCTAGTTCATGTGACTTCAGTCGTTCTTTACTCATTCTTGTTACCTGTCTTTGCTCGCTTATCCACTTTGTTAAATACTTCATTGATTTCACCTGCCGTGAGTTTACCATCGTCTAAAAATGATCTTGCTAAGCCTTCAACAACAACCGCTACGCCAGCAATGCCCGCCATTGTTATTGCTTTAGCCATAGAAACGCCGGCAATAGCACCTGCACCAATGACTCCAAGACCCGATGCCGCAAAGGTGGCAAGAATTCTAAGTAGCACGTTAATAAATACATCTTTGTTTTTCATGGCATCTCCGTAGTCTGTGTTTGATATGGATCAAATCCAAGCAACGTTTCAGTGCATGAGTTGTCAGCCAAGCAAAGTGGCGGACTGCAATTCTCATTCTTCCAGTTGTTTGGATCTTGACATTCATACCTGTATGAACCGTCGTACCCACAAGCGGATACGCCGATTAACATCATAGCAATAAACATCACTTTTTTAATCACAAAGTGGATTTTATTACAGGCTGACGTAGCCGTCTTCTATGTTTATGTCAACATTACCAACGGCTGAAAAACCGTAATGTACTTTTATTTAGTTTTTTGCGTTACCGCGAACAAACTTGATTTCACAAGAATCTGTAGTGCAGTATGACTCGCCAATAGCGTCAGCGGCCATACCAGCGTAAACGCCTGTTAAGTCAATTGGATACAGCGACTTTGTAGCTAATTCGTACTCTTCTTCAGTAATTTGCGTGTATGGCATCTGTAGATACGTTTCATTGCCACTCGGCAAAAATGACACGGTCTTAAGTTGACCATCATACATATGCAAGACGGTACCTACATGGTTTGCTTCCGTTTCTTTATTAAACGAAATTGTTACTGATACCGAGTTGTCTGACCAATAACGCTGCGCGGTTGCGGCTAATGACATTTTTTCAAAGATTGTTACGTCTTTTTCCGCGCGCTTCGCGTCTGATTTAATAGGGAAGAAGACCACCGATGTTGTATCCGGCGATTCAGCTGCTGCTTCGACTCGATATTTTGCCATCTTGAAGAGTGGCAACATCGGATCATCATTAGCGAATCTAATTGCTCTTAAGAAATACTTGCCGCCCGGGGTCCAATGAACGCCAGGAGACTCGCCTGCCAGTATTGACACGGTGCCGGACGGCTTTACCGTTGTTGTTTTGATTGACTCGCGGATGCCTAACCATTCAGAATAGATGCTATCATAGCGTTGAATGACTGAGTATCCTACGTCCATCCAGTCACGAAGCACTGGTAAACCATTGTTATCCGCAAAGTTTGCAACTCCAGACATTGACGTACCGATGCGACGATTGCGTTGCATAATTGCATTTGTCGTCTCCCAGTGAGTCGGAATAAGTGTAACTGTCTTAGCATACAAATAAGCAAACTTAAGAGTGCGCTTATAGTCGTCAAGACTTTCGTGACGGTTTAGATATGTTTCAACTAAAGTGCAGCACTCGTAAGACTCAAGCGATTGCTCGGCACACGGGTTGTATCCGGCTACGCGATGATCTTTATTGTTGATTGGATCGCAAAGACGTCCGTATTTGCGCGACAAATCTAGCCAAATAACGCCTGGCTCACCGTTAAGTTTGATTCCTTCAACAATAGGGTCAAGGTCTTCGCCTACAGCAGTTAGTACTGAGTTGTTAGACATCCATCCCCAACCTGGCGCAGCCGGGTCGTATGAATTACGTTCAGGGAACTTTTCTATGTTTTTTAAGTCTAAAAACTCTTGGTCATTAATATCACCAAGCAAAAGCTCGGCAGAGCGACGAACGTTACCAGAGACAACGCACACGCCAATAAGATTACCAATGTCTGCAATATCTACTTTTGTTAGTAATGTATTGTTACGGCCAGCAAACAACTTGCGAATGTGGTTATGCAGTTTTTCAAGTGGCTGGTGTCCGGCGGCTGTTCCACCAAATGTACGTATTGGAGTGCCGGCTGGACGAACTAAACTGTAGTCAAATGTAACCGTATTTGTATTACCTGGCTTAAGATACGAGTCAATCAGTAGTCGAACTGACTCAACCCAACCTTCACGTGTGTCTGGCACTTCGTACTCATACTTTGTTTGTGGATTAGGCTCTGAAATTGTAAATTCTTTTTCTGCGCCTACATTGTCAAAACCAACGCCAACACCGAGCATTGACGCTTCCATCAAAAATGCAAATGGTTTAGACGGATCAAGTTTAGTCATGTCAGCCGTAGACACAAACGCGCAGTTTTGTAATGCGGCCGAGTTATGTTGCTCATGCACAATTGGCGTGCCCATAACCCAAAGACCGCGTCCTGGCGGCGTCCATTTAAGGTTAAACATTCTGTCATAAGCTTCTTTTGCGCTGGCCTGTCCCTTTGCGTCGCTCCACGGAAGACGGTTTGATTTGCAATGATCTTTTTGTAACGAGTACATACCATTAACTACTCGCTCGCAAACTTCAGCCCAGGTTTCTTTTTTACCATTTGGCTTTAAGCGCGAATACGTGCGCAGGAACGTTATTTCTCCAATTGAATTCTTGCCGGCATCTGTGTATCCAAATGGTGGTTTTTGCTTTCGATATGAAGCAATAAACTCGTCCGAAAGACGAAAAGATAGAGGTAGTGCCATAATAGTATTTCTTTCGTTAGTGTTATATATTTTCGATTGACTTGTATATTTCTTCGCATTTTGCGCACACCGGATAGTTTTCAGGTGCACGCGAAGGAATCCAAGTCTTACCGCAAAGCGCAGTAATTTCAACTCCTAGAACCATCGCTCGAGTAATGTCTGAGGCGTCTGCGTAGTGTGCGTAAATATCATCACCACTGTCTGTCGAACGGTCAACAACTTGAAAATCTAGGAGGATTGACATTAGCTAATTTTAACTTGGCAAGCAGCGCACCAATACAATCTCCTGGCTTTTAATTCACTCATTTTAATTATACTATTGCATATTCGGCAGTTTTGGCCTTCGCGTTTATAAGCATATGAGGTCTGTGCGCAACCACCTTGTGCAACTTCATCTAACTCAAGATGCTTCTGTTCTACAGCGCGAATTCTTCCATCTTTGCTGCCGTCTTTTAGCAGCCTAACGGCATTATTCCAAATCTCATCAAATGTATTTCGCTCAAGCTGATTTCCTAATGTATACGGATTTAGTTTCGATATAAATAATAGTTCAGCACGGTAAACATTACCTATGCCAGCGATAACAGATTGATCCATTAACAGTTCGCCTATTGTCTTTTTTGACTTATGTATTTTTACCCAGGCAAATTCAGGATCGTCGTGGTCACGTAGTGGATCAGGACCAAGCCGTTGATGTATTCTTTCTTTTTCAGATAGCGTAATAACGTCACAAGCAGTCGGGCCCGTTAGCTCAGACGTGTAGTTATCGTCACTAAGACGCATTCGCACTGAGTCTGTCGACTGTTCATTTGCGTTTTTTGTTACGGTAAACCATCCGTACAAGCCAAGATGAACGTGCACTATTCGCTCGTCAAAATGTAAAAACAAATGTTTGCCGTGTGTGCTTATTTCAGTTAAATGTTTTTCGTTAATTAGCATTGCACCGTCTGCAAACCGTCCCTGCGGACTTGACGCTTTAAGTAGTTTATTTCCAAACTTTGACCAATGAACGTCAGCAATTCGTCTAATTGAATGTCCTTCTGGCATATGTCCTTTTCTGCGTAGTAGTAGTACAATTATTATACCTTAACAACGGCTGAAAAATATGACTCATACTAATAATAAATGATATAGTTATGACAAGGTACGACGCAGTTGTGGTTGATAACTAATTCGCGTGCGTAGTGGCAGGGTATTCTTGTAGTAGGGAAATGCCCCACCGGACTGACTCCCAGCGGTCCGCCCTAGCGAGTGTTAAGGTCCCCCTTTCGCCTTAACACTCGCGCATGTCGCGCTAGGTTACTATTTATAAATGCGCGACGGATTAGTCATTAGTGTACTAGTGCTATTATATGTTATAGTCGTCGTATATCGTGGTAAGTTGATTTGTAATGACTAGTACATATACAAGTAAAGGTATTTAATATGGCCGCCAAAAAAGCTTCTGTTGCATGGGATTATGTTGTCCCTGTTAAAATGCCAAAAGACTTAAAAGGAATCGAACCTGGCAAACTCCCTGACTCACTTCTTCGCTCGATTAAAACTGGCGGCAAGCTTCATTGGCGTGCGGCGGACGCGTGGAATGCAATGGTCGCAAAAGCGGCAGCAGACGGACTTGAACTCAAGCCAACGTCGTCCGGAGACTTATATCGCAGCTACGAGTCGCAACTGGCAGGCTTCAAACAGCGCTATGTTTTGGAACCAGTTGCAGGAACAAGCACGAAGACGTTCGAAGGAAAAACCTGGTACTTAAAAAAAGGTATGGCAATGCTTGCTACACCTGGCAAGTCAATGCACAATCTTGGTATTGCTGTTGATGTTCATTCCGCCGGCGAACCAAAACGTTTGAATTGGTTAATTGCAAACGTCAAAGACTTTGGATTTTCTTGGGAAGTAGTTCCGTCAGAGCCGTGGCATTTGCGTTTGGTAACTGGTGACAGTCCAACTCCGGCAGTAGAAGCATTTACATCTGGTCAACCTGCACCTGCTGCTGCTCCTGCTCCTGCGGTTGAAGTTGCCGCAGAAGAAAAACCAGCGGCAGCAAAGCCAGAAGCAAAGCCAGAAGTAAAGAAAGTCTTATCACTCGGTGATAAAGGTCCTCGCGTCAAACTGCTTCAAGAAAAACTTGCGGCACAAGGTGTATACGCCGGTGCGCCAAATGGCGAATACGACGATCGTTGCGCACGCGCTGTGCTTGCATTCAAAACAAAAAACAACTTAAAAAAAGATGGCGTAGCAGGGCAGCAAGTTCAAGAACTTCTAGGCATGATGTAAAACACTATGGGTCTTGCTGGTGATCAAATTATTGTAGCTATGATTACAACAGTTGGATTAGTCGTAGTCGCGTATTTACAATTTGGCGTTAAACAAGGAAAAAGTAGACATGCTGAACAGAAAAGCGCAAATGAAATGTTTCTTGCGCAATGGGCGCAAAATAAAGTTGAACATCAAATTGTGCTTGATAAAATTGACGATATGGGCGCAGGGCTTGTGAGATCAATCGACGTAGTCCGAGACACAGTCCGTGAAAATAGTGCAATTGCAGCTAACATAGAAAAGAAGTTAGACACGCACATTCGCGACCATGCAACAGGGGCGTTTTAGATATGGGCAAAAGCAAAGGCGGCGGCAATAGTCAACCGCAGAAAAAAGGCAAAGAGCGTCAACAAACTAACCCAATCACTGGCGAAGTCAAGTTTATTGCTGGTACTAAGGCTGGCAAAAAGCGTCAACGGTTACCTATCGGACATCCACTGCGTACTCACGACCTTCGCGGTCCTGTAGGTGGTAGCAAAAAGAAAAAGAAATTAGTCGAATTTAGCTAAGGCTTTTTATTCTTTTTATCCTTTGGGCATCTTGTTTTGTCCCAACTACACGGATCCCAAGGTGAAAACCCTGCTTTGTCATACAAAAGCTTACCAGCACGCAAATTTGTAACTGCATCTAATAACGGCGCTTGAGTACATATTTTCATCTGTTTGCAGAGCAAACCGACATAGCTAGGGTGGTCAGGCTTCCAATGAACACCATTGATTTGTAGCAGTCCAGAGTCTGATCGATGGTTCCACTCAGACACTCCTACAATGTTGCATGACTTATCAACCACGTCCCCACCCTTGCGATTAGGACATCCGCCAGATTCACGTAAAATTATATGACCTAGTTCTGCGTGAGTGTGCACAGGCCAGCCAGCTTCAGTCGCTAATTCTGGCAACCATGATATGTCGCCATGATTAAAACGTATTGTTTTACCTGGGCTTTTAGGCGTTTCATCAATTCTAATTGGCATTATATAAGTTGCTTTTGCAGGTATTTCAGTAATCAGAGCATGACTGCCGGTCGTATCTTCGCTGGTTGGCGCGGCGGCTGCGTTTCCAATTACTAAGCTTAATGACAGTGTAAAAAATAATAAAGCAGACGCGATTGATTTTGTCAATGTAAACTTCCTCGTCTAGTGGGCTAGGGGTAAGTCGTGTATCGGGTAGTTACATACTACCCTAAAAAGTACCTCATTGACAATCTAAATGTAAGTTTACATAAAACCTATATGTTATATAGGATTATTTTTTACTTTCTACGCGGTATATCGCGCAAGGGTTTCTATAAATGAGATCCCGCGATCCGTGTTTGCAATAACGCGCAAGCGCTTAATAAGCTTATAATCTTCAGAGTTTAACACTCGTCCAGGTTTCAATTCTATTTGCGCAATATGCCCAGACATTGGCGTAAGCTCAAGCGTCCCAAATCCTTCTAGTATTGTCAATGAGTAGACACGTCCAGACTCTGGGCTAGACAACACGACAGCCTCTTTTGGCATTACGTACCTACGAATAAGCGTTACAGAGTAATCAGAATACAGCATTTCTCCGTGGCTTTTACTTATTTCAGTATCTAAATGTGTTAGTTTCATATAGCTACAGTATCATTTTGAACGCGAGTTCTGAGAGTCTGTAAATCTTTGTTATACGTTGTGTTTTTGTATTTGAGTTTTGACCAAGTACTTGATATCGTGTAGCGGGCGCATCCATGCACTTTTGTTACGCCGTGAAGATGTTCATTATCTGGACTGTGCATAATTGCCATGCCACGCTTAGGTTTTACTGATATTCCAAAATACGGGTAGTGAGTTTCGCCACCAACATACGTATCGTTTAAGTACAAAACTGTACCGCAGACTCGGTCAAGCTCTGGGATTGCGTCTATATGCGGCACTTGCCAACTGCCAACCGGCCAATGTACAAAGCCAATTTGATCAACCATAACTGGCTCACTGCAATTAAACCGATTACTAATAAGTACTTCCATCGTGTCATACAAGTGTAGCACGGCTTTCATAATCTTCATATTATTGCTAGCCAATGCAACCGCAAATACAGGCATTGTTCTACCGGACCAAAATGTAAATGATTTTTCCGCCGCATGAGTAGACCACTTACCTTGCGCCAGTGCTTCCTTTATTATCAGCTCGCAGTCATCGTCTGATATAATAGATTCTTGCTGTATTGCATTATATAAATTAAGATTATACTCTGGCACATATTTGTATGGATGCACGCGTACATTTTGCTTTATATAATCAACAGAATGAAATTTGTTAGTAGTTTCATTATAGAACTTCAAAAAAGTAACATACTCATCTGAAAGCTTGTTATTAAAGTCAAACATATTTTTTAACAATAACACGGTATACAGCCCTTATGATATATGGGCTAGAATAGAACATACTTAACCTTAACTGTGTACAAAAAGTTTTGTACACTTTTTCATAAAACCCTTATAACATATGGCTCAAAAACAAAAGAAAAAAGAAGTCGCATTACTCTACGCAAGAGTGTCAACATCAATTCAAGCAACTGATGGAATGTCATTAGGAGCACAAGAAAGAGACTTACGACGTGCAGCTACTGCCGCCGGCTATGACAAAATGGAACTTTTGAGAGAAGAAGGCAGATCAGGCAAAAACATTAAAGGTCGACCGGTGCTACGTAAAGCATTAGATCGATTAGATAGTGGTAATGCCAATGCTATATTTGTTACTCGAGTTGACAGATTGGCTAGGTCAACTCAAGACTTTTTGTCAATAATTGACCGCGCCAATAAAAACAACTGGCGATTAGTAATGCTTGACTTAAATCTCGATACCGCAACTTATCAAGGACGATTTGTTGTAACTATAATGTCAGCCTTAGCTGAAATGGAGCGAGCAATAATTGCAGAACGTCAAAAAGATGTTCATAAAGATCGACGAATTAAAGGCAAAGTTTGGGGGCTTGACTTAGGACCAAAATCAAAAATAGACCCGGAGTTGCTAAGTACTATTGTTGCTCAACGCGCTAGTGGGTTGTCTTTACGCAAGATTGCTGAGCACTTGAACAGTTGTAATACTCCAACAACTAATGGCGGCAAGCGATGGTACGGCTCAAGTGTAATGCATGTACTTGCAATGGCTGAAAAAAATAAACAAAGAATGTCTAAAAAAGAAGATCAACCGGAGTCTTAAGTCTCTCGTCTCAAGACTCCGGCGGATCAGTTCGTTGCACTAACAATTATGTTAACGCTAACTTTATATGCAAGCAACTATCTTGCAAACCTCTGGGCAACATTCCAATCAACTTCAGCGCTTTGCACTACACGCGGTATGAGTAGTCTGCCTTTAATTATTGCACGCGAACCGTGACCTTCAATTTCAACGCCACGATCAGACAGTTTTCTTTGAAAAGCAATTTGCGTCATTGCACGCTCACCGCGTTCTTCGCTCCACACGCGATACACGGCATATAATGACTTTACTGGTGTTGCTGTATGTTCAGCTTCTTTTGTTTCTTCACTTAAGAAAAAACCAATTCTGTCTTCATTTTTTCTGTATATTTCTGCTGCATCGCTTACAGCCGCGCACCAACCTAATGCATCACGTGCGCCAGAGTTAAGTAATTTAATTGCACCTTCAACTGCCCACGAAAGAACCGCCGGCAGTGCGCCTTCAGGATCAAATATGTAATGCTTAAGATCAGGGTCAGGATTTTGCGGCACATTTAGTAATGGAATTGGTCTAAGTCTGCGCCACATTGCGTCATCACTGATTATTGGTCTGTGGTTAGTAGTTACCCATAGCTTAGCTTGCGACTGAAAAGTAAACGGTTTTTCGCCTGGAGATCGTGCTGATATTTCACTCGAGCCTGTTAGTTTTTTTACTGCGTTTTCTTTCATTCGTTCAGACTCTGGCAATTCGTCTACCCACACCATACGGCGACCTCTAAGCTCTGCCCAGTGGTATAAATCTGCACCATGTTGACTGCCATCACCGAGTGCAAGTATACTTGAGTCTAAAGGCCAAGCATATTGCGCGGTGCCGAGTGCTTTTACTAAAGCTTCTACCATCGTGTTTTTACCTGAGCCAGACGGGCCATACACTAAAAACATTACGTCATAAGTACGTAGGCCAGTGATTGAATAGCCAGCAGCACGTTGAAGCCACTCTTGCAATTCTTTATCGCCATTGGTTGCAAAATCTAAAAACTGACCCCAACGTATGTTGCGAATACCTGGGTTATACGCCACGGGCGCGCGCCGAGTTATGTATAAATCAGGACGGCCTTTTAATAGTTCTCCAGTGCGTAAATCAATCACGCCATTGGCTACGCCTAACATAGTTGAATCATTGTCCCAAGTGTTGACCGGCACAAGAACTCTAGGATCAGATGTAGCGCTTTCAATTGTTGATGTAATTCTAGAATTAGATTTAGCTTGCTGCGCCCATTTAATTACTTCAGACTGCTTATCTGCATCGTCTAAATAGTTAACTACTTCGCTTGCAACTATTGGCGCAATCTTTTTTGCTAGTTCTTGCATTTCAAGACTTTCAACGTCTGGTTTCCAATATCCACCGTCCCAGTGAAACCAGCCAAGCCCCGGCGTGTATTTAACAGCAGGCCCAAACGAATCAATAAGTCTTCGTCCGTTGCCCGTGTCGGTTAATGAACGTTTTCCAGGCTCGCCGCCTTCGTCAGTAGTTAATGCGTCTGGATCTAACGGCACATTTATGTTTGTTAGCATTGTAGCTTCAGCAAGCGAATCGCCGTCATATAATGATGAAGAAACTGAACCGCCTATAGTGCCAGCTAATTGCGTCTCTGGTGTTAACAGTGCAGCATTGTTTTTTTGCGTAGACACTGCGCCACGCGCGGCATTAGCACGCGTTTCTGCTTGCGATTTTTCTGCCCACTCGTGCAGCCCTGGCCATAGCTTTTCTGATTTTGGATTGTTGACTACAAAGTCAATAGCACGACGAACGTGCATTAGCAAGCCGCCTGGTCCTTCCAACTCGAGAGGCGGTCTAACTTTTTCTGCGTTAAAACGAATCATCATTGTTTCAACCGCAAGACGTCCGGCATCAGTGGCAACAGGAAACTTGTTAGCAAGCGCGCATGTCATAGAGTATAAGTCAACAGCACGCGAGCCTTCATCAATTCCTTCAGCTAAAAGACGCTCAATATCAATGCGCTCACCGCCAAATTCAACATCATTAAGCCATGTCCAATCGCCTTCGCCTAAGTTAGTAGTAGACTTTTTGCTTCGTTTCCTAAGAGCAGAAAGCAGTTCTTCAGGCGCATCTGCAATTTCTATTTCCCAAGGCGCTTTACCTTTAACCCACTCATAGCATACTCCTGAAAAGTGGCGCGATGGCGCAATAAGGACATAGCCATTGTGCTTAATGTCAATGCCGTTTAGTCCGGCTTTTTTAAGATTGCCTACTAAAGACTCTGATTCATCGCACTTATAAAACAAGTGTCGCCCGCGAGTAGAAGTCCCGCTGTGTGAGTAGTCACCAGTTATTGCCTCAACCGTAGGCGGCAACGCTCCTTCAACTAAACTTTCAAATTTTTCAAATGAGTCTGGTCCGCCAGCTCGTGGATCAATATCAATAACAAAAAATCCACTAGGACGGCAGTAAACACTGACATTATTATCTGGACTTTTATCCCACCAGTTTTTAATAATGTCTACGTCAGTAGTAGCGTGAACATTCCACTCTGCTATGCTCGGGTGTTTGCCTACATCTTTGGGTTCGCTATGTGTGCTGTTGCATGTGCACTTTCCGCCTACAATACCGTAGCAAGGTAATATGTGCCAACCCTGTTGACCGTACCAATGCGCGGCCGGCGCAAGTCTATTTGTCGATGAGTCCCAATTAGACAAACTAAAACCTAAACTTCTTTCGATTGAGAGAAACACTATGTTAATTACATAATGCGAATCGCCGTTTAATAATATCTCATGCGTGTAATCAAATCTGCACGATCAATGAATAATTGTACAATTACAAAATAGACATTGATTAAGCATCATTAGACGCTATACGGTATGGTATATTGTATAGAAATAGAAGCGTACTGTGTGTTTCAACTAACTAATCAAGGCAGGTTACATGGGGCATTTACTTAATGAAATTAATGAAATAGTCACTAATCGCGGTAACAGATCTAAAATTGCTGAAATTATGGAAGCTTTAAGCAAAGAAGATGCAAAAGACTTAAAATTAGCATTAGATGATCATAAAAATATATCAGCATCTCAGATTAGTAAAGCTTTGCAAAAAAGAGGCCACAAGCTAGCGGTTAACGTAATTACTCGTTACCGACGTGGTGAATTGAATACTAAAATATAATGGGACTCTCAGCCGATATAAAAGCAGAATATGAAATACAAGAGCTTAGACGAGCACTAAAAACAGCGCAAGCTGGTGAGCATCGGGCTAAGCGAAAAAATGAAGAGATTGTAGAAGCAGTATATCGAGCGGCATATGACGCAGGCATTGCTGTGGGGCGAGGTAAAGCACCCGCCAAACCGCCAGTAAAAGATAAACGAAAAGACAAATTAGAAGTAGCATTAGTACATGCAACAGATTGGCAGCTAGGCAAAAAATCAATTAGCTATGGCATGGCTACATGTGCCAACCGCATGGACCAACTCACAGATAAGGTAATAAGTCTTACTACAATTCAACGCGCGCATCACCCTGTTAAAAAACTAATAGTGCTTTTTGGTGGCGACATGGTAGAAGGTATTACCATATTTCCAGGACAAGCTTGGGAAATAGAAGCGCATCTTTTTGAGCAGTTGTTTGAAGCGGCGCGGATAATGGAAAAAATGATACGTGAATTTGCCGAGTCATTTGAAGAAGTACAAGTAGTGTGCGAGTTTGGCAATCATGGCCGATTAGGTCGCAAAGGTGAATTGCCTTCTGGCGACAATATAGATGCAATGGCCTATAGAATTGCAAAAGACAGAGTAACAGACCTAAAAAATGTTACTTGGCAGATGTCAAATGACTGGTATCAAATAGTTGTTTGCGGATCATATAGAGCATTGCTTGTGCACGGCGATGAAATTAAGTCTTCTGGTGGCATTGTTAGAAAAGCAAATGCTTGGGCTACCGGCGTCATAGAGCCATTTCAAGATGTCTACATGGGACACTGGCATACGCCAATGGCAGTGACAATGGCTAATGGTGGTCGCGTGTTTGTGACTGGCTCGCCTGAGTCTCATAATGAGTATGCAAGAGAGTTTATTGGTGCTACCGGTGTGCCTTCGCAGCGTGTACATTTTATAGATCCAAATAAAGGACGCGTTACCGCCGAGTATGTTATTTGGTTAGACTAACATAAGTCTCTAGTACAAAATAGCTTCATTTGCAGAAAATGAACAGACATTAAATAATGTAGTATTTTATTGTCTGTTTAGTGCAGTCGTGACTTAGACATAAGTCACTAGTTATATTGGAGAATCATTTAGATGCCTTGGCCCGCAAATGTTATCACACGAGTAGTTACTGGTAGCTATCGATCTGCTCAAGGTGTTCCGGCTAAAGGCACTGTAACATTTATACCTACTGCAACAGTTGTTGATGCACAAGACACAGCAATAGTAAATGATCCTGTTGTAGTAAATCTTGATGTCAATGGATCATTTAGTATTGCACTTCCAACTACAGACAACATTGCATTAAGTCCACGCGGCTGGGCATACGAAGTACAAGTAAGTATTTACGGTGTAAAGCCTACTAAGTTTTGGGTGTATCTTCCACTTGGTAATGGCTCATCTGTTGACATTTTTAGTTCACTAGGTAATCTTGCTCCGGTAGGAGATGCAACCGCACAAGGACCAGCAGCGCGTGGTCCAATGGGTATTCAAGGACCAACAGGCCCACCGGGACCAGCATCAACTGTGCCTGGGCCAACCGGTCCTTCTGGTGGCCCAACTGGTCCAACTGGTCCTACAGGCGCAGTGTCAACTACGCCAGGACCAACAGGCGCAACTGGTCCTACGGGCGCACAAGGAGAAGTAGGTCCTGCGGGCGCGCAAGGTGTGCAAGGTGTGCAAGGTGTGCAAGGCGCAACCGGCCCGACCGGCGCAGCTTCGACTGTTGAAGGCCCAACAGGTCCGCAAGGTTTAACTGGTGCAACAGGCGCCACGGGTCCTGCATCAACTATAGCCGGTCCAACTGGACCGACTGGTGCAGCAGGCACATCAATAACAATAAAAGGTTCATACATTTCTTTTGCTGCATTGTATGCAGCGCGACCAGTTGGAGCAGCGGGTGACGGCTATTTAGTTAATGGAAATCTTTGGGTATGGAGTGCGACAGGAAACACTTGGATTGACGTTGGTAGCATTCAAGGTCCAACAGGCGGAATCGGTGCAACTGGTCCAACAGGCGCAACAGGCGCGGCATCAACTGTTCCAGGTCCCGTTGGCAATGTTGGTCCAACAGGCGCAGTTGGTCCAACAGGTCCACAAGGAAATGTTGGCGCAACTGGTCCAACAGGCGCGCAAGGTGTAGGTGGCGCACAAGGTGTTCAAGGTACTCCAGGTACACCAGGCCCAGCGGGTGCAACTGGAGCAACCGGTGCAACTGGTCCACGCGGATACACAGGCGCAGCTTCAACAGTAGCTGGCCCAACTGGTCCGCCAGGCGACAGAGGTGCAACAGGACCGACCGGTGCGCCCGGTGCGCAAGGCATGGCTTCAACAATTCCTGGCCCAACCGGACCGATGGGTCCAGCCTCAATGGTCACCGGTCCAACAGGTCCACAAGGTGCAACAGGTGCAGCAAGTAATGTCACTGGTCCAACCGGTGCAACTGGTTTACAAGGACCGACAGGCGCACAAGGATTACAAGGCGTAGCTGGTCCTACTGGTGCAACTGGTGCAACTGGTGCCGGTGCTCTTGATAGATACCTAGGTGAATACAACAATGGTCTCTATTACGCAATAGGCGACATTGTTACATATGTAGATGGTTCTCAATATATTCGTTCTGGTAATCCAAATAATCCAGGCTATGCACCAACTTCTGGAACAAGCAATGAGTCTTGGAGTCCAT
>SXGQ01811101.1_pt1 | contig 22351 bp, 14 predicted proteins | sample 3178371 | NCBI WGS metagenome assembly SXGQ01 (sample SAMN11356859, study PRJNA531348) | freshwater metagenome | isolation source: freshwater sample F1-20 | place: China: Fuxian Lake, Yuxi | collected 2017-12-25 | reverse complement strand
TCCTACGCCTTCCTGAACCAGACGGCCGACTCCGACAAGGGCGACGAACGCCCGACGATGGAGATCCTCACGCCCGAGCAGAAGGCGGCCCGCGCGGACCTGCAGAAGCGCTCCGCCGCCGCGGAGACCGCCTTGGCCACCGTGCGTCCGGAATGGCTGAAGGGCTTCGACGCCTGGCTCGCGACCAAGGCCAACATCGCCGAGAAGAAGGTCGCGGCGATCTTCACCCTCCCGAAGGAGAAACGCAATGCGGCCCAGACGAAGCAGCTCCAGGACTATTACGTGCGCAACGTCGCTCCCGAGACCAAGGCCGAGCGCGAGGCCGCGGCCCAGCTCAAGCAGCAGCTGGCCGCGCTGAAGCCTCCGACCGTACCGGTCCTGCAGGAACTCCCCGCGGCCCAGCGACGCAAGACGTTCGTCCAACTGCGCGGCAACTGGCAGGCCCTCGGCGATGAGGTCAGCGCGGCCGTGCCCGCCGCCTGGCATCCCTTCCCCGAGAAAGCCCCGACCGACCGCCTCGGTTTCGCCCAATGGCTGATCAGCCCGCGCAACCCGCTGACCGCCCGCGTGCAGGTCAACCGCCTCTGGGAGACCGTCTTCGGCGTGGGCATCGTCCGCAGCAGCGAGGAGTTTGGCAGCCAAGGCGACCTCCCCGTGCACCCTGAGCTGCTCGACTGGCTGGCCGGGGAGTTCATCCGCAGCGGCTGGGACACGAAGCATATGCTTCGGCTGATGTTCACGAGCCGGGCCTACCAGCAGACGTCCGCCAGCGATCCCGCCCTCAACGAGCGCGACCCGGACAACCGCCTCCTGGCCCGCGGCCCGCGTTTCCGCCCCTCCGGTGAACTGCTGCGCGACCAGGCCCTCGCCGTCGCCGGGCTGCTGAGCAGCAAGATGTACGGGCCGCCCGTGCGGCCGATGCGCCCGGCGTCGGGACTGACCGCGGCTTTCGGCGGCAGCAACGACTGGACGACGAGCCCCGGCGAGGATGCCCGCCGGCGCAGCGTCTACACGGACACGCGCCGCAACAGCCCCTACCCGAGCTTCACGACGTTCGACGCCCCGAACCGGGAGACATGCACGCTCCGCCGCGGTCGCTCCAACACGCCGCTGCAGGCGTTCGTGACCTTGAACGACCCCGTCTTCGTCGAGGCCAGCCAGGGCCTCGCTCGTCGCGTGCTCAAGGAAGGCCCGAAGGATACCGCCGGTCGCCTGCAGCTGGCCTACCGCCTCTGCGTCGCCCGCGGAGCCGACGCGCAGGAGCTCAAGGCCTTGGAGACCTTGCTGCAACGCTCCCTGACCACCTACCGAGCCGACCCCGCCCTGGCCGCCAAGATGGCGACCCAGCCGATCGGGGCCGCCGACAAAGGCGCCGACCTCGCCGAGCTGGCCGCGTGGACGGCGGTCGCGAGCGTGGTGATGAACCTCGATGAATTCCTGATGCGTCGCTGACCATGAGCCACCCCCACCTTCATCCGGTCCGCGAGGCGCAACTGCGCCTCCAGACGCGCCGCCAATTCCTGAGCAGCGCCGGCCAGTTCAGCCTCGGCGCCATCGCCCTGCAGGCGCTCTCGGGCGACACGCTCGCGGCCGCCACCCAACCCGAGAATCCCCTCGCCCCGCGACGCCCCCCGCTCAAGGCCCGGGCCAAGCGCGTCATCTACCTGCACATGTCGGGCGGTCCGCCCAACCTCGACATCTTCGACCCGAAACCGGCCTTGGTGCAGCGCAACGGCCAGCCCTGTCCGGACTCCTTCCTGAAGGGCCGGACCTTCGCCTTCACGAGCGGCGTGCCCAAGCTCATGGGCTCGCCGCGCACCTATAAGCAGTACGGCAAGGGCGGGCTGTGGATGAGCGACGCGGTGCCGAATTTCCAGACGGTGGCCGACGACGTGACGCTCCTGCGGGCGATGCACACCGACCAGTTCAACCATGCGCCGGCCGAACTGCTCCTCTTCACGGGCCACGCCCGCCAAGGTCGCCCTTCGCTGGGCTCCTGGGCCACCTACGGTCTGGGCACGGAAAACCAGGACCTCCCGGGCTTCGTCACCCTCATCTCCAGCGGCACCCAGCCCAGCGGCGGTCAAGGTTGCTGGGGCAGCGGCTTCCTGCCCTCGGTGTACCAGGGCGTGCAGTGCCGCAGCAAGGGCGACCCGGTCCTCTTCGCCAACGATCCGCCTGGCATGACCCGCGATTTGCGCCGGGCCACGCTCGACGCGCTCAAGGACCTCAACCAGCGCCAGCAGGACGAGCTCGGTCACGCCGAGACCGTCACCCGCATCGCGCAATACGAGCTGGCGTTCCGCATGCAGACGAGCGTGCCCGACGTCATGGACATCTCCAAGGAGTCCGCCGCGACGCTCGAGGCCTACGGCGCCAAGCCAGGCGAGGCCAGCTTCGCCAACAACTGCCTGCTGGCCCGGCGCCTCGTCGAGAAAGGCGTCCGCTTCGTCCACCTGTTCGACTGGGGCTGGGACTTCCACGGGACCAACCCCCGCGAGGATATCCGCGACGGCCTCACCAAGAAGATGGCCGCGACGGACAAGCCCGCGGCGGCCCTCATCAAGGACCTCAAGCAGCGCGGCCTCCTCGATGACACCCTCATCGTCTGGGGCGGGGAATTCGGCCGGACGCCGTTCCGCGAGGGCCGCACTTCCGGCGGTTCGGTGCTGGGGCGCGACCACTACCCGGACTGCTTCTCGATCATGCTGGCGGGCGGCGGGGTGAAGGGCGGCTTCTCCTTCGGGGAGACCGACGAGATGGGCTTCGCGGGCGTGAAGGACAAGGTGCACGTGCACGACCTGCAGGCGACGATCCTCCACCTGCTCGGCTTCGACCACGAACGCCTGACCTACCGGTTCCAAGGACGCGATTACCGTCTGACCGACGTCCATGGCGAGGTCGTCAAGGCCGTCCTGGCCTGACCCGGCCGCCATTTGCCTCGCAACCCGGGGCGGGCGGGCTTGTCTACGAGGCAAGCCCCACCCCGCCCATGCGCCCCGTCCTCGCCTGCCTCGCCTCGGTCACCGCCCTCGCGGCCGCCGAGGTCACGTTCACCAAACAGACCATCACCAAGGACTTCGTCGCCGAAGGCTGCGCGGTGGCCGACTTCAACCATGACGGCCGGCTCGACGTGGCCGCGGGGCGCTTCCTCTGGCTCGGACCGGACTTCAAGGAGAAGGTCGCCTACACGCCGGAGCGCAACAACGCGGGCGGTCCGAGCAAGACGCCCTACAACCCGTCGACGGGGTACTCGGACTACTTCATCCAGTTCGCCTACGACTTCACCGGCGACGGATGGATGGACCTGCTGGTCTTCGGCCTGCCGGGCGAGCCCGCCTTCGTCTTCGTGAACCCGGCCGGCAAGGGCGGCGACTGGCCCCGGCATAACATCTTCGACGTGGCCGACGGCGAGTCGCCGGCGTTCGTCGACGTCAACGGCGACGGCAAGCCCGAGCTGCTCTGCCACACCAGCGACCTCGTGAAGCCGAAGACGGCCAAGGGCGGCAAGTCCGGCGGTCAGTTCGGCTACGCCGAGATCGACTGGAACAACCCGCTGGGCAAGGCGCGCTTCCGCCCGATCACGCCCAAGACCCCGGCGAACGACCAGAAGATCTTCAAGTACACCCACGGCTACGGCGCCGGCGACGTCAACGGCGACGGCCGGGTCGACATCCTCGAGAAGGATGGCTGGTATGAACAGCCGAAGGATACCTCCAAGGACACGGACTGGGTCTTCCACCCGGCGAAATTCGGCCAGGGCGGCGCGCAGATGTACGTGCTCGACGTCAACGGCGACGGGCGCAACGACGTCATCACGAGCCTCAAGGCCCACGGCTACGGCCTCTCGTGGTTCGAACAGAACGCCGACGGGTCCTTCACGGAGCGCAAGATCATGGGCGCGACGCCGGCCGAGAACCCGCAGGGCGTGGTCTTCAGCCAGCTGCACGCGATCCAGCTGGCCGATGTCAACGGCGACGGGCTGCCCGACATCGTCACGGGCAAGCGGCGCTGGGCCCACGGCCCCAAGGGTGACGACGAGCCCATGGCCGACCCGGTGGTCTACTGGTTCGAGCTCAAGCGCGACGGCAAAGGCGGCGCGAGCTACGTCACCCATCAGGTCGACCGCGACAGCGGCATCGGCACGCAGTTCTGGACCGGCCCGCTCACGCCGCAGGCCAAGCCCGCGATCGTGACCGCGAACAAGCACGGCGTCTTCGTCTTCACCCAGAAGTAAGCCTCCGCACATACCCGACAATGGGGTCAGACCCTATTACTGGGGTCTGACCCCATTGTTTTTGCACCGGGGGGATTATACGCCCAACTTACCCACGACCCCATGCGCTCCCTGCTCTGCCTGCTTGCGCTCTGCGCTACCCTCTTCGCCGAGACCATCGCCGACCGTAAAGTGGTGCTGGGACTCGTGGACACCTGCGCTCAGGCCCCCAAGACCTACGAAGCCGAGGGCTTCAAGGCGGATGGCCCGATCCGCGCGATCTTCTTCGACTCCTTGCCCCACCAAGGGAAACCCACCCGCGTCTTCGCCTGGATCGGCCTCCCCGCCAAGCGCGAGGGCAAGGTCCCCGGCATCGTCCTCGTCCACGGAGGCGGCGGCACGGCTTACAAGGAATGGGTCCGGAAATGGAACGCCCAAGGCTTCGCGGCCATCAGCATCGCGGTCGAGGGCCAGACGGACCAGGAGGAAAAGCCGGCAGGCAAAGGCCGTACCGGCTGGGCCCGCCACGCCTTCGCCGGCCCCGCCCGCGATGGCATCTTCGCCGACACCAAGCTGCCGCTGAAGGAACAGTGGATGTATCATGCCCTCGCCGACACGATGCTGGCGAACTCGCTGCTCCGCTCCTTGCCCGAAGTGGACGCCGCCAAGATCGGCGTGATGGGCGTCTCCTGGGGCGGCGTGATCACGAGCACCGTCATCGGGCTCGACGACCGCTTCGCCTTCGGCATCCCGACCTACGGCTGCGGCCATCTCTTCGACGCCGAGAACCACTGGGGCCGGGCACTGCATGACAACGAGGGCTACCGGCAGGTCTGGGACGGACTGAACTACGCCGACCGCGTGAAGATGCCTGTGCTCTGGCTCTCCTGGCCGCAGGACGCCCACTTCCCGCTCGGCTGCCAGGCCGAACACTACCGCAAGACGCCGGGGCCGCGCATGGTCTCGCTCATCACGAAGATGGGCCACAGCCACCCCGCCGGTTGGAACCCGCCCGATAGCTACGCCTTCGCGAAGAGCGTCGTCGAGACCGGCAAACCCTGGGGCAGCTCGCCTTCGGCCAGGACCCAGGACGGCACGGCCATCGCCGTCTTCCATTCCTCCAAACCGCTCACGCGTGCCGTGCTCGTCTCGACGACCGACAAGGGCTTCACCGGCACGCGCAAATGGGTCGAGACGCCGGCCATGGCCGCGAGCGGCGGCGGCGGGACGACCGCCTCCGCCCCCCTGCCGCCTGGGACGACCGCGTGGTATATTAACGCCTACGCCGGCGACCTGACGCTCACGTCTGATTACCAGGAAACCCGATGAAGCCCTCCCTGCACCATCTCCTCGGCCTCTTGCTCCTTCCCGTCGCCCTGGGCGCCGCCGAACCGACCAAGCCCAATATCCTCGTCATCCTGGCCGATGACCTGGGCTACGGGGATATCCGCGCCTACAACCCGACCCGCGGCAAGATCCCGACGCCGCACCTGGACCGGCTGGCCGCCGAAGGCATGCGTTTCACGGACGCCCATTCGTCCTCCGGCGTCTGCTCGCCTTCGCGCTACGCGCTGCTCACCGGTCGTTACCATTGGCGGACGCGTCTCCAGAACGGCATCGTCGGGGTCTTCGGCGAGCCGCTCATCGCCCCCGACCGGTTGACCATCGCCGGCCTCGCCAAGCAGCACGGCTACCGGACTGCGGCCGTCGGCAAATGGCACCTCGGCTGGGATTGGCCGATCGCCGAGGGCGACCGGGCGCTGTTCCGCGGGACGAAGGAAAGCGACGCCGCCGCGCCGGAAGTGAATCGTGCGGCTTGGGCGAAGGTGTTCGGCCAACGGATCGCGGGCGGACCGACGACCCGGGGCTTCGACCGCTACTTCGGGACCGACGTACCGAACTGGCCGCCCTACTGCTTCATCGAGGATGACCGCACCGTCGGCATCCCAAGCGAATTCCTGCCCAAGGAATTCTTCCGTGACCACCTCGCCAGCCTGCCCGGCCCCGCCCTGCCGGCCTGGAAGTTCGAGCGCATCCTCCCGACGCTGACCGAACGGGCGTGCGCATTCGTCACCGAATCCGCCCGCGCCTCGCAACCCTGGCTGCTCTACCTCCCGCTGACCACGCCCCACACGCCGCTGGCGGTCAACGCCGAGTGGCAAGGCAAGAGCGGCCTGACCAACGCCGCGGCCGACCTGATCATGGAGACCGACGCCGCGGTCGGTAAGGTGCTCGCCGCGCTCGAGACGAGCGGCGCGGCCAAGGACACCTTGATCATCTTCACGAGCGACAACGGCTTCGCGTCCTACGTCGGCGTCAAGGACCTCGAGAAGCAAGGCCACTTCCCCAGCGGCCCGTTGCGCGATTACAAATCCTCGGTCTTCGAAGGCGGCCACCGCGAGCCCTTCATCGTGCGCTGGCCCGGCAAAGTCGCCGCGGGCGCGACCTGCGGGCAACTGGTCCACCAGGCCGACGTCCTGGCGACCTTGGCCGAGATCTTCGGCACGACGCTGCCGCCGAACGCCGGCGAGGATAGCTTCAGTTTCCTGCCCCTGCTCAAGGGCGCGAACCAACCGACCCGGACGCAGGCGATCAGTTGCGCCGCGTCCGGCGTGCCCGGTCTCCGGGTCGGCGACTGGAAGTACATCGCCACCCAACCGGCCCAGCTGTACGACCTCGCCACCGACCTCGGGGAGACCCGCAATTTGGCGACGCAGGAGCCCGGCCGGGTGACCGAGATGCAGGCGCTGCTCGAGAAGTTGATCGCGGACGGCCGCTCCACCCCGGGCGAGCCGCAGAAGAACGACGTCCGGGTCGTCCGCTTCCCCAAGCCGGAAACATCGAAAGCCAAGAGCGCCAAGGCGACCCCGGCCAATAAGCCCGTTGCCAAATAATTTCTCATGAAGCCCGTTTTCCTCCTCCTCGCCACCCTGCTCCTCGGGCCGACCTCCGTGCTCCGGGCGGCCGATGGACCCGCCCGCAAACCCAATATCATCCTCATCCTGACGGATGACCAAGGCTACGGGGACCTGGGGCGACACGGGCATCCGTTGCTCAAGACGCCACACCTCGACGCGCTCCACGACCAGAGCGTACGCTTCGCGCAATTCTACGTGAGTCCGTCCTGCTCGCCGACGCGCGCGGCGCTGCTGACGGGCATGCACGAGTTCCGCAACGGCGTCACGCACACCACCCAGCCCAGGGAACACCTGAACAAGGAGGCCATCCTCCTGCCGCAGCTCCTCCTGTCCGCGGGCTATCGCACGGGCTTCATCGGCAAATGGCATCTGGGCGGCGAAGGCGACTATGCCCCGGAGAAGCGGGGGTTCGAATGGTGCTCCACCAATGTCGGCGGCCCGAACGTCCACTTCGACCCGGTCATGGTTCGCAACCGCAAGCGGGAACCGCGGAAGGGTTTCCGGGAAGACATCTTTTTCGACGAGGCCATGGCCTTCATCGATGAGCCCAAGGACGCCCCGTTCTTCTGCTATCTCGCCACCTACTCACCCCATGCGCCGCTGGCCGCTCCCGAGGAATTCATGGCCCCGTTCCGTGGCAAGGTGGACGCCGAGGAGGCCGCCTACCTCGGCATGGTCGCCAACCTCGACTACAACCTCGGACGGCTGATGCAGCATCTCCGGGAGCGCAAACTGGAGGAAAACACGATCCTCATCTTCATGAACGACAACGGCCAGACCCACGGGCTGGACGTCTTCAACGCCGGCATGCGCGGCAGCAAATGCACCATCTGGCAAGGCGGGTCGCGAGCCCTGTCCTTCTGGAAATGGGCCGGGAAATGGTCCCCGCACACGGTCCCGAACCTGACGGCCCACCTCGATGTCCTGCCGACGCTCTGCGACCTCGCCGGCGCACCTCTTCCGCCCCCGCTCGGCCCGAAGCTCGAGGGCTTCACGCTCCGGCCGCTGCTGGAGTCCGCCCCGCCGATCAAATGGCACGACGACCGCCTGCTGTACCACCATGTCGGCCGCTGGCCCAGCGGCCTGGCGGCCGCGCATAAATATGCGATGGCGTCCGTGCAGACAGGCGACCTCCTGCTCGTGCGCAGCCGACCGTGCGATGACCCGGCCTGCAAGCAATACTCCAGCCAGTGCACCACCCTGCGCTCCGTCGAAGCGGGCGCCACCGCGGCGACTTACACCAAAGCCGACGCCCAATTCCACTGGGGCGTCACGCCGCCCGGACGGTGGTCGCTGTTTGACCTGAAGAAAGACCCGGCCTGCCGGAATGACCTCTCGACCGAACGGTCGGAACTGACCGCCAAGCTGGCCGCGTCTTACGACCAATGGTGGGACTCGCTCTACCCCGCGATGCTCCGACACGGCGGCGACCAGGGCGAGCCCGAGCCGCTCAGCAAGAGCCGGGTCAAAAAACAGAAGTGAACCCTCGGACCAGACCATGAAACCCCTCCGCACCCTCCTCGCGGCCCTGCTGCTCGCCTCGCCGGTCACCTTACCTGCGGCCGACGCGCCACCGAAGGCAGGGAAGCCCAACATCGTCTTCATCTATGCCGACGACTGGGGCTGGGGCGACCTTTCCTGTCACGGTAACAAGTGGCTGCAGACCCCGCGCCTCGACAAGCTGGCCAGCGAGGGCATCGACTTCCGGCAGTTCAACGTCCTGAGCCCGGTCTGCTCCCCCAGCCGAGCGGCGGCCATGACGGGGCGTTTTCCCGGTCGCTTCGGCATCAACACGGTCTTCGGCGTCACCAAGCCGCCGGAGATGCCCGACTGGCTGGACCCCCGGGCGCCCACGGTCGCCCGCGCGCTCAGGACGGCGGGGTATCGCACCGGACACTTCGGCAAATGGCATCTGGGCGAAGGTGCGCCGACCATGGCGGACTATGGTTTCGACGACTCCGCCGTCTATCACGGGCCGGGACCGAAAGTCGGGCCCTACGGTAACGACATCCCGAACCAGGCGATCAAGTTCATCGAGGCGAACAAGGACCGGCCGTTCTATGTGAACGTCTGGCTGCATGAGAGCCATCTGGCCCACAGCCCTTCGGACGAGTCCATGGCGCGATGGAAACACCTCGACCCCCGGCAACAGGTCTACGCCGCGGTCATCACCGACGGCGATAACAAGGTCGGCCTGATCCTCGATGCGCTGGAGCGTTGCGGAATCGCGTCCAACACGCTGGTGGTTTTTTCCAGCGACAACGGCCCGGCGAAACCGAAGGCGGGCGACCAGGGCGTCCCCGGGAAATACCGCGGCCACTACAACGTCGGCGAAACCGGCGGTTTGCGCGGCCAGAAAACCAGCCTCTTCGAGGGCGGCGTCCGCGTGCCGTTCATCGTACGGTGGCCCGGCCGGGCGCCGGCCGGCCTGAAGAACGACACCACGGTCCTGACGGCGGTGGACCTGCTCCCGACCTTCTGCGCCATCGCCGGCATCAACCCGCCCGAAGGAGTCGACGGCGAGAACCTGCTGCCGGCCCTCCAAGGCGAAGCGGCCCGGCGGACGCGGCCCATCTTCTGGCGCATCAGCGGCAATCGGAAAGAAAACGACTACTGGCCTGACCTGGCGGTGCGCGAGGGGGATTGGAAGCTGGTCACCACCTTCGACGGAAAACGCTCCGAACTCTACGACGTGCCATCGAACCGCGCCGAAGAGATCGCCCAAAATCAGGCCAAGGAGCACCCGCAGGTCGCCGCCCGCCTGACCAAACTCGCGCTGGAATGGAACGCGACGCTGCCCACCAAGGCGGACCCGGCGTGTACGGCGGCGCCGCGGTAAGCCGCATCGCAGGAAACCCCGACGGGGCCGACAGGGGTCGCGTTCGGGCCGGCCAGATAGAGGCTGACCGCTTGACTCCGTTCGTCGGCGAAGCGGAAATAAGGGTCTTATGAAGCCCCCGCTGCTCGCGCTCCTCGCCGGCCTCGCCCTCGTCGGTTGCCAGGCCCCGGAAACCACCCCGGCAAAGAACGCTCCCGGCGCCGCTCCCGCCAAGGACTTGCCGGCCCAGCGCAACCTCGCCGTGGGCGCCACGCCTGAAAGCGTCACCAAAGGGTTCGGCGGGAAATACTTCGTCACCCTGATGGGCGCCTCCCGCAAGGCCGGCGACGGGGACGGCAAGATCGTGAAGGTCGACGGCGACAAGGTCACCGTCCTCACCGAAGGCCTCGACGACCCGAAGGGCATCGTCTTCGTCGCGAACCGTCTCATCACCGCCGACTTCGACAAGGTCTGGTCCGTCGACGCCAAGGGCAAGAAGACCCTGCTCGCCGGCCCGGCCGCCTTCCCGACGCCGCCGACCTTCCTCAACGACGTCGTCGTCTCGCCGGACAAGAAGAGCGTCCTCATCACCGACATGGGGGCGGTCACCAAGATGCGCGGAGCCGACGGCAAGCTCTTTGAAATCAACAGCCCCGAGCACAAGGCCATCCCGGTCATCGCCCGCGTCTTCCAGGTCACGCTCGAAGGCAAGGTCACCGAAGTCATCGCCCCGACCCCGAGGATGCTCAACCCGAACGGCATCGACGTGATGGCCAACGGCCGCATCCGCATCGCCGAGTTCTTCACCGGCGACGTGCTCGAATATAACCAGGGCAAGTGGAAGACCCTCGCCAAGGGCCACCGCTCCGGCGACGGTATCGTCCACGACTCCAAGGGCCGCTTCTACGTCTCGGAAGTCATGACCGGCCGCGTCACCCGTTACGAAGCCGACGGCACCGCCCCCAAGGAACTCGGCCAGGGCCTCAAGGCCGCCGCCGACCACTTCCTCGACGAGAAGGCCGGCGTGCTGATCGTCCCCGACAGCAAGGCCGGCGAACTGGTCTTCCTCGCGCTCTGACGCGGGCTGAATCCGGCGCGAAGCAGGGGACAGGGCGTGCCCGTTCCCTTGCGTCGTCTTTAAACTTCTGCACCTTCGCATCGTAACCCAGCCTTGATCCATGAAAGCCCTGCTCCCCCTCCTGGCCATCGCGCTCACCCTGCCCGTCTTCGCCCAGGAAGGCCTCACGCCGCTCTTCAACGGCAAGGACCTTTCCGGCTGGGACGGCGAACCTGGCCTCTGGGTCGTCGAAGACGGCGTGATCGTCGGCACGAGCGAGGTCGGTAAACCGAAGACGAATTCTTTCCTGATCTGGAACGGCAAGGTGAAGGACTTCGAGGTGCGCGCGACGATCAAGGTCGTCGGTGACAACAACTCCGGCGTGCAATACCGCAGCCGCCGCCTGCCGGAGGTGACGCCTTGGACCATCCTCGGCTACCAATGCGACGTCCATCCGACCGATGTCCATACGGCGATGACCTATGAGGAACGCGGCCGCGGCATCTTCGGCTACAACGGCGTCGACGTGGTCATGGACCCTTCGGGCCAGCGCTGGCAGGTCGGCGAACGCCCGCGCGTGCAGGCCGACATCTCCCACTACAACGAGTTCACGGTCATCGCCCGCGGCAATCGGCTCGAGCACAAGGTCAACGGCCAGACGACCTCGGTCTTCATCGACCACGACGAGAAGAGCCGCGCCCTCGAAGGCCTCATCGCCATCCAGCTTCACGCCGGCAACCCGCATAAGACTTACGTGAAGCAGGTCCTGCTCAAGGTCCTCGAGGCCAGCCCTATCCTGCCCTTCGACCAGGCCGCCCTGCCCGCGGGCGCCAAGAAGATCGACAAGCCCAAGGTCGTCAGCGCCCAGGGCAAGAACCCGCCCGCCAAGAAGGCTCCGGCCACGAAGTGAGCCCATGCGGGCCTTCTTTTTGCTGCTCTCGGCCTGCTTCGCCGCGCAACTCCCCGCGGCGCGACCGAACATCCTGCATATCCACGCGGACGACCACCGGGCCGACGGCCTGGGCGCGCTCGGCGCGCCGGGACTGCTCACCCCGCACCTCGACACCCTCGTCGCCCGCGGCTTCACCTTCACCCGCGCCTACACCCAAGGTTCGATGATCGGGGCGGTCTGCACCCCGAGCCGGACGATGATGCTCACCGGCCGCTCCTGGCAGCGGATCCCGGGCGCGCCTGGCGCGCGCGCCGACGCCGGCGATCCGACGACCTTCCTGCCCGGCGTGCTGGGGGCGGCCGGCTACCGCACCTGGCACATGGGCAAAGGCGGCAACGCCTTCACCGCCGGACTGCGCGCTTTCCAGACAAGCATCGTCGACGACGGGAAAAAGGAAGGCGATCCTGCGACCGACCGGGCGCACGCCAGCGCCCGTCTCGCCGACCGCGCGATCGATTTCCTGAAAGAACATGCCGCCCGCAAGGACGCCGCGCCTTTCTACGCCTACCTCGCCCCACCCGTACCGCATGACCCTCGCTCGGCCGAACCTCGGTTCCACGCGCTGTACGAGGCCAAGAACCTCCCCCTCTCGCCGGCCTTCCTCCCGCAGCACCCGTGGGACAACGGCGAGATGACCGTCCGGGACGAACGCCTCGCCCCTTGGCCGCGCACCCCGGAGGACACCCGCCGGCAGACCGCGGACTATTACGCCTGCGTGAGCGGGCTCGACCATCACGTCGGCCGGATCTTCGCGGCGCTCAAGGAGACCGGCCAGTGGGAGAACACCATCATCGTCTTCTCCGGGGACAACGGCCTTTCGCTCGGCGAGCATGGCCTCTTCGGGAAGCAGAACCTCTACGAATTCGGCGGCATGCACGTGCCGTTGGTGATCGCCGGCCCCGGCATCCCCCATGGTCGCAGCGCGGCGTTCGCTTACCTGATGGACCTGTTGCCGACCCTCGCGACGCTCGCCGGAGCGAAGGCGCCTGCGTCCATCGATGGACGCGACCTCACCCCGATCCTTCGGGGCGAGCAGGCGGGCGTCCGGGATGTCGCCTACCTCGGCTACCGCACCTGCATGCGTTCCGTCAGCGATGGCCGCTGGAAGCTCATCCGCTACCCGCTGGTGGACCGTACCCAGCTTTTCGACCTGGCCAAGGATCCGCGCGAGCTGACCAATCTGGCGGACCTTCCCGAACACGACGCGACCTTGCGACGGCTCACGGGGCTCCTGCGCGCGGAGATGAAGGCCTATGGCGACACGACCCCCCTGCAGGTGGCCGCCCCGGCCCGGGCGGATTGGACCCCTCCGCCAGCTCAATCCGATGGCGCCCAAGGGAAAACCCAACCCGCCCGAAAGCGAAAGTCGGCCGAACCAGCCCCCAAGTAAGCTCGCCCGCCCCCGGACCGAGGGCCCGGGACTCCTGACCGATTTCGTGATTTGCAGGCGGGCGGGTTTGCCTCGTAATCGGCTTACCCCATGCGCCCCCTGCTCCCCTTTCTGTTGGCCGCCCTGGCGACCGTCGCCGCCCACGCGGCGCCGGCCAAGCCCAACATCCTCCTGATCATGGCCGATGACCTCGGCTACTCCGACCTGGGATGCTACGGCGGCGAGATCGCCACGCCCAACCTCGACACGCTGGCGAAGCAGGGCCTGCGTTTCACGCAGTTCTACAACACGGCGCGCTGCTGGCCCTCGCGCAGCGCCCTGCTCTCCGGCTACTACGCGCAGCAGATCCACCGCGACGCCCTCCCGGGGCTCGGCGGCGGCGCCCAAGGGGTCCGCCCGTCCTGGGCGCGCTTGGTGCCGGAGTTCCTCCGTACCGCCGGCTACCGCAACTACCACAGCGGCAAGTGGCACGTCGACGGCAAGATCCTCCCCACCGGCTTCGACCGTTCCCTGAACATGCAGAACCAGGGCAACTTCTTCACCGCCCGCGGCAACTCGATCGACGACCAGCCGGTGAAGGTCCCCGCGGACGAGCAGGGCTACTACGCCACGACCGCCACGACCGACCATGCGCTGGACTGCCTGAAGGACCACGCCGCCAACCATGCAGGCAAACCGTTCTTCCATTACCTGGCCTACATCGCGCCGCACTTCCCGCTCCACGCGCTACCCGAGGATATCGCGAAATACCGCGACCGCTACCTGGACGGCTGGGACGCGATGCGCGCCGCGCGGTTCGCCCGCCAGCAGGCGATGGGCCTGACGAAGACGACGCTCTCGCCCCTGGAACGCGAGGTCGGCCCGCCCTACGCCTTCCCCGCGGCCATCGAGAAACTCGGCCCGGGCGAGGTCAACCGTCCCTTGCCCTGGGGCGAACTGACGCCGGAGCAACGCCGCTTCCAGGCCACGAAGATGGCCATCCACGCCGCGATGGTCGACCGGATGGACCAGGACATCGGCCGCGTCATCGCCCAGCTCAAGACCATGGGCGCCTACGAGAACACGCTCATCCTCTTCGCCTCCGACAACGGCGCGAGCGCCGAGATCATGGTGCGCGACGGTGGTCACGACCCGCAGGCCCCGATGGGCAGCGCCGCGAGCTACCTCTGCCTCGGGCCCGGCTTCTCCAGCGCCGCCAACACCCCGCACCGCCTCCACAAGACCTGGGTGCACGAGGGCGGCATCAGCACGCCCCTGATCGCCCACTGGCCCGCCGGCATCGCCGCCCGCGGCGAACTCCGCCAGAGCCCGGCCCACCTCGTCGACATCGTCCCCACCCTGCTCGAACTCGCGGGAGCGTCGAAGCCGAAGGAATGGCAAGGCCAGCCCATCCCGCCGGCCCCCGGCAAGAGCCTCGTGCCCGCCTTGGCGCAGGATACCGTCATCGAGCGCGAAAGCCTCTGGTGGCTGCACGAGGGCAACCGCGCCCTGCGCGTCGGCGATTGGAAACTCGTCGCCGCCAAGGACCAGCCATGGGCCCTCTACGACCTCCGCACCGACCGTGCCGAGCAACACGACCTCTCCGCGAAATTCCCGGACAAGGCGAAGGAACTGGCGGACCTGTGGCAGAAGCAGACCGACGAGACCATCGCCCTGGCCAAGCTGACGCAGGACGAGCAACCGCGCGCCAAGGCGAAGGCCGCCGCGAAGAAGGCCAAGTGACCCGGATGCGCCTCGCCCTACCGCTCCTGGGCGCCCTCCTGCTGGCGCTCGCCGCCCCGTCCCGGGCGGCCGAGGCCCCCGCCGTCGTCTTCGACGCCCGCGCCTATGGGGCCGTCGGCGACGATGCCACCGACAACACCGCGGCGTTCTCCCGCTGCCTCGCCGACGTCGTCGCGGCCGGCGGGGGCCGCATGACCATTCCCGCCGGGGTCTTCCGGGGGCGGATCATCGTGCCGCCCATCGGACGCCCTGCACCCAGCTGGATCTCGGTTGAGATCGTCGGCGCGAAAGAACCGGTCCCGGTCTTCGGCACGATCGGCGACTTCCCCCTGCGCAACCACGGGACCATCATCAAGTGCGTGGCGGAAACCGGACCCGCCGTCATCTCGGCCCCTCGCCCGAAAGCGGCGCTCTATGGCGGCTTCTCCGCCGTCTTCGTCATCCTGCGCGACCTCGAGATCCGTACCACCGACGATCCCGGCATCGACGGGGTCGACCTGCGGCTGGCGATGCAGGCTAAACTGGAGAACGTCTTCATCAATACCGGCGTCTACAACGTGCGGGCTTCCCGGCCGACCCACGGGACCCGAGGTCTCGTCACCCCCGCCTGCAACAACGCCGCCCTGACCATCCTTCGGCAGGTCGTCGTGACCGGTTACCACACCGGCATCGTCATCAACGAGCATACGGACGCCGACAACCTGGTCGTCGGGAGCAACCTCCGCGGGCTGGAGTTCGCGCAGGCGCACCACGCCTCCCGGCTGGGTCGCGTCGGCGCCTACCGTAACACCTGCCACGTCGCCGTCACGGGGGCGTGCGGCTTCTCCATCGCGCAACTCAACACCGAGTTCCCCGGCCAGGGCCAGACCGACGAGCGCAACGCCTGGCAGACGCTGGTGTGCGACGTCGAGGACCCCCGGAACCTCGCGAAAGCCGACATCGACTTCTGGGCCGTCCAAGGCGGCCTCGGCGCGGTGCCCACGTTCATCGTGCAAGGCGGCGCCAATATCCGAGCCCGCCGCCTCGGCTCGGCCAGATGACTTTCCCTCCCCCTATGCGCTCCCCACGCCTCCTCACCCTCCTGGCCTGCCTCACCCTCGGGGCTTCCCTGCTGGCGGCCGACCTTCGCCTCGCCGCCCCGCTGTCCGACCACATGGTGCTCCAACGGGAAAAGCCGGTGGCCATCTGGGGCTGGGCCGACGCAGGCGAAGCAGTGACCGTGAGCTTCGCTGGCCAGACCAAGACCGCGACCGCCGGCGCCGACGGCAAGTGGACGCTCCGACTCGACGCCTTGTCCGCCTCCACCGAACCGCGCACGCTCGTCGTCTCCGGCAAGGACGGACGCAAGATCGCGGTGGAGGACGTGCTCGTCGGCGAGGTCTGGCTCGGTTCGGGCCAGTCCAACATGGCGATGAGCGTGCAAAGCTCCAAGGACTTCGAGGCCGAGAAAGCCGCGGCGAAATACCCGCTGATCCGTCACTACCAGGAAGCTTCCGGTCCCGCCGAACAACCCCAGGCGGAAGGCAAGGGGCAGTGGCGGACCTGCGCGCCGGAGACCGTCGGGAGCTTCTCGGCCACGCTCTACTTCTTCGGCCGGGAAATCCACCGGGAGATCGGCGTGCCCGTCGGCCTCATCAACACGTCCGTCGGCGGTACCCCGATCGAGTCGTGGGTCGCCGCCGAGACGCAGACCTCCGCGCCCGCGACACGCGCGAACTTCGAGGCGAAGACCAAGGCCCACCTCGACTTCGACGCCGCCAAGGCGGCGGCCACCTTCGAGAAACTGGTCGCGGCCTGGAAGGTCGCGAGCGAGAAAGCCAAGGCCGCCGGGAAGGAAATCCCGCGCAAGCCGATCGATCCGGTCGCCAGCCGCAAGTTCAAGGGCGGACCCGCCGGCCTGTACAACGGCAAGGTCGTGAACCTCGCCCCCTACACGCTCCGCGGGATGCTCTGGTACCAAGGCGAAGGCAACGCCGGCAACCCCGGCCTCTATGAGCTGCAGCTCACGCAGCTCGTCACCAGCTGGCGCACGCTCTGGCAGGACGAGGTCCCGTTCGCCTGGGTCCAGTTGCCCAATTACCGCGACTCCGCCTCCGAGAGCTGGCCGCGCATCCGCGAATCGATGATGAAGGTGCTCGCGCTCCCCAAGACCGGCATGGCCATCACGCTCGATATCGGCGACCCCAAGGACATCCACCCGAAGAACAAGCAGGACGTCGGCAAGCGCCTGTCCTACTGGGCCCTCGCCACGGTCTATGACCGCAAGGTGCCCGCGATCAGCGGTCCCCTGCCCGCCGCCCATCACGTGGAAGGCGCCGCGATCCGCGTCACCCTGCGGCACGCCGACGGCCTCAGGACCCGCGACGGTGCCGCCCCGCGCGGCTTCCTGATCGCCGGCGCCGACAAGGTCTGGAAACCCGCCACCGCCCGCCTCGACGGCGCCGCGGTCCTGATCAGCAGCCCCGACGTGCCCGCCCCGGTCGCCGCCCGTTACGCCTGGGCCGAGAACCCGGACGGCAACCTCGTGAACGGCGCTGGTCTGCCCGCGACGAGCTTCCGCACGGATACCTGGCCCGACCCCGCCGCCAAGTAGCCCGGCGGAGACGATTTCCCCTCGCAACCGGGTGGGTTTCGGGCTGTCTTAAGTCTCTTAAGACCCCGCATGAAAGCCCTGGCCCTACCGTTGGCGCTGCTGCTCGGCGCCGCCGCCTTCGCCTTGAACAAGGGCAACGCGGGGCCGGACCAGGTGGAGATCAAGTTCGACCTCCCGCCGCCCAAGCCGCTGTCCCCGGCGGAGGAGCTGGCGACGTTCCGGCTCGAGAAGGGCTTCCGCATCGAGCTGGTGGCCAGCGAGCCGATGATCGAGACGCCGGTGGCGATCAGCTTCGACGACCAAGGCCGGATGTTCGTGGTCGAGATGCGCGGTTACATGCGCGACCTCACGGGCTCGACCGAGAAGGAGCCTTCCGGGCGGGTCTCGCTACTGACCGACCTCGACGGGGACGGCCGGATGGACCGGGCGACCCCGTTCGTCGACCAGGTGGTGATGCCGCGCTCGGTGCTGGCCGTGAACGGCGGGGCGCTGATCGCGGTGCCGCCCGAACTCATCCTCTGCCGCGACACCCAGGGCACCGGCCGGGCCGACAGCCGCACCGTGGTGGCGACCGACTTCGGGACGGCGGGCGGACAGCCCGAGCACATGGCCAACTCGCCGGTCTGGGCGCTGGACAACACCGTCTACGCCGCGGGTTACGGCACCGGCCTGCGCCTTAAGGGTGGAGCGTGGCAGCGCGGGCCCGGCCTGGGCCGCGGCCAGTGGGGCCTGTGCCAGGACGACTTCGGTCGTCTGTTTTTCAATTACAACTCGGACCTGCTCCGCGCGGACCTGCTGCCGGCCCCCGCCTACGCGCGCAACCCGCTCCTGCGCAATGCGGCGGGCCTGAACCATCAGGTGATGATCGACCAGACGGTCTACCCCTCCCACCCGACCCCCGGCGTCAACCGCGGCTACGACCCGAAGACGCTGCGCGCGGATGGCACCCTGGCCAAGGCGACCGCGACGTGCGGCGCCGCCATCTACCGCGGGGACGCCTACCCTGCCGACTACCGCGGCAACGCCTTCGTGCCCGAGCCGTCGGTGAACCTGATCAAGCGTCTGCTGCTGACCGAGCAGGACGGGGTGATCAAGGCGACGGATGGCGCCAAGGACCGCGAGTTCCTGACCTCGACCGACGAGCGCTTCCGCCCGGTGCAGGTCGTCAACGGTCCCGACGGCTGCCTGTACGTCGTGGACATGTATCGCGGCGTCGTCCAGCACTCGGCCTTCCTCACGCACTACCTGGTTGCCAACATCAAGGCGCGCCAGCTGGAGCAACCGGTGAACCAAGGCCGCATCTGGCGCATCGTGCCCGAAGGCGGCCGCAAGGTGGCCCGGACGACGATCCCGGCCGACGCCGCCGGGCGCGTGAAGCTGCTCGCGCATGCCGATGGCTGGGTGCGCGACACCGCCCAGCGCCTGCTGGTGGAAACCGGCGACACCGCCGTCGGTCCCGCCCTGCGGACGCTCGCGACCGATGCCCAAGCCCCCGCCCTCGGCCGTCTCCACGCGCTTTGGACGCTGGATGGTCTCGGTCTGGTCGACGCCGCGCTCATCCGGGCGACCCTGCGCGACGCGCACCCGCAGGTGCGCGCGGCCGCCGCCCGCCTGGCCCCGCCCGACGCCCTGCCTGACCTCGCGACGCTGACGCCGGAGAACGACAAACTGGTGCTCACGCACGTCGCGATGCGTCTCTCGGCGATGAACCAGCCGGCGGCCGACGCGGCGCTGGCCGACCTGCTGACCCGTCACGGTGACGCGGCGTTGCTGCGCGAAGCGGCCCTGACCGGGATCCGCGGACGGGAGACGGCATTGGCCAAGGCGATCGCAAGCCGCGCCGCCGACGCTCCCGCGCAGGCCGCCCTGGAGTCGCTCGCGACGCTGATCGCAGCCGCCAACAAAGCCGGTCCTTTCGAGGAGATGCTCGCCCTTGCGGCGTCGCTCGGGGCGAACCGCGACGCCCAAGCCGCCTTACTGCGGGGCCTCGCCTCCGACGGCAACACTGGCAAGGGTAAGAACGCGAAGGCGGCCGCCCCGAAACTGCTCTGGCTGGCCAAGGAGCCCGCCGCGCTCGCCGCGCTGCCAAACCAGAAGATGCTCGCCGCGGTCACCGCGCGCCTCGCCTGGCCGGGCAAGCCCGGCGCCCCCGCCCAACCGAAGGTCGCCGCCTTGAGCCCCGCCCAGACTGCGCTCGCCGCCAAGGGCAAGGTCACGTTCGACACCCTGTGCGCTGGCTGCCACCAGCCACACGGGTTCGGTCTCGACGGGCTGGCCCCGCCCTTGGTCGACAGCGAGTGGGTGCTCGGCAAACCCGACGCCCTGGTGCGCATCGTCGCCCAGGGGCTCGGCGGCCCGGTGAAGGTCGCGGGTCGCACCTGGGACCTCACCATGCCCCCGCTGCCGCAGCTGAGCGACGAGGACATCGCCGGCGTGCTGACCTAGATCCGGCGCGAGTGGGAGCACACCGCCTCCCCGGTCGACCCCAAGTTCGTCCATGACGTCCGCGCCCAGGACGCCGGCCGCACCCACGGCTGGACGGCCGACGAGCTGCGCCCGCCGACCCGTGCCACCACCAAGAAGTGAAGCCGTGCGCGCCCTCGCCGCTTTTCCCGCCATGCGCTCCCTGCTCGCCTGCCTGCTCGCCCCGCTCGCCCTGCTGGCGGCGGAGACCGCGCGTCCGCCGAACGTCATCTTGCTCTTCGTGGATGACCTCGGGTACGCCGACATCGGCCCCTTCGGCAATAAGACCCTGCGCACCCCGCACCTGGACCGCTTCGCCCGGGAAGGCATGCGCTTCACGAGCTTCTACGCGACCCCGGTCTGCTCGATGTCCCGCGCGAGCCTGCTGACCGGTTGCTACAGCGCCCGCGTGAGCATGCCCGGCGTGCTCTTCCCGCCAAACCGGGTCGGCCTGCACCCGGACGAGATCACGCTGGCCGAGGTGGCGAAGTCCCGCGGCTACGCCACGATGATGATCGGCAAGTGGCACGTCGGGCATCTGCCGGAGTTCCTGCCGACCCGCCAGGGCTTCGACCATTACTTCGGCCTGCCTTACAGCAACGATATGCACCAAGGCCGCCAGGGTTTCCCGCCGCTCCCGCTCTACCGCGATGCGCAGGTCATCGAGACCGAACCGGACCAGTCGCAGCTGACGAAACGCTACACGGAGGAGGCCGTCAAATTCCTGCGCGCGCGACGCGACCAGCCGTTCTTCCTCTACCTGCCTTACACGATGATCCACGCCCCCGTGGCGGCCTCGGCCGACTTCAAGGGCAAGAGCGCCCAAGGCCTGCTCGGAGACTCCGTCGAGGAACTCGACTGGTCGGTGGGCCAGATCATGGCGACCTTGCGGGAACTGGGCCTGGATGAGCGGACCCTGGTGATCTTCACCTCCGACAACGGGCCGGACCGACGTCCCGCCCCGCCGTTCTCCGGCAGCAAAGGGACGAACCTCGAGGGCGGGGTCCGCGAGCCGTGCCTGATGCGCTGGCCCGGACGGATCCCGGCCGGCACGACTTGCGACCGGATCGCGGGTAACATCGACGTACTGCCGACCTTGGCCAAGGTCATCGGTGCGGAACCGCCGAAGGACCGCGTGCTGGACGGGCGCGACCTATCGCCGTTGCTGGCCGACCCTTCCGGCCCGCCCACGCGCGACACGCACCTCTACGTCACGGCGGGGCAGAAACTGGAGGCGATCCGCCAAGGGAAATGGAAACTCTTCCTGATGGAGCCCGCCAAGCGCAAGGAGGAGCCCCGCTCGGCCGGAGCCTTGTATGACCTGTCGGCGGACCCGGCGGAGCTGCGGGATCTGGCGGCGCAGCATCCCGATGTGGTCGCGACGTTGCGCCAGGAAGCGGCGACACGCTGGGCGGAACTGGAGGCGCATCGCCGTCCGCTCGGTCAAGGTGCGGAGGCTCCCAACCCGCCGGCGACGCCCACGAAGGCAGCCCCCGCCCGACTGCCCGAGCTCAAGCCGGGCGATCGGTTGAAGGCGAACCTCGCCCCACAAGTCGGCGGTCGGGCCTTCACCCTGAGCTGCACGGTGATGACGAAGCAGGCGAACACCATCCTGGTCTCCCATGGCGGCGCCTCCCTCGGCTATGCGCTGCACATCCGCGAAGGCCGGCTGACTTTCTCGGTCCGTCGCGCCCCAGGTGAGGACTCCGAGGTATCCCTGCCCGCCCCCTTGGGCGATGGTCCGCATGCGGTCGTCGCGAGCCTGGGCAAGGATGGGCGACTGTCCCTGCAGGCCGACGGGCAACCGGCGGTCACGGCGCCCGGGGGCGGGCTGATCGGCAAGCAGCCGGCCGAGGAGTTCTGCGTGGGGCACGATGCGGCCAACCCCGCGGCCCGCTACGTCTCGCCCGCGCCCTTCCAGGGCACGCTGAGCGACCTACAGGTTCGCTGAGGTCGCCGACCTTAAGCCCGCTTAAGGCAGGGCCGTCTTGGTGGTTGAGCCTAGGCTGTGGCCGTCTTAACTCCGCGCATGGCTCCCCACCACCCCGCGGCCCCGCGCGCCTGACATGTTCGCCTCCGGCCTGGCCATCTTCTGGGGAGCGTTGCTGCTGTTCCTCGTCCAGCCCCTGATCGCGCGATTCATCCTGCCCTGGTTCGGGGGCGGTCCCGCGGTCTGGACGACGTGCATGCTGTTCTTCCAGGTGCTGCTGCTCGGCGGCTAC
>SXGQ01384037.1_pt1 | contig 22356 bp, 14 predicted proteins | sample 3178371 | NCBI WGS metagenome assembly SXGQ01 (sample SAMN11356859, study PRJNA531348) | freshwater metagenome | isolation source: freshwater sample F1-20 | place: China: Fuxian Lake, Yuxi | collected 2017-12-25 | reverse complement strand
GATGGCGCGGTCCACCCCGGCGCAGAAGCCGCGCGGCTCGGCCAGGATCACTTCATTGGGATGCACGGCAGCAGTCATCTCAGAGCACCCCGATCACTTGCACTTCGAAGCTCACAGGCTGGCCGGCGAGCGGGTGGTTGAAGTCGAACAGCAGGGCTTCGTCGCCCAGCTCGCGCACGACGCCCGCGTAGCCGCCCTGCCCGTCCGGGCCGGGAAACTGCACCACGTCGCCGACGTTGTAGGTTTCGTCCGGGTCGCCCAGCTGGCGCAGCAGCGACAGCTTCACGCGCTGCAGCAACTCGGGGTTGCGTTCGCCGAACGCCTCGCCGGGTGCCAGCTCGAAGCGCTCATGCGCGCCTTCGGGCAGCCCCATCAGGCGCGCCTCGATGGCCGGCGACAGCTGGCCGGCCCCGATGGACAGCGTGGCGGGCTTGTCGTTGAAGGTGTTGACGATGTCAGCACCGTCCGGGCCCGAGAGCCGGTAATGCAGGGTCAGGAACGACCCGGCCTGGATGGGGTTCATGCGAGAGAGTGAAACGCTTGGCTAGACTGGGCGCGATTTTATGTCGTTGACCCATTTGCCCCCTGAAGCCCGTCCGCGGGAGAAGCTGCTCGCCCGCGGCCCGCAGGCGCTGGCAGACGCGGAACTGCTGGCCCTGCTGCTGCGCACGGGCATCCAGGGCACGCCGGTGCTGCAGCTCGCGCAGGGCCTGCTGGACCGCTTCGGCGGCTGGGCCGGGCTGTTGGCGGCCAGCGTGCAGGACCTGGGCAAGGTCAAAGGGCTGGGCCCCGCCAAGCGGGCGGAAATTGCCGCCGTGCTGGAGATCGCCCGCCGCTCGCTGAACCAGCAACTGGCTGAGAAGCCAGCCATGAACGACAGCGACACGGTGAAGACCTACCTGCGGCTGCACCTGGGCGGCCTGGGGCACGAGGTGTTCGCGGTGCTGTTCCTGGATTCGCAGCTCAAGCTCATTGCGATGGAGACACTGTTCCAGGGCACGCTGGCGAGCACCACCGTGCACCCGCGCGAGGTCGTCAAGCGCGCACTGGCGCTGGGCGCGGGTGCCGCCATCCTGGCGCACAACCACCCCAGCGGTCACGCCGAGCCATCCAAGGCCGATGAACTGCTGACGAAGCGACTGAGCGAGGCCTTGGCGCTGGTGGACGTGCGCGTGGTGGACCACCTGGTGGTAGGCAGCCGCGAGGTCGTGTCGTTCGCCGAGCGGGGGCTGTTGTGAGCGACAAGGTCGTCCGCAGCCTGGCGGACCTCAAGCCGCTGGCCCGCGAGATGGCGGCCGCCCGGCTGGCCGCCGAGGTCGAGCGCGAGCGCATCGCCGCCGCGATGCGGCTGGCCGAGCAGGAGCGCCGCGTGTTCGAGCTGACCGTCGGCCCCGTCACGCCGCTGCGCAGCACCGACCGCGTCATCCACAGCCGCGAGCAGCCGGCGCCCGAACCCCGACAACGCGAGGCCGACGAGCGCGCCGTGCTGCTGCAGGCCCTGTCGGACGAGATCGACATCGACACGCTGCTGGACACCGACGAGACGCTGAGCTTCCGCCGCGAGGGCATTGCCGTGGAGGTGGTGCGCAAGCTGCGCCGCGGCCACTGGGCATTGCAGGCGCAGCTGGACCTGCACGGCCTGCGCCGCGACGGCGCGCGCGAGGCGCTGGGCCAGTTCATCCACAACAGCGCCCGGCGCGGCCTGCGCTGCGTGCGCGTGGTGCATGGCAAGGGCCACGGCTCGCCGGGCCGCGAGCCGGTGCTGAAGGGCCGCGTGCGACGCTGGCTGGTGCAGAAGAACGAAGTGCTGGCCTTCGTGCAGGCGCGCGCCAGCGATGGTGGTGCGGGTGCCCTCATCGTGCTGCTCACGGGCACGGCCTGACGGCGCGCTGACGCAGCGCCCGTGATTTCCCTGGCGTCGCGTGGCGCCTACGGGCAAGAGTCACCATTGACCGGCCGGCCTCGGCGGCAGTAGCCTGGGTTGAACGCAGCCTCAAGCGCGCGACAACGGTTTCTTTCGCCACCACCAGGAGAGCCCATGACCCTGTCCCACGCCTATTCCGCGCCCAAGCCCAAGAACTACACGGGCATCGGGTTGGTCGTCGCGTTGCACGTGGCCGGCATCTACGCGCTGAGCGCGGGGCTGATCCAGCCGCCGAGCCGGGCGGAGGCGCCCCCGGCCGTCAAGGCGCTGCCGCCGGAAGAGCGGGTGAAGCCCGAGGAGCCCAAGCGCGTCGTCGCTGACATGCCGATCCTGCAGCCCCCCAGGCAGATCGAGGTGGAACCGCCGGACATCCGGATTGCGCCAGCGCAGGACTCGCTGATCACCACCGTGCCGGCGCGCCCCGATGCCACGCCGACCGACACCGTCGTCACCACGGCAAGGGTGGAACCACCTGCGTTGCCCCTCGTGAAACCCGCCATCAGCGCCCCGGGTGCCGTCTGCTCCACCATGCCGCGCCCCGAGGTGCCCAGCGTGAGCTGGAGCGGCGAAGCCGTGCTGCAGGTGCTGGCCACCGTGCGCGGCGGTCGCGTGGTGGGCAGCGAGGTGCGCTTCACCCAGGGCGCGATGGACGCCAAGACCCGGCGCTCGCTGCAGCGCTCGGTGGAATCGGCCCTCGCCGGCTACCAGTGCCAGGGCGACGCGACCTTCCAGCAGGACTTTGCCTTCCGCCTCGACTGAGGCGGAACCGCCCCGCGGGACGGCGCCGGGATAGCGTCAGCCCGCGGCCGGTGGCGGGGCGAGCGGCTGCTGCGGCAGCGTCAGGATGAACGCCACCTCGCCGGCGCCCGGCTCGTAGCGGATGCTGCCGCCGTGGGCCTTGGCCACCTGGTCGACGATGTAGAGCCCGAGCCCCATGCTGCCGGGGTTGCGCGCGTTCTTCAGCGACGTGCGCTTGAACGGGTCGAACAGCCCTTCCACCAGTTCCGCGTCGATGGGCGCCGCCGGATTGCGGATGGCCAGCACCGCGTGGCCGCCCTCCTCCAGCAAGGCCACACGGATGAGCCCATCGCCGTGGTGGCGGGCGTTGCTCAGCAGGTTGGCCACCATCTGCAGGTAGCGCATTGGGTCCACATGCGCCGACAGGCGGTCGGGGATCGCCACATCCACCGCCATGTCCGGGTAGGCGGCGCGCTGGTCGTCCAGCAACTGGCGCAGCAGCGCGGCGAGGTCGGTGTCTTCGGACTCGATGGCCAGCCCCAGGCCGTTCTGGATGCGGGTGATGTCCTGCAGGTCGCGCAGCAGCCGCTGCATGCGGTTGGTGGAATTGCGGATGACCGAGGTGATGCGGGCCGACGAGGGCTGGCTGCCCAGCGCCACCGAGGCCATGCTCAGCGTGTGCAGCGGGTCGCGCAGGTCGTGGCCCAGCACGGCCCAGAGCTGGGAGCGCAGGCGGTCCAGCTCCAGCACGCGCTCCACGTGCACGCGGCTGACGGAGTCGTGCAGCAGCGTGGCGCTTTCCAGCGCGACGTCGGACCACGGCACCGCCGTGTCGCGCACCGTCTCGCGCCACTCGGCGAACGAGCCACGTGGCGTGAGCCGCGGGCCCAGCGGGCCGTGGGTGATCTCTTTTTCGGGCTTGCCGCCCCAGCGGATGGTCTCGATCTGCTCGCGGCGCAGCGCCACCAGCCAGCCGCGGCGGGGTGCGTCGAAGCGCAGGCCCAGCACGCCGCAGTAGCGTTCGTCACCCCGCGGCGCGGGCAGCAGGTCACCGCGGTCCACATGCACCAGCGATTGCTCGCGCGATTGGAGCCAGTCCACCAGCTCGGCAGCCCAGGCCTCGTCCACCGGGCCGTGGCAACGCACGCGGCCGTCGATGCTGACGACGAGGGCGTCGCTGTCCAGGCTTTCACACAGTGCGCCAGCCTCGCGGGCCAGCACATCCATGGCCTCGTGGCCTTGCGCGATCTGGGCGGCGATGTCGGTGCGCAGCAGCGCGGCGCGGGCCATGGCGGCCTCGCGGTCGCGCGCGGCCAGCGACTGCACGGACGCGGCGATGAGCTGCGCGATGACGTCCGACGCCATGCGGATGGCATACGGCACCCGCAGCGGCGCCATGTGGTGGCAGGCCAGCATGCCCCACAGACGACCGGCCACGACGATGGACACGCTCATCGATGCGCCCACGCCCATGTTGGTGAGGTACTCGATGTGGATGGGCGACACGCTGCGCAGCACGCTCTGGCTCAGGTCCAGCGGCTCGGTGTGGCCGGCATCGGCCAGCAGCGGCACGGGCTGATAGCCCACGTCGGCAATCAGCCGCAGCGTGTTCAGCACATACAGGCGCCGCGCCTGCGCCGGGATGTCGCTCGCCGGGTAGCGGCGGCCGAGATACGGCTCCAGCTCGGTGCTGCACGATTCGGCGACCACATCGCCGCTGTCGTCGTGGCGGAAGCGGTAGGCCATCACGCGGTCGAAGCCGGTCATGGCGCGCACCTCGGCCACCGCCACCTCCAGCAGCTTGTCGATGCTCTGCTGGCGCTTGAGCTTCTCCATGGACCGGTAGGCCAGCTGCGCGAATGCGCTGAGGCGGTCGGCCTCGCCGTCGCGCTGCTCGAACTCGCACAGGCACAGCGCGTGGTTCGCATGCACGACCAGGTCGAAGATCTCGCCGTTCAGCGTCACCTCGCGCGAGTCGGGCATGGACTCGCCACTGCCCAACCCGGCAATGGCCTGCTGGATGGCGCGGTAGACCTCGTTGTCACCGCCCAGGTCCGCAGCGCGCGGCGCACGGCCGAGCTGCAATTCCAGCCCGAGCAGTGCATTGGCGTTGGCGCTCATCGACGTCAGGCGGCCCAGCCGGTCGAACGCCAGCAACGCACCGTGCGGCTGTATGGAGCCGGGAATGTGGATGGGCTCGCGCTCGCAGTTGTCCAGCGTGACGGGCTCGGGCAGCGGGGTGTTCTTGTGGTTCATGCCGGCGCGCCGTCAGGGGAGGATGCAGCGCCCAACACGCTGCGGATGGCGCGGCCCAGGGTACGCACTTCGATGGGCTTGGCGACGTAGCGGTGGAAGCCGGCGGCCAGGCCCGCCTGCCGATCGGGCAGCATGGCAAACGCCGTGAGGGCCACGGCCGGCAACCCGGCGGTGGCGGGCTGGGCCCGCACGGCGCGCATCAGCGACAGGCCGTCCATCTCGGGCATGCCGATGTCGGACACCAGCACGTCGAAGTGCTGCGCCTGCAGCATGGCCAGCGCTTCACGGGCGCTGGCTGCGGCCGTCACGTCGGCCCCCAGCTCGAGCAGCGAGGCGTGGCCCACCTCGCGGGCATCCTCCTCGTCATCCACCAGCAGCACGCGCACACCTTCCAGCCGCGGCGGCTCGCCTTCGCTGGCCTCGGCAGTCGGGGCGGCGGCCCAACTGGATGGCGCGGGCGCCACGGGCAGGCGCACGTCGAAGCGGGCGCCCCGCTCCGGGCCATCGCTGTGCGCGCTGATCTCGCCGCCATGCAGCTCAACGATGGCGCGCGCTATGGCCAGGCCCAGGCCCAGGCCTCCGGCCTTGCGCGTGCGCGAGCCGTCTTCCTGGCGCAGGCGGTCGAACACATGGGGCAGGAACTCCGGCGAGATGCCCTGGCCTTCGTCCTGAACCGACAGCAGCACGGTGTCGCCCTGCTGCAAGGTGGTCACGACGATGCGGCTGCCGTCGCTGCTGAACTTCAGCGCGTTGCCCACCAGGTTGCCGATGACCTGCATCAGCCGCTGCGCGTCGCCGTCCACCCACATGCCGCTGACGGTGTCGTCGTAATGCAGCGTGATACGACGCGACTGCGCCACGTGCAGGTGCGACAGCATCGTCTCCGATGTCAGCTCGCCGAGATCCAGCACCTGGCGCTGGATGACGAGCTTGCCGGCGACGACGGCGCTCATGTCCAGCAGGTCGTTGATCATGCGTGCCTGCAGCTGCGCGTTGCGGCGGATGACGAGCGAGGCCTTAGCGAGCATGCCGTCGGTGCCGGCACGCTGCTCCAGGATGTCGGCCCAGCCATTGATGGCACTGAGCGGCGAGCGCAGCTCGTGGGACACGACCGCCAGGAACTGGTCTTTCAGCTCGTTGTTGCGTTCGGCCTCTTCCTTGGCCTGGCGCAGTTGCTGCGAGGCTTCGTAGGCGGCCGTCACGTCGCGCACGATCTTGGAGAAACCCGTGTGCTCGCCGCTGGCGCTGTACAGCGGTGTCAGCACGCTCTCGCCACGCAGCCGGCTGCCGTCGTGATGCACCAGCCAGCGGTCATCGCGCGCCGAGCCCGCGGCCAGCGCCGTGGCCATCTCGCGCGCCAGCACCCCTGCTTCCCGGTCTTCCGGCGAGAACAACAGCTCGGCTGAGCGCCCGCGCACGTCGTCCAGCACCTGGCCGAACATGCTGCCGGCGGCGCGATTCCAGTCGCGCACCTGGCCTTCGCGGTCGAGCAGCATGACGGCATAGTCCTGCAGCGAGTCCACCACACGCGCGTACAGCGCGTCGGCCTCGCGCAGCTGCGCCTGCACCAGCGCCTGCGCCTCACGCTGCGCCACTTCTCGCAGCGCACGCTCGATGACGATGGGCAGGCGGGTCAAGCGCCCCTTGGTGACGTAATCGGTCGCCCCGCGCTTGAGCAGCTCGACGAGGTTCTCCTCGCCGATGACGCCTGAGACGAAGATGAACGGCGTCAGTGGCGCCACCGTGCGAGCGTGGTCCAGCGCCTCCTCGCCGTTGAAGTCGGGCAGCTGATAGTCGGACAGGATGAGGTCGAACCGCTGTGCGGCCAGTGCCTGCTTGAACGCCTCTTCGTGGTTGACCCACAACAGCTGCACGCTCGGATGCGTGGCCTCCAGCGCCGCCTGCAGCAGGTCGGCGTCGCAGGCGGAAGCCGCCAGCAGCAGCAGGCTCAGGGCCGGGGCAGCCCGAGAGCCTGGCCTGGCGCTGCCGGCATCACTCATAGCGGCGGGTGGTGCGCAGCGAGCCGGGGGGCGGTTCGTTCAACACCGCCCAAAACACCCCCAGGTCGGCAATGGCCGAGACGAACTGCTTGAACTCCACGGGTTTCACCACGTAGGCGTTCACGCCCAGTTCGTAGCTTTTCACCACATCGCTCTCGGTTTGCGAGGAGGTCAACATCACGACCGGGATGCTCTTGAGCCCCTCGGTCTGGCGAACGGTCTGCAGCACCTCAAGGCCGTTGACCTTGGGCAGCTTCAGGTCCAGCAGGATGACGGCCGGGCTGCCTTCGGCGCGGTCGGCGTGTTCGCCCTGGCGGTTCAGGTAGTCGAGCGCCTCGGCGCCGTCGCGCACCACGACCACCTCGTTGGCCAGCTGACTTTTTTCCAGCGCCACGAGCGTCAGTTCGAGGTCGCGGTCGTCGTCCTCGACGAGCAGGATGGGCTTGAGCATCTTCGTTTTTTCCATGACGGGTCTCACGCAGCAGTATCCGACGGCGGCGGCAGCACGAAACTGAAGCGGGCGCCCCGGTCCAGTTCCCCGAAGGCGTCCACGCGGCCACCATGCCGTTCAATGATGCGCCTCACGGTGGCCAGGCCGATGCCCGTGCCCTCGAAAGCGTCGCTGCGGTGCAGACGCTGGAACACGCCGAACAGCTTGTCCACGTACTTCATCTGGAAACCCACACCGTTGTCGCTGATGGTGAGGCCCGCACCTCGCTCATCCTGCACCGGCAGGATGTCGATGCGCGCCGGCTCGCGGGTGCGGCTGTACTTGACGGCATTGCCGATCAGGTTGCGCAGCACCACCTGCAGCAGCACCGGGTCGCCCCACAACCGCGGCAGGGGCTGCTGCACGGTCCATTCGATGCGGCCGTCGCCCGCCGTGCCGCCATACTCGGCCACGATGTCTCGCACCAGGGCATCGGTGTTGACCCATGAGCACTTCAGCGCCGCGCGGCCCATGCGGGAGAAGTCCAGCAGCGCATCCACCAGCACGCCGGCATGGGCGGAGGCATCCTTGACGTGATCCAGGTAGCGCCGCGCACGGCCACTCAAGGCATCGCCGTCCATCTCCAGCACCAGTTCCACGAAGCCGGAGATGTGGCGCATGGGCGCACGCAGGTCGTGCGAGACGGTGTACGAGAAGGCTTCCAGCTCCTTGTTGACGCGGCTCAGCTCGCCCGCCACCTCGGCCATCTCCTCGGCGCGCCGCAACACGATGCCGATGAGCGCGTGGCGCAGCTCCAGCGCCGCGTTCACCTCGGCCTGGCGCCACGGCACGGAGCGGCCGCTGACGTGCTCCACCCAGCTGGCAAAGCTGCGCCGCGGGTGCAGCTTGGCCCCGCCAGGGGCCTCGGCCGCCTTGCGGGGGTCGCCCGCCCAGGTGATGGTGCGCACGATCTCGGGCCGGAACCACACCACGTAATGGCGGTGCAGCTTGGAGATGGAGATGGCCAGCAGCCCGGCGGCGATGCCTGCCTCGCCGGCGAACTCGGGCGCGTCCTGGGCGAAGCGGTCGGTCTGCGTCACCTCCTCGATGCGGTGCGTCAGCCACTGGCCGATGGCCAGCACCGTGTCACGCTGCGGCGTGTCGCCCACGCACCAGCAGTGGTCGTTGTAGATGACCGCCGCCCCCGCCGCGCGGCCCAGCCGCAGCAGCGGCCCGGGGTCATCCACCAGGCGCTGCAGCGTGGCGTCGCTGTCGGCCATGTGGGCCACCATGGCCAACGTCAGCTGGCGCAGGCGGGCCTGCTCGGCGACCTGCTCGGTCTCCTCCTTGGCCTCGATCTGCAGCGACAGCAGCTGGCCCAGGTGCTCGCAGGCCATGCGCGTCTGGTAGCCCAGGTGGTGCGCCTCGTGGTTGTGGCAGGACACCAGCCCCCACAGCTCGCCACGCACGACGATGGACACCGACATGGACGCCAGCGTGCCCATGTTGCGCATGTACTCCAGGTGCACCGGCGACACGCTGCGCAGTTGCACATGCGACAGGTCCAGCGTCAGCGCCGTGGAGCGGCCCTGGGCGTCGTGCACGGGCACGGGCACGTAGGTGGCGTCCGGGATGAGCCGCAGGTGGTTGAGCCGGTACAGCGCCCGCGCCTGCGCGGGGATGTCGGCGGCCGGGAAATGGTGGCCCTGGTAGGCGTCGTACCCTTCGTCCACCGCCTCGGCCAGCACCTCGCCATGGCCTTCGGCGTCGAAGCGGTAGACCAGGCAGCGGCCGAAGCCGGTGAGCCGCTTCATCTCCACCGCCACGACTTCGCACACGCCCTGGACCGAGGTGGTGCGCTGCATCTGCGGCACCACGTGGCGGGCCAGCGTGTAGATGGGCGCCCGGGCCCCGAAGTCGGCCGCGGACGCCTCCAGCTCCACGTGCACGAGGCCGGCCAGCCGGTGGGCGGACAGGTGCAGCGTGCGCCCGGCCAGCGTCTGCAACCCCAGCGACTTGGCGCCCTCCCCGTCCACCAGCCGCGCCACCTCGTCGCGCAGCCCGGCAGCCAGGTCAACCAGGCCCGCAGCGGGCGTGTCGCCCAGCAGCACGGTCCAGTTGTCGCTCCAGGCGACGATGGTGGCGTCCGCCGCGTCCAGCGTCAGCAGCCAGCCATGGGGCTGGATGGCCCCGGGCACGCGGATGGGCTCGCTGGCGCAATCGGCGATGGCCGCCGCGGCCAGAGGCGACGCCGGGCCCGCGCTCATGGCAGCAACGGCTCGAAGGTGGCGATGAGCGCGTCGAAGGTCTGCACCGCCGCGCGGCAGGCCATGCGCTGGGCGGCGGCATCGTCTCCGACCTCGGCAGCCGCTCGCTGGCGGAACTCGCGCCACATGGCACCGGTGCGCTCCCCGTAGCCGTTGAAGTAGCTGGCCCCGCGGCCGGGTTCCAGGCCGAGGTCGCGCTTCAGGCGGGGCGTGATGACCTGCCCGCCCAGCGCCGAGCCTTCGATCACGTACAGCGAGCCGAACGCCGCCGCCACGCTGCGCTCCGGCAGGCAGGCGGGCACGGGATGAGGGGCCAGGCGGGGCACCTCGTCACCCAGGAAGGCCAGGTCCTGCGCCACGAACGCCAGCCGGCCGCGCGCCGCCAGCCAGCCCTGCAGGGGCGCCGGCAGGGCCTCGCGCAGCTCCTGCTCCCAGGCCGACAGGAAGCGCTGGAAGCCCACCAGGATGGTGGCGTAGCGCGGCAGGGGCATCGGCCCCTCCAGCGCCAGCAACTGCTCGATGCGGTCGTGCTGCGTGCGCGTGGCCAGGCGCAGCGCCTGCAGCACATCGTTCGTGGTGCCGGCGACGGGGGGAGACAGCAGCATCAGGAACAGTCCTCGGGGTCGGGTGGCGCGGCGGGGCGCGACGGTTCAGCGGGCGCGCTGCAGCACGGCGGTCAGTTCCGCATGGCCCAGCGGCTTGACGAGGAAGCCCGCCGCCCCGAGCAGGTGGGCCTGCTCCATCTCGCGCAGGTCCTGCGAGCCGGTAAGCAGGACGACCTCGATGTGGGCCTGCGTCTGGTCGGACTTGATCTCGGCCAGCAGGTCCATGCCGCTGCCGTCGGGCAGGCTGAGGTCGAGGAACACCATGCGCGGCGGCTGGTCGGCCAGGTGCTGGCGGGCTTCGGCCAGGCTGTGCGCCGTGGCGGTGGTGAACCCCTCGCACTCGATCAGCATGCCGAGGATCTCCGCGGCGTCGGGGTTGTCTTCGACGACGAGCACGTGGGGCATGTCCTGGGCAGCGTTCATTGCCCACATGCTAAGTGACGAATCGGCGCTGGCTGCAGCGTCAATGTAACTTGACGACCATCATCACCTGCCCGCTCAGCCCGCTGCCCAGCGTGCCGGTGAAGCTCCATTCCACCCGCCCCGTTGCGCCCACCGCGGGCTGTGCCGACACGGCGCAGCTGAGCTGCGCGTTGGGCATGGCGCCGCAGCTGGCGGACTGGAACACCGTGTAGGCCGGCGGCGCGTCGGTGATCTTCAGCGCACCGAGCGCATCGGTGCTGAGGTTGGAAAAGGTGATGGTGTAGGTGAGGAGGTCACCGGTCTGCGCCGTGCTGCGGTCCACCGTCTTCAACAGCTGCAGGCCCGCCACCGTGGGCTGGCCGATGGGGGTGACGTCGTTGCGCAGCTGGCTGCGGGCCAGCGCGCTGTTGGCGTAGGCGAACTGCGCCGTCAGTGCCAGCGCATGCCGGCTGCCATCCGCCGCGCCGGCCGGGGCGGTGACCTTCACGAGGACGCACAGCTTCTGGTCGGCCACCAGCGCCACGGTGGCGGGCAGCACATCGTCGGTGGCGTCGATGCTGCCGTTGCAGTTCAGGTCGCGGTAGAGCACGGTCGTCCAGCCCGGGCCGGCCGCCGCGGCGCTGCCCAGGCTCAGCGAGCCGCCGGTGCCGGCGGTGAAGGCATGCGGGTACAGCGCCACCGTGCCGGCCAGGATGCTCTGCTGGCCGTCGGGCTGGAAGGTGTTGGCCGGCACGTTGCCGAAGTTGACGCCGGTGTAGGCCGTGCCGCTGGCCAGCGTGGCGCTGATGCTGCCGTCCGCCAGCGCGAAGCTGCCACCGGTGGTGCCGGCCGCGCCGGAGACGACCACCCAGCCGCCGTCCACCGTGGGCTGGGCCACCTTGAGCACACCGGTGGCCGTGAACGGCACCCACAGCGTGTAGCTGCCGGCATCGGCCGTGGTGGCGCGGTCGAGCACGGTGTTGCCGGCGTCGGTCAGCACCAGGGTGACGCCGGGCAGCGGCAGCTCGCCACCGTCGCGCACGCCGTTGTTGGGCGTGCCGCCGCTCGCGCCGTTGTCCTTGAACACCAGGCCGCTGAGCCGGCTGCCGTGGAACAGGCCGAAGCGCTGGCCCGGCACGTCGGCCGTGCCCAGCGTGAAGCTGCGCGTCAGCGTGGCCGCCTCGGTGCCCAGCCAGCCGGTGGGCACGGCGGGCGTGACGTCGCTGGCGGTGGCATTCGAGTTCACGACGACGGCATAGCCGGCCGCCGCCACGCTGGGAAAAGTGAACGCCCCCGTGCCCGGCGTGATGGCCACGACCGCCACGGCCGGCCCCGCCGGCTGCGTGGCCGACACCAGCTTGGCGTAGAGCGTGAGGCCGGTGCCGGTCTCGCCGCCATCCAGCGTGGCGTTGTGGTTGGCGTCTTCGTAGACAGTGCCGTTGACGGCGCAGGCAAGCACCACGCCTTCGGTGCTGATGTCGGTCTCGCCGAGGCGGATGCCCAGCAGGTTCAACAGCGGGTCCACCAGGCCGCTGACCAGGCTGGCCACCGTGTTCGTCAGCACCAGCTGCACGACGGGCTTGAGCAGGTTGAGCACACCGTTGACGAGGGTGCTCAGCAGCCCGGGCCCGAGGTCGAGCTGCAGGTTGCTCACGAGCGTGCCGACCAGGCTGGTGGCAAAGCCAGCGTTGGCCGAGATCGTCGTCGTGGGGTTGCCTGCGGTCAGCGTGCGCGTGCTGCTGCCCACCGCGCTGCCCACCGCGGCGGCCTTGGCCTTGATGTCGATGCTGAGAGCCCCCACCTTCAGGGCGCCGATGACGCCCCAGTCGAGGTCGGTCGCGGCGTTGACGGCACGGGTACGGTTGAAGAACAGCGAGTCGTCGATGCGGCCCAGGTAGAGCGCCGCGACACCCGGCGTGGCCTGCACGGTGACGGCATTGGCCAGCGAGTTGATGGCGGTGATGATCCCGTCAGTGCGCGCCACCTCCACGTACAGGTCAAGATGCGCCACGTTGGCGGAGATACCGCCGCCCAGCAGCGCCGTCAGCACCGACACGTCGAGGTTGACGGAGATCAGGTCCACCCCCAGCTTCACGCGCAGCGCGGCGGAATGGAAGGTGCTGCCCACCCCGCCGCAGACGATGACCGGCGGCTCGATGACCTGGGCCTGCAGCGTGACGCTGCCCAGCAGCGAGCCCAGCCCGAGGCTGGCGCCCGACACCGTGATGGCGTTGGGGGTGCTGACCATGTTGCGGCTGTTGTAGAGCTGCAGCACGCCGGTCACGAGCTCCAGCGCGTTGATGCGCGTGGTGCCCAGCACGCCGTTGCTCTGCAGCAGGTCGCCCAGCTTGATGGGGGTACTCAGGCCGCTGAGCGGCAGCTTCAAGGAATTGAGTGCGGCGGCCAGCTGGGTCTTGCCTTCCGCGGTGGCGCCCGTGGTGGCAGCGTTGATGACGTCCAGCACCGACACGTTGCTGGTCAGCGTGGACGCGGGCGAGGAGGCGTTGGCCGTGGCCTGCAGTGCGCTGACCGTGCGCAGCAGACTCAGGTCCGTCGTGGCCAGCGAGTTCCAGTCGGCCACGCTGAGATTGAGCGTGGAGTTGGTGAGGTTGCCCAGCAGCAGGTTGAGCAAGGCACCGCGGGTGGAGTCCACGCTGGCCAGCCGTGGGCCGGCGGACACGCAGCCGATGCTGCTGCAGGCGGCGTGCGCCGCCGTGCCGGCCAGCAGTACAGCCATCAGCAACCAGGTCTTGAAGAAGCGGAGCAACAGGTTCATGAAGCCAGGCGCGCCAGCGAGCGCTCGTCGAATTTGAACCGCAGTCGCACGTAAATGCCACGTTCCGTGGCGTTATCTCCCGACAGGTCGCGGTCCTTGAAGCCCTTCACGTTGTAGCCGACGGACGCCCACATGTTGTCCTTCACGCGGTAGCCCACCTCACCGCCGAACGACAGTTGGCGGTTGCGCAGCCGGGCGTCGCCCATGACGCCGGCGTTCGCGCCCACGTCCCAGCGGTCGCCGATGTCCTGCGTGAAGCGGGCGCTGGCCAGTTGCGCCAGCGTGCGGGTGCGCGTGCCCGCGACGGTCTCGGTCAGGTGCTTGGCGGCGTAGCGGCCGGTGACGGCGGTGCCGCGGGCCACTTCCTGCTCGGCGTGCACGCTGACGATGTGGGCGCGGCGGGCTTCGGCATCGGTCAGGCCGCCGCGTTCGTCCTTGTATTCGTAGCGGCCCAGCGCGTTGAGGTCGTCCGTGCGGTAGGCGGCGCCCACCTGCAGGCGCTCCTGCCAGCGGTCGGTGCCGTTGCCGCGGGCGATGGTGCCGGCCAGCACGTTCTTGCCCAGCAGCGTCCAGCGGTCGTCCAGCTTGACGGCCAGGCCCAGGGTGGACAGCACGCCCACGCTGCCGGCGCTCTCGCGCAGCTCCAGGCGGGCGCTGCCCTTCCAGCGCGGGTCCGCGGTGTATTCCACAGCGCCGGTGACGGCGGCGCTCTGGTTCTCGCCCTTGCCGCCGGCCAGCGCCTGCACGCGCTCCAGGCTGGCGTTCACGCGCAAGCCCTCGCGCAGCAGCCACTGGTTGCGCAGGCCGATGGCGGCCTCGGTCTCGCGGCCGGCAAAGGCCTCGCGGCCGCGGTATTCGCTGAACACGCGGCCGTCGCTGCCGCCCAGGCCGGCCGCAGCCATGTCCAGGCCGACGACGGTGGTGTTGCGGCGCTGCGTGGCGTCCAGCGCGTACGGGCCGCTCAGCGACGAGACCAGCTCGTGGCGGGCATACAGGCGACCGCGGCCGGCGAGCTGGTAGTCGCCGCCGACAGCCACCAGGTGCTTGGACGCATCACGCACGTCCTGCTCGCCTTCGATGAACACGGTGGCGGTGGGCAGACCGGGCACCGTGGTGCTGGCCTTGGCGCGCAGCGAGGTGGTGGTCTGGGCGCCGAGGGCGGCGTCGCCAGTGGCGCCGTGCTGCTGCACGTGGCGGGCACCGAGCTCGACCTTGGTGCCGCCTTCGAAGCTGCGCTCCACGCCCACCAGCACGCCCACGCGGTGCATGTCGGTGGCGAGGTCGCCGGAGAACAGCGCCTCGCCGGTCAGGCGGGTGCGCTCGTCGACCATGTAGGTGGCCTGCGCGCCGGCTTCGCTGCGGCCGCCGTTGATCTGCGCGGCGCGGTTGTCGAAGCCGACGTCGCTGCGGGCGGCGTGGACACGGGCCTTGAAGTCCTTGCCGTCGTGCGTCAGCGCCACGCGCTGGGCATCGCCGCTGTGGGCGGCCACGCCGTCCACGCTGTCGCCGCGCTCGACGCGGGCCACTTCGGCGCTCAGCACGGTCTTCTCGGCCACCTGGTAGCGGGCATTGACGCTGCCCATCTGCATCGTGGCCAGCGGGTTCCAGTCGCGCACCACGGCGCCGCCCAGCAGCAGGGCCTCGGTGGCCTGCCATTGCGCGTCGGCGCCGGCCACCCAGAAGGCCGGGCCGCCCTGCTCCACTTCGTAGGTCACGCGGATGGAGATGGGGTTCAGGTCGGCGTCGACGCTGGGCACCGGGGCGCGGAACAGCAGGCGGCCGGTGAGGGGCTCGATCTGGTAGTCGGCGAAGCGGACCTGCGCGACGGTGCGCACCACCAGCGCGGGCTGGTTGCGGTCGCGCGTGACGATCTCGACCTTCTCGCTGTTGGTGGCCACGGTGGCGCCCAGCGTGAACGGGCCGGAGGTGCCGTTGGCGCGCAGCTCGACGATCTGCTGGCGGGTGTTGTCGTGCGCGGCCCAGACGTTGGCGGAGAGGCCTTCCACCTGGTAGTGCTGCTTCACGCCGTTCAGGCTGCGCTGGTAGACGCCGAGCTGGCGCTCCTTGTCATCGCCCTGCGTCGTGAAGTCGCCGTACAGCAGCGACGACTGGCCGCGGTCAATGCGAACGTACAGCTTGCCGGTGGTCTGGGCGTCGAAGCCGCGCTCGGAGGCGTCGCCATAGACGGGGTAGAAGGCGTCGGGCTGGATGTCGCGGAACAGGCGTTCGCGGGTGTTCTTGTCGGAGTCGTAGGCCACGGTCAGCAGCGCATCGCCGCGGACCTTGCCCTTCAGGAACACGGCGGCGCGGCCGTCGGTATCGCTGCCGCTGGGGCCCGAGAACGCGCGGAGCTGGTCTTCGAAGCCGTCGGCGCTGCTGGCGGCCTGCACCTGGCTGCGCTTCAGGCGGCGCAGGTTGAACGCGGCGTCGACGACACCCACGGCCATCAGCGGGCGCAGCGCGGCGACGATGGCGACGCGGGCCTCGGCCACCACGCCGTCGCTGGCGATGTGCAGGCGGGCGTCGCCCGGCACGTCGGGGGCCTGCCAGGGCAGCACCAGCTCGCCGCCTTCGGCGAAAGTCTGCAGCTCGGGGGTCTTGGGGTCGAGGTCGGGCGTGGCCCAGCGGCCGGGGGCGAGGTTCAGCGTCAGCGGCAGGCGGCCATTCACCGGCAGGCCGCGGGCGTCTTCCAGGCGCAGGCGCACGGGCACGGTGCTGCCGGCATCGACCTTGGCGGGCGCGTCGATGACGATGCGGGCCAGGGCGCCGGCCTGGCGCACCGTGATCTCGCGGGTGGCGCGGAGCCGGCCGACGGGGTCGCGCTCCTGCAGCGTCAGGCGGTTGTCGCCCGCGCGCAGCGGCAGGCCCACGTAGGTGCGGGACTCGGTCTGCTCGGCCTCGGACTGGGCACGCTCGCCGATGCGGTCTTCGGCCACCGGCTCGCCGTTGACCAGCAACACCAGTTGCGCGCCGAGGCGGCCGGCGACGCGCAGCGTGGTGTCGGTGGCGGTCACCAGCTGGCCGTCCTGGAGACGCTCGAAGCGCGGCAATGAGGTGTCAGTCGCAGCGTCGGCGCCCGCGGCTTGCGCGGCCGGCGGGGCGGCAGCAGCGGTGGGCTGCGCGGTGCCTGCCTCACCCGCGCCGGCACCGATGCGGCCGCTGGCGGGCAGTGCACGCGCATCCAGTGCGGCGGCAGGCGTGGTGGTCAGCGCGGTGCGCAGGGCGCCGGTGATTTCGGCGCTCGATGCACGCGCAGCCTGCACGCGCTGGGCGATCTGGGCCTGCATCGCATCGCCGCAGCCGCCCAGAGCGAAGTCGGCGCGCTGCAGCTCGCCGGCGCGCGGATCGACGAAGCGGCTGTGGCCATCGCCGGCGTGGCGCTGCGACGTGGCCAGCGGCGTGGCGCCAGCGGGCAGCGTGACGGCGTCCAGCTTCAGCACATGGGTGCGCGGGCTCAGGCCGTAGACGCTGAAGCGGCCGGCGCCGTCGGTGGTGACGGAGGTGCCGTCTTCCAGCCACAGGCGCACGCCCGGCACGCCGGCTTCGCCGTCGTCCTTCAGGCCGTTGGCGTTGCAGTCGGCGAACACCGTGCCGATGACGATGGCACGGTCGGAGAACACGCCGGACTCGACCTTGACCTTGGCGGTGGCGACGTTGCTGTTCACGGCGTCGGGCGCCTCGCCGCGGCCTTGCACGCGGTGGATGCCATCGCCCTGCAGCGCACCGGTACCGATGCGCACGCGGTAGCGCAACGTGCGCTCGGCTTGCGCGGCCAGTGTGGGGGCGACGGCCCAGTCCAGCCGCGGGCCGGCGGTGCCCGCGGGATCGGCCACGGCCTGGCCGTCCAGGCGCGCACTGCCGGCCACGTAGCCGAAGCCCAGCGGCAGCTCGCCGGCCAGCCGCACGTTGGCCAGCGGCACGTCGCCAACGTTCTTCACCGACACCGCGTACTCCAGCGTCTCGGCGACCTCGACGGTGCTGCGCGAGGCCACGGCCTGCACCAGCAGCGAGCGCGGGCGCGGGTCCAGCGGCAGGTTGACCACGGCGTTGCCGACCGCATGCGCGACGCGGAAGGTGCCGCCGTACGACGCCGAGGCATCCACGGGATAGTTGGCCGACCAGCCCGCCGCGCGGTCAGCCGCGCGCACCGAGGGGTAGCTGTAGTCCGCAGCAGGCGCGTTCACGAGCAGGCGGTAGGTGCTGGCACGCAGGCGCGGGAAATGGTACGAGCCGCTTTCGTCGCTCACGACGGTGTGGGGCATGGCGGTCACGCCATCGGCAGCGAACACGGCGGCCGGGCCGCCGGCATTGCCGCCGTTGCCCTCGCCGGTCTCGTCGATGATCTGCACGGAGGCGCCGGCGATCGGGCGGCCGGTGCTGGCGTCGAACACGACGGCCCGCGGGTCCAGGCGCAGTTCGGCGGTGACGGTCTTGCCGTTGCAGGCCGACGAGGTGGCCTCGATGACGTCGCCCGGCATCACGTCGAGCACGTCGGCCACGACCGGCGCCGCGGCGGTCCAGATGCGGTTGGAAACCTGCCCGACGAGTTTGAACACGCCCGAATTGGGCGCCGTTTCGACGGCCCGGAAGTCGGCCTGCTGGCCCGAGCGCGCGGCGCGCAGGTGCACGGTGAGGGTGTCGACGATCAAGGGGTCGACGTTGCAGGCGCTGGCGAACACCTCGGGGAACATGAACTGGCCCACGCGGGTCGTCGACACCGTCTCGGCGTAGCGCGCGTCGCTGAAGAAGGCGATCGTGGGGCCGGTTTCCGGAGCGATGGCCTCGACGGCGTTGGAATCGGCCTCGTGGCGCTGGCCGTCGGAGCCGCTGACGTAGGTCAGCTTGGCCTGCGCCAGGATGGTCAGCAGGTGCGCCGGCGCCTGTGCCTGGGCTTGCGCCCCGGCCGTGCCGGTGCCGAGCCATGCCGCGGCGACGCACGCGAGCAGCGTGCAGCAGCGCAGCAGGGAACGGAGGACGGGGTGGCTCATGGACGGCGGCGAGGTCTGGATTCGGCAGCGGAAGAATAGGAATCCGCCCGACATCGCAGAACCGGCCGATCGCACCGGCATGCGCGGTGGAAACCGGGTTCCTGCTGAGGGGAAATTGCCTACACGCCCGGCCCGTTGACTGCAGGGCCAGAGGCCGCCCCGGCGCGGGCGTGACGTGCGTCGCAAGTGGCCGCGCAGGTCTCGCCGCAGTGGCCGTCAGGCGCTCAGAAATGAGCGCATCCACGCATCCCTCGCGCCAAGAAAAAGTCGCCTGGCGCGGCGCTCGCAAGCACCGCGACAGGCGACAAAGGACGGCGGAGGAGAAACGCCGTTCAGGGATCGATGCGCACGCCGAACCGCAGCACGACCACGGCGCCCGGTGCCAGCGTGGGCACGGTGACTTGCACCGCACCGCGGCTGCCGGCCGCCGGGGCGGTGACCGTGCCCGCGGTGGCGGAGGCCGGCACCGTGGCGCTGTAGGTGGTGTACGCCGGGGTGGCGTCGCTGACGACCAGGCTGGTCACCGCCACGGCACCCACGTTGGTGGCGGTGATCTCGTAGCGGATGCAGCCGCCAGGCGCGGCGCCCGTGGTGATGGCCACCGGGGAGAACGCCGTGTCGGCCACGCCGTCGCAGCCGGCGTCCAGGGCCTGCGTCTTGGCCAGCGTGACCTGCGAGACGACGATGGTGCCGGTGTCGGTGGCCGTGGTGGCGGTGGGCGCGGCAAGGCCGCCGTTGATGCCGGCCAGCGTGACGCTGAGCGTGGTGACGTTGGTGGCGCCGCTGGTGGCACCGGCCGGCGCCGAGGTCTTGATGAACAGCCGCGCGCTCTTGCCCGGGGCCAGGCCCGGCGTGGTGTTGGCACCGTTGCTGCCGCCTGCGAGTTGCGACAGGTCGGCCACGACCGGGTCGCTCGGGTCCAGCACGCCGTCGGTGTTCTTGTCCCAGTAGATGACGGAGGTGAAGCCGGGGGTGGCGTCGGTGACGCTCAGCACGCCGGTGCTGGCCACGCCGTCGCCCTCCAGCACGTTGCCGGTGTTGGTCAGCATGTGCACGTAGACCGCCGTGCCGCCCGGCGTGAGCTGCGCGGTGTTGTTGGGCGTCAGCGCCAGGGTGCGCACGGTGCCGACGACGACGGCGTTGTGCAGCGTGTCGCTGGCGCCGGTGGTGGCCGACTGGGCGCGGAAGTACAGCTGCGTGGTGCCTGCGGCGGCGTTGGCCGGCACGGTCACGTCGGCGTACACCGTGCGGTTGGTGCCGCTGTTCACGACGCCGGTGTTGTCCAGGATCGCGCCGCTGGCATCGCGGAACACGACGCTCCAGCCGCTGGGCAGCGTGGCCGCCGCGAAAGCCGGATCGGTGCTGGCGCCCAGCCCGAAGCTGTCGGCCACGCCGCTGCCATTGGCCACGACGAGCGTGATGCGCGTGGTGCCGCCGGAGGCGATCGTGGCGGTGCTGACGGCCACGGCTTCCGGGCCAGGGCCATAGCCGGGCGCTGCAGCGCCGGCGCCGTTGTTGGTCAGGTCCACCGTGTTGGCAGCGATGGTGGCGAGCGTGTTGACGGCGGTGGCGGACTTGGTGGCGTCGGCACCCGAGGTGGCCTTGGCGGTGACGCTGAACGGGCCGCCGGTGGCATTGGGCGGCAGGATGGCGCGCACGACGATGTTGATGGACGCGCCGGCGGCGACCGGGCCGGTGTCGGGGATGCCGTTGCCGTTGTGGTCGACGATGGGGGTGACGCCGTCGGCCTGGAAGAACTGGAACGTGGTGCCTGCGGGGAAGGTGGAAGCGGTCGTGCTGAGGTCGAACGTGTCGGTCGCGTTGCCGTTGTTGGTGATGGTGTCGGTGAAGTTCACGACGCCGCCCTGCGGCGTGGACGTGGCGGTGGCACCGGTCATGCCCACCAGTGCGCTGGCCACCACCGTGTACTGCACGGTATTGGAGTTGCTGGCCGGCACGTTGGCGGCGCCGTCGTTGTAGTTGAACGTGGCGGTGGCGGCCGTGGCGGCGTTGGCGCCGGCCGGCAGGCCGCTGTTGATGCTGACCTTGAAGCTCACGGTACCGCTGCCACCCGGGGGCACCGAGGCGATGACGGCGGTGACGCGGTTGGCCGCGGTGACGTTCTGGTCGTACACGATGCCGCCCTGGTTGTCGGTGGCATCGGCGTCGGTCAGCACGGTGGCGCCGCTGCCGCTCCAGCGCGCGCTGCCGGCCACGTAGGTCATGCCCGCGGGGATCAGTTCGGCCAGCGTGACGCCGGTGGCGGTGGTGTTGCCGGTGTTGGTGTAGGTCAGCGTGATGGTGCGGCTGCCGGTGGACGGCGACGGGCCGGCGGTGAGGTCCAGCGCCTGCGTGACGTTGATGACGGCCTGCGCGGTGATGGTGGTCTGGTCCTGCACGCTGGCGGTGGTGGCGGGCGCAAAGCCGCTGGCGGCCGTGGCCGTCAGCGTGTTGGCGCCACCGGCCACCGCGGTGGCCGGCACGATGCCCGCCACGACGAAGCGGAACGCCTGGCCGGCGGCGAGCTGGCCGGTGCTGGTGATGGGCACGTTGTTGTCGGGCACGCCGTCACCGTTCGCATCGGCATAGAACACCGTGCTGGCGAAAAGGAACCCGCCGGTGTTGGTGGCCGTCAGCGCGAAGGTGTCGGCACCGTTGCCGGTGTTGGTCAGGGTGTGCGGGTAGTACACCTGGCCACCGATGGAGATCGTCTTCGTGCCGTTGGCGGCGAGGCTGAGGCTCGCGACCTGCTGCACGGTGGTGACGACGGTGTTGGACGTGACCGTGCGCACGACGGCCGAGCCGTCGGCATACGTGGCCGCGGCTTGGTTGCCGATGACGGTGCCGGCAGGCGCGGCGGCGAAAACCGGCAGCACGGCCAGCGTGGCCAGCAGCGGCAGGAGGCGTCGCGCAACGGCGCGCACGACGGGGCGGAACAAGGCATTCATGGCGGTGCGGGGTGGTCGTTGCGGGAGGCTCACGAGCGGGCGCCGTGAAGGACGGGCAGCTGCATGCGGGCGCGGACGGCGCGCTGGCCACCGGCGGGCAGATCGCCCAGGTTCCAGCGCAGGTAGCGGTACTCGGACAGGGGCACCTCCTCCATGCCGCGGCGGCCATCGGGCAGGCGCACCTCGCGGCGCAGCGGCACGCGCTCGAACTTCACGCCGTCCAGGCTGGCGCTGTAGACCGGCGTGGCACCTTCGCCACCGGGCAGGTACTGCAGGCCGCCGTCGGGCACGGGCAGCGTCACCTGCACGTCGTGCACGGGCTTGATCACGCTGTTGACGTAGCGGGCCTCGTACTCGATCACGTCGCCGGGGCGGATCTTCTGCAGCGGCTGCAGCCGCTCCCTGGCGACGCCCTGCTCGACGACGCGCTGCACCTGCCAGGCCTGCAGGACGACCTGCGGCTCGGGGGCTGCATGCACGGGCATGCCGACGAAGGCGAGCAGCAGCATGAGCAGCAGGCCGGCGGTGGTGATGGAAGGCTTCATGGCGTCTCTTTCCCCTGTGGTTGTCGGCCGCGTCACGCGGCTCGAATCAGCAGCGAAAGAATAGGAATACGCCTGACATCGCAGAACCGGCAGATCGCACCGGCGCATGCGCTTGAAAGGAGGAAAGTCGTGCAGGTGATTTGCCTACATGCAGGCTGCCCGGCCTCCGCTCGACAGTCGCGTCAGTGCCGCACGGTCTCGCAGTTCGTGAACTGCGTCTCATCGCAACGCGCCGTGCGGCCTGACGCCGCACTCACGCGGACAGGAGCGATCAGGCGAAGGCAGGGAACGCCGTCAGAACAGCTTGTGGACGGGGGCCTGCTGGTTGACCATCCACGCGGCCGTGCCGGTGAAGGACTCCACCAGCCGCTCGCGCAGCGCCGGGTCCACGCCGCACTCGGTCATGGCCTGCGTCATGCACAGCACCCACTGCTGGCTCTCCGCCACGCCGATGCGAAACGGCAGGTGCCGCGCCCG
>SXGQ01265765.1_pt1 | contig 22357 bp, 19 predicted proteins | sample 3178371 | NCBI WGS metagenome assembly SXGQ01 (sample SAMN11356859, study PRJNA531348) | freshwater metagenome | isolation source: freshwater sample F1-20 | place: China: Fuxian Lake, Yuxi | collected 2017-12-25 | reverse complement strand
GGGTTGCCGTCGGGCTTGGTTTCCCACGTCACGCCCGACAAGCCGCCGCCGTGCCACATCAGCATCGGATAGCGGCCCTTCCGGCTCATCTCATGCAGCTTCACGTACTGCACATACATCTGCTCGACTTCGAAGTCGCCATTCGGATCAACCTTGAAGGGCGCGGCGCCAGCGGTGAATACGATCTCTTTGGTCGGCAGTCCCGAGAGCGTGACCTGCCGGCCCCCAATGTGAAAGCTTCCTACTTCCTTTACCCCGTAGTGATCGGCAGGGCGGTGATGCGCGCATCCCCCAAGCGCGAGCGCGCCCAGCGCTGCGGCCATGCCAAGCAGTCGATAGCTCATGCTGCTGTCTCCGTTTTTTGATTGGATGTAATGACCGGCAGGCTGCACCGGCCTGCACGGGCCCGTTGCGCGAAACGATGACGGCCTTCATTGATGCGCGTCTTCGCCAAGGTACGATTCACCGCGTCGGGCACAATATCACGCATCATCCGACGCGGAGAACGCTTGATGGCCCAGAAAGTCATGCTGCAGCACCCACCGACTGGCCTCATTCGCAGCGGCTACTATGGCTTCAGCTGGACCTACCTTTTCTTCGGCTGGTGGGTGCCGCTTTTTCGAGGCGAACTGGGTGTAGCAGCGCTACATCTCCTGTTCACCCTGTTCAGTCTCGGCCTCTGGCAGCTGATCGTGGCGTTCCTCTACAACCGCCAATTCATGATCCGGATGCTCGAAAAAGGCTATGTGCTAGCAGACCGCGAAGACGTCATGGCAGGCGCCCGCGTGGCGCTGGGCATCGGTACGCCTGCCGGCTGATCAGCGCCGGATTTGTTACCCTTCGGCCCACCTAACCCACTCGCAAGCCGCCGGAGCGGACCGTATGAGCGCCATGGTCGTTTTCGCCACCACCGTTTTTCTGTCGGCGTTTCTGCTGTTCCAGATTCAGCCCATCGTCGCGAAAATGATCCTGCCGTGGTTTGGCGGGTCGTCATCGGTCTGGAGCACCTGCATCGTTTTCTTCCAGAGCGTACTGCTGCTGGGCTACGGCTATGTGCACTGGCTCCATGAAAAAGTCTCGCGGTCACGCCAGCCGCTGGTTCACGCCGTTTTGCTGGTGGTATCTCTTGTCACGCTGCCGGTTGCCGCCGACGCTTCCTGGAAAGGCATGACGCTCGACTATCCGTCGCTCGCAGTCCTGGCAGTGCTCGCGGTGGCGTGTGGCGTACCCTACCTGCTGCTCTCCACCACCGGGCCGCTGATGCAAGCGTGGTTCGCACGGGTCGGCATCGCCAGTGGCGACGGCTCGCGCGCCTACCGCCTCTACGCGCTCTCCAATCTCGCCTCCATGCTGGCGCTTCTCACCTACCCGGTGCTGATCGAACCCGCGTTGGCACTCGAGGCGCAGGCCACCAGCTGGTCTCTCGCCTATGTGGTGTTTGTCGCCGCGGCGCTCGGCACGGCATGGCTCACCTGGCGGGCAGGCGACGGTGCGGCCTCATCCGCGACGAGCGCGCAGTCCGCAGTGGCTGACGACACCCCTCGGCCCGGTGCGGGCGAACTTCTGATCTGGGTGGGTCTGTCGGCCACTGCATCGATTCTGCTGTTATCCATGACCCGCCACCTGACGCAAGACATTGCGCCAGTGCCGTTTCTTTGGGTGCTCCCCTTGAGCATCTACCTCCTCAGTTTCATCCTCTGTTTTGATGCGCCACGCTACTACGTGCGCAAGCTCTTTTTGCCGCTCCTTCCGGTGGCCTTCATCGCGCTTGATCGCGTCCATGATGTCTACACCTGGGTGCCGGTGTTAATCAGCGTCACCTGCCTGTCGCTTTTCGTGTTCTGCATGGTCTGTCACGGCGAGTTGGTTCGTCGCAAGCCCCCCGTGCGGCATCTCACGCTGTTCTACCTCATGCTTTCGATCGGCGGCGCACTGGGCGGCACGCTGGTTGGCCTGATTGCTCCAAGCATTTTCAACGCCTACTTCGAACTCCCGATCGGGCTGTTCCTCTGCGCAGCGCTCACGCTCGCGGTGTTGTGGCGCGAGCTGTCGAAGGTGTGGCGGGTCGCCCTCCTGATTCTGGTTGCGCTTTACGGGCTGCGGCTCACCACCCTCTCAATCGCCTATGTCGAGGGCTTCCGCGCGGTGGTGCGCAACTTCTACAGCCAGACCCGGGTGGAAGACGTCAAGGACGAACACTTCGGCATGCGGCGCGTCATGCTGCACGGTCGAATCAATCACGGCGAGCAGTACCTCGACGAAAAATTGCGGCGCGTCCCCACCGCCTACTTCTGCGAGCGCTCCGGCATCGGTCGGGTGTTTCGGAGCCTCCCTCAGGATCGGCCCCGCAAACTGGGCGTGCTCGGGCTTGGTACTGGCACGCTCGCGGTCTATGGTCGTCCAGGCGACGAGATGCGCATCTATGAAATCAATGAACAGGTGCTCGATCTCGCCAAGAGCGAGTTCACTTTTCTGTCGGATTCGCCGGCCAAGATCATTTCGATTCTGGGGGATGGCCGCCTGATGCTCGAGCGTGAGCCTGATCAACAGTTTGATGTACTCGCCATGGATGCTTTCTCTGGCGATTCGGTGCCCACGCATCTGGCCACAATCGAGGCCATCAAGGTATACCTGCGGCACATGCGCCCCGACGGCTACCTGATCTTCAACATCACCAATCACTATCTGGACCTGCGCCCGGTGATGGCTGCAGCCGCAGCAGAGCTTGGGAAGGTGGCACTCGCCTACCAGGTCACCAAGGTGACCGATAACGAACTCTGCCGGCCATCGCACTTTGCGATCCTGGTGGATCCGAGCCGGCTGGAAAGCCTCCCCGAGTTGCTCCGCGACTTCACGCGACTCGAACCGCGCCCGGGGTTCAAGGCCTGGACCGATAATTTCTCGAATCTGCTCAGCATTCTGAAAAAACTGTAAGGCCGCCGCAGCCTGGCCCCGCGCATCCGCTAGCGCCAGAACGTCACGCTCAGTTCCGCGCTCCGATTGGCGGGCTCGTAAACCATATCGGTGCCGGCTGACACGACATTCGAACGTTCGACCGCACGCAATTGCACACGGACGCTCGCTCGGGTTTCGCCCCACTGCCAGGGTTGCTCAAGCGACAGCATCAGGCCCCGTCGCTGAATGTTGGTGACATTCTGATACTGCGCACCCGCCTGTGCCAACATCGACCGCTGCCAGCCTGTGACAAGAAGCGCCGCGCGCAACTGCATGACGTTCGACTGCTGCTGGTCGGTAATTTCCCAGGAGCCGCCGAGCCAGAGCGACAGATTGAAGCGCTCGTAACCTACATTGCCCGCAGTGGAGCGCCCGCGCAGGTCAGTCCACTCAGTCGTGAGCCCGAGCTCGGGACGCGGGATCCAGGCAGCAGCCGGTCGACCATCCGCGTGCAAGAAGAACGCTGAACCAATACGAAGCAGGCCATTGATGTCTCCGCTGACCGGACTCGAATAGTCGGCACGACCGACCGAGACTTCGCTCGAAAGCATAAAGGACCGCTCTGCAGCCTGAAACGGTCGATCGGCCCGTAGCCCGAGGGCGGGCCCGGTGATCTGCATCACCGACTCGGCATAGCGGTATCCGCTCACGAAAACGCCCCAGCGTGAAACGCCAAATGGTGCGTCAGAGGAGGACTCCGCCCCCCCTGTCGCCTGCCCGGTTGATGCCCCAACGGGTGGGTTCGCCGCGCGATCATCGGCCCACGCACCGCCCGCACAAGCGAGCGCCAGAGCAAGGGCCAGCTGGCAGCGGAAGAGACTGCCTGTAAACCACAGAGTACGCATGATTGATAACTTTCGCGCGGGGAGCTTTTGGACTGTGGATCTTAAGCACAGTCATTCGATCCTGACTTGATCCCGCAGAACAACCACCTGATTTCTTCGCCGCGTGACGGGATTCTGCTACGACTAACCGGGCGCGGCAGACGCTCGGCGACGACTAGCGGCGGGTATCATCGAGGGGTTTCGCAGAACGTCCCCGTCCGATGTCGTCAGATTCCGACCATCCTCATATCCGCTCGTTTTCCGGCCGCCGTGGGCACTTCACTTCTGGTCAGCGAAGCGCCTATGACACGCTCCTGCCCCGGTTCAGCGTCCCCTATTGCGCTGCGCCCATCGCCGCGTCAACGATTTTCGGGCGAGACGGCCCGCTGGTGCTCGAGATCGGATTTGGCATGGGGGAATCAACCGCAGCAATCGCGCTTGCGCAAACCGAGCGGAATTTCCTTGGCGCGGAGGTCTACCCAGCCGGGGTGGGGTCGCTCCTCAGGAGAATTGATGAGGCAGGGCTCAGCAATCTGCGCATCATCCAGCACGATGCAATTGATGTGCTGACGCACATGATTCTTCCGGATAGCCTTGCCGCGGTCCATGTGTTCTTCCCCGACCCCTGGCCCAAGGCGCGCCACCACAAGCGTCGGCTGATCCGGCCGGAGGTGGTCGCCTTGATCGCGAGCCGCCTGGCGCCGGGCGGCGCGCTTCACTGCGCAACCGACTGGGCCCACTACGCGCTTCAGATGCTGCAGGTGCTTTCAAGCGAACCGTTGCTCGAGAACACTGCGGGCGAGGTTCGGTTGTCCGAGGAGATCGCTGAAGCGCGCGGTTTCGCTGAACGCCCCGCCTACCGTCCGCCCACCAAGTTCGAGCGTCGCGGTCTGGCGTTGGGTCACGGGGTCTGGGACTTGGTCATGACGCGGCGCTTTCCCGCTTGAAGCCCGCGCTCATGCCCGTTCATGTTCCGGCTTATGCGCAGGGCCGGACGATCGCCAACCTGGCCGCACAGATCGGGCGTCGCTTCGGAGCGCCTGTTCGGCATTCGCCGCTGGCACCGCTTGCGAACCCGGCGCTCAGTCGCGGTATCGATGAGACGCGACACATCGTGCTGCTCCTCCTGGATGGCGTAGGTTGCGCCCAGGTCAACCGGCTGAGCCCTTCAGGGCCGCTTGCCCAGGCACGAGTGTGCGAGATCGAGTCCACCTTCCCCTCCAGCACGGCGCCAGCGGTCACCACCTTTGCCACGGGAAAAACGCCCGCCGAGCATGCCGTCACCGGCTGGCATCTCTGGTCGCCGTCGCATCATGCCGTGGTACGGCCGCTTCCCCTTGATTTTTGGGGCTCCCCCAGAGAAATCGAGCCCACAGACCTGTTCCAGTGGTCGGCCCTCACGCGCGCCATGCAGGCCCACTGCACGGTGCTGCAGCCCTCGTGGATTGCCGATTCCGCCTTCAGCCGGCATGCTTTCGCCGGGTCGACCCGTCGCGGTTACACGAAACTGGATGAGGTTAAGCGGCTGATCACCGAGGCCCTTGTCCCCCCCGCACCCGAGGGGCACTACGTCTACGTCTATCTGCCGCACTTCGACATGGCGGCTCATGAGTACGGCTCCGCGAGCGAGCCCGCATACCGGGCGCTGCAGGCGTTCGAAGGTCTTTTTGCCGATATCGCCGCCGATCTGGTTGGTACCCGCACGCTCCTGCTTGCCACCGCGGACCACGGCTTCATCGATGTACCGCCCGAGCAGATCCTACGGATCGAGTCATTTCCCCGTCTGGCGGCCATGCTCGAGTCGCCCCTGTCGGGTGAGCCGCGGGTGGCGTTCTGCAGAGTGCGCTCTGGTCTTGAGGCCGCTTTCACCCGCGAAGTGTCCATCACACTGGGCGATGCGGTGGACTGTCATGAAAGCGCGGCGCTGATCGAGGCTGGCTGCTTCGGCCCCGCGACCCGCAGTGCATCCTTGCTCCGCGACCGGATCGGCACGTACACGCTCATCGGCCGTGACCGCTTCTGCCTCACCCAGTCCCTGCCAGGCGAAGCGCCGGCCACCTTCGTCGGCATGCACGGCGGCACGCACGCCGACGAGATCAATGTTCCAGTGGCTGCGGTGGCTGACGGCAGCCGCCTCCCACCGGCCACCGACTGGAGATCCCCCGATGTTTGAACTGCTGGTTGCCCTACCGCTCCTCGTGAAGGCACTGATCCTGGGCGTGGTGGAAGGGCTCACCGAATTTCTTCCCATTTCGAGTACCGGACATCTGATCCTGGCATCCAGCCTGCTGGGCTTTCACGGCGAAAAAGCCAAGCTGTTCAGCGTGGCCATCCAGACCGGTGCAATGGTCGCAGTCATCGTCTACTTCCGGGCAAGAATCGGCGCAACGCTCATCGGCTTCGGGCGCGACCAGCGCGCGACACGCTTTGCCATCAACGTGATGATCGCGTTTCTGCCGGCAGCGGTGCTCGGTCTGCTGTTCGCAAAAACCATCAAGCAGCACCTGTTCTCGCCGGTGCCGGTGGCCGCCGCTTTCATCGTGGGCGGGCTCATCATCATGTGGGCCGAAGCACGAGCGGCGCGCGCCACCTCGCCTCCGCGGGTGAGCGATATCGATCAACTCGCACCCACTGACGCGCTGAAACTGGGCCTGGCTCAGGCAGCGGCGCTCATCCCCGGCACCAGCCGCTCGGGCGCCACCATCATCGGCGGCATGCTGTTCGGGCTGTCTCGCCGGGTGGCCACCGAGTTTTCGTTTTACCTTGCGATTCCTACCCTGATTGGCGCAGGCGCCTACGACACCTGGAAGCACCGGGCCCTGCTCGATGCCGCTGATCTGCCGCTCTTCACTGTAGGGTTGATCGTGTCATTTGCGAGTGCGCTCGCCTGCGTGCACTGGCTCATGCGTTTTGTCGCCACGCACAGCTTCGTGGTGTTCGCCTGGTATCGGATTGTGTTCGGCGCCGTGGTGCTGATCACCGCCTGGACAGGGGCGGTGAATTGGGCCGACTGAACGCAGACTGAGGCGCCGCGAGGCCTCAACGGCGCTGTGGCGCGTCAGCGATGCCAGTGCCCATGGCCATGACCATGCCCATACCCGTGCCAGTGACCGTGGCGATGTCCGTGGTGGTGCGGCGGGCGGCCGTGGGTAATCACCACCACTGGCGCGTTTCGATAGATCACTGCGGGCGGCGCGCTGTAGGTGTAGGCAGGCCCATAGACAGGATGGGTGCCATAGACCGGCGGGTAGTAGGGGCCCGGAGCGGTATAGACCACCTGAGGTTGGTACGCCTGCGGGTAATACACGACCTGCGGCGCAGCCCGTACCACTGGCCCGTGAGCACTCTGCGCAGAGCCGGCGAGCGCACCGATCACCCCGCCGGCAATCGCGCCGTCACGCCCGCCAAATGCCTGACCCAGCAATGCGCCAGCACCCGCCCCCACCACCGCGCCCAGAACCGCATCGTTTGCCTGCGCAGCCGGCGGCAAAGCACATGTAAGCAGACACACACTGAGCGCAATCGGGAATCGGGCCTTCATGATCGATACTCCTGAGGATCCAACGGTTGGGACAGCCCGACAGTACCGGGAACCGTCAACCCTCAACTAGACTATCTCTGCAAGAGTTGTAAGCAATCATGTAGACTTAATGACCTACCAGTCAGTAATAGACTGGCTTGCCTATTCCCCCCCTCCATGGCCAACCCCTCGCCCTACCCATCCGCTACGTCCCCCCGCTGGGAGCGCCGCAAGGAGAGTCGTCCGGCCGAATTGCTCGAAGCCGCGCTTGACTGCTTCGTCGAGCGCGGCTTCGCTGCCACGCGCCTGGAAGACGTCGCGTCGAGCGCAGGCGTGAGCAAGGGCACGCTCTACCTCTATTACGAAGGCAAAGACGATCTGTTCAAAGCAGTGATCCGCAGCAACGCTCTGCCGCTCATCGAAGCCTTCCGTCAGGACATCGAACGCTCCACGCTCGCAAGCGCTGAACTGCTAGGCCGGTTTTTTCACGACTGGTGGCATCAGGTCGGCGAAACCCGGCTCGCGGGGATTGCCAAACTGATCGTGGGCGAAGCAGGAAATTTCCCCGACATCACCCGTTTCTTTCTCGAAGAGGTCACGCTGCCCACCTGGCAGTTACTGGGCTCGATCCTCAACCGCGGCATCGCGTCGGGTGAATTCCGTGAGGTCGATGTTGAAGCCGCCACCGTCCTCTGGATGTCGCCCTTGATCCTGAAAGCGATCTGGATGCGATCGATCGCACCCAGCTGCGCCGAGATCGAGGTCGTGCCCACTGAACGCTTCCTTAGAACCCACACCGAGCTCGTGCTGGCGGCGCTCAGGCCCGCGGGGCGAGCGCGATGAGGCGGGGCCGTACCCTGGGGCTCGTCGTCGCTGGGCTTGCCATCGTCGCGGGCGCACTGGTCTGGTGGCCGCGTTCGCAGCAGAGGCCCGCAACACAATCGCCTGCGCCACCCGTATCGAACACACCGCGTGCCCTTGAATTCTCCACGGCTGAGGTGAGCAGACTCGCGCCGGTCGCGCTCACCCGCGTGGTCCCCATCACCGGGACGCTCACCGCCACCATCCAGACCATCGTCAAATCGCGAGTCTCGGGCGATATCAGCGAGATCACGGTGCGCGAGGGCATGGCAGTGAAGGCGGGTGAGCGGGTGGCCAGCATCGACCCCACCGAGTTCCAGTTACGGGTGAGCGAGCGCGAAGCAGCGCTCCGATCGGCGCAGGCGCAGCTCGAGCAGGCGCGCCGTACGCTCGCCAACAACCAGGCCCTGCTAGAGAAAAATTTCATCTCTCAGAACGCCTTCGACAATGCCCGCTGGAGCGCAGATGTCGCGAGCGCAGCGCGCGACAGCGCCCAGTCGCTGCTCGACCAGGCGAGAAAGTCGCTTGCCGATACGCGCATCACCGCGCCGATGTCAGGCCTGGTGTCACAACGCTTTGTGCAGCCGGGCGAAAAAGTCTCGCCTGACAACCGGATCCTGTCGATCGTCGATCTGTCACGCCTCGAGGTGGAAGCGCAAGTACCCGCCGGGGAGGCTGGGAGCCTGCGAACCGGTCAGCGGGTCACGATGCGCATCGAGGGTATCTCGGAGGCTTTCGGCGGTCGGGTGCTTCGAATCAACCCCGCCACCCAGGCGGGCACCCGCGCAATCGCGGTCTACATCGGTCTCGATCGCGGCGACGAACGTTTGCGCGCGGGTCTGTTCGCTCAGGGCTCGCTGATTCTCGAAACCCGGGAAGGTGTCATCGCGGTTCCGCCGGCCGCGGTTCGCGATGCAGCGGGTCGGCGCTTTGTTTATCTGATCGAAGGCGAGGTCATTGCGGAACGCGAAGTAAAGCTGGGTCTGCTTGACGATGGCGCCCGCGCACCCAGTGGCGGCCTGGGTCTGGTCGAGGTGGTGTCCGGGCTTGCCGCCGGCGATCGGGTGATCGCGATCAATGTCGGCATGCTCAGACCTGGCGCGCCCGTACGCGTCGGGCCACGCTGACCCAAGCCGCCGGACACGTCGCCGATGTGGCTCACCCGCGTCTCAGTCAACCACCCGGTCTTTGCGACGATGATGATGTTCGCATTCGTCGTGCTCGGGCTCTTTTCCTACAAGCGCCTGGCGGTGGATCAGTTCCCCGACATCCAGCTGCCGGTGGTAGTGGTAAGCACCGAATATCCAGGCGCCTCGCCCGAAGTGGTCGAGGTCGATGTCTCGCGAAAGATCGAAGAGCAGGTCAATACAATCAGCGGCGTCAATGAACTGTTCTCGCGCTCCTACGAAGGCTCGTCGGTCGTCATCATTCAGTTTGATCTCTCGGTCGATCCGGCCCAGGCAGCCCAGGATGTCCGAGAAAAAATTGCGCTCGTGCGGCCCAGCTTCCGGCCCGAAGTCAAGGAATCGCTTGTCACCCGGGTCAACCCGGAAGACAACCCGGTCATCTCGGTAGCGCTCCTGTCCGAGACCCGTGGCGCTCGCGAGCTCACCATGCTCGCCGAGCAGGTCGTCAAGCGAAGGCTGGAAAACGTTCGTGGCGTAGGACGCGTGACCGTGGTCGGCGGGGTACGGCGCGAAGTACTGATCCAGCTCCGCCCGGCTAACATGGAAGCGTTCCGGGTAGGCGTCGACCAGGTCATCTCCGCGCTTCGGACCGAAAATCAGGAGCTCCCCGCCGGCACCCTGATCGCAAGCGATCGCGAACAGGTGGTGCAGATCCGTGCGCGGATGCGCTCGGTGGAGGAGTTCGAGCGGATCATCGTCGGTCGCCGCGGCAATCAGCCGATCCGGCTCGCGCAGATCGCCGATATCGTCGACAGCGAACAGGAGCGCGAAACCAGCTCGCTCGTCAATGGCGCACGCGCGGTGTCGATCGACGTGGTGAAAGCGCAGGGCGAGAACACCATCGCTGTGGTCGACGGCATCAGAAAATCCGCTGAAGCGCTCGGTAACGCGCAGCTGCCGCCCGATGTGAAGCTTGTGGTGGTACGCGATGCCTCGACTTCCATTCGCAACTCGGTCTCAAGCGTCCAACGCAATATCGTCGAGGGGGCGCTGCTTACTGTGCTGATCGTATTTCTGTTTCTGTCCTCCTGGCGTTCAACAGTCATCACCGGGCTCACGCTCCCGATTTCACTGATCGGCACCTTCCTGGTGATGTATGCCATGGGCTTTACGATCAACCTCGTCACGCTCCTCGCGCTGTCGATCTGCGTGGGCCTGCTGATCGATGATGCAATCGTGGTGCGCGAAAATATCGTCCGCCACCAGGCGATGGGCGAGGACCACCGCACCGCATCGCTCAAAGGAACCGCCGAAATCGGGCTGGCGGTCACGGCCACCACACTCACCATCGTGGCCGTGTTTCTCCCGATCGGATTCATGGGCGGCATCATCGGCCGCTTCTTCAAGGAGTTCGGCATCACGGTTGCCTTTGCCGTGCTCTTGTCGATGCTCGTCTCGTTCACGCTGGACCCGATGCTTTCGGCGGTCTGGCATGACCCGGATGCTCACGGCCCGCGGGGTCGCGGTCCAATCGCCTGGCTCCTGCGCCGCTTTCAGGCGCTGATCCAGAGTTTGGAGCGCGGCTATGTGGCGCTCCTTCGCTGGGGACTGGCGCACCGCGCGCTCACGATGACGCTGGCGCTGGTCGCCTTCTTTTCCGCGTTTCCGCTGGTAAGCAAGGTCGGGAAGGAGTTCGTTCCGCAAGCCGATAACAACGAGTTCTACGTCCAGTTCTATACCCCCGCCGGATCGCCCCTTTCCTTTACCGAGCAGCGCCTGAAAATGGTCGAGGCGGCGCTTCGCGAATTCGAAGGCGTCACGCTCACCTACGGCACGATCAACACCGGTGTTGCGCTCGGTCGCAACTATGCAAGCGTGTTCGCGCGGCTGGTCGACCGGTCAGAGCGACCCCTCTCGGTTCAGCAGATGCGGGCACCGGTGCGCGAGCGCTTGCGAACGATCCCCGGCGTCCACCTCACCGACCTGGGTAATCTCAATACCGTGGGATCAGGCAAGCCCATCCAGATCAGCGTTCAGGGGCAGGATATCGGCGAGCTGGAACGAATCGGCCAGCAGGTTCAGGACGCGATGCGGGCCGTTAACGCCCAGCTTGCCCGCGAAGCGATCGTCGAAATCGACAGCAGTTCCAAGCCAGCCAAGCCCACCGTCACGGTGGAGATCGACCGCGCGCTCGCTTCCGACCTGGGGCTGAGCGTCGCCCGCTTGTCGCAGGCCCTCCGTCCGCTCATCGCGGGCGAATCGGCCACCACCTGGCGCGCACCCGACGACGAGAATTATGACGTCCGGGTTCGGCTTCCCGCCGCCGGCCGAAGCTCGATCGCCGACCTTTCCCGTCTGACCATCGCCTCGTCTCTCCCCGATGCCGACGGACAACCCCGGATGATTCCCTTGCGTCAGGTGGCTGAACTCACCCCGGGCTTCGGTCCGACGCAGATCAACCGCAAGGCGCTGACCCGCGAGGTGCTGATCTCGGCCAACGCCGACGGCATCGCTGCGGGCAGTGCGGGGGCACTCCTCCAGCCGCATCTGGAGCGCATCGAGTTACCACCGGGCTACCGGCTTGCCACCGGCGGGGGCAACAAGGACATGACCGAGTCGTTCAGCTACGCGCTTCAGTCGTTGGTCCTGGCGGTGGTCTTCATTTACATGATCCTCGCCTCGCAGTTTGGCAGCTTCCTTCAGCCCGTCGCAATCATGGCGTCGCTGCCGCTCTCGCTTCTGGGGGTGGCGGTGGCGCTCCTCGCCTGGCGTTCAACGCTCAATATTTTTTCGATGATCGGCTTCATCCTGCTGATGGGTCTGGTCACCAAGAATGCGATTCTGCTGGTTGACTTCGCCAACCGCGCGCGACGAGAGGGCCTGGCGCGGACCGCCGCCTTGCTTCGGGCCGCCGAGGTGCGCCTGCGGCCCATCCTCATGACCACCCTTGCCATGGTGTTCGGCATGCTGCCGCTTGCGGTGGGCGTCGGTGAGGGCTCCGAGCAGCGCGCGCCACTCGCACATGCCGTGATCGGCGGCGTCATCGCCTCCACGCTCCTCACCCTGCTGGTAGTTCCGGTTTTCTATTCACTTCTGGATGATCTGGGAGGATGGCGAGGCCGCCAAAAACCGGCTCCGGATATGCCCAGCGCGCCGGCTCGTTGATACACTAGATTTCCGTCTTGTCTCACCTCATCCGATTTGCCATGAACTTTGAACTTGCGCGCCACAATATGGTCGAGCAGCAGATCCGCCCCTGGGATGTGCTGGATCCGGTCATTCTCGAAACCCTCTCGACGATTCACCGCGAAGACTTCGTCCCGCCCGCCTACCGTTCCCTCGCATTCACCGATATGGAAGTGCCGCTTGATGTGACCGGCATCAAAACCGGCGAGGTGATGTTTGCGCCCAAGGTAGAAGCGCGCCTGCTGCAGGCTGCGCACCCGCAGCCTGCCGATTCGGTTCTCGAAATCGGAACCGGCTCGGGCTTCATGGCTGCGCTCTTGGCCCGTCATGCCCAGCGTGTGCTCAGCTGCGAAATCCGCGCTGATTTGGCGGCCTTTGCACGCGACAACCTCTCCCGTGCCGGCTTCGGTCAGGTCACTGTCAAACACGGTAATGGACTCGATGAACTCAAGGGCGCGGCTCAGTTCAACCTGATCGTGCTGTCCGGTTCCGTTCCGTTTGTCCCCGACATCGTGCTGCAGGCGCTGAGCGCGGGCGGTCGGGTGGTCGCCATTGTTGGCGAGGCGCCGGTCATGACGGCGCAGCTCATTACCCGCACGTCAGAGACCCGCTTTACCGCTGAACCGCTGTTCGAAACCATCGCATGCCCTCTGGTCAGTTTTCCCCAGAAAGAGCGCTTCGTATTTTGAAACCGCGGCGCAAGTCCTGCCACCCCTGGCTCTGGAGACCCCTTGCCATGACATCCCGTGCGCCCGTCCGTTCACTGCTGTTCGTCGCACTTGCAACGCTGCCTGCGCTAGCCGGAGCGGTGGATCTGGTGCAGGCGTATCGGCTCGCGCTTGCCAATGATTCGCAAGTCGCGAGCGCACGTCTGCAGCTTGGCGCCATCCGCGAGAAACTGCCCCAGGCGGAAGCGGCGTTCCGCCCGCAGGTCAACAGCACCGCTACGTTGCAACAGCAGTACGGCGAAATTTTCCCTGCCAAGGGTAACCAGTACAGCACCGACTTCACGAACCAGAACTACTCGGTATCGCTCACTTACCCGATCTACCGGGCGCAGAACGCTGAAGTGCTCGAGCAGAGCAAACTGCAGATCTCGGTCGCCGAGACGCAACTGGCCGCAGCGTCCCAGGATCTGGTGCTGCGGGTTTCGCAGGCCTATTTCGACGTTCTCGCTTCACAAGACAACCTCGCCACCATCGGCGCACAAAAGCGAGCCATCACCGAACAGCTGGCAGCGGCCAAACGCAACTTCGAGGTCGGGACCGCCACCATCACCGACCAGCAGGAGGCCCAGGCCCGATTCGACCTCGCAGTAGCCCAGGAACTCGCCGCCCTCAACGATCTCGAGGTCAAGCGCGCCGCGCTCGCCCTGCTGGTGGGTCGACAGGTGGGCACCCTCTCCATGCTCAAGCCTGGCATCCAGCTGAGCGCGCCGCAGCCTGCGCAAGAATCGCAGTGGACCAGCGCCGCGCGCGAGGCCAACTACTCAGTCCAGCAGGCGAAGCTCAACTCGGAAATCGCCAAACGTGAAATCGAGCGTCAACGCGTGGCGAACAATTTCACCGTGGATCTCGTCACATCGGTGGCACACGGGCGAAGCGCCAACTTCAATCAAGTGGGCACCAACTCCGTCATTGGCGGGGTGGGCGTTCAGGTGGCCAAGCCCCTCTACACCGGCGGGCTGATTGAATCACGCATCAAGGAAGCCCTCTCTAGCCACGAGCGTACGCAATCCGATCTCGAAACCGCCCGCCGTCAGGCTGAACTTGCCGCCCGTCAGGCTTTCTATGGTGTCAACAGTGGGCTTGCGCAGATCCGCGCCCTGGAAGCGGCGGAACGGTCAAGCCAGCTCGCACTCGACTCAAATCTGCTCGGCTACCAGGTGGGCGTTCGGATCAACATCGATGTGCTGAATGCGCAGCAACAACTCTTTACCACCCGGCGCGATCTCGCCCGCGCGCGCTACGACACGCTCCTTAACGGCCTGCGGCTGAAAACCACCAATGGATCGCTTGGCGAGGCCGATCTCACAACCGTCAACGCCATGCTGGTCGCGGGCGCTCCGGCAGGAAAGTGAACGCTGTCGCGATGGCGCCTGACAAGACCGGCTCATCCCGATGAAAGTCCGGCCGATCGTCGTTACCCTCACCAGCATTCCGCCACGCTTCGAGAATCTGTCACGAAAGCTTGCCTCGCTCGACCGACAGACAGTCAAGCCTGATTTCATCGAGCTCTATCTCGCGCGCAGTTATCGCCGCTTTCCCGGACCGCGCCCAGCGCTCCCGAAGCTGCCGCCAAGCGTACGCGTGGTCGAGGTCGAGCACGATTTCGGTCCTGCCACCAAGGTACTGCCTGCGTGCCAGCGCTGGCAGAGCGAAGACGTCGACCTGCTGCTCTGTGATGATGACCGGGCCGAGGACCCAGACTGGGTCGAGCGATTCGCGCGCGCGCGCCACGAGCGGCCCGACGACATCATCTGCGAGTCGGGCTGGTTCGTTGACAGCGTTTCACCTCATCCGCGCACCGAGCTCGATTTGCCGCGTGTTCAGGTCTCACCCCGTCTTGGCAAGAACCTCGCATACCGCCTGAAGCGCCTGTTCACGCTGCAGCGCTACACCCCCAAGATTCATATGTACTCGCGGTCGGGCTATGCCGACGTCTTCGCGGGGGTCTACGGTGCAATGATGTCGCCGCGCGTCTTTCATCCTGACGCTTGGGAAATTCCCGACATCCTGTGGACGGTCGACGACGTGTGGCTCTCCGGCATGGCCCGCGCAAACGGCAACAAGGTCTGGGTCAATGCTGTCGCCCGCACCATGCCGCGCGACAGTCGCTTTGACCGCACCTCTGCGCTCAAGGATCACGTTGAGCAGGGGGTCGATCGCGGCGGCGCCAACCGGATGTGTATCGACTACCTGCGCGATCGCTACGGCATCTGGCGCTGAGGCTTGCGCAGCACCGCGGTCATGTTCTCGGAAGCAAAATCGCGACGCCGGAAGTAAACCAGGTAAACCAGCGTGTTCAACGACCAACGGAACACCCGGCCGAGCAGTTTCCTCAGCCAGCGAACGGGGCTGGAGCTATAGAGCACCTGCGCCTGTCCGCCCGCAAACAGCAGTTCGGCTGATACCGCCCGGGCCAGGTATTCCACCTTGCCGCTACCCAGCACGGTGACATGCGTGATGTCGCTGTTCTGATGGATGAGCCCAAAGGGTGAGTCGCCATTGGGAAAGCGCGCGATGAACACGCCCCCGGGTCTGAGCACCCGCATCACCTCCAGCAGCCAATCGCGCAACTGATCCTGCGGGATATGCTCAAGGACATCGAAGGCCACCACCAGATCGGCGCTTTGGTCTGCAAAGCCCTCCAACCCCTGCGCACACTCGGCGTTGAAACCTGCCTCGCGTGCGAGTCGAACCAGATCGGGGTTCACCTCCAGCCCAGACATCCGCCACTGCCGGTTTCGCCCGTACGCAAGAAAAGCACCGCTACCGAAACCCACCTCGAGCACATCCGATCCGGGGCCGAACTCGCGGCGGGCACGGTGCACCTCGACATCAAAATATTTTGAGTCGGCTTTCTTGAGACGGGCGAAGTTCTCACCGCTCCACTGTTTCCATTCGAGGTAACCGGAATCAAAGGCTGCGGGCGCCGCCGGCATAGCGGGCGGGAGGTTGTCCGAGGGCATAGGCGGTTCGCCAATTGCGAATGAAAGACGGAATTCTAGGCCTTGCGCGGCGCATGCGAGGCCGCCGATCGATAACCCGTTCGAGCTTCGATGATCGGCGCGACCGCAGCCAGCGTGCGCGCCGTGGCCCCGCGATGCTGCGCAGCAAACGCCAGCGCAGCCGCTGACATGGCCTGTCTGCGGGCCGGCTCGCCGAGCAGACGCACGCTCTCGCCCACGGCTCCAGCGGCGTCAGGCACGCGCAGTGCGGCGCCGGTCGCCACCGCATCCTTGCTGATCTCCTCAAAGTTGAAGGTGTGCGGCCCCAGCACGACCGGACAGCCCACCGCGCAGGCCTCGATCAGGTTCTGGCCCCCGAGCGGCGCGAGCGAACCACCGATAATCGCCACGTCAGCGAGCGCATACCAGGCAAACATCTCGCCCATCGAGTCGCCGATGATCAGGTCCGCGTCAGCCCCCTCCAGCCCATCACGATCGAACGCCGAGCGTCGCTTCACCCGCCAGCCCTGCTCACGCGCGAGCTGAGCAACCGCATCAAATCGTTGGGGATGACGTGGGACCACCACCAGAAGCGGCCGCGCCGAATCGGACACCGGCTCGCCGAGGGCGCGCCAGGCGGCTAGTAGCAGCGCTTCTTCACCATCGCGGGTGCTCGCGGCCATCACTATGCCCCGTGTGGGTTTTCGAGAGAGCAAGCGCTCACGCCACAGTGCGCCCCGGGCCAACATCGGGGCAGGTGGGTCGATGTCGAACTTGAGATTGCCGATCGCCGGCACCGCCTCACGCCCCAGCTGCCCGAGGCGCAGCGCATCGGACTGGGTCTGTGCCAGCACCTGATCGAGGCTCCGCAGCGCAGGGCCGATCAGGGCCCGCCAGCGCCGGCCCTTACGAAGCGACCGCTCGGACAAACGCGCATTCGCGAGCACCAACGGTACCGAGAGGCTACGGGCGGACGCCACCAGATTTGGCCAGAGTTCAGTCTCCATGATGATCCCCAGAGCCGGGCGGGCCCGCGACAGCATACGGCGCGTGGCACCCGGGTAGTCCCAAGGCAACCAGGCCTGGCGCAGCCGCCCGGCCGCCACCAGATCCGCGAGCGCACCCGCGCCGGTCTCGCGGCCGGTCGGCGTCATGTGGGTAAGCAGAATCCTGAGGTCAGGCCAGCGCTCGAGCAGGCCGCGGATCAGCGGCTCAGCTGCGCGCGTTTCTCCTACCGATACCGCGTGCACCCAGACCAGCCGGGCCTCGAGGTCCGTCCTCGGACAGTAGCCAAAACGCTCGGCGATCGCAGCTAGGTAGCCTCGCTGGCGCAGTCCGCGCGCAACGAACCAGAGCAGCAGCGCGGGCGTAACGAGCCACCAGGCCACGCAGTAAAGGAGCCGCGCGAGTCGCTCACCGACGGTGATTCGAGCAATTGAGACCATGCTGGGGCCGGATGCTATGCTCTGGGAGCACCCTGGGCAAGCGCAGCGCCCGTCCCGCGCGGGCCGACGCTGTCGCCCGGGTTTCCCGGCTTGCTGTGCAGTCGCTCTGCGCAGTCCGATTGATCAAGCGCGTGCAATGCCGCTCAGTCCCAACCCCGAAGTCATCGTCTTCAATCTGAAAGCGCGCTACACCGGTGTCTCGGCCACGGTCAACGCACTGGTGCCGCTCCAGATGGCGCAGTGGCCGCTCGGCTACTGTGGCACGACGCTCTCAAACGGGGTGCAGGGGATGACGCTGCGCGAGGCAATCCAGATCTCACGCCGCCCGCCGCCGGGCCGGGCGTTTCGAATCTGGCATGTGCGCCGTGACCACGAAATGATGGCGGGCCTGTGGGCGCGCGACGTGCTGAGGCTCCCGATCCGCCTGGTATTCACCTCGGCCGCCCAGCATCGACATGGCTGGTTTCCGCGCTGGCTGATCTCGAGGATGAACGCGGTGATCTCCACCACCGACAAGGCGGCAAGCTTTGTTCCCAACACCACCGCGGTGGTCGCCCACGGCATTGACCTCACCCGGTTCAGTCCCCCGCCTGACAAACTGACCGCATGGGCTGAGAGCGGACTGCCTGGCCGCTACGGCATCGGTGTATTCGGACGCGTTCGTCCCGACAAGGGCACCGATATTTTTGTCGAGGCGATGATCGCGGCACTGCCCCGATTCCCCGAGGCCACCGCCGTGATCGCCGGCCTGGCCCAGCCGCAGCATCAGGCCTTCGAAGAAGCGCTCCGGCAGAACATCGCAGCCGCTGGCCTCTCGCAGCGGATCGTCTTCCTTGGCGAGATCCCCGCATCGCAGGTCGCTGACTGGTACCGGCGCTGCCTCATCTGTGTCGCGTGTCCGCGCTATGAGCCGTTTGGTCTCACACCCTTCGAGGCGGCAGCCACGGGCTGTGCGCTGATCTGCTCGAGAACCGGCGCGTTCGAAGCGCTGGTGCAGCCCGGTATCAACGGATTCCTGGTCGATCCAGGCGATGCGAGCGGACTCGCGCGTGCGCTGTCCGACCTGCTTTCCGATCCTTCCGCCACAGCCGCGTTCGGCAGCCAGGCGCTCGCCCGCGTGAAGGCGCAGTTCACGCTTGAGCGTGAAGCCGGGGGCATCGGCGCGGTCTACCGGCAACTGTTCGCCGAGGCATGAGCGGATCGATGCCCTCCTCTTTCAATGGCACGGCTTCAAACGCCGACCTCTCGCAACTCGACCGCGTCACGGTCATTGTCGTCACCTTCGAAAGCGCGCATTGCCTGCCGATCCTCGCCCCGCTACTGAAGGTCTGTCCTCATGTGATCATCGTCGATAACGGCAGCAGCGATGGCTGTGCTCCGATCGCGCAGTCCATGCTGCCGCATGCGGAAGTGATTGCACTGGAGCGAAATCTGGGGTTTGGCGCAGCCAACAACCGTGCGCTCGACCGGGTGACAACGCCGTTTGCGTTCCTCCTCAATCCTGATTGTGAGATTGAAGCTGATGATCTGGCCATTCTGGTGCAAGAGGCCACACGCTTCCCTGATGCAGCGATCGTCGCGCCACAATTGATCAATGCGCGCGGAGAGCCCGATCTCAGTTACCGCTGGCCAAGCACACGCTGGGTGTCGCGGGGTCCGGGTGCGTCCGCTCCCGCCTGCGTGGGCTTTGTATGCGGCGCAGCCATGCTGTTCATGATGGATAACATGCGAGGGGCCGATCGCTTTGACGAGCGATTTTTTCTGTACTACGAGGACGACGATCTGTGCCTGCGTATTTTCGAGCGGCAGCGCGCCATCGTTCTCGTTCCACGCCTGACCGCTGTGCATCGATCGCGCGGCTCGGTGGGTGGCAGGCAGCGACTGCGCGCCGAATACCTGCGTGGCTATCATCACGCGCAGTCAAAGCTGCTGTTTGCCGAAAAGCATACCGGCATCGCGGCCGCGCGCAGCCTGCGCACGCGCACGCTGACCCTTGCCCTGGCCGGCTGGCCACTCAGACTGATTGCCTTCTCGCCCCGAATGCTCGCCCGCCTGAGCGGGCGAATCGCAGGTCTGACACGCTGGAGACCTCATGACTGATTCCAGAAGCCACGGGCCGACACTTTGCATCGGCATTCTGGCCATGAACGAAGCACGCCGTATCGCCGCCTGCGTTGCGAGTGCATCCTTTGCAGATCAGGTGCTGGTGATTGATTCCGGCAGCACCGATGACACCCGGGACATTGCTACTGCCGCCGGGGCTGAAGTTCATGTTTACGCGCAGTGGGAAGGCTTTGCCACCCAGCGTAATCGACTGCTCGCGCACGTCAGCACCCGCTACATTTTTTTTCTGGATGCCGACGAGGTCATTTCGCCTACGCTTCGCGATGAAATACTCGAACTGATCGCGAGCGACCAACCGATCCGGGGCGCCATCCTCTGGAACCAGGTTGCCTATGGCCGACCGCTCAGCGCCATGAAATCCACCGGGGGCATCGAGCGACTTTTTCGCACCGATATGCTGCTCCGCTTCGAGGGGGTGGTGCACGAGGGCGCAGTGCTGAGCGATCCCTCACTGCCCGTCATCACAATGCGCAACCGGCTTCTGCATTACTCGCGCGAGACGGTCTACGACAGTCTGCTGAAGCTCGCGCAATATGTTCAGCTGGGCGCAGCCAAACGCGCAGCCGCCGGCAAGACCGGCGGGCTGCTGCGCGGCCTGGGCTCGGCACTCGCCATCTTTATCCGGCTTTATTTTTTTCGACGCGGTTTTCTCTGCGGCGCTGAGGGATTCCTGTTCTGTTTTTTCATCGCGCTCGAGTGCTTTTTTCGCTACGCCGCGCTCAAGTATGATCGGGCGATTCTGAATGGCACGGTCAAGCGCTAAGCGTGCGCAGGCTGGCGCTTGACGCGACGGCGCAGCGGAACGCCCCCTCTCATGAAACTATCGCGAGTTTTTCAGTTCATTCACCAGGGTAGCCTGCGCGTGCACTTCAGCCAGCACGGCGAAGACGTGATGCTGCACAAGTTGTTCGGGCGCAAGCAGTCCACCGGGTTCTACATCGACATCGGCGCTCACCACCCGTTCCGGCAATCCAACACGGCTTACCTGTGGCTGATGGGCTGGAATGGCGTGAACGTTGATGCCAGCCGCGCGGCGATCGATCTCTTCAAGCGGGTACGCCCGCGCGACGTCAATCTGTGGACTGCCGTGGTTGATGACACCACCGCCGCGAACCAGACCCACATCACGCTCCACTCCAACATGGCGCTCGACCTCGGTGCCACGTGCGATCCAGAGCTCGCTAAACAGCGCGGCACCACGCGCACCGAGCAGGTGCCCTGCACCTCAATCACCGAGATCATCAACCGCTATGGCGCGGCAGCAGGCGCTGGTCTGGATCTGCTCAATATCGACATCGAAGGCTTCGATGAGCGCGCAATCGCGTCCATCGATCAATGGCAGGTTCGGCCGCGCGTCCTCTGCATCGAGATGGCGCAAAAAGATATTCGCGCGCTGCTCGACTCGCGCACCTGCCACACCCTGGAGCATGCCGGGTACCTCCTGACCGACCGGATGGGGCAATCGGCAATCTTTCAGCGACAAGACGGCTGACGTGTCCGGAACGCTGCCCCGATTCCGGTCTGCGCAAGCCGCAGCAGGCGTAGCGCTCGTCCTGCTCGCACTGTCCACTCTCAACTCCAAAATCGCAGGCACCTTATGGGGCCTCACGTTCATCGGTACCGCCATCCTCGCGGCTCGGCAACGCCCCTGGCCGGTAGCGGACGCGCTCGATCAGATCGCCCGCGTCTGGCTGGTGGCTACCGCACTCGGCTTAGCCCTCTGGATCGTGAGCGCAGCCATCTGGTATGAACTCTATCCGCAGTACTCATCCGAGATCAACGCCGGCATCCGCCTGGTCACTGGCGCACTCGCCGCCTATTGGCTCACCCGGGTGGTGCGCTTCCGGCGCAGCGCAACGGGGAGCCATGCAATCACCGTTGCACTTTCAGTCGCAAGCCTGGTTGCGCTGGTCGTGGCGCAGCTCGCCCATGAACGCGAACAACTGCCCAGTAACGCCATCGCCTGGGCGGCAGCCATGGGCCTCATCATCACGCTGCTGGCGGCTCGTGCTGCTGACAGCACCGAATCTGCGCGCAGTCGCGTAGTAGCAGCGCTGGGCGTCCTCTGCGGGGCAATCGCCATCCTCGGTAGCCAGTCGCGTGGCGTCTACCCCGTGATTGTTTGGTGCGTCGCGGTGTTGCTCGTCAGCTGGTACCGTCGTAGCGTCAACCGTGCGCGCGTGCTGATCGTAAGCGCGCTGAGTGGGCTTGCCATCGTGATCGGCCTTGCGATCGCGATCGCCCATCCCGCCGACCCACTTCGCCTGCGAGAAGCCGTCACCAGCGTTCAACAGGTACGGGACAAGCAGCAATACAACACCCCCACGGGCGCGCGGGTGTATCTCTTTACCCTCGCCTGGCAAACCTTCAAAGAGTCACCCTGGATCGGTGTCGGCGCGCAGAATCGGCTCGCACGCATCCATGGAAGCGGCCTAGGAGAGTCCGAGGCGAAGGCAGCGGCGCTTTGGCACGTGAGGGATATGGGTCATGTCCATAACGCTTATCTGCATCACGCGATGGACGGCGGCGTAATCTCGCTTCTTGGTTTCCTGCTCCCGCTGGGCGCGCTCGCGATGATGGCGGTCAGGCTGAGGCCACACTACCCCGCATCAGCCCTCCAGATGTGGGGCATTCTGTTTGTTCAT